>Ga0222428_100360_pt1 | contig 19863 bp, 21 predicted proteins | sample 2B5Ametagenome_FD_182471 | JGI IMG/M metagenome (GOLD analysis project Ga0222428, IMG submission 182471) | Enriched microbial communities from leaf-cutter ant dump, University of Wisconsin, Madison, United States - 2B5A (version 2) | ecosystem: Environmental > Terrestrial > Nest > Insects nest >...
CACCACGCCCGAGCAGATGAAGATGTTCCTCACCCGCATCGGCTTCGGCGCCAAGGCCGTGGTGACGGGCGACGTGAGCCAGATCGACCTGCCCAAGGGCGCGATGAGCGGGCTGATCGATGCCGAGCGCGTGTTGAAGCGCGTGAAGGGCATCGCCGTCACCCGCTTCACCAGTGCCGACGTGGTGCGCCACCCGCTGGTGGCGCGCATCGTCGATGCCTACGACGCACAGCGCAAGCACGCGGACAAAAGCTCCTGATTTGATAGCTACCAGCGCTTTATGGACAAGCGCTAGAGGCCAAAATGGCTCTAAACTACCTCACCCTCTCCCTGCAATTCGCGCGCGACGCCGCCGCCCATCGCGCCGTGATACCCCGCCACAAGGTGGCCCGCTGGATACGCCATGCGCTGGCCGTCGATGCCGAAATCACCGTCCGCATCGTCGGCAGCGAAGAAGGCCAGCGCCTAAACCGCGAGTTCCGCCGCAAGGACTACGCCACCAACGTGCTCACCTTCGACTACCAGCAGGAACCCGTGGCCGTGGCCGACCTCGTGCTCTGCGCCCCCGTGGTCGAGCGCGAGGCGAAGGAGCAGAACAAGACGCTGGAAGAGCACTACGCCCACCTGCTGGTGCATGGCACGCTGCACGCGCAAGGCTGGGACCATGAGACCAGCGCCGAGGATGCCGACGAGATGGAAGCGTATGAAACCGAGATCATGGAAGAACTGGGCTACGCCGACCCTTACGCCAAGTAAAACACCGTAACCCCGCGCGCACCCAATCGGGCGGCGCTGCGCGCCTAATATCCCCACGATGCTGTTCGACACCGCCCTGCTCCTCGCCGCCGCCTTCGTCGCAGGCGCCCTCAACTCCGTTGCCGGAGGCGGCAGCTTCCTCACCCTGCCCGCGCTCGTCTTCACCGGCGTGCCGCCCGTGGCCGCCAATGCCACCGGCACCGTCGCGCTGCTGCCCGGCTACATGGCCGGGGCCTGGGGCTTCCGCGAAGACATGCAGCCGCCGCCCGGCCTGTCGATGCGCGCCGTGGTGCTGCTCTCGCTCATCGGCGGATCGGCCGGCGCGGCGCTGCTGCTGGTCACGCCCGATGCCACGTTCAAGAAGATCGTGCCCTGGCTGCTGCTGGCCGCCACCGCCATGTTCGCCTTCGGGCCCAAGCTGCGCCAGTGGGCAGGCGCGTCCGCCCACGGCCCGGCCTCGCCCTGGAAGGCCGCCTGGGGCATGCTGGCCGTGGCGGGCTACGGCGGCTACTTCAACGGCGGGCTGGGCATCCTGCTGCTGGCGCTGTTCGGCCTGCTGGGGCAGACGCAGCTCAATGCCATGAACGGCATGAAGAACCTCGTCTCCGCCCTGCTCACCGCCATCGCCGTGGCGATCTACGCGGCGGGCGGCATCGTGCACTGGCCGCAGGCGCTGATGATGATGGTGGCCGCCACGGCCGGCGGCTACGGCGGGGCGCGCGTGGCGCGCAAGCTGCCCGCCAGCGTGCTGCGCTGGGGCATCGTCGCCACGGGGCTCATCATGGCGGCGGTGTTCTTCTGGCGGCAGTGACAGCGAAGAAGCAACCCGAGCGCGCCCTCTGGGCCATGCTGCTGACGCTCCTCAGCGGCTTCGCGCTCAGCCAGGCATTTCGCACCACCACGGCCATCATGGCCCAGGGGCTGGTGACGGATTTCGGGCTGTCGCCCCAGTCGCTCGGCGCCTTCGCGGGGCTGTTCGGCCTGTCCTTCGGCGTGGCGCAGTTGCTCATGGGCGTGGGGCTGGACCTGTACGGCCTGCGCCGCACCGTGCTCACCGCGTTTCCGCTGGCCATCGCCGGGGCCGCACTCTCCGCCGCGGCGCCCGGCTACGCCTGGCTGATGGCGGGCCAGTTGCTGATTGGCGTGGGCTGCTCGCCTGCCTTCCTGGCCTGCACGCTGTTCATCGCGCGGCACTTTCCGGCGGAACGCTTTGCCTACCTGTCGGGCGTGGGCATGGGCGTGGGCGGACTGGGCCTGCTGTTCACCGGCACGCCGCTGGCATGGCTGGTGCAGCACGGCGGGGGCTGGCGCACGGGCTATGCGGTGCTGGCGGCCTTGAGCGCGCTATCGTGGCTGCTGATCTACCTGCGCGTGCATGAGCCCGCGCCGCTCGTCCCGCCCCCGACCCAGCGCGAGACCTGGGGCCAGGCCCTGCGGCGCTTCGGCGAACTGCTGGCCGTGCCGCACACCTGGGGCATCCTGGTGCTGGGCATGTCGGGCTACGCGGCCTTCCTGTCGCTGCGCGGCCTGTGGCTGGCGCCGCTGCTGATGGACCGCTACCACGTCTCGCTGGTGTACGGCGGCAACGTCGCGCTCGCCCTCTCGCTCATCGCGCTGTTCGCGCCCGGCCTGACGGGCCGGCTGGACCCCGGCACCGCCCGCCGCCGGCCCTGGATCGCCAACGCCTCGCTGCTGATGGCCGCGCTGTTCGTGGCCCTGGCGCTGCTGCAGCACGCGGCGGCCAGCGTGGCGCTGATCCTGCTGATGGGCCTGCTGTCGGGCTACGGCGTGCTGCAGTACGCCGACGTGCGCGCCTCCTACCCGCCCGCGCTGACGGGCCGCGCGCTGTCGGCCTACACCATGGCGATGTTCCTGGGCGTGGCGCTGATGCAGTGGTTCACCGGCATCGTCGCCACCTGGGCGCAGCAGCGGGGGGTGAATGCGCACACGGCCGTGATGCTGGCGATTGCGGGGTGGCTGGCGCTGGCGTCGGTGGCGTTCAGGGTGCTGCCGGTGTCGCCCCTGGTGGCGAACGCAAAATAAGAGTCGAATTGGCCTCTAGCGCTTATCCAGCAAGCGCTTCCAGCTATGAATTTTGAATCACCGCAGGCGCAATCCGCAGCGGAATCGTCACCGGCCCATCGTTGACCAGATGCACCTGCATGTCCGCCGCGAACCGCCCCGTGGCGACTTGCGGGTGCGCGGCGCGGGCCTGGGCCACCACGTAGTCGAACAGCCGCCGCCCTTCATCCGGCGCAGCAGCCAACGTGAAGCTCGGGCGGTTGCCGCCCGTGGTGTCCGCCGCCAGGGTGAACTGGCTGACCAGCAGCAGGCCGCCGCCCACGTCCTGCAGGCTCTGGTTCATCTTGCCCGCCGCGTCGCTGAAGATGCGCAGCTTGAGCACCTTGGCCAGCAGCTTGTCCGCCTCGGCCTCGGTGTCGCCGCGTTCGGCGCACACCAGGGCCAGCAGGCCGGGGCCGATGGCGCCCACGGTCTGGCCGTCCACGTCCACGCGGGCTTCGCGCACGCGCTGCAGGATGCTGATCATCGTTTGTCGTCCTCTTGGTCTTCCGGTTGGGCTTCCACGTCGGTGGGCAGCAGTTCGATGGTGGCGCGCAGGCCGGGCACGGCGGCCATCAGGGCCTGCTCGACCTGCGCGCGCAGGGCGGCGGCGTGGCGCAGCGTCCAGGCCGCGGGCAGGTGCATGTGCAGCGCGGCAAAGCGGCGCTGGCCCGCGCGGCGGGTGATGAGGTGGTCGAAGCGCACGGGCTGGCCCTGCGCGATGCGGCCCAGCACGGCGTGGATGGCGGCCAGCGCCTCGGGCTCCACGGCCTCGTCCATGAGCCCCTGCGACGACCGCCATACCAGCGCCGCGCCTTCCTTGAGGATGTTCAGGGCCACCAGGATGGCGGCCACGGCGTCCAGCCACAGCCAGCCGGTGAGGGCCACGCCCGAGAGGCCGACGAGCACGCCCGCCGAGGTCCAGACATCGGTGAGCAGGTGGCGCGCATCGGCCTCCAGCGCGATGGAGCGGTGCACGCGCGCCGAGCGCAGCATGAGCCAGGCCAGCCCCCCGTTGAGCGCCGAGCTGGCCACCGACAGGGCGAGGCCCCAGCCCAGCTGTTCGAGCGGCTGCGGGGCGAACAGGCGGTGCACGGCCGCCCACAGGATGGCCACCGAGACGCCCACGATCAGGATGCCCTCGAAGCCGGACGAAAAATACTCGGCCTTGTGGTGGCCGAAGGGGTGGTCCTCGTCTGCCGGGCGCTGCGCGATGGTCACCATGGCGAGCGCGAACACGGCGCTGGCGAGGTTGACGAAGGACTCCAGTGCGTCCGACAGCAGGCCCACGGAGCCGGTGACGTACCAGGCCAGCGTCTTGAGCGCGATGGTGGCCACGGCCACCGCGACCGAGGCCCACAGCAGGGTGCGGGGCGAGAACATGGCACGATTACACCCCATGACCCCCCACAAGGCATGGCGCCGCCGCTTCGCAGGCCTGTTTCTCTGGGCCCTGGCGGCCGGCGCCGGCGCGTTCTGGCTGGCGCACGCGCGGCTGCAGCGGCTGCAGGCGGATTTCGAGACCGACGCGCGCATCGTCCACCGCCTGCTGAGCCAGCGCGTGGTGCAGCACGACGCGGTGCTGGCCACGCTGGCGCTGCTGCAGCCGCCCTCCGCGCCGGCGGGGGCGGACGCCACCCTGCCGCGCCTGCCCTCGGTGTACCCGCAGATCCTGTCGGTGCTGCAGCGGCCCGTTGGCGGCGGCTGGCCTGCCGCAATGCAGGCGCCGCTGGCGGCGGCGGAAACGGCTTCGCGCCAGTCCGGCCACCCCGAGATGGCGCTCGTGGACCTGCCCGCCGGCCGCTACCACCTGGTGCTGGCCAGCACCCCGGCCAGCTATGCGCTGCAGATCGACCTGCGCGCCACCGTGCCGCAGGACGAGTGGCCCATGGACATGGCCGCCAGCCCGGTGCGCGTGGCGCTGGAGCATGGCGGCGCGGCCTTCGTGGTGCAGCCGGGGCGCGTGGGCGACGCGGGCCTGGGCTGGTCCTACGCCTTCCGCAAGCCGCTGGCCGCGCCCAGCCAGCCGCTGGACGTGGTGGCGCTGCGCCGGGTGGGCCTGGCCGAACTGCCCTGGCTCGCCATGCTGGGCTGGTGCGCGCTCACGGCCGCGCTGTGGGCCGGCGGCCTGGCCTGGTGGCGCCAGCGCGTGGCGCGCCAGCGGGCCGAGGAACTGCTGCGCCTGGGCCAGGTGGCGCGGCTGAACACGCTGGGCGAGCTGGCGGCGGGCATGGCGCACGAGCTGAACCAGCCGCTCACCGCCCTGCTCTCCAGCACGCAGGCCGCGCAGCGCCTGCTGGCGGACGAACCGCCGGACCTGATCACCGCCCAAACGGCCATGGGCCAAGCGGTGGAGCAGGCGCGCCGCGCGTCCACCGTGGTGGGCCGCCTGCGCCGCCTGGTAGAGCGGCCAGACCTGGCCGGCCAGGCGCAGCCCCTGCCGCTGGCCGCCGCCGTGCAGGACGTGCTGCACCTGCTGGAGCCCGAGCTGGCGCGGCGCGGCATTGCGCCCGAGGTCTCCGCCGCGCCCGACCTGCCGCCGGTGCAGGCCGAGCCCGTGGCCCTGCAGCAGATCATCCACAACCTGCTCATGAACGCTCTGCAGGCGCTGGAGCAGGTGCCGCCCGCGGAGCGCCGGCTGGCGCTGACCCTGGCGCGGCCGGACGCCGCGCACGTGGCCCTGTCGGTGCGCGACCACGGCCCCGGCGTGCCGCCCGAGGCGCGCGAGCACCTGTTCGAGCCGTTCTACACCACGCGCACGGGCGGGCTGGGCCTGGGCCTCACGCTGTGCGAGAGCCTGGCGCAGGCGATGGGGGCCAGCCTGGCGCTCGCGCCCGCCACCGGCCGGGGCGCCGAATTCGTGCTGACACTGCCCGCCGCCACCGCGCCATGAACAACGACAACGCATCTTCCCTCTCGCCCCTGATCCACCTGGTGGACGACGACGCCGCCGTGCGCGAGGGCCTGTCCCTGCTCATCGCCACCGTGGGCCTGCGCGTGCAGGCCTGGGCCGAGCCGCAGGCCTTTGTGGCGCGCTTCGACCGCGCGAGCATCGGCGCCATCGTGCTCGACGTGCGCATGCCGGGCACCAGCGGCCTCACGGTGCTGGAGCAGCTGCTGGCGCAGGGCGTGGACCAGCCCGTGATCCTGCTCACCGGCCACGGCACGGTGGACATGTGCCGCCGCGCCTTCAAGGCCGGGGCGGCGGAATTTCTGGAAAAGCCGGTCCATGATGAGGTGCTGATCGAGGCCCTGCAGAACGCCGTGCGCCAGCACGTACGCTCGCGCGAGCGCCACCAGGCCGACCAGCAGGCGCGCGAGCGCTACGCGCAGCTCTCGGCACGCGAACGCGAGGTACTGGGGCTCATCGTGGAAGGGCTGACCAACAAGGAGATCGGCCGGGCGCTGGCCCTGTCGCCGCGCACGGTGGAGACGCACCGCGCGAACCTGTTCGCCAAGCTTGGGGCGGAGTCGCTGGCGCAGCTCATACGGCGCTATGCGGCGTTGGTGGATGCTCCGTAGTTCTACGGAGCGCGGCGCGTAGCCGCACGAATGGTGGCAAAACGGCGGAATTTCTACAGTTCTCCCACGGCCCTGCAACGGGCAGCGCCGACCGACAACCACCGGAGAACACCATGCAAAAGATCGCCGCCATCGCCCTCACCCTGATCGCCACCGCCGCCAGCGCCGAAGGCGTGCGCACCGAGCGCAACATCTCGCTGGACCTGGCCAACCAGATCGCAGCGCACACGGTGGCAGCCTGCGCCGCCAGCGGCTACAACGTGGCCGCCACCGTGGTGGACCGCGCCGGCACCGTGCGCGCCGTGCAGCGCGCCGACAACGCCGGCCCGCACACGCTGGAGGCCAGCCGCCTGAAGGCCTACACGTCCGCGTCGGCCAAGAACACCACGCTGGTCATCATGGAAGGTTCGCAAAAGAACCCCGCCGCCGCCAACCTGGGCCAGATCCCGGGCTACCTGCTGCTGGGCGGCGGCGTGCCGCTGAAGGTGGGCAACGAGGTGATCGGCGCCGTGGGCGTGGGCGGCGCGCCCGGCGGCCACCTGGACGAGCAGTGCGCCATGACGGCCATCGCCAAGGTGGCGGATCAGCTCAAGTAAGCACCATGCCGCGCCGCGCCCTTTTTGCTCCCCTGGCGCTGGCGGCGCTGCTGCTCGCACAGCCCGCCCCCGCCCAGGTGCCGCCCACGGCGGCGCAAACCGCCGCCTACCAGGGCTTGCATGCCGCGGCGGCCCGCGGCGACGTGGCCGCCGTGCAGCGCCTGGCCGCCGCCCGCGCCGACCTGAACGCCCGCGACCCGCAGGGCCGCACGCCCCTGCACGTGGCCGCGTTCGCCCGCCAGCGCGAGGTGATCCGCGCCCTGGCCCGGGCCGGCGCGCAGCTCGACCTGCTGGAGAATGACCGCTACGACGCCGTGACCATCGCCGCCGTGGCGGACGATGAAGAAACGCTGCGCCTGCTGCTCTCGCTGGGCGCGAGCGCGAAGCAGGTGACCAGCCGCTACGACGGCACCGCCCTGATCGCCGCCGCCCACCTGGGCCACGACGGCGCGGTGCGCCAGCTCATCGCCGCCGGGGCGCCGCTGGACCATGTGAACAACCTGCACTGGACGGCGCTGATCGAGTCCATCGTGCTCGGCGACGGCGGCCCGCGCCACCAGGCCACGCTGGCCGCGCTGCTGCAGGCGGGCGCCAGCCATGCGCTTGCCGACCGGCAGGGCAACACGCCGCTGCAACTGGCGCGCCAGCGCGGGTATGCGGAGATGGTGCGCATGTTGATGGCGGCTGGCGCCCAGTAGGAGCTACGCTATTGATAGCTGCTAGCGCTTACCAGATAAGCGCTAGAGGCCGATTTGGCTTGTATTTTCCCGATCAATCCGTGACCAGCCGCGCCTTCACCGCCTTGCCCTTCACGCGCCCTTGGTTGAGCCGCTGCACGGCCTGTTCGGCGATGGCGCGGTCCACCGCCACGTACGTGGAAAAGTCGTTGACGTTGATCTTGCCCACCTGCTCGCGCGTGTAGCCCATGTCGCCGGTCAGCGCGCCCAGCACGTCGCCGGCGCGGATCTTCTCCTTGCGCCCGCCCACGATCTGGATGGTGGCCATGGGCGGCACCAGCGGGCCGCTGCCCGTGGGCGTGAGTTCCGCCAGCGCGTGCCAGCGCGACTCGCGGCCCTGGAGCTGCTCGATGCGGCCCACGTAGCCCATTTCATTCAGGCTGGCGAGGCTGAGCGCCAGGCCTTCCGCGTCGCCCCGGCCCGTGCGGCCGATGCGGTGCACGTGCACCTCGGGGTCGGGCGTCACATCCACGTTGATGACGGCCGCCAGGTTGGCGATGTCCAGCCCGCGCGCGGCCACGTCGGTGGCGACGAGCACCGAGCAGCTGCGGTTGGCGAACTGCACCAGCACCTGGTCGCGCTCGCGCTGCTCCAGCTCGCCGTACAGCGCCAGTGCGCTGAAGCCCTGCGCCTGCAGCACGGCCACGAGGTCGCGGCACTGCTGCTTGGTGTTGCAGAAGGCGATGGACGATTCCGGCAGGAAGTGGCCCAGCAACTGCGACACGGCGTGCAGGCGCTCGCCGTCCTTCACCTCGTACCAGCGCTGCTCGATCTTGCCCTCGGCATGCTGGGCCTGCACCGTGATCTGCACGGGCGTTTTCATGAATTGGGCGCTGAGCTGGGCGATGCCCTCGGGGTAGGTGGCGGAGAACAGCAGCGTCTGGCGGGCCGTGGGGCACTGGCGCGCCACGCGGGCGATGTCGTCGAAGAAGCCCATGTCGAGCATGCGGTCCGCCTCGTCGAGCACCAGGGTGTTGAGTGCCTCCAGGCTCAGGTTCTGCCGCTCCAGGTGGTCCATCACGCGGCCAGGCGTGCCCACGACGACGTGGGCGCCGTGCTCCAGGCTCAGGGCCTGGCCGCGCAGCGGCACGCCGCCGCACAGGGTCACGACCTTGGTGTTTTCCTCGGCGCGCGCCAGGCGGCGGATCTCGGTGGCCACCTGGTCGGCCAGCTCGCGCGTGGGGCACAGCACCAGGGCCTGCACCGCAAAGCGGCGTGGGTTGAGATTGGCCAGCAGCGCCAGCGCGAAGGCGGCCGTCTTGCCGCTGCCGGTGCTGGCCTGGGCGATCAGGTCCTTGCCCAGCAGGGCGGGCGGCAGGCTGGCCGCCTGAATGGGAGTCATTTGCACGTAGCCCAGCTGGCGCAGGTTGGCCAGCGTGGCGGGGCTCAGGGCCAGCGTGCCGAAGTCGGCGCCGGCCTGGTTGTCTTGGGAGGTCATGGCGCGATTATCCGGCGGGGGTGCACCCAGGCAGTTTCCCTGACGCACGCGTCAGGTGTATCGGATATAACCAATGTCCAAGCAGCGGGTGGGATATGCCAGACTCGACAATCAATGCAGCCAATGCGCCACGGCAGGAGGAATCCAGCGATTCACTCCTGCGCCTGATCGCAGACTCGGTGCCCGCGCTGATGGCGTATTTCGACCTGCCCGAGATGCGCTGCCGCTTCGCCAACCAGGGCTACGCCGCCTACAACGGGCACAGCACCGAATCCATCCTCGACCTCACCGTGCAGGAGGCCATCGGCGACAAGGCCTGGTTCGCCATCCAGCCCTATGTGGAGCGCTCCATGCGTGGCGAGCACGTGAAGTACACGCGCGAGCAGACCCTGCCCAACGGCGAGTCGCGCATGATCGAGGTCAACCTGATCCCGCATTTCGACGGCCGTGCGCGGCAGCTGGGCTCGTTCGTGCTGATCACCGACATCACCGAGCGCTGGCGCGCCGAACGCACCGTGCGCCAGAGCGAAGAGCGCATGCGCAAGTTCACCGAGGCCACCGACGAGGCCATCGTGTTCCACCGCGACGGCATCATCACCGACGGCAACGACGCGCTGACCCGCCTGACCGGCTTCGCGCTGCACGAAGTCATCGGCCTGTCGATCTTCAACTTCATCAGCCCCGAGTGGCGCTCCGTGGCGCTGGACTACACGCGCAGCGGCCGCGAGGACCCCTATGAGGTAACCATCCGCCACAAGGACGGCCACGCGATTCCCGTGGAGGTGGTGGGCAAGACCATGCCCGAGCAGCACGCGGACTACCGCATCGTGGTCGTGCGCGACATCACCGCGCGCAAGCAGGCCCAGGAGCGCGAGGCCTTCATCGCGCTGCACGACGCGCTCACGCAGTTGCCCAACCGGCACTTCCTCATGGAGCAGCTGTCGCAGGTGCTGTCCCTGGCCCGCCGCCGCCAGGGCCGCGCGGCCGTGCTGTTCGTCAACCTGGACCACTTCAAGACCGTGAACGACTCGCTGGGCCACCACGCCGGCGACCAGCTGCTGTGCAACGTGGCCGAGCGGCTGCGCCAGGGCGTGCGCGACGCCGACGTGGTCGCGCGCCTGGGCGGCGACGAGTTCGTGGTGGTGCTGACCGACGTGCAGAGCCCCGACGACGCCGCCATGGTGGCCGACAAGCTGCTGGCCTCCATGCACGATGTCTTCACGGTGGACCAGCTGCCGCTCACCATGTCGCCCTCCATCGGCATCAGCATCTACCCGGAAGACGGCGACACCAGCGACGCGCTGCTGCGCTGCGCCGACGCGGCCATGCAGCATGCCAAGAGCAGCGGGCGCGGCAACCGCCAGTTCTACCGCAGCGACATCATGGACGGCAGCGCCATGGAGGTGCTGCAGCAGGAGCGCCTGCTGCGCGAGGCCATCGCCAGCAACGCCTTCGTGCTGCACTACCAGCCCCAGCTGCGCCTGGCCGACGGCGCGCTGCAGGGCTTCGAGGCCCTGGTGCGCTGGCGCCACCCCGAGCGCGGCCTGGTGGGGCCCGACGAGTTCATCGGCTTCTCGGAATCGCGAGGCCTCATCACGCCCATCGGCCGCTGGGTGATGCGCGAGGCCTGCCGCCAGCTCAAGGCCTGGCAGGACGCGGGCCTGGCCATGGTGCCGGTGGCCGTGAACCTCTCGGCCATCGAGTTCCGCCAGCGCGACGTGGCCGCCGAGATCGCCGCCGTGCTGCACGACACGGGCCTGGCGCCGCAGTACCTGGAGATCGAGCTGACCGAGTCCGTGCTCATGCACCAGACCGGCCAGGTGCTGGACACCCTGAACGCCCTCAAGGCCCTGGGCGTGGGCGTCTCCATCGACGACTTCGGCACCGGCTACTCGTCGCTGGCCTACCTCAAGCGCTACCCCATCGACAAGCTCAAGATCGACCGCTCCTTCGTCATGGACACCCCCGGCAACGCCGACGACGTGGCCATCGTCACCGCCATCATCCAGATGGGCCGCAGCCTGCAGCTCAAGACCGTGGCCGAAGGGGTGGAGACGCAGGCGCAGATCGACCTGCTGGCGGGGCTGGGCTGCGACCTGATGCAGGGGTTCGCGCTCTCCGAGCCGATGGACGTGCCCAGCGCCGAGCGCTGGCTGCGCGGCGGCGCCAAAGCGTAGCCCAGGCCGGGCCATCCTGTCACCCGGCTTGTGGACAATAGGGGCATGCCCCTCATCCCCGACTTCATCGCCCCCACCCGCCATACCGACCCGGCCGACGCCCTGGCCCAGGTGCAGCGCATCTACCAGCAGCAGATCGGCCACCTGCGCGATGCCATGCAGCGCTTCGTGGCCGGCGAAACGCCCACGAGCGCGGTGCGCGCCTTCTACCCCTTCGTGCGCGTGCACACCACCACCGTGGCGCGGGCGGACTCCAAGCTGGCCTACGGCTTCGTGGAGGGTCCCGGGCGCTACGAGACCACGCTGACCCGGCCCGACCTGTTCGCCCGCTACTACGCCGAGCAGTTCCGCCTGCTGCGCGCCAGCCACAACGTGGAGCTGGAGGTGGGCACCAGCGCCCACCCCATCCCCATCCACTTCTCGTTCGCCGAGCATGACCACATCGAGGGCACGCTCACGCCCGAGCGCCGCATGCTCATGCGCGACCTGTTCGACCTGCCCGACCTGGCCGCCATGGACGACGGCATCGCCAACGGCACCTGGCAGGCGCGCCCCGGCGAGGCGCAGCCACTGTCGCTGTTCACCGCGCCGCGCGTGGACTACTCGCTGCACCGCCTGCGCCACTACACGGGCACGGCGCCCGAGTGGTTCCAGAACTTCGTGCTGTTCACCAACTACCAGTTCTACATCGACGAATTCGTGCGCCTGGGCCACGCCGAAATGGCCAGGCCGGACAGCGAGTACGTGGCCTTCATCGAGCCCGGCAACGTGGTCACGCGCCGCACGGGCCTGGCCGCTGAGCCCGGCGACGAGCTGGGCACGGCCCCGCCGCGCCTGCCGCAGATGCCCGGCTACCACCTGGTGCGCAAGGACGCCAGCGGCATCAGCATGGTCAACATCGGCGTGGGCCCGGCCAACGCCAAGACCATCACCGACCACATCGCCGTGCTGCGCCCGCACGCCTGGATGATGCTGGGCCACTGCGCCGGGCTGCGCAACACGCAGCAGCTGGGCGACTACGTGCTGGCCCACGCCTACGTGCGCGAGGACCACGTGCTCGACGAGGAGCTGCCGCTGTGGGTGCCGCTGCCTGCGCTGTCGGAGATCCAGCTCGCGCTGGAGCAGGCGGTGGCCGACGTGACCGGCTGCCGCGGCGCCGAGCTGAAGGCCATCATGCGCACCGGCACCGTCGCCAGCACCGACAACCGCAACTGGGAGCTGCTGCCGGGCAACGAGCCGCAGCGCCGCTTCAGCCAGAGCCGCGCGGTGGCGCTGGACATGGAAAGCGCCACCATCGCTGCCAACGGCTTCCGCTTCCGCGTGCCCTACGGCACCTTGCTGTGCGTGTCCGACAAGCCGCTGCACGGCGAGATCAAGCTGCCCGGCATGGCCAACCACTTCTACCGCGAGCGGGTCGAGCAGCACCTGCGCATCGGCATGCGCGCCATCGACATCCTGCGCGCCGAGGGCACCACGCGCCTGCACAGCCGCAAGCTGCGCAGCTTCGCGGAGGTGGCGTTCCAGTAGCGCCGGCGGCCATGCGGCTTCCTGCACGCTGGGCCGCCCTGGCGCTGTCGCTGGCCGCGGCGTCGTGCCCGGCGCAGACCATCCCGTTCATCGACGCGCATGCCCACCTGAACGACGAAGGCCTGCAGCTGGACATGATGGAACGCTTCGGCGCCGAGCGCGCGGTGGTGTTCTGGGGCGGACGCAGCAGCAACCGGTCGGTGGCCGAGGCGGCGCGCCGGCATCCGCAGCGCTTCATCGCCTTCGCCTCGGTCTCGCCCGAGCGGCAGGCCTACCGCGCGGCCTGGAGCGGGGACGAAGCCGCAACCGCCGCGCTGCTGGCCGAACTCGACGCGCTGCTGGCCGGCGGCGGCTACCACGGCATCGGCGAGATCAACGCGGTGCATTTCGCCTCGGCCGGCTTCGGCGAGATGGACCACGACCTCGACGGCCCCATGATGAACGGCATCATGGCGCTGGCGCGCAGGCACCGCGTGCCGGTGCTGCTGCACGTCGAATCCACGCGCATGGACGCGCTGTCGCGGCTGCTGGACCGCTTTCCCGACGTGCCGGTGATCTGGGCCCACGGCGGCTACACGCCCCTGATCCTGGCGCGGCGCATGCTCGAGGCGCATCCGCAACTGACCTACGAACTGAGCGCACGCACCTGGCCGCGCCATCCGCGCTCGCCGGAGTTCACGCTGCTGCGCGACGGGCAGCGGGTGTGGCCCGAATGGCTCGCGCTGATCGAGGCCATGCCCGAGCGCTTCGTCGTCGGCACCGACGCCAGCCACCGCAGCCGCGCCAGCGAGGAGATGAAGTTCGCCAGCGTGCAGGACTTCCTGCGCCAGCTCAGCCCCGGGGCGCAGGCGCGGGTCGGGCGCGACAACCTGCTGCGGTTGCTGCGCCTGGACGCGCCCGGGCGCTGATGTCAGCCGCTACGCCGGGCCGAACAGCCCGGGCGCCTCGCGCCGCGCCTTCGGCGTCACGGTGACGGCCCGCCCGTCCAGCTCGCGCCGCAGCCAGCCGCGCCGCAGCGCCAGCTGCAGGCAGGCCGCGCCCAGCGCGCCGCCCAGGTGCGGGCGGCGCTCGCTCCAGTCCAGGCAGGGGCAGGCCAGCCGGCGCCGGCTGCGCAGCACGGCGGCCAGGTCCAGGCCCAGCCCTTCGAGTCCGCGCTCGCCGGCTTCGGTGAGCGTGTAGGCGCCGCTGCGCAGGCCCGCCAGCCAGCCCTGCGCATGCAGCCGGTCGTGCAGCGCGACGCCGGCCATGCCCGCCAGGTGGTCATAGCAGGTGCGCGCGGCGCGCAGGCGAGCCGGCGTGCCGGGGCGGAAGGCCGGGCCGGCGGCGGCGCCGGCCACCACCATCAGGCTTTCCAGCGCGGCGGCCACGTCTTCGTCGGCCAGGCGGAAGTAGCGGTGCCTGCCCTGCGTCCACAGGCTCACCAGGCCCTCGCGCTGCAGCCGCGCCAGATGCGCGCTGGCGGTGGAGGCCGCCACCTCGGCAGCCGCGGCCAGTTCGGTGGCGGTGCGTGCATGTCCGTCCATCAGGCAGCTCAGCATGCGGGCGCGGGCCGGCTCGGCGATCGCGCCGGCGAGGCGGGCCAGCCGCGTGTCGGGGTCGGGCAGGGGCATGTCCATGCGCCGCATGCTACGGCGGCGGCGCGGCCGACGCTTCGATGCCGGGCGAAGCGAGGACGCCCGGCACGGCCGACAGTGGCGCCATGAACGCACCCCACCTGCCGCCGCCGCGCGACGCCGTCGCCGCCGTCTCGCACCCCGACCCTTATCCCTGGTACGCCGCCCTGCGCGACGGGCCGCCGCTGCAGTTCGATGCCGCGCTGGGCCTGTGGGTGGCCGGCCGCGCCGACGTGGTGTGCCGGGCGCTGGCGCATCCCGCGCTGCGCGTGCGCCCGCCCGGCGCGCCGGTGCCGCCCGGCCTGGCGGGCACGCCGGCCGGGGCGCTGTTCGGCCAGCTCGTGCGCTGGAACGACGGCGCCGTCCATGCCGAACACAAGCCGGCGCTGCAGGCGCTGCTGTCGGCCTTCGACGCTGCCGCCGTGCGGGCCGCCACGCTGCGCGCCGCACGCCTGCTGGGCCGCCGGCCCTTGGACGAACTCTGCTTCGCGCTGCCCGTGGCGTCGCTCGCCGCGCTGCTGGGCTTCGGCGACGACGCGCTGGAGGCGCTCGTGCACGCCACCCGCCGGCTGGCCGAGGGCCTCTCGCCCACGTCGACGCCCGCGCAATGGGCGGCCGCCGGCGCCGCGGCGCTGGCGCTGCAGGACGCGGCCGGCACGCTGCGCGCGGCGGTGGGCCGGTCGGCGGTCTTCCGCTCGAACCTGGCCGGGCTGCTGGTGCAGGGCTGCGACGCCGGCGCCGCGCTGCTGGGCAACACCCTCGCCGCGCTGGCGCGCCGGCCCGACCTGCACGCCACGCTCGCGGCCGATCCCGGCCGCCTGCCCGGCTTCGTCGCCGAGGTGGCGCGCCACGATGCGCCGGTGCAGAACACGCGCCGCTTCGCCGCCGAGGCGATGGCCTTCGAGGGCGCGCGCCTGGCGCCCGGCGACGGCCTGCTGCTGGTGCTGGCGGCCGCGCAGCACGACCCGGCCCTGCACCCGGCGCCGGGCTGCTTCGACCTCGACCGCGCGGAACGTCGGCTGCTGTGCTTCGGGCACGGCATGCATCGCTGTCCCGGGCAGTCCATCGCCTTGGCGATCGCGGCGACGGCGCTGGAATCGCTACTCACCCGCGCCGGCGAAGGCATGCTGACGCTGCCCGCCGGCCATCGGCCTTCGGCCAACTGCCGCATTCCCTTTTTCGACCAGGAGACCTCCCCATGATGGCCGTGATCTTCGAAGTGCAGCCCGCGCCCGGGCAACGCCAGGCATATCTCGACACCGCGGCGGCGCTGCGACCGCAACTGGAACGCATGGACGGCTTCCTCTCCATCGAGCGCTTCCAGAGCCTGAACGATCCCGACCGCCTGCTGAGCCTGAGCTTCTGGCGCGACGAGGCCGCGCTGGCCGCCTGGCGCCGGCTCGAATCGCACCGCCGCGCCCAGGCGGCCGGCCGCGACCACGTGTTCGCCGGCTACCGGCTGCGGGTGGCGGCGGTGGTGCGCGACTACGGCATGGACGCGCGCGACGAGGCGCCCGGGGACAGCCGCGCCGTGCACGGCTGAAGGCGTTCCGCGTCAGGCGATCGCGTCCGCGAAGCGTTCGCGGAAGGCCGCACAGAAGGCGGGCGTGCCGACGACCGACAGCGTCCAGGTGCGCCGCGGCGCGGGGCCATGCTCGTCATCTTCCACGTGCAGGTCGGCGTCCCATTCGCCGCCCGCCTCCACCGGCGCGCGCCGGCCTGGGAACGCCGCCTCGGCCCACGCCAGCACCTGGCCGATCTCGGTCTCCACGGCGCCGGCACGCGGCGGTGCGACGCTGGCCATGGCCTCGAACAGGCCGACGCCGTCGTCGCCCTCGCTGTGGTCGAAGAGCAGGTAGTCCATGCTGGCGGGCGATTGTCCTTCGGCGCGCGGCCGGCGAAACACAGTGTTCGCCGGGGCGGCGCCGGCGCCGCGGCGGCCTTTGCCACAATGCCCCGGTGCCCTCCGCCCCGCTCCTCCAGGCCCGCCACCTCTTCAAGCGCTACGGCGACACCACGGTGGTGGACGACCTCTCCTTCGAGATCGCACCCGGCGAATGCCTGGGCGTGATCGGCCCCAACGGCGCCGGCAAGACCACCACCATCCGCATGTGCCTGGGCCTGACGGCGCCGGACGCGGGCGAGATCGTGGCGATGGACGGCCTGGCCATGCCGCGCGACGCGCGGGCGATCAAGGCGCAGCTCGGCGTGGTCAGCCAGTTCGACTCGCTGGACCCGGACTTCAGCTGCGCCGAGAACCTGGTGGTCTACGCGCGCTACTTCGGCTTCTCGCGCCGCGCCTTCGCGCCGAAGGTGCCGCAGCTGCTGGACTTCGCGGCGCTCTCGCACAAGGCCGACGCCAAGCCGGGCGAACTCTCCGGCGGCATGCGCCGGCGCCTGTCGCTGGCGCGCGCGCTGGTCAACGACCCGAAGCTGCTGCTGCTGGACGAACCCACCACCGGCCTCGACCCGCAGGCGCGCCACCTGATGTGGGAGCGCCTGCAGACGCTGCTGCAGCAGGGCAAGTCGATCCTGCTGACCACGCACTTCATGGACGAGGCCGAGCGCCTGTGCTCGCGCCTGCTGGTGATCGACCACGGCCGCAAGATCGCCGAGGGCCGTCCGCGCGAGCTGATCGCCGAGCACCTGGAGCCCGACGTGGTGGAGGTGTACGGTAACGGGGCGCTGGCTTTGGCCGCGTCGCCGCTGCGCCAGTTCGCCGCGCGGGTGGAGGTGAGCGGCGAGACCGTCTTCTTCTACACGCAGGACGCGCGCCGCCTGCTCGATGCGCTGGCCGCGCACGGCGGCCTGCGCATCTTCCACCGCCCGGCCAACCTGGAAGACCTGTTCCTCAAGCTCACCGGAAGGCAGATCCGTGAAGACGGCTGATCCCTCGCCCTGGCGCCCGCCCGCCATCACCGCCCGCTGGTGGCCGGTGTTCCTGCGCAACCTGCTGGTGTGGCGCAAGCTGGCGCTGCCCAGCCTGATCGGCAACATCGCCGAGCCGCTGATCTGGCTCGTGGCCTTCGGCTACGGCATGGGCGCGCTGGTGGGGCAGGTGCAGGTGGACGGGCGGGCGGTGCCCTACATCCTGTTCCTGGCCAGCGGCTCGATCTGCATGAGCGCGATGAACGCGGCCAGCTTCGAGGCGCTGTACTCGGCCTTCTCGCGCATGCACGTGCAGAAGACCTGGGACGGCATCATGAACGCGCCGGTGGGCCTGGACGACGTGGTCTTCGCCGAGATGGCATGGGCCGCCTTCAAGTCGCTGTTCACCGTCACCGCCATCCTGCTGGTGATGCTGGGGCTGGGCATCAGCCACAGCCCCAAGCTGCTGGCGGCCTGGTTCATCCTGGCCGGCTGCGGCATCGTGTTCTCCAGCATCGCGCTGATCTTCAACGCGCTGGCGAAGAGCTACGACTTCTTCACCTACTACTTCACGCTGTTCATGACGCCGATGATGTTCCTGTCGGGCGTGTTCTTCCCGCTGGAGCAGCTGCCCGACGCGGTGCAGGCGGTGGCGCGCTGGCTGCCGCTGGCCAACGCGGTGGCGCTGGTGCGGCCGCTGTTCATGGACCAGTGGCCCGCCGCCTGGCTGCAGCCGGCGCTGACGCTGGCGGCCTATGCGGTGGCCGCCTTCTGGGCGGCGCTGGCGCTCACCCGGCGGCGCTTCGCCGCCTGACGAACGGTCGGGCGGCCGGGTCGGCCGGCGGGCGAAACGTAGACAATGGCATTAACAACAAGAACGCCCGCCGCTGTCCGCCCACCCCGTCATGAAGCACATCCTCCGCTCCTGGACTTTCTGGATCCGGCTCGAACTGGGCGATGAATGCCGCGAGTACCTGGACCGGATCACGCTGCCCCGGCTGCGCGGGGCGCCCGGCAACCTCTATGCCACCGCCCTGTTCCGCGGCCTGCCGGACGGCACGCTCGAGGTGGTGGTCGCCTCGGTGTGGGAGAACCTGGAGAGCATCCGCGGCCACGCCGGGGAAGACCTGCTCCAGCCCTCGGTGGAGCCGGAGGTGCGCGCCAAGATGGTGGACCGCGACATCGTGGTGCGGCACGCGCTCATCGACCCGATCGACCCTGCCGCCGGCGTCCCCCCCGAAACGCTGAGGGGTGGGCTCAGCCCGCTGCCCGCGGCCTGACGCGCGAGGCCGCCTCCCGGGCGTGGCGGCGCGCCGTCTCCACGTCGTCCGCGTGCGCCAGCGCCACGCCCATGCGGCGCCGGGCGAAGCTCTCCGGCTTGCCGAACAGGCGCAGGTCGGCGCCGGGCACGGCCAGCGCCTCGTCCACGCCGTCGAACACGATGCCCACCGCATCGACGCCGCCGTAGATGACGGCGCTGGCGCCGGGGCTCTTCAGCGCGGTGTCCACCGGCAGGCCGAGGATGGCGCGCGCATGCAGCTCGAACTCGCTCTGCCACTGCGTGGCCAGCGTCACCAGGCCGGTGTCGTGCGGTCGCGGGCTCACCTCGCTGAACCACACCTGCTCGCCCTTGACGAACAGCTCCACCCCGAAGATGCCGAGCCCGCCCAGGTCGGCCGTCACCTGCCCGGCGATCTCCTGCGCGCGCGCCAGCGCCGCCGGGTGCATGGGGTGCGGCTGCCAGCTTTCCACGTAGTCGCCGTGGGCCTGCAGGTGCCCGATGGGCTCGCAGAAGCGGGTCTGCACGGCGCCGCCCTCGCCGCGGGCGCGCACCGTCAGCAGCGTGATCTCGTAGTCGAAATCGATGAAGCCCTCGACGATGACGCGGCCGGTGCTCACCCGGCCGCCGGCCATGGCGTAGTCCCAGGCCCGGCGCACGTCCTGCGGGCCGTCGATGCGGCTCTGGCCCTTGCCCGAACTGCTCATCACCGGCTTGACGATGCAGGGGTAGCCGATGCCCTCGTCGATGGCGGCCTGCAGCTCCTCCAGCGAGTCGCAGAAGCGGTAGGGGCTGGTCGGCAGGCCCAGCGTCTCGGCCGCCAGGCGGCGGATGCCCTCGCGGTCCATGGTCAGGCGGGCGGCGCGGGCGGTGGGGATCACCTTCACCGTGCCGGCGGCCTCCAGCGCCTCCAGCACCGGCGTGGCGATGGCCTCGATTTCGGGCACCACCAGGTCGGGCTTCTCCTGCTCGATCAGCGCCTTGAGCTGCGCCGGGTCGCTCATGACGATGGTGCGCGCATGGTGCGCCACCTGCTGGCCGGGTGCGTTCTCGTAGCGGTCGACGGCGATGGTCTCCACGCCCAGGCGCTGCAGGGCGATGAGCACCTCCTTGCCGAGTTCGCCGGAGCCCAGCAGCATCACGCGGGTGGCCTGGGGGGAAAGGGGGGTGCCGAGACGGGTCATGGCGGGCGGGTGCGAAGTGGAAACGGGACGACCCCGCACTGTAAGGCCGCCGCCGGCAGCCACTTGGCACAAGCCCGCCCGCCCCGCGCCGCCTAGAGTGGACGG
>Ga0222428_100361_pt1 | contig 19854 bp, 17 predicted proteins | sample 2B5Ametagenome_FD_182471 | JGI IMG/M metagenome (GOLD analysis project Ga0222428, IMG submission 182471) | Enriched microbial communities from leaf-cutter ant dump, University of Wisconsin, Madison, United States - 2B5A (version 2) | ecosystem: Environmental > Terrestrial > Nest > Insects nest >...
AGAAACGCACGGGGTCTTCCGCGTAGATGCGCGCCTCCACCGCGTGGCCGTTGCATGAAACGGACGCGGGCAGCACGGCGGCGAGCGGCTCGCCCGCGGCCAGCCGGATCTGCGCCGCGACGATGTCCACGCCGGTGACCTCTTCCGTCACCGCGTGCTCCACCTGCAGCCGCGTGTTCACCTCCAGGAACGTGAAGCCCGTCGCGGGCGTGTAGAGCATCTCCACGGTGCCGATGACGTCGTAGCCGATGCCGGCCAGGATCGCCTCCAGCCGCCGGGCCATGGCCTGCACGGCGTCGCGGGGAATGCCCGGCGCGGGCGCCTCCTCGACGACCTTCTGGTTGCGCCGCTGTACAGAGCAGTCGCGTTCGTACAGGCAGCGCACCTGCCCGTGGCGGTCCGCGAGGAACTGGAATTCCACGTGCCGCGGCGTGTCGATCAGCGTCTCGAAGTACAGCTCCGAGGCGCCGAAGGCCTTGGCCGAGGTGGACTGCGCCTGCCGCCAGGCCGCGGCGATCTCCTCCGGCCCGCGCACCGGCAGCATGCCGATGCCCCCGCCGCCGTTCGCGGGCTTGAGCATGAGGGGGAAACCCATGCTGCAGGCGACGCGGGTCACCTCGCCAAGGTCGTCCGGCAGCAGCGCGCTGCTGCGCGTCATGGGCATGCCGTGCGCCTGCATCAGCGCGCGCGCTGCCGTCTTGTGGCCCAGGGTCTTGATCCATCGCGGGCTGGGGCCGATGAAGCACAGCCCTTCTGCCTCCACATGCTCGGCGAAGGCCGCGTTTTCGGACAGGAAGCCGTAGCCCGGGTGCACCGCATCGGCGCCGGTGTCCCGGGCCGCACGCAGCACGGCCTCCTGGTTCAGGTAGCTCGCGGAGGCGGGCGCGTCGCCGATGCAGACCGCGGCATCGGCCTCTTTCAGATAGGGCATCCGCTCGTCGGCGGTGGAATGCACCGCGACGGATTCGATCCCCAGCGCCTTCGCCGCGCGGATCACGCGGGCCGCCACCGCGCCGCGGTTGGCGACCAGGATGCGGCGGATGGAGCGGGACGCCCGCGCTGGCATGGTTTCGCTCATGGACGGAACCCGAAGCGCACCGGGCCGGCTTGGCGCAGCGGCGCGGCAAGGTTGGCGAACTCGACCAGCAGGGCGCGCGTGTCCTGCGGGTCGATGATGTCTTCCACCACGAACGCCTCGGCGCTGCGGAAGGGCGAAGTCAGGCTGCGCACGCGGGCCTCGATGCGCGCGCGCGCTGCGTCGGGGTCGCCGGCGGCCTCGATCTCGGCCTTGTAGGCCACCTCCAGCCCGCCTTCGATGGGCAGCGAACCCCACTGGGCCGAAGGCCACGCATAGCGGAAGTTGAAGCGCTCGGCGTTCTGGTGCCCGCCTCCGGCGACGCCGAAGGCCTTGCGCAGGATTACCGTGCACCAGGGCACCGTGCTCTGCGCCACGGCGGTAAGCGCACGCACGCCGGCGCGCATCACGCCTTCCTTCTCGGCCTCCAGGCCGATGCGGAAGCCAGGCACGTCCACGAGGTTGAGCACGGGCAGGTGGAACTGCTCGGCCAGGTCCACCATGCGCATGTACTTCTCGGTCGTCTGGCGGTCCCAGGCACCGCCGTAGTGGTACGGATCGCTTGCGATGACGACGACCGGCCAGCCGTCGATGCGCGCCAAGCCCGCCGCGATGGCCTTGCCCCAATGGCGGCCGATCTCCATGAACGAGCCGCTGTCCACCAGGGTCTCCACGATGGTGCGGATCTTGTAGACCGAGCGCGTGTTCTCCGGAATGGCGCCGCGCAGCGCCGCCTGGTTCGCCGAGGCTTCGCGCCCGCCTTCGGCGCGCGGGGGCAGCTCGTGCACGGACGCGGGCAGGTACGAGAGGAAGCGGCGCGCACGCTCGAAGGCTTCGGCCTCGGAGGCGACCTCGTCGTCCACCACACCATTGCGCGCGTGGATCTGTGCGCCGCCCAGCTCGTTCTTGCCGAGCACCTGGCCCGTGCGCGCCACCACGGGCGGGCCCGCGACGAAGAGCTGCGCGGTATCGCGCACCATCACCGAATAGTGGCTGGCGGACACGCGCGCCGCGCCCAGCCCCGCCACCGATCCCAGCGCCAGCCCCACGACGGGCACGGTGGCCAGGTTGCGCGCGATGTAGGGCCAGGACTTGAGCTTGGGCAGCAGCGTGTGCCCCTTGAGCTCGATGTTCTTCACCGAGCCGCCGCCGCCCGTGCCGTCCACCAGGCGCACCAGCGGCAGGCGCAGGTCATGCGCCATCTGCTCCGCCACGATCATCTTGTCGCCCACGGCGCCATCGTTGGCGCCGCCGCGCACGGTGAAGTCGTCGCCCATCACCACGGCGGGCCGCCCGCCGATGCGCGCGCGTCCCATCACCAGGTTTGCGGGCGTGAAATCGACCAGTTGACCGCCGTCGTCGTACTGGCCCGAGCCGGCCAGGCCGCCTACCTCGACGAGAGAACCCTCGTCCACGAGCAGCGCGATGCGTTCGCGCACGGGGATCTTCCCGTTGTTCCTGTGCCGCTGCACCTTGTCCGCTCCGCCCATGCGCTGCGCCAGTTCCTGGCGCAGCGCGAGCTCGGCGAGTTCCTTGTCCCATGCCATCTTGGTGTGCTCCCTTGCGCCGCTCAGTCCAGCTTGATGTCCGCCTTGCGGATGATTTCCGCGTACTGCGCGGTTTCCTTGTCGATCTGCTCGGCGAAGCGCTGGGGGCCGTACATGCGGATGTTCCCCTGCTGCTCCAGCCGCGCCTTCACCGCCGGGTCCTGCAATGCGGACGCGATGGCCTCGGACAGTGCGTTCACGACGGGCGCAGGCGTCTGCGCCGGCACGAGGGCACCGACCCAGAACGAAATGTCGAAGCCGGGATAGCCGGCTTCCGCGATGGCCGGCACGTCGGGCAGCTCGTGCCAGCGCTGGGCCGACGTGACGGCCAGCGCGCGCAGTTGCCCTGCCTTGATCTTGGGCACCGCCGAGGGGTTGTCGAACGCAGCGTCCACCTCGCCGCCCATCAGCGCCACCTGGGCGGGGGCGGAGCCCCGGTAGGCCACGTGCGTCATGTTCACGCCGGCCATGCCGTTGAGGAGCTCGAAGCTCAATTGCGTGAGGTTGCCCACGCCCGCCGAACCGTAGGAGTAGGCGCCCGGCTTGGCCTTGGCCGCGTTCAGCATGTCCTGCAGCGTGGGGGCTGTGCCGAGCGGGCCTTTCTGCGGATTGACCGTCAGGATGAACGGCACCGACACCACCAGCGACACCGGCGCGAAGTCCTTCTTCGGGTCGTAGCTCATCTTCTTGTAGAGCAGCGGATTGACGGTGATCGTGCTCGAGTTGCTGATCAGCACCGTGTACCCATCGGGCTGCGCGCGTGCAACCTCGGTGGCGGCGAGCATGCCGTTGGCGCCCGTCTTGTTGTCCACCACCACGGGCTGTCCGAGCTTGGTGGTCAGGTGCTGCGCAATGATGCGGGCCACCGAGTCGATGGAGTTGCCCGCGCTGAAGCCCACCACGAAGCGGATGGGCTTGTTGGGGTAGCCCTGGGCCGTGGCAGGCATGGCGACCATGCCAGTTGCCAGCGCCGCCACGGCGGCTGCCAGAAAGGTGCGTTTTGCGTTCATGAGGTCTCCTGTCTTGACTTAAAGTGTTCTATAGAAAAGAATTTAAGTTCTCTTTTTTTCAGTTTTCAAGAAAGTCGTCCTTCCGTCAACCCGTTGCCGATAGGGGTTAACCCCTGAAAAACCTCCCGCCTCCCCGCCCTTTCGCTCCTGAAAATGGATACCCTGTTGCCCAAGATAGAATTCGCCATCGAGCCACCACGCAACGCGCGCATGCCCCCCCTGACGTCCACGGAGCCTTCGGAAAAGAGCGACGGTGTCGCCGCGGTCGATCGCGCGCTGCACATCGCCACCTCGCTGGCGAACTCGGCCCAGGCGCTCACGCTCACGGAGCTCTCGCAGGCCACGGGCATGTACAAGAGCACGCTGCTGCGCCTGCTCGCCTCTCTGGAGCGTGCCGGGCTGGTGACGCACCGCGCGGACAAGCGGTATGCGCTGGGGCCGCTGGCCTTCGTGTTCGGCCGCTCCTTCGAGCAGGTGCACGGCCTGCAGGGCGCCATCCAGCCCATCCTGCAGTGGCTGGTGGAACAGGGCACGGAGAGCCCGTCGTTCCACGTGCGCCACGACCAGAGCCACCGCCTGTGCCTCATGCGCATCGACTCCAACCACTCGACGCTGGATCGCGTGCGCACCGGCGACCTGCTGCCCCTGCAAAAGGGCGCCGCGGGCAAGGTGATCACCACCCTGGAGCAGGGCTCGCATGCGCAAGCCGCAGCCGCCGGCGATCTCGTCTTCACATCGTTCGGCGAGCGCGATCCTCTCTGCGGCGCCATCGCGGCGCCGGTGTTCGGTCCCTCGGCCTCGCTGCTCGGCGCGATTTCGGTATCGGGGCCGCTGGAGCGGTTTTCCGAGCTCGCAGTGCAGCGCATGAAGACCCTCGTCCTGGCCGCAGCCGAGCGCGCCACGCACAGCCTCGGCGGGAAATGGCCGAGCGCATCCTGACCTGACCCCTCCGTTTCTTGCTGTACCGCTGACCGCCGCGCCGCTGGGCGCACCAGCGTGCATGGGCGGCACACCTCAATTTTCAGAACTTTTGTTCCATCAGTAGAAACACTAGGCAGACGCACTCGGCTTGTCCACGAAAATTCGAAAAATAGAATTTTTGTTCTGAAAATCGTGAAAGGTTCCAAATGCTTGAACACAAGCCCATGCTGATCGCGGGACAGGATGCACCGGGCGAGCAAGGCATTGCCCCGCTGGTCTCCGTCAACCCGGCAACGGGCGAAACCAACCACGAGGTGGCCGCTGCGGGGCCGCGCACCGTGGACGAGGCCGTGCGCAACGCAGCGCAGGCCAGCAAGGCCGCCGCCTGGACGCAGATGCTGCCGATGCAGCGCGCGCGCATCCTGTTCGGCATCGCCGACCGCATGGAGCGCGACAGCGACCAGCTCGCACGCCTGCAGATGCTCGAGAACGGCAAGGTGTGGAGCGAGTGCGTCAAGCAGGTCAAGAGCGCCGCCGCCACCTTCCGCTACTACGGCGCGGTCTGCGAGACGACGGGGTCGGAGGTGACGCCGGCGCGCGGCAACTACCTGTCCATGACGGCCTACGAGCCCTATGGCGTGGTGGCCGCCATCACGCCGTGGAATTCGCCGCTGACGATGGAGGCGCAGAAGATCGCCCCCGCGCTGGCGGCGGGCAACGCGGTCGTGCTCAAGCCCTCGGAGGTCACGCCCTCCACCGGCCTGGCCGTGGGCCGCATCGCGCTGGAGGCCGGCCTGCCGCCGGGGCTGCTGAACGTGCTGCCCGGCACCGGGCACGACGTGGGCGCTGCACTGGTCGCGCACCCGCTGGTGCGCATGGTGTCGTTCACGGGCGGCACGGAGAGCGGCCGGCGCATTGCCGAGGTGGCCGCGCGCAAGCTCATGCCCGTGGCGCTGGAGCTGGGCGGCAAGTCGCCCCACATCGTCTTTGCCGATGCCGACATCGACGCCGCCGTGGCCGCCGTGGCCGACGGCATCTTCGAGGGCAGCGGCCAGTCGTGCGTGGCCGGCTCGCGCCTGTTCGTGCAGCGCTCCGTGCAGGCCGAAGTGGTGCGCAAGCTCACGGAGCGCGCCCGCTCGCTGCGCGTGGATCTGCCCGATGCGGCCGGCGCCGAGATGGGCCCGCTCGCCTCCTTCGCGCACCGCGACAAGGTCGAGCGCATGGTGGAGGACGCGCGCGCCGCGGGCGCGCAGATCCTCGCGGGCGGCGCGCGGCCCGGCGCCGCAGCGCTGGCGCGCGGCGCCTACTACCTGCCCACGGTGATCGGCGGCATCGACAACCGCGCGGCCATCGCCCAGCAGGAAATCTTCGGCCCCGTGCTCTGCGTGCTGCCGTTCGACGACGAGGAAGACCTCATCGCCCAGGCCAACGACAGCACCCTCGGCCTCGCCTCCGGCGTCTGGACGGCCGATTACCAGCGCGCCTGGCGCGTCGCGCGCGCGCTGGAAGCGGGCACCGTCTGGATCAACACCTACAAGCAACTGTCCATCGCCACGCCCTTCGGCGGCTTCAAGGAAAGCGGCATCGGGCGCGAGAAGGGCATCACCGGCATGCGGCTGTACCAGCAGCCCAAGGGCATCTATTTCGGCATGGCATGAACGGCCGACAGGAAAAGCACATGAACAACACCACCAAGCAAGTGATCGGCTTCATCGGCCTGGGCGTGATGGGCGAGCCCATCTGCCGCAACCTCGCGGTGAAGACCGGCGCCCGCGTGATCGCGCACGACCTCGACGCGGCCCCGCTGCAGCGCCTGGCCGCGCACGGCGTGCAGGCCGCGCCCAGCGCCGCGGCCGTGATGCAGGCGGCCGACGTCGTCTTCCTCTCGCTGCCCTCGGGCGAAATCGTCGCGCAGTTGTGCCGCCAGGACGGCGGCCTGCTGGCCTCGGCACGCGCGGGCCAGACCATCGTGGATCTGAGCACGTCGCCCGTGGACACCACCCGCGAACTGGCCCGTGAATTCGCGGCCCTGGGCACGCAATTCGTGGACGCGCCCGTGGCGCGCACCCGCGCCGCCGCCGAAGCGGGCACGCTCGCGGTGATGGTGGGCGCCGCGCCCGAGGTGTTCGAGGCCGTCAAGCCGCTGATCGCCACCTTCGCCTCCGACATCGCGCTGTGCGGGCCCGTGGGCTGCGGCCAGGTGCTCAAGATCCTCAACAACATGGTGCTGTTCGAGACCGTGGTGGCCGTGAGCGAGGCCAAGGCCATCGGCGAGAAGGCCGGGGTCGATCCCAATGTGCTGTTCGACACGCTCTCGAAGGGCTCGGCCGACAGCTTCGCGCTGCGCAACCACGGCATGAAGGCCGTGCTGCCCGGCGAATTCCCCGAGCGCGCGTTCTCCGTGCTCTACGCGCGCAAGGATCTGAAGTACGCGCTGCAACTGGCGCGCGACGCGGGCGTGGATGCGCGCGGCGCGGCCGTCGTCGATGCATGGTTCCAGCAGGCCATCGACAGCGGCCTGGGCGAGAAGTACCACCCCGTCATCAGCCGGCTGATCGCCGGCCAGCGCTGAAGCGCGCAGGAGAAACACATGCCATCCATCACCCGCCGCGGGGCGCTGCGCTGCGCCCTGGCCGCCGCATGCGCGCCCGGCCTGGCCTTCGCCCAGGAAGCGCCCTTCCCTTCCGGCAACGTCCACCTCGTCGTGCCCTACGCGGCGGGCGGCGCCACCGACATCGTGGCCCGCGCGGTGGCCGACAAACTGGGCCCGCGCTGGGGCAAGCCGGTCGTCATCGACAACAAGCCCGGCGCCGGCACGACGCTGGCCGCCGCGCAGGTGGCGCGCGCGCCCGGCGACGGCCACCTGCTCTACATGACCACCTCGGCGCACACCATCAGCGCCGCGCTGTACAAGAAGCTCGACTACGACCCCCTGGCGAGCTTCGCCGCGCTCACGCTGGTCGCGAAGGTGCCGCTGGTGCTGGTCGTGCGGCCCAGCCTGGAGGTCTCGACGCTGGACGAGTTCACCCGCTACGCGCGCGCCAACCCGGACAAAGCCGCCTACGCCTCGCCCGGCAACGGCACGGCCCAGCACCTCACGGGCGAGATGTTCAACGCCGCGATGAAAACGCGCATGGTGCACGTGCCCTACAAGGGCGACGCGCCCGCCATCACCGACCTGCTGGGCGGCTCGGTGGACGCGATGTTCGCCACGCTCACCGTGGTGCTGCCGCACATCGCCTCGGGCAAGCTCAAGGCCATCGCGCTGGCCAACGGCAGCCGCATCGAGAAGGTGCCTGCCATTCCCACCTTCGCCGAAGCGGGGCTGCCAAACTTCGAGGCCGCCACGTGGTTCGGCGTGCTCGCGCCCGCCGCGCTGCCGCAGGGCTTGCGCGAGCGCATCAGCCGGGACATCCGCGCAGTGGTAGACCAGCCCGACCTGCGCGCGCGGCTGATCGACCTCGGCGGCGAGGTCGTCTCCAACACGCCCGCCGAGTTCGACGCCTTCATGCGGGCCGAGTCGGCCAAGTGGCGAGGCATCGTCCAGCAGTCCGGAGCGGTGATCAACTAGCAGCAGGGGGCTGCGACAATCGCCGCCCATGCTCCACTACCTCACCATCCCCGTCACCGCGTTCCAGCAGAACTGCTCGCTCGTCTGGTGCGACCAGACCATGGACGCCGCCGTGATCGACCCGGGCGGCGACCTGGACGTGCTGCTGGCCGAAGCGAAGCGCCTGGGCCTGCAGTTGAAGGCCATCTGGCTCACGCACGCCCACATCGACCACGCGGGCGGCGCAGGCGAGCTGGCGCAGCGCCTGCAGTTGCCCATCGTCGGCCCGCAGGAGGGCGACCAGTTCTGGATCGACGGCCTGCCGCAACAGAGCGCGATGTTCGGCTTTCCGCCCGCGCTGCCGTTCGCGCCCACCCGCTGGCTGCACGACGGCGACACGGTCACCATCGGCCATGAGACCTTGAACGTGCGCCATTGCCCGGGCCACACGCCGGGCCACGTGGTGTTCCACGCGCCGCAGATCGACCGCGCCTTCGTGGGCGACGTGCTGTTCGCCGGCAGCATCGGCCGCACGGACTTTCCGCAGGGCAACCACCAGCAGCTCATCGGCAGCATCACCCAGCGCCTGTGGCCCATGGGCGACCAGACGGTGTTCATCCCCGGCCACGGGCCGGAGAGCACCTTCGGGCGCGAGCGTCGCAGCAATCCCTACGTGGGCGGCACCTGATCGCACACTACCAAAAAAATAGCTGCTCGCGCTTGTTGCATAAGCGCTGGCAGCCAATTCGGTTTGTATTGAATGGCCAGGAATGGCGCCAATGAAAATCATTCTCAATAGAATGATCGATTTGCAACACCGTCTCCCGCCATGTCCCCTCTCCTGCACCGTGTGCGCCGCTGGCTGAGCGGCGCGCTGTTCCTCCTCGCCGCCACGGCCCAGGCCCAGCCGGCCGCCACGACCACCGTCACCGACCTCGCGGGCCGCACCGTGCGCGTGCCTGCCAAGGTGGAGCGCATCCTGCTCGGCGAAGGCCGCCTGCTGCCGCTGCTCGCGGTGTTCGACAAGGACGACCCCGCGCGCCGCCTCGTCGCCATGATGGGCGAGTTCGAAAAGCTCGACGCGCCCGGCTATGCGCAGTGGACGCGCCGCTTTCCGCAGATCGACAAGGTGCCGCGCGTGGGCCGCACCAGCAGCGGCAGCTTCAGCGACGAGCAGGCCATCACGCTCAAGCCGCAGCTGGCCATCCTCGGCCTCGCGGGCGGCCACGGACCGAGCGAGCGCGACCGCGAGACGCTGGCGCGCCTGGAGGCCGCGGGCACCTCCGTGGTGTTCATCGACCTGCGCCACGACCCGCTGGTCAACACGCCGCGCAGCATGCTGCTGCTGGGCGAGGTGCTGGGCAAGAAGGCCGAGGCCGAGGCGTTCGTCGCGTACTGGCGCGCGCAGCTCGCCGTGGTGGCCGACCGGCTGGCCAAGGCCCGGCCCGAGGCGCCCACGGTGTTCCTGGAAAACCGTGTGGGCCTGTCGGAAGGCTGTTGCGACACCATGGTGGGCCTGGTGGGCAAGCTGCTCGACGCGGCCGGCTCGCGCAACGTGGCCAAGGACCTGATCCCGGGCGAATTCGGCACGCTGAACCCCGAGTTTTTGATCGCGCGCCAGCCGCGCTTCTACGTCGGCACCGGCATCGGCGCGCTGGCGACACAGCAGCAGATGCCGCTGCGTGTGGTGCTGGGCGCCGACGCCACGCCCGAGGCCGCGCAGGCGTCGCTGGCGCGCGCCGTGCAGCGCCGGGGCATCGCGCAGCTGCAGGCCGTGAAGGAGGGCCGCGCCTACGCCATGTGGCACCACTTCTACAACTCGCCGTTCAACGTGGTGGCGGTGCAGGTGTTCGCCAAGTGGCTGCACCCCGAGCTGTTCGCCGACCTCGACCCGCGCGCTACCTTGCAGACCCTGTACGACCGCTTCCAGCCCATCCCGCTCGAAGGCGTCTACTGGACGGCGCTCAAGCCATGATCCCCCGCCGTGCCCTGCTGGGCCTGGGCGCGGCGCTGGCCCTGCCGGGCTGTGCGCTGCGGCCCACGCTGGAGAATGCGCCGCCCGTGGCGCTGCCGGATACGCGGCAGATCGACATCGCCGCCGGTGGGCACACGCACCGCGTCATGCTCGCCGTGCCGCCCGCGCCGCCGCCGGCGCAGGGCTGGCCCGTGCTCTACGTGCTGGACGGCGACCTGCTGTTCGCGCCCACCGCGCAGCTCATGCGCAACCGCTTCGCGCGCGGGCCGGGCGTGCCCACGCAGGGCGCGGTGGTGGTGGGGCTAGGCTATGCGGGCGGGCAGGTGCTCGACCTGGATGCGCGCACCTACGACTACACGCCGCCAGCGCCGGGGCCGGCCACGGACGAGCGCGGCCGCCGCGAGGGCGGGGCCGATGCCTTCCTCGACTTCCTCGACACCACGGTGCGCCCGCTGGTAGCGCGCGCCGTGCGCGTGGACGCCGCGCGCCAGACGCTGTTCGGCCACTCCTACGGCGGGCTGTGCGTGCTGCACGCGCTGTTCACGCGGCCAGGCGGTTTCCAGAACTACGTGGCCGCGAGCCCGTCGGTCTGGTGGCGCGACGGGTTCATCCTGCAAAGCCAAGCGCGCTTCCTGGCCGAGCGGCGCGCCGACGCACCCGCGCTGCGCCTGCTGGTCTCCCAAGGCGAGCGCGAAGCCGAGCTGCCCGCCGACCCCGCCCGCGCCGCCATCGCACGCGAGCGACGCGGCACCGACCGCCTGCACGCGCTGCTGGACGGCCTGCGCGACGCGCCCGGCCTGGACCTGCGCTTCACCACCTTCCCTGGCGCCGACCACGGCGCCGCCATGCTACCCGCCGCGCAGCAGGCGCTGGCCCTCGCCATCGGGGGACGCGCATGACCTCGCTGGCCGCGCGCTACCGCCGCTTCGCCGCGCTGCGCCTGTGGCTGCTGGCCGCGATGGCGCTGGTGCTGTGCGCCACCTTCGTGCTGGACCTCGCGACCGGCCCCTCGGGCCTGCCGTTCGCCGACGTGGTGGCCGGGCTGCTGCGGCCCTCCGGCATGCCGCTGGAACAGCGCGTGATCCTCTGGGAGGTGCGCCTGCCCTATGCGGTGTTGGCGCTGCTGGTCGGCGCGTCGCTGGGCCTCGCGGGCGCGGAGATGCAGACGGCCCTGAACAATCCGCTGGCCAGCCCCTTCACGCTGGGCCTGTCGGCCGCCGCGGCGGTGGGCGCCTCCATCGCCGTGGTGAGTGGCTTCACGCTCATGGCCTTTGGCGAGAACCTGGCAGTGCCGCTGGCGGCCTTCGTCTGCGCATCGGCGGCTACGTTGCTGATCCAGCTGCTCGCGTGGCGCTACGGCGCCACGGTGGACACGGTGGTGCTGTTCGGCATCGCGCTGCTGTTTTCCTTCGAGGCGCTGCTGTGGCTCATGCAGTTCATCGCCGACAGCAATGCCTTGCAGCAGATCGTGTTCTGGACCATGGGCAGCCTCTCGCGCGCCACCTGGAACAAGATCGGCCTGGTGGGCTGCGTGCTGCTGCTGTGCGCCCTCTGGTCGGCCCGCAACGCTTGGCCGCTCACCGCGCTGCGCGCGGGCGAGGACCAGGCGCGCAGCTTCGGCATCGCGGTGGAGCGGCTGCGCCTGGTCACGCTGCTGCGTGTGAGCCTGCTCGCGGCCACGGCGCTGGCCTTCGTGGGCACCATCGGCTTCGTGGGCCTCGTGGGGCCGCACATCGCGCGGCTGCTGCTGGGCGAGGACCACCGCTACTACCTGCCGGGCAGTGCGCTCGCGGGCGCGCTCATGCTCTCGGGTGCGTCCATCCTCAGCAAGACGCTGGTGCCCGGCGTGGTGCTGCCCATCGGCATCATCACCGCGCTGGTGGGTGTGCCCATGTTCATGGCCCTGGTGCTCTCGCGCAGGAGGGGTGGCGCATGACCGAAGGACTGGAGCTGCGCGGCCTGAGCGCCGGCTACCCGCGCCGGCCCGTGCTGCAAGGGCTGGACCTCGAACGCATCGCGCCCGGCACGCTGGTGGCGCTGGTGGGGCCCAACGCCGTGGGCAAGTCCACGCTGCTCAAGGCCATCGCCGGGCTGCGCCCCGTGCGCGGGCAGGTGCTGCTGGACGGCACCGACCTGGCCACCCTGCCGCCGCGCGAGCGCCTGCGCCGCGTGGGCTACCTGCCGCAGGCGCTGCCCCAGGCCACCTCGCTGGTGGCCTACGAATCCATGCTGAGCGCGCTGCGCGCCAGCCGCCCCGACCTGGGAACCGCGCAGGCCGAGGCCGCCATCGCCCGCGTCTTCGCCACGCTGGGGCTGGACGCGCTCGCGCTGCGGCCCCTGAACGAACTCTCGGGCGGGCAGCGCCAGATGATCGGCCTGGCCCAGGTGCTGGTGCGCGCGCCGCGCCTGCTGCTGCTGGACGAGCCCACCAGCGCGCTCGACCTGCGCTGGCAGCTGCAGGTGCTGCAGGCCGTGCGCGCGCTGGTCAGCGAAGGCCAGACGCTCGCGCTGATCGCCGTGCACGACCTGAACCTGGCGCTGCGCTTTTGCGACCGCATCGTGGTGCTGGGCCAGGGCCGCGTGCTCGCGGCGGGCCGCCCGGCCGACGTGCTCACGCCCGCGCTGCTGCACACCGCCTACGGCGTGCGCGCGCGCATCGAGCACTGCTCGCTGGGCCATCCGCTGGTGCTGGCCGACGAAACCATCTCCCTTGACAACGACGCCCCATGATCCACGCAGGAAACCGGGATGGCGCAGTCCATGCTCTCATCCATCGTTTCCGGCGTGCCCACGCCGCTTTCTCTGGTATCCAATGTGATCAACGCCGGCTCGGGCATCTACACAGCGGTCCAGGTACGCCAGATCGAGGCCCTTATGGAGACGCTGCAAACCTTGCAGGTGGCGACGCTGGGCGTATCCCTGGTGGGTGTGGGCGTCAGCGTTGCGGGTTTTGTGTACATGCGCAAGCGCTTCAATGCCCTGGACGAGCGACTCGACCAAGTCATCAATGCCATCCATGCTGGATTTGAAAATCAGCGCAAGGATGATTTACGCGCGCGGATGTCTCGAATCAAGGGACTGATTCGACGCGCAGAGCAGGCCAAGGAGTTCTCCAACCCCCAGTCCGAATACCGAGAGGTGGCTGCGGCGCTCGCAGATCAGGCCGCCTATTTCGACGGCGAAATCTCTGTCATCCTGTCCGCCAAAGGCCCTATTCCCGCAGACCTGTTCTGGCAGTTGGCGCAATCACTGATGCTTTGCAATAACGTGCGCATCGATTGCGGAATACGCAGCGATGAACTCAGGCACACCCTGCGCATCGCTGAAGCGGTGGCGTCGGAATACCAAGGCCTGTTCAATCCGCTGACGCCCATGTCTTTTGATGGCTCCGTCGAGAACGGCCTGAATACTGTCCGAGTGCTTCGGGACATCAGCGACTCCGCTGCAAGCAAGCCGTATTTGATCGACTACTTGCGTACCCAAAGAATTACCGGCGAAGAGTATGTCAACGCACTAGAACAAGAGAAGCAGGAACCGCTCCTCATGCTGAAAACCAGCTAGTCACAGCCCCTGCGTGGGCGGCGAATTGCTCACAATCAAATCGACCTCTAGCGCTTATGTATCAAGCGCAAGCAGCTATCGATTGGATAGCTGATGCGGGTCTGCTTCATCCGCGGCGGCGACCGGCGCCCCTGCGGCCCAGGCCTGCCAATGCCGCGGCGGCCAGCGCCGTCAATGCCACTGCGGCCGGCGACAGCCCCGGCACCGGCACGGCGCCGGGGCCGACCGCCGTCGGCGTGACCGGCGCGGAGACCGCCGATACCGGCCCCTCGCCGTTGGGGTGCTGCGCCCGCACCGTGAAGGTATAGGGCGTGCCGTTCGTCAGCCCGATCACCGTGCAGCTGGTGGCAGGCGCCACGGCCGTGCAGCCAGCGCCGCCGGGGCTGGCGGTGACGGCGTAGCCTGCCGGCGGGTTGCCGCCGGTGCTGGCGGGGGGCGTCCAGCTCACCGTCACCTCGCCGTTGCCCGGCGCGCCGCCCGGCGTGCCTGCCGGGTTGGTGAACCGGACCAGCGTCGCTGCCGAGGGAACGCCGTCCACCACCACCCGCGCCATGTAGAGCCCCGCCGGCAGACCGCCAAAATTCGCGGTCAACCCCGTATCCGTGAAGCTGACCGGGCTCAAGACCCGGATGAAACCGTTGACCATGTGCTGCAAATGAAGCTGCGGGGTGCTGGCACCCATCGCACCCGTGAACCCCGTTCCCGTCAGGTTCAGCACCCCGGCGCGCTGCAGCAGGGGCAGGGGGTTTACCACCGGCGCAGGCCCGACGGGCACGTCTGGGGTGTAGCGCTCCACCGAGGCGTAGAAGCTCGTCCCTGGCAATGAGTGGAATCCCCCCGTCAGCAGCACGTCGCCGTCGGCAAGCAGGTGGGCCGAACCGTTTTCACGCCCCACGCCCATCGACCCGTCAGGGGTCCACGCACCCGTCGTGTGGTCGTAGATCTCCGCTTCGGGGTGGGCGACTCGCGCAGTATCGGAGCCGCCCACCATCAGCACCTGGCCAGACGGCAGCACCGTGGCATGGGCCAGCGGCGAACCCATGGCGCCGCTGCGCGGAAAGTTCATCGCCCCTGTGGCAGTCCAGGTGTTGTCCGTGGGGCTGTAGATTTCAGCGTGCGCCGTGACGACCGGGCCCGTCCAGCCCCCCGCGAGCAGCGCCCGGCCGTCGGGCAGCAGGTTCAGGCTGGCATAGTGGCGCAGCACCAGCGGGAGCGCCGCGATGCTCCACGTTCCCGTGGCCGGGTTGTAGATTTCCGCCCCAGGCACCTCGCCACTGCCAGAGAATCCCGAGGCCACCAGCACCCGGCCATCGCCCAGCAGCACCGCCGCGTGCGCATTACGGGCCTGGGCCATGCTGCCGGTCGCCGCCCATGTGCGGGTCTGCGGGTCGTAGAGCTCGGCCGAAGCCAAGCGGACGCCGCCTCCTCCGGTCCCGCCCGCCACCAGCACCTTGCCATCGGGCAGCAGCGTCATCGAAGGCAACGAGCGCACGGCGGTCTGGGTGCCGCCGGGAAGCCATGCGTTGGCCACAGGGTCGAACAAGACCGCCTGCGCGCTGCCGTCATGGCGCACAAGCACCTGCCCGGTGCCCAGCGTGACCGCCTCGGTCACATTGCCCGTGAAGCCGCTGGCGGCGATCGGCGCCCAAACCCCGCCGGCGTAGCGCTCGCCGCCGGTGACGAACCCACCTGAATTGACCCCGTTGAAAACAGCCACCGAGCCATCGTCCAGCAGCACCCCGGCATGCTGCCCGCGCGCCGTGGCCATGGGGGTATCGGCAGTCCAGACGCCGGCGGCGCCGGGGGTCTGCCACAGTAGGGCCGCCAGGCCCAGGCAGGGGAAGATTTTGGACATGCCTCGCCTCCGTAAAACAGCGAGCTTATCCGTTCGGCGCCGCACTGTCTGTCCCCCTTTGGGGTGACACGAGGGCAAAAAAACCACAGCCGCTACCGGGGGCGCGCCTGCCGGTACAGCCCCTCCACGCGCGGCACGTTCTCCTGCAGCTCGCGGATCCGGTCCGGCCCCGTGGGGTGGGTGGACAGGAACCCGATGCCGCTGCTGCCCGTGGCCTCGCCCATCTTGCGCCACAGGCTCACGGCGGCCTGCGGGTCGTAGCCCGCGCGGGCGGCCAGCTCCAGGCCGACGAGGTCGGCCTCGGTTTCGTCGCTGCGGCTGAACTTGAGCGTGAGCAGCTGCGTTCCCAGGTTGGCCGCCGCGTTGCCCAGGTCGCCCAGGCCCAGCAGCTGCGCGCCCAGCGACAGGCCGATGCTGGTGGCCTGGCTCTTGGCGATGCGCGAGCGCGCGTGCTCGCGCAGCGCGTGGGCCATCTCGTGGCCCATGACCATGGCGATCTCGTCGTCGGTGAGCTTGAGCTGGTCGAGGATGCCCGTGTAGAACGCGATCTTGCCGCCGGGCATGCAGAAGGCGTTGATCTGCTTGCTGCCGATCAGGTTCACCTCCCAGCGCCAGGAGCCTGCGCGGCTGTTCCACTGCGCGGCGTACGGGATGATGCGCTGCGCGATGGCGCGCAGCTTCACCAGCTGCGGGTGGCCATCGGGCGCCAGCGCGCCCTTGGCCTTGGCCTGCGCCAGCATCTGGCCGTACTGCTGGGTGGCCGAGGTTTCCAGCTGCTCGGCCGGCACCAGCTTGCGCATGCCCGAGGCGCTGCCCACGTCCACCTGCGCGGCGGCGGGGAGCGCGGCCGCGCCGGCGGCGGCCAGCACGAAGGCGCGGCGCGCGTTCCAGACACCGCCGGCGCAGCAGCGGCAGCCGGACGGACCAGGGAAGTCGATGGCGGGAGGGGTCATGGAGCGAAGTCTACGATTGCGCGCGCAACTCCGCACAGATCACCAGCAGCAGGCCTGCCAGCACGCCACCCAGCCCCCAGAAGGCCATGGCCGAGGGCCGCTCGCCCACGACCAGGATGGCCAGCGCGAAGGCTGTCACCGGCTCGGCCAGGGCCAGCGTCACGCCGGTGGCGCCGCTGATATGGCGCAGCGCCGCGCTGAACAGCAGATAGGCCAGCCCCGTGGCCGCCAGCCCCAGGTACAGCACCACGCCCCAGGTGGCTGGCGACGGCGCGGGCACCCCGCCGAGCAGCAGCGCCACGGGCAGCGACAGCAGGCCCGCGCCGCCGAACACCGCGAGGTTCACCACGGCCGGCGCCGCCTGCGCCACCAGGCGCTTGTTCAGCAGCGCATAGCCCGCATACGCCAGCCCGGCCAGCAGGCACAGGGCGATGCCCCAGAGCGGCGCGTGCACGCTGGCTCTACCGTCCAGCGCCATGGCCGCGCCACCCGCCACGCCCAGCAGCGTGCCCAGCCACCACACCGGGGCGGGCCAGCGCCGCTGCGCCACGGTCTGCAGCAGCCCGGCCCAGACCGGGCCGCTGCCGATGGCCAGCGCCGTGCCCAGCGCCACGCCGCTGGCCTTCACGCCCGCGAAGAAGCTCAGGTTGTACGCCGCCACGCACAGCGCGGCCAGCGGCAGCACGCCACCGCGCAGGCCGCGCCAGCCCCGCGCCCGCAGCGCGGGCCAGGCCAGCACGGCGAAGAACGCGCTGGCCACGCCCAGGCGCAGCGCGCCCACCCAGTAGGGCGACAGCGTGGGCGGCGTCAGGCTTTGCGCGGTGCCGGTGGTGCCCCAGAGCATGGCGGCGAGCAGCACCATGGCGATGCTGCGCAGGGATGCGGTGTTCATGCGCCCATGGTGCGCGCGGGCGGCGCGGCGACTGTCGAGCGACGCGCGAAGTGCGGCGCGCTTTTGCTTCTCTATCGATAGCTGCTTGCGCTTGCTGGGTAAGCGCTGGAGGGCTATTTGGCTTGTAATCCACGCAGCGCCCGCGCACCCGTGCCGCGCTCGCGCCGCAGCGCATAGGCCAGCGCGCTGGCGCTGGCGTAGCCGGTGCGCAGTGCGGTGGCCTCCAGCGGCAGGCCGCGCGCCAGTGCGACCGCGGCCACGTCCAGCCGGCGCGCGCGCAGCCAGGCCTGGGGCGTGGCGCCGGTCAGCTCCGCCAGGCGGGCGTGGAAGCGCGGCGCGCTCAGGTGGAACAGCCGGGCCATGCGCGCGGTGGGCCAGTCCTCGTGCAGCGCGGCGTCCACGGCGGCCTGCAGCGCGGCCAGGTCCAGCCCGCGGCGCGCCAGCACGCGCGGCGCCTGCAGCAGCAGCGCCAGGTGCGCGGCCGGGTCAACAGCGTGGCGCGCACCGGGCGGCACGGCGAAGCGGCGCACGCGGTCGGTGGCCGCCTGGGGCGGCGCGTCGATCACGAAGATGCGCGTGCCCGGGCGCGCCAGGAAGCCGTGCGCCGTGCCCGCGGGCACCACCAGCCCGCAGGCCGTGTCCACGAACGCGGCGCGGCCCGCCACCTCCAGCTCCATGCGGCCCTCGAGCGCGTAGAGGACCTGGGCGTGCACGTGCGCGTGCGACTGGTGCTCGCCGGCATAGCGGCGCACCGAGGCGACGGGGTGGGCGAGCGCGGCGCGTGGCATGGGCGTGATGGTAGCTGCGGATAATCCCCGCCCATGCCCGATTCCTCTCCCCTTCCCGCACGCCGCTCCTGGCGCGAGGCCTGGCTCGTCTACCTGGAGCCCGCCAGCCTGCGCATGCTGGCGCTGGGCTTTTCCGCCGGCCTGCCGCTGCTGCTGGTGCTGGGCACGCTCTCGTTTCGCCTGCGCGAGGCGGGCATCGACCGCACCACCATCGGCTACCTGAGCTGGGTTGGCCTGGCGTATGCCTTCAAGTGGGTCTGGGCGCCGCTGGTGGACCGCATGCCGCTGCCGCTGCTCACGCGCGCGCTCGGGCGGCGGCGCGGCTGGCTGCTGCTGGCGCAGGCGGTGGTGATGGGCGGGCTGGTCGGCATGGGGCTGATCGACCCGCGCGCGCAGCTGGGCACCCTGGTGTGGTGCGCGCTGCTGGTGGCCTTCGGCTCGGCCACGCAGGACATCGCGCTGGACGCCTTCCGCATCGAATCGGCCGACGCCGACCGCCAGGCCGCGCTGGCCGCCACCTACCAGACGGGCTACCGCCTGGCGATGATCTGGGCCGGCGCGGGCGTGCTCTGGGTGGCCGCGCGCGCCGAGGTGCCGGGCGTGGAGGGCTACCAGAGCGGTGCCTGGCGCGCGGCCTACCTGGCCATGGCCGCGTCGATGCTCGCGGGCATGCTCACCGTGCTGCTCTCGCGCGAACCCGCGCCTCGCCCGCTTCCGCCCACGCGCGGCCTGGGCGAGTGGCTGCGCGGCGCGCTGGTGGAGCCGTTCGCCGACTTCATCCGCCGCCACCGCTGGCACGCGGCGCTGATCCTGGGGCTGATCGCCGTCTACCGCATCAGCGACGTGGTCATGGGCATCATGGCCAACCCGTTCTACGTGGACATGGGCTACACCAAGGACGAGGTGGCCGCCGTGACCAAGGTCTTCGGCGTGGTGATGACGCTGGCCGGCGCCTTCGTGGGCGGCGTGCTCTCGATGCGCCTGGGCGTGATGCGCGTGCTGATGCTGGGCGCGGTGCTCAGCGCCCTCAGCAACCTGCTGTTCGCCTGGCTGGGCCAGCGCGGGCACGACGTGACGGGGCTGGTGCTGGTGGTCAGCGCCGACAACCTGGCGGGCGGCATCGCCTCGGCGGCATTCATCGCCTACCTGTCGAGCCTGACGAACGTGCAGTACTCGGCCACGCAGTACGCGCTGTTCAGCTCGATGATGCTGCTGCTGCCCAAATGGCTCGCGGGCTTCTCCGGGCAGTTCGTCGATGCGCACGGCTACGCCGCGTTCTTCACCGGCACGGCGCTGCTGGGGCTGCCGGTGCTGGTGCTGGTGGCACTGGCTTCAAGGGTCAAATCGGTACCTGGCGCTTGACAGGCAAGCGCAAGCAGCTATTAATTCAGAAGCGGTTTACCAAAACTTTACAGACACTTCAACGTACCGAGATACCCAACCCGCAGGATTCCCCCATGAGCGCGCAACTCCTGATGATCGAAGACGACCACCGCCTCGCGCAGATGGTGGGCGAATACCTGGGCCAGTCCGGCCTGCACGTGACGCACATGGCCGACGGCGCGAGCGGCCTGGCGCGCCTGCAGAACCCCGAGGGCGGCCAGCTGCCCGACCTGGTGATCCTCGACCTGATGCTGCCCGACACCGACGGGCTGGAGGTGTGCCGCCGCATCCGCGCGCTGCCCGGCGCCGCCGCCAAGGTGCCGGTGCTGATGCTCACCGCCAAG
>Ga0222428_100362_pt1 | contig 19725 bp, 19 predicted proteins | sample 2B5Ametagenome_FD_182471 | JGI IMG/M metagenome (GOLD analysis project Ga0222428, IMG submission 182471) | Enriched microbial communities from leaf-cutter ant dump, University of Wisconsin, Madison, United States - 2B5A (version 2) | ecosystem: Environmental > Terrestrial > Nest > Insects nest >...
AATCCGGCCTGCCCATCATCGCCGCCGACACCATGGCCGAAGCCGCCACCAAGATCGTGGCCGAAGTCAAGTAAGAAGCCCGGAGAACACACATGTCGATCTACATCAACAAAGACACCAAGGTCATCACCCAGGGCATCACGGGCAAGACTGGCCAGTTCCACACCGAGAAGTGCCAGGAATACGCCAACGGCAAGAACTGCTTTGTCGCCGGCGTGAACCCCAAGAAGGCCGGTGAGTCGATTTTCAACATCCCAATCTACTCCACCGTCAAGGAAGCCGCCCAGCAAACCGGCGCCACCGTGTCGGTGATCTACGTGCCACCCGCAGGCGCAGCTGCCGCCATCTGGGAAGCCGTGGAAGCCGATCTGGACCTGGCGATTTGCATCACCGAAGGCATTCCAGTGCGCGACATGCTGGAAGTGCGCAACAAGATGAAGGCCAAGGAAGCCGCTGGCGGCAAGAAGACCCTGCTGCTGGGCCCCAACTGCCCTGGCCTGATCACTCCTGACGAGATCAAGATCGGCATCATGCCCGGTCACATCCACCGCAAGGGCCGCATTGGTGTGGTGAGCCGCTCCGGCACGCTGACCTACGAAGCCGTGGCCATGCTGACCGAAGTGGGTCTGGGCCAGTCCAGCGCCGTCGGTATCGGTGGTGACCCGATCAACGGCCTGAAGCACATCGACGTGATGAAGGCGTTCAACGACGACCCAGACACCGACGCCGTGATCATGATCGGCGAAATCGGCGGCCCCGACGAAGCCGAAGCCGCCCAATGGTGCAAGGCCAACATGAAGAAGCCTGTGGTGGGCTTCATCGCTGGCGTCACAGCCCCTCCCGGCAAGCGCATGGGCCATGCTGGCGCGCTGATCTCCGGCGGCGCCGACACGGCCGATGCCAAGCTGGCCATCATGGAAGAGTGCGGTTTCGTGGTCACACGCAACCCCTCTGAACTGGGCAAGTTGCTCAAGGCCCAGCTGAAATAAGCGCGCGCTTTCCTCCGCGCACCGCGCCCGCAACCGAACAAGTTGCGGGCGTTTCTTTTGGCGCTGTTCGCGTTACGTATTGATTTCGTCCATACTGTTGCCCAGCAAGGGAGGCAGTGATGCGACTCGACCACTTCCAGCGCGTTCTAGGCAAGATCCCTTGACCAGCTCAAAGAGCTGGCTCAGGCCATTGAACAACGACAAGCGGCCCTGGGTCCTTCCGTGCGCTGGACGAGGCTCGCGGCCTCGTATGCTGCCGCCACTGCGGCAGTCTTTCGGTCGTTAAAAACGGCCGGGCTCATGGGTTGCAGCGGTATCTCTGCCGCGATTGCAGTCGCACATCCGGCGTCACAACGAATACGCCCTTGGCTCGCCTGCGTCGCAAGGAACGGCTGGCCGCTAATGCCGCCTGCATGGCATCTGGAATGACGGTTCGCGATACCGCTGTCGACACCGGCGTGGCGGTCTCCACAGCCTTCCGGTGGCGCCATCGCTTCCTTACTGCCGTCGTGCCGCAGCAGCCCAAGGCTCTGGAGGGCTTACTGGAGGTGGACGAGACCTACTTTTTGCACTCCCGCAGAGGCGAGCGGAATCTACCGCGCGAAGCCCGCAAGCGCGGGGGCAAAGCATCAAAGCGGGGACTCTCCAAGGAGCAGGTTCCCGTCCTCATAGCCCGGGCCCGTGGCCAGCAGCACACAGCTGACCGGGTTATGCCTGCCATGAACGGCAAAGAACTGGTGGCCACGCTCCGACCGCTGGTGCGTCCTGACACCGTAGTGTGTTCCGACGGTAACTCGGCCTATTACGCGCTGCCGCGCGAACTGGGCGTCACGCTGAAGATGTTCAGCGCGTCCAAGCATGGCTCACCACAGAACCCCTCATTCCACGTCCAGACTGTCAACGGCTATCACTCACGCCTCAAGGGCTGGCTGAATTGCGAGTTGCGTGGCGTCGCCACCAAGTACCTGCCCAACTATTTGGCCTGGCAGCGGCTCCTGACATGGTTCAAAGACGGGATTTCGCCTGCGCAGTTCATCGCATCGGCCCTTGGTCGACAGCTCATCAATACTTAACGCGAACAGCGCCTTTCTTTTTGATCCATCACAAGCTCTGGCGCACCGACAGCCAACGCCTCAAAGCAAAACGTAACTGAGACACACTTCTGGTTACAATCATGCTCCCTGCCTTTTGGAAGGGCCACGTAACCTGCGTCAACAAAAATCCGTTCTACAAAAAATACCCTCGTCTATGATGCATGACGCAACGCAACAGGGCATGACATGGCGGATTTTCATCAAGTGGTAACCCAACAGGCGCACACCCTCCAGAATGCAGCGTGCCAAGGCTGTGGGAAGATGGCCGCATGACACCCCATTCCCGCATGGAATATCTCTTTTTTGCCCGGACCGATTGCGGCCGCGTGCGCAAGAACAATGAGGACGCCGTTGCCACGGCGCCCGAGATTGGCTTGGCATTGCTGGCCGACGGCATGGGGGGCTACAACGCAGGCGAGGTGGCTAGCAATATGGCCATTTCCATCACGGAACACGCGATGGCGCGCTGGTTCGCCCACGCTGGCACCACCCCCACCACCAGCGATGTGCGCAAGGCCCTACAAGAAAGCGTTCAGGAAGCCAACTTGGCCGTGTTGAATACCGCCCTGCAACAACCTCAGTGTGCGGGTATGGGTACAACGCTGGTGGCAGCCGTGTTTTTGCAAGACCGGCTGGTGCTGGGTCATATGGGTGATTCACGTTGCTATCGGCTGCGCGACGGCCAGCTGCAGCAGATCACCCGGGATCATTCCTGGCTGCAAGAGCAGATGGATGCCGGGCTGATGACCCCCGAGGAGGCGGCGCAATCCGGCAACGGCAACCTTGTCACCCGCGCACTGGGGGTTGAGGAAAGCACACCCATGGAGATCAATGAGTTCCAGGTGCTGCCGCAGGACTTATTCTTGCTTTGCTCTGATGGTCTGACCGACATGATGGATGACCACGAACTGCTCATGCTTGCCAGCACCCCTGTTTCCCTCGAAGAAAAAGCCAACCTGCTCATTGATACCGCCAACACATTTGGTGGTCGCGACAATATCAGTGTCGTACTGGTACAAGCGCAAGCAGAAAATCGCAAACGGGGATTCATTTCCCGCTTTTTGCACAAGAGCAGCCCACGTGTCTGATTTTTTCTCCCACTACAAATAAAAGCCAGGAGTTGACCATGCCCAAATTGATCGTCTCGATCGACGGGGTTGTCATCAAGGAAGTCCCGCTGACCAAGGAGCGTACCTCCCTGGGGCGGCGCCCTTACAACGATATCGTCATCGACAACCTTGCCGTCAGCGGCGAGCACGCCGTCGTCCACCTGCGTGGCGACCATGTCGAAATCGAGGATCTGGGAAGCACCAACGGCACCTACATCAATGGCCAAGCCGTTAAGCACCACACATTGCACACAGGCGACATCATTGACATTGGGAAGTACAAGATCCGCTTCCTGAACGAAGCACAGCACCCGGACTTCGAAAAGACCATGATCTTCAAGCCGGGCCAACTCCCCCCCGCCCCGGTTCCTCGGTCAGCAGCGGCTTCCGCCCCCGCGATGAGTGCCTATATCAAGGTACTGTCTGGTGCGGCATCAGGGCGCGAAGTTGATCTTGTCAAAATTGTCACCACTATTGGCAAACCTGGCGTTGCTGTCGCTTCCATCACCAAACGGCCCCATGGCTACGTGCTGACCCACGTTGACGGAGAACAGCCCCCGACCCTGAATGGGCAACCCATCGGCACCGATCCGATTCCACTGCACAGCGGTGACGTACTGGATCTGGCCGGTACGCAAATGCAGTTCATGCAACGCTGACGCTACGCGCACAGACACGCCATGAAAGTCCGCGTGCTCGGCTGCTCTGGCGCCATCGCCCGCGACTGCCGAACCACGGCCTTCTTGGTGGACGAGCACATTCTCGTCGATGCCGGGACGGGAGTCGGTGACCTCACGGTCGATGAGATGCTTGCCATCGACCACGTGCTGCTGACCCACTGCCATCTGGATCACATTGCGGCCCTGCCGCTGTTGCTAGACGCCGTAGGCACGCGCCGCAGCAAACCTGTCACGCTGCACGCTTTGCCTGAGACAATCACGGCCCTTCAGCAACACATCTTCAACGGAGTCATCTGGCCAGACTTCAACTGCCTGCCCAGCAGTCATAAGCCTTTCATGCGTTACGCACCCTTGGCCACCGGACAACAATTGGAACTGGCCGGCATCGCCGTAGAAGTACTGCCTGCCGTGCACACGGTGCCCGCCGTGGGCTACGCACTATGCGGTAGCGAAGGGTGGTGGGTATTCAGCGGTGACACTGGCCCCAACTCTGCTCTATGGCAGCGAATCAACTGCATGGACGTTGCTATGCTTGTCATCGAAACTGCATTCAGCAGTCAGGAGCAGGCGCTCGCCCAGCGCAGCCAGCACCTGGCGCCTCCAACGCTAATGCACGAGCTGGCACAGTGGCAGCCGCAGCGCTCTTGCCCGGTGTACATCGCACACACCAAGCCATTGGAGACGAATCAGATCTTTGAGGAAATTATCCGGCTGTGTGCCGATTCGACGCTGGCCACAGTCCCCCACGGCATCGAATGGCTACGCACCGGGCAGGAATTCACGATTTGATAGTAATGCGACAGTTCTGTGCCCGTTGCCCTCTAGATATTACGTAATGGCGCGACTCCGCCTGACAAAATCGTCACATTAATCCCCTTATGGCGCCCTGCATGTGCGACTTTTGTCAAAAGACAACCGCAAGTGCAACAAAACTTTGCAAAAACGGGATGGCATGGAACCTGCTGCATGTTCCGTGAAGCTTGAGGAAATTCCTCCTCAGCTTTCGTTGCAACCGCTCATGAGGAGAAGTGTTATGAACCGCACTATGCGTTCCGTGCAAAAGGGTTTCACCCTGATTGAATTGATGATCGTCGTGGCGATCATCGGTATTCTGGCTGCAGTGGCTTTGCCTGCCTATCAAGACTACACCGTTCGCGGTCGTGTTTCTGAACTGGCAATTATGGCATCAGGCTCTAAAGCAACCGTGAGTGAGAATATTGCCAATAATGGTGGCGTCATGCCCGCAGACGCCTGTGTCGGCGTGAATACTTTCAACACCGCAACCAAAAATACTGCGAGCTTGGCTTGCACTGCAGCTACTGGCGTGATTGTAGCCACTGGCACTGCTGCAGCGAAGAACGTTGCCCTGACATACACCCCGACGATTAACACAGGCAATGTGGAATGGAAATGCACGACCACCGCCGCAAATTACAAGTATGTTCCTGCCGAGTGCCGCGGAACCTAATTTAATATAGCTCTCCAAATAAAAAGCACCTTCGGGTGCTTTTTTTATGGGTCTATCTACAATGGAAATTATCAAAAAAGAAATACGCAGATTGACAGAAACCCCCCCGACTTGGCTATGGGGCTTATTGTTTATTTGGGGCAGTTTAATTCTCGCCATCTACTCAGAATCATTCCTTGAGTGCATCAAGGCACCAATTGGCTCTGATTTTTACAAATTCTACCTTTCCGCAAAACTATTGTTAAATGGAGAGTCCGCTTATTGGATGAAAGATGAAATCATTAGCAACAGCAACCCAACACTCAAAGCGATTGATTTACTTCTACATCCAAATTTAAATCCGCCTTTCTTCAACATTTTAATCACCCCCTTTGCCATTTTTGATTATTCCATTGCTTTTTCTGTGTGGTGCATACTTTCAGTGCTCTGCGGGGTGGCTGGCATCAATTTTGCTTTGAGAAATAAAAAGAATAAAGAACCCCCTCTGGCGCTAAGGATATTTTTGCAGTTAATATTTTTCAGTTACTACCCATCTTTCTCCAATTTCACTTATGGACAAGTTGGATTTTTTGTTTTTTTTATACTATCTCTCGCACTATTTTTTTGCAACTCAAACAACAAGATTGCCGGCGGAATTTTAATTGGCATTGCTGCAAGCATAAAATTATTTTGCGGCATATTTATAATAATGCTGATCTTTTCCAGGAGTTGGAAATTACTCTTCTACTCGATCATAACTTTTGTTTTTTGTTTTTTCTTAGGCGCTGCTTTTAGCGAAACACAAGATTATTATCGATATTTTCGCATATTGAGAACCATTGATTGGTATGGCGTCAACTGGAATGCCTCATATACAGGTTTTTTTCATAGAGTTTTAAGCTCCAGATATGGTTACAACTGGGAGAATGCCATAGATATCTTCGCACAACTCGCCAATTTATTGACAGGATTCGCGGCATGCTACATATCTTTTCGGCTGACATCGGATGTCAAGAAAAATAATTTTAGCGGGCTATTTTCTTTGGCAATCCCAGCAATGCTAATTATCAGTCCTTTAGGATGGAGCTATTATTTTCCATTGCTTTTTTTGATGTTACCGAGATTAATAGAAAAACTCAAAGAATCCGAATGGAAAAAAATAGAATTTCCAACCATCATATTTCTTCTGGGATTCTCCATTACCTTCTTAAGAATTGGCCTGGTCAGTTTTGATGGCTTGGGAAATGAAGGATGGCTGATGAATTTATTATTTTACGGACTCTTCTGCATTACAGTGGCGGCAATTTTAATAAACCATAAGCAATCAAAAAAAATTAACACATAATAAGGCAAAGAGATGAAGGAATATCGCCCCTCATTTTTAAAAATTAATTTCTTCTTATTGATTTCTGCTTTTCTTTGGGCTTTTTATGTCACCTCATGGATAACAGAGGATGCATTCATTTCCTTTAGGGTTATAGATAATTTAATTAATGGACACGGCCCAAGATGGAATATTGACGAGCGCGTCCAAGTATTTACACACCCTTTGTGGATGTTTTTGCTTCTGCCAATCACGATGCTATTCGGGGACCCTTATTGGGCCGCGATTGGACTTAGCGCAGCATGTTTGTTATTTTTCTTAGCAGTAGCTCTGCGAATTCTGGACGGAATTAATTTCTTCAGCCTAGTTATACTACTATGCTTTCTTTCCTCAAGGGCATTTATTGATTTTTCATCATCCGGACTAGAAAACCCACTAACTCACGTACTCCTAGCCGTATTTTTTTTGGCCTGGAAATTCAACAAGAAAAATTATTTCATCCTCTTTTTATTATTTTCATTTTTATACCTCAATAGACCCGACTCAGTTATTTTTGCAGCCGCCCCCCTAATTTATCTAATCCATTCAGATTTTTGCACCCAAAAGAAATTCGAGCTTCGGCATAATCTCTGCCTCGCAGCACTCGGACTGATACCGATGGTTTGTTGGTTGCTTTTTTCTTTTATATATTATGGCGCGTTTTTTCCAAATACGGCCATTGCCAAAGTGCAAAATGGGTTAAGCATCCTTGAATCAGCAAAACAAACATGGGGACTAATTAATTACAGCATAAGGAATGACCCAGGCACGGTTGCATTTATTGCCATAGGCGTTTGCTTCGGATTTTTTGACCGCAAGTACCTTTCTTTTTCTTTTGGGATTTTGCTGTATTTTATTTACCTATTTTATGTTGGCGGCGATTATATGGCTGGCAGATTTCTCACGGCCCCACTCGTTGTCTCTCTTTTGATTATCGGTTCAACGATTCCAAGAATCATCGCTTCCAATAGAAATTACAAATATTACGCGCTTGTCCTGGCACTCGTCTTTCTAGCAACCAAAGCCGAGGCTCATTTTTTCTTGAAGAATTATGATGGCAGCTATATCGACGAAAATGGAATTGCCGATGAAAGAAGTTTTTACTATCAAAACCTAGGGGTTCGACCGACGCTTCTTCACGGAACCTGGTTAAGGCATGACTTCTTACGAGAAGGCATGAATTTGAGAAGGCAAAACGAAAAATATTTTATTAAATGCAACATAGGCATGACGCCTTATGCTGCTGGAGCAAAGTATGTTTTCATTGATCCCCTAGCTCTTTCTGATGGATTCATTGCAAGATTGCCTGCAGCTGTTGGAGGGCGGGTCGGGCATTACGAGCGATCACTACCGGCCGGCTATCTGGAAAGTAGGATTTCTTATAAAAACATGATGGACGATCCAGCACTCAGAAGGTTGTGGGACGACACTCACATTGTTTTTAGAGGGGAAATTTTCACAAAGGAACGATTCCTTGCTTTATTTCGGCTAAATTTCCGTAAAGAATTGTATTCCCTCAAAATCAAAGACCGCAGCAATATAATCTTCAACGGGGCCGTTTACAAAAAGACAAAAAATACGTGCCTAGGGCAAAAGGCAGATGTAACAATCGATGCCTCTAAAATGCAAATAATTAAAAAGCAAACCTATAGTTTTAAAGAACCTTCGCCCACACAACGCCCCCCCGAATTTGAGTAGCGTCTGACTCTGGAGTCCAATCCCGAAGACAGGGGATTGGACGTGAAGAAGAGATTGACAGAAGAACAGATCATTGGCCTCCTGCGCGAAGCCGAGATAGGCCTCCCGGCGGCTGAGTTATGTCGTCGGCACGGATTCTCGCAAGCCAGCTACTACCTCTGGCGTAACAAGTTCGGTGGCATGAGCGGCTCAAGCCTGGACCGCTCCCGGTCTAGTAGACAAGCCCCGCTTATCCTTTGAGCACAGGCGGGAGTGTGACGAGCACCCAGAGGCTAACGCCAGCATTCCAGGAAGAAGTCGTCAAGTAGGTGGTCGAGCGCAGGTACTCCGTGCCTGATGTGGCAACCCGTTTGGGGGTTTAAGCCCATATGGCGTCAGACATTGGAGCACTCAAAGAATTTCACGGATACACGCAAGCAGTATGATGCGCACCTTCTTGTGTGCACCATTCGTCTGCCCGTAGCTCAACTGGATAGAGCAATTGCCTTCTAAGCAATAGGTCGGGGGTTCGAGTCCCTCCGGGCAGGCCAGCCTCAGCGCTTCCAAAAAAATAGCTGCCAGCGCTTGCTGTGATTGGCTTTACACCCAAAATCACCCTGCACCTCCAGGGGTATGGACGAAGCTCCCAGACTTTCCCCCGTGCTTTTCCAGTACCTGTACGCCGGTGATCACCATGCGCTTATCAGCCGCCTTGCACATGTCGTAAACCGTCAGCAGCGCTACCTGCACCGCCGTCAAAGCCTCCATCTCCACCCCTGTGGGGCCCACGGTTTCCACCGTGGCGGAGCACTGCACGGCGCTGTCGTCGGGGTGCAGCACGAAGTCCACCGCCACCCGCGTCAGTGCCAGCGGGTGGCACAGGGGGATCAGGTCGCTGGTTTTCTTCGCGGCCATGATGCCGGCAATGCGGGCCACGCCCAGTACGTCGCCCTTTTTGGCGCTGCCGCTTTCAATCAGCGCCAACGTAGCAGGCTGCATGGTGATGCGCCCAGTAGCAATGGCCGTGCGGCGGGTGGCGGGTTTGGCGCCCACGTCCACCATGTGGGCCTGGCCCTGAGCGTCGAAATGGGTGAGGGGGGAAGTGCTGGACATGGCGGGTTACGAAGGTCTGCGGAACATGGGGCGCGGCAAGGCATCATACGGCCATGTACCCGGGCTGCCGCTGGTAGTCCGCCCCGCCAGCGGAGCAAGGGATCGTCGTGACAGACTTCAAGCCAAAATGGCCTTCAAGGCTTACTGGTAAAGCGCTAGCAGCTTCTCTTTTAATAGCATTCGGTGTACTCCAGGCACCTGGTATCCACGCACAGCCAGCGCTGCCCACGCTGGGCGACGGGCTGGAGCTGACGACCAGTGCCGAGCGGCGCATTGGCGACAGCATCATCCGCGAGCTGTACCGCGACCCGGACTACGTGGATGACCCCGTGCTGCAGGAGTACGTGCAGGGCATTTTCCAGTCCCTGGTGGTGGCCGCGCGTGCGCGCGGCGAGCTCTCACCCGAGCTGGAGGAGCGCTTTGCCTGGGAGATTTTGCTGGGCCGCGACCGCACGGTGAACGCCTTCGCCCTGCCCGGCGGCTACATGGGCGTGCACCTGGGCCTGATCGGCGTGGTGGCCAGCCGCGACGAGCTGGCCTCGGTCATGGCGCATGAGCTCAGCCATGTCACCCAGCGCCACATCGCGCGCCTGATGGCGCAGCAGCAGCGCACCACGCCGCTGATGATCGGCGCCATGGTGCTGGGCGCCCTGGCAGCCAGCAAAAGCCCGAACGCCGGGCAAGCCCTGATGGTGGGCGGGCAGGCGCTGGCGGTGCAGAACCAGCTCAACTTCTCGCGCGACATGGAGCGTGAAGCCGACCGCATGGGCTACGGCCTGATGGCCCCGGCGGGCTTCGCGCCCGAGGGCTTCGTCAGCATGTTCGACAAGCTGCAGCAGGCCAACCGCCTGAATGACAACGGCAGCTGGCCGTATCTGCGCAGCCACCCGCTGACCACGGAGCGCATGGCCGACATGCACGCGCGCTTGCCCGCCGGGCAGGCCAGCATGTCCTTGCCCATGGCCACGCTGGAGCACGCCATGCTGGCAGCGCGGGCACGCGTGCTGTCGCGCCCCGGGATTGATCTGCTGCGCCAGTGGGCCGCCGAGCCGGCCAGCACGGGCTTTGCCGCCCAGCCCCTGCCCAAGCGCGTGGCGGCCTGGTACGCCGCTGCGCTGAGCCAGGCGCAGCTGCGCGATTGGGCAGGCGCGCGGCGCATGCTGGAGCCGCTGCGCCAGGCCGTGCAGGGCGACGCCAGCGCGCTGCGCCAAGCGCGGCTGCTGGCCGCCGAAATCGAGCTACAGGCGGGCCAGCCCGAGGCTGCCTTGCAGCTCCTGCCCGCTGCGGGCGGCACGCGGCCCGAGTTGGCCCTGCGCAGCCAGACGCTGGTGCGCCTGGGCCGCGGCAGCGATGCCACCAGCGCCTTGGAAACCTGGCTGGCAACGCACCCGCAAGACGCCACGCTGTGGCAGCTGCTGGCCAGTGCCTGGCAGCAGCAGGGACAGCCGCTACGCGCCCTGCGCGCCGAGGCCGAGGCGCGTGCGGCGCATTACGACTACGCGGCGGCGGTAGACCGTTTCAAGGCGGGACAAGAGTTGGCACGCAAGCGCAATGGGCCGAACGACTACATCGAGGCGTCGATCATCGACACCCGGCTGCGCACCGTGGCCTCACGACTTCGGGAACAGGCCGCCGAGCGCTGACTCGATCAGCAGGCCGAGCGCGGAGTACATCAGCGAGCCCAGCAGCGCGGCACCGAAACCGCGCACGTGAAAGCCCTCCAGCACGCCCGCTGCGGCCCAGAACATGAGCGCGTTGATAACGAACAGGAACAGCCCTACGGTGACCACCGTCACCGGCAACGTCAGCACCACCAGCACGGGGCGCAGCACCACGTTGAACAGGCCAATGACGAACGCAGCCACCATCGCAGCGCCAAAGCTGCGCACCTCTACACCGCTGTAGAGGTAGGCCACGAGGAGCAGGGCTGCAGCGCTGAGCAGCCATTTGAGCAGCAGTTTCATGCGGGCCAGCATAGCACCGGCCTGCCGCCTGGTTCAATCGGGCAACGGCTGCTCAGTCGGCCAGAGCCAGCACGAACAAGGCACTCAGCCCGGCCAGCAGCGACGACGGGTTGTGCCCCCCACGGGGCGCTGGTGCAGCCTTGGGGCGGCGTGCATCCACCACCTGGGCCATGCCATGCGTGGCCTGCAGCTGCTCCGCCAACTCGGGCAACGGTCCCTTGGCCAGCACGGTCGTCACATCGGTGCTGCCGCGGCCCAGCCAGGGCAGTACCTGGGCAAACAGCTTGTCGGCCCACTTGGCGCGCCAGTTCTCGCGCGCACTGTGGCTGACCCACTTGCTGATGCGGTGGGTCATGCGCGGCGCGCAGGCCACGACGATCCAGCGGCACGGTGCGGCACCCGCACGCGCCACCAGGGGTGCGAGCACGGCACGGGCATGGTCGGCATCGTCGATGTACACGATCACGGATTGCATGGGGCTTGTCCTTTGTCGAAGAAAGGGAGGTCAGTGGAGTCCGGTGTCGGGCAGGGCCGCCTTGCGGCGCGCCTGCAGCCACTTGCCAATGAGCAGAACCAGCAGCGCACCCGCCACGCTGGCGCCGTGCTTGACGGCGTCGGACGGTGTCAGCTTGGGCACCCATTGCCACTGCTCGGGACTGACGAACACGGGGTCGGTCACGACCATGCTGCCGGCGATCCAGCCCAGCAGCATGCCGCCAAACACGATGACGACCGGGAAGCGTTCCATGAGCTTGATGACGATTTGGCTGCCCCAAACGATGATCGGAATGGAGATCATCAGGCCCAGCACAACGAGCAGCAGGTGGTGCTCGCCCGGTGCCGAATGGGCCGCGCCGGCAATGGCAATGACGTTGTCCACGCTCATGACCAAGTCGGCCACGATGATGGTCTGGATCGCCGCCAGCAGCTTGTCGCTGCTTTGCACGTTGCCATGGTCGTCATCGTCAGGCGCGATCAGCTTCACGCCGATCCACAGCAGCAGCAAGGCCCCCAGCACCTTGATGAACGACAGCGTCAGTAGCGTCATGGCGAAGGCGATCAGCACCACCCGCAGCAGGATCGCCCCCGCCGTGCCCCAGAGGATGCCTTTGGTGCGCAGCTGTGGCGGCAGCTTGCGGCAAGCCAGTGCAATAACCACCGCGTTGTCGCCGCCCAGCAGAATGTCGATGAGAATGATCTGCCCGAGCGCGAACCAGAACGCGGGCGAAGTCAAAAAGTCCATAGCTTCCCAATCACCAGTAACCGAAGGACGGCGCGCGCCACAAGGCACCACACCGCCCGCACCAACGGGCTACCAGGGACTGTCAGGGATTCGCTCCTACCGCGTGCGCGGTATGTCGAGAGGAGGCCATCCTTGATCAGCACCTGGCAAGTGCACAGCCCCGCCCGGCGTCACCGCCCAGGCCAACCATGCGCTCCAAGAGCCATCAAAGGTCTTGCTCAATCCGGGCGTGCATGCCACGCGGCGGATCCGGGCTGCCGGAAGCATGCGCTTCGTACTGACGACAGAACCGACAAGCCCGCGCACCGGACGAGACCGAGGCACGGGCCATGGGAGCTACTCCCCTTCGAGGCTCTGATTGGAACATCCAAATGGCGCAGAAACAACCCCACGCCACGCATGGGATTTGTGCAAATTCGCATAATCCGCACTCTTCTGAAAGGGGAGTAGCGAACCGGTGCGCAGCATGGCGGCCGGTGCGGATGTTTCGTCAGCACGTGGCCTTGCGCCACCGGAACCCGCAGAGACAAAAAACCCTACACCCTCCCGCAAGACCTTTCAGACGGCAAGTAGCTTCACTTCCGAAAGGTCTTTGTCATGCAAACCGTTGCGCCCCTGTGGCTGTGGGCGGCATTCGTCGCCGTCGTCCTCGTTTCCCTCTTTGTCGATTTCGTCGTCCTGCGCAAGCAGGGCGCGCATGAGATTGGCGTCAAGGAAGCCCTGCACTGGTCCCTGGTCTGGATCGCCCTGAGCTTCGCCTTCAATGGCCTGTTGTGGTGGGCCGTGCGCGACGCCACGGGCTCTGTAGAAACCGCCAACACGCGCGCCCTGGAGTTTCTGACCGGCTACCTGATCGAGAAATCGCTGGCGGTGGACAACATTTTTGTCTTTCTGCTGATCTTCAGCTACTTCGCCGTACCGGCGGCGTACCAGAAGCGCGTGCTCATGATCGGCATCATCGGCGCCATCGTGCTGCGCACCATCATGATTCTGGTGGGCGGCTGGCTGCTGCAGCAGTTCCACTGGATCCTGTACCTGTTCGGCGCCTTCCTGATCCTGACCGGCGTGAAGATGTGGTGGGCTGCTGGCGAGGAGCCGAGCCTGGACGGCAACCCCGCACTGCGCCTGCTGCGCCGCGTCATGCCCGTGAGCCACAACTACGACGGCGAAAAATTCTGGACCGTGGAGAACGGCACGCGCATCGCCACCCCCTTGCTCATGGTGATCTGCCTGGTCGCGCTGACGGACGTGATCTTCGCGGTGGACTCCATCCCGGCGATCTTCGCCGTGACCAGCGACCCGTTCATCGTGCTGACCAGCAATGTCTTCGCCATTCTGGGCCTGCGCGCCATGTACTTCCTGCTGGCCGCCGTGGCCAACAAGTTCCACCTGCTGAACTACGGCCTGGCCCTGATCCTGGTGTTCATCGGTACCAAGATGTGCCTGATCGACGTTTTCAAGATTCCGGTCAGCGTCTCTCTGGGCGTGGTCATCGCCATCCTGGCCGTGACCATGTGGCTGAGCCTGCGCACCTCCCCCGGCAAGGAGCACGTGGGGCATTGACGCCACCGCCACGGGGGCATGCGGTTCGGGGCTATGATCCACGCCCCATCGCTGCACCCCATGGCTGGAATCCACATCACCGACATTGAAGCCGCCATCAACCACTGGCGGGCCAAGGCGCCACCGCCCGACGGCGTGAGCGTCGCGCCCGTTTGGCGCGCGCTGGCCGAGACGTACGCGCTGATGGTGTTCCACCGCCAGTCGAACGTGGACGAGACGCGCCTGCCGCCTGCGGCGCTGGCCGCCTGGCTCGACTGGTACGCAACCACGCCCGACACGCCATGCATCGCCATCTGCTCCACCAGCCAGGGCGACGCTACCTGCAAAGGCTGCGGGCGCAGCTTCGAGGAGGTACAGCTGTGGACCGCCATGACGCCGGTGCAAAAGCGCGCCGTCTGGCGCCGCATCACGGCGGAGGGCGACTCCTGGCGTTTCACGCGCTATGCCGAGCGCGCAACGGAGCGCACTGCCTGAGCCTGCTCACGGCTCACGGCCGTTAGGTTGCGCTCACTTCCAGCGCAGCGGCTCCACGAACACCGTGCCCAGGTTGCTGCTGAGCGTCAGCGCGCCTTCCTGGATGGTGGCCTGCAACTGCATGCTGCGTTCCGCCAGCGCGGCCAACGCCTGGGCGGTGTCAGACGGCAGGCGCCACACCTGCAGCTTGTCCTGGCGCGCGAGCTTGCCCTCCATGCCTTTCCACCAGACTTCGGCGGCGTGGTGAAAGGGGTAGAGCACCACCGCGTCGGCTTTGCCGCAGGCCTTGGCGATGGGTTTCTCCTCGGGCTGGCCGACTTCGATCCACAGGCGTTTTTGCCCGGTGAAGTCGGTCAGCGAGACGTCGGGGTCATCGGGGTCCGACAGGCCCGCGCCAAAGGCCAGCGTGCCATCGCCGTTGCACATGTCGTTGAGCTGGTGGGCATTGAGCGCCAGGGCCACGAGGCGCACCATCATGCGCTCATCGGTCTCGCTTGGGTGGCGCGCCAGGGTCAGCGCGTGGTCGGCGTAGTAGCCGTGGTCGATGTCGGCAATGGCGACGTTCGCCTTGAAGATGGTGGATTTGAGGGCCATGGTCTATCAAAAACAAGAGCTGCCAGCGCAAGCCAGTGCTTGCCTTGGCAGCTCCAGGAGCCGCAAACGCTTATGCAGTAAGCGCCAGCAGCTATGGTTTTAGAAGCGGCAGCCACAGCAGGCACCGTGCCTGTGCGCCTGCCGTGCGCTTACACGCGGCGCGCCAGCTCGGCGGCCTTGCCGGTGTAGGAGCCGGGGGTCATGGCCAGCAGGCGGTCTTTTTCGGCCTGCGGAATCTCCAGCGACTGGATCAGGCCGTGCAGCGCCTCGGCCGTCACGGTCTTGCCGCGCGTGACTTCCTTGAGCTTTTCGTAAGCACCCGGCACGCCAAAGCGGCGCATCACCGTCTGGATGGGCTCGGCCAGCACTTCCCACGAGGCATCGAGATCGGCCTGCAGCGCCTCTTCGTTCAGTTCCAGCTTGTTCAGCCCGGTGAGCAGCGAGCTGTAGGCCAGAGTGGCGTAGCCCAGCGCCACGCCGATGTTGCGCAGCACGGTGGAGTCGGTCAGATCGCGCTGCCAGCGGCTGATGGGCAGCTTCTCCGACAGGTGGCGCAGCAGCGCGTTGGCCAGGCCCAGGTTGCCCTCGGCGTTTTCGAAGTCGATGGGATTGACCTTGTGCGGCATGGTGGACGAGCCGATCTCGCCCGCCTTGAGCTTTTGCTTGAAATAGCCCAGGCTGACGTAGCCCCAGATGTCGCGGGAGAGGTCCACCAAGATGGTGTTGGCGCGCGCCACGGCGTCGAACAGCTCGGCCATGTAGTCGTGCGGCTCGATCTGGATCGAGTAGGGCTGGAAGGTCAGGCCCAGGCCCTCGGGCTCGTGCTTCTCGACCACGCGGCGCGAGAACGCCTCCCAGTCGAAGTCCGGCCAGGCCGCCAGGTGGGCGTTGTAGTTGCCCACGGCACCGTTCATCTTGCCCATGATCTTCACGGCCGAGATACGCTCAACCGCGCCCTGCAGGCGCACCACCACGTTGGCCAGCTCCTTGCCCACGGTGGTGGGGCTGGCCGTCTGGCCATGGGTGCGGCTGAGCATGGGCACGTCGGCGTACAGGCTGGCCATCTCGCGCAGCTTGAGCACGATGCGGTCGAGGCTAGGCAGCACCACCTGGTCGCGCCCGGCACGCAGTTGCAGAGCGTGGCTGGTGTTGTTGATGTCTTCGCTGGTGCACGCAAAGTGCACGAACTCGGCGGCACGCTCCAGCTCGGGCCGTGCCTCAAACTTGCTCTTGATCCAGTACTCCACGGCCTTCACGTCGTGGTTGGTGGTCTTCTCGATTTCCTTGATGGCGGCCGAGTCGGCCTCGGAGAAGTTCTTCACCAGGCCCAGCAGGTAGGCGCGTGCGCCAACGCTCAGCGGCTTGAACTCGGGAAAGCCCGCATCCGACAGCGCTATGAACCAGGCCACCTCCACCTGCACACGGCGCTGCATGTAGCCGTGCTCGCTCATGATGGGGCGCAGGGTGGAGAGTTTGGCGGCGTAGCGGCCGTCCAGCGGGGACAGGGCGGTGATGGTGGACATAGGCTTGCATTGTAGGTGGCCCCTGCCGTGGAGAGCCGGCCCCGATAGAATCGGCAGCCCCGCAGCGCCAGAGCCAGAGCCAGAGCCAGCACCATGAAACTGATCGGATCGACCACCAGCCCCTACGTGCGCAAAGTGCGCGTGGTGATGGCAGAGAAGAAGCTCGACTACCAGTTCGTCCTCGACAACGTCTGGGCCGCCGACACACAGATCGCCCGTACCAACCCCTTGGGCAAGGTGCCCTGCCTGGTCATGGAGGGCGGCGGCACGCTGTACGACTCGCGCGTCATCGTCGACTACCTGGACACGCTCTCCCCCGTGGGCCGGCTGCTGCCCGCGCAGGGGCGCGAGCGCGCCGAGGTCAAGACCTGGGAAGCCCTGGCCGACGGCGTGCTGGACGCCGCCATCCTGGTGCGTCTGGAGAACACTTTCGAGGGCCGCCTGGAAAGCCAGCGCAGCCCTGCCTGGATCGACCGGCAGATGGGCAAGGTGCACGCAGGCCTGCAGTCCATGTCGCAAGGCCTGGGTGACAAACCCTTTTGCTGCGGCGGCATCCACCTGAGCCTGGCCGACATCGCCGTGGGCTGCGCGCTGGGCTGGCTGGAGTTCCGCTTTCCGCAGCTCGACTGGCGCTCTGAACATCCCAACCTGGGCCGGCTGCTGGACAAGCTGCAGCAGCGCCCCAGCTTTGCCGACACCCGGCCTGTGGCCTGAGAACGTGTTGTCGGTTTGCTACTGGGACAACAAAAAAGCCACCGCAAGGTGGCTTTTTTGTGGGTGTAAAAAAAGTTGCGAAGCGTCCCGAAACGAAGAAAGAGAGGGAGGGAGGAGAAGCGTTCCAGGGTTGCAGTCGAAAAGTACCGAAAGGCTTCGCAACATCAAAATGGGCAGTGAGTCCTCAGCGATCACATGCTTTGTAGAGTGGGGCTGGCGAACCAAAGTTCCAGACCCTATTTGCAAGCAAATGTAACTCGACCGGCAAGGCCTTGCAGCCCCCGGGGCTACACCAACGCCAGAATGCGCTCCAACGGCCAGGTCACGCGCACGTCCTTGTAGGCGACGGGGCCCGTGATTTTCCAGTTAGGCAAGGTGGTGTCGCGCGGAATCATTTCGCCCGTGGGCATGCCCGTGCGCGAAATCACCACGGCCACGCGGGGCGTCGTGGCCGTCGCACCGCGGCGCAGCACCACAGCGACCTCCTGGCTGGCCAGGCGCACCAGGGCGCCGGGCGGGTAGATGCCCAGCGTCTTGACGAGCGCGGCGCCGGCCTCATCGACCTGGCGCGTCTCGTCGTAGTAGCTGCCCTGCATGGCCGCTGTAACCGGCAGGGGCTGGCGTGATGCGCGCGGTGCGATGCGTGCGCCAAACACATCGGCACGCTGAATCAGCCGCGCCAGTTGCTCGGCTTCGCTCTTTTGTGCCAGCGGCCCGGGGGTGCGCTCGTGGTGGCGCCGCACGGCTTCGAGCCAGACCGGGTCGGCCACGCCCAGCTGCCGCAGCAGCGCTTCGGACTGCATGGCGTGGTTCTCGATGGCCATGATTTGCGGCCACGACAGGGGATCGGTCTGCTGTGCCAGGTGGTCCTGCAGCGCCGTCATGGAAATGTTCATGGAAAGCGCGGCCCGGCCAACCTGAAGCACACGCGCCTCCGGCCAGCGCAGCGTCTCGCGCGCGGTGACCATGCACGCCACCGACACGAGCATGGCGTGGGTGGCGCTGTACATCTGCGTTTCCTGCGCCGACAGCAGCACCAGCGCCAGCAGCGCGGCGTCAGGCGCCAGGGCGCAGTGGCGCGCCAGTTCTTCGTGGAGGGCATGAAAGCGTGGGCCAAACTCCTGCCCCTGCGGCGTGCGCAGGAGCTGTGTGGCGCGCACCTGCAGTTCCAGCCAGGCGGGCGGGCCTACGGTCTCGCGCTCGCGTTCACGCGGCGGCGCCGCACCCGGGCTGGCACTGATCTTCATCACAGCAATCTGCCCGAGCTGGGTGTCGGACTGCAGCATCTGGTGCAGTTGCGCCAGGTAGCTGCGGTGGCTGTCGCCCGACTCGTCGGTGTCCACGCACAGGCTGACGCCGCGCGCCAGCAGCACCTCCAGCTCCGCGCGGTTGCGGATGACATAGCCTTTGTGCGCCAGCAGCACGCCCTGCGCACCTCGCAGGGCGAAGGGCAACGGCTGGCCCAGGGGAATGGTGTCGATGTTCAGCGCGACGAGGTTCATGGTTGCGCGCCATTATCCTGCCCCGTCAGGGGGCCAAAGCCCTGCCGCCGCCGGCTCACGCGAAGGCCCCCGGCCTTGGGGACTGCAGCAGCCCCCCCCACCAGTTCTTTCATACAGCCACCCTCCACGCATGGCCGGCCCGTGCCCCCGAAGTACGCTCAACCGAATACCGCGTTCCACAGCGCCAGCACGGCATCGCGCTGGGCGCGCACCTGGTCGAGCGGGGTCGGGGCGGTGTCTTCGTTGAGCCGCGCACGGTGCTGCACGCGGCGCAGTTCGCGGTAGGCGTCGGCCGCTGCACGGCCCACGCCCACAGGCAGCAGGCCGCCGGCCTCCGCGCGCTGCAGCAGTGCGATGTTGCCCACGTTGCCAATGAGGTCGGGGTGCACGCCAGACTGCGACAGCACCAGGTACTGCACGGCGAATTCCGCATCCACCATGCCGCCGGGGCTGTGCTTCACATCGAAGCCCTCGCCGCGCACGGGATGGGCGGCGCGCACGCGCTCGCGCATGGCGGTGATCTCGGCGCGCAGCAGCGCAGCGTCGCGTGGCGCGGTGATGACGGCCTCGCGCACGGCGTCGAAGCGCGCGCGCAGGTCCTCGCTGCCGAGCACGAAGCGCGCGCGCGTCATGGCCTGGTGCTCCCAGGTCCAGGCGGTGTTGCTGCCGCGCTGCT
>Ga0222428_100363_pt1 | contig 19573 bp, 15 predicted proteins | sample 2B5Ametagenome_FD_182471 | JGI IMG/M metagenome (GOLD analysis project Ga0222428, IMG submission 182471) | Enriched microbial communities from leaf-cutter ant dump, University of Wisconsin, Madison, United States - 2B5A (version 2) | ecosystem: Environmental > Terrestrial > Nest > Insects nest >...
CGGCGTCATCGTAGTGGCGCTTGAACCCTTCGACGAGCTCTGGCAGCGCGTGCGCCTGGGCATCGGGCAGCAGCGAGCGCAGCGTCTGCGCCAGCGGCGGGCCGATGAGCGCGGGCGTGAGCGGCGCGGCGGGCGCGATGCCCGCCGCGTCGAACGCCGCCTGCATGGAGGCCAGGATGGATGGGGCGGAGTCGATCAGCGTTCCGTCCAGGTCGAAGACGAGGTCGCGCACTTTCATGGGTTGTCCTTCGTGAGCAGCAGGCCCATCACTTCGCCCTGGCGGGTGCCGTTGTCGATGGGCAGAAACAGGGTGTCGGCCACGCGCAGGCCGGCGCGCGTGGCGAGCTGGCGCAGCGAGGCGGGGGTGAAGAAGTTGACGTGCTCGTGCCAGTGGCGCTTGAGCGGCGCCAGGTCGGTGCCTGGCGGGTGCTGGCGCACCAGCGGCTCGTGCGGCACCTCCAGGTACAGCAGCGTGTGCGGGGCCATCAGCGGCAGCAGCTCGCGCAGCAGGGCCAGCGGGTCGGCCACGTGCTCCAGCACCTGCATGCACACCAGCAGGTCGTGGTCTGGCGCGGCGTGAAGGGCAGCGCGTTCGGCGCCTTCGGCCAGCGCGGCGCCGGAGATGTCGTGCACCCGCACCCGCGCGCGGCCCAGGAAAGGCGTGTTGCTGCCGTCGCCGCCGCCCCAGTCCAGCACCCGCGGCCGTGCGGGCAGGCGGGGCGCGAGCCAGGCCTCCACCTCGGCGATGTAGGTGTGGCGGCGCGTGTAGTCCCGCGCCACCGTGGCCGCGTAGCCGGGCTCGAAACGATCGCGTTGCTGCGTATACGCCGGGCCGCGATAGCCTTCGTAGAGCGCCGCCATCTGCGCGGGCGTGAAGCGCAAGTCCAGGAACAGCGCGCCGCAGTCGCCGCATTGCAGCGAATGGCACAGGGTGTAGGCCATGCCGGGCCGCAGGTCGCGCAGGCCCCAGTCCGCCGTGATCTCCAGCGGCGCCTGGCCCAGCGCGCGGCTGGCGACGAAGGGCATGAGCACGGCGGGGGACGATGCCAGATCTCGCCCGCCGCAGCAGATGCAGGCATCGGCCAGTTGCAGCACCTTCATCGCACGGCCTCCGCATGGCGCGCCGTCTCCAGCACCGCGTCCTGCAGCGTGTGGCGCAGGTCCAGGCCCAGCTCGGCGCGCGCCTTGGCGATGCAGGGCACGTAGCGGCTGCGCGGGCCGCCCGTATCCTGCGCGGCGATGTGGACGGGCTTGCCCGGCGCGAGCAGGTCGCGCACCTGGTGCGCCAGCCCGGCGATGGTCAGGGCCGCGTCCGATCCGACGTTGTAGGCTTGGCCTGCGCGCCCGCGCTGCAGCAGCGCCTCCAGCCAGCGGGCCAGGTCGCGCTGGTCCATGTAGGAGCGAACGGGCGTGCCGTCGCCGTTCACCGTGATCCTGGGCCGGGCGAGCGCGTCGCGGATGAAGTTGCCGATGGCGAAATGGACATCCAGCGGCAGGTCGCGCCCCACGAAAGCGAAGCAGCGCGCCGCCACGGTCTGCAGGCCGTGCTGCTGCGCGTACAGCGCGCACAGGTGCTCGGCGCAGCGCTTGGCGACGCCGTAGGCGCTCTGCGCGTCCAGCGGGTCGGGCATGCCGTGGTAATCCTCGGGCATATGGGACATGTCCTGCGGCTGCGCGCCATAGACACCGCCGGAGCTGGCGAGCAGGAAGCGCGGGATGCCGTGGGCGACCGCGTAGTCCAGCAGGTGGCGGGTGCCATCGACGATCTGCGTGTAGCGCTGCAAGGGCGTCAGCTGGGGCCCCAGCGTGGAATCGGCCGCCGCGTGCAGCAGGTGCGTGAACAATGCGGTGGCGGGCAGGCTGGCGGGGTCGAGGATGTCGCCCGCGTGAAAGCGCAGCCAGGGCAGCGCGGCGAATTCAGGGTGCCGCGCCAGGAAGCCCTCGGGGTCGCGGCTGAGCACGGTGACGCGCGGCGCGGCAGGCGTTGCCTGCCAGTGCCGCAACAGAGCCTTGCCAAAGAATCCGGTGCCTCCCGTCAGCAGCAAATCCATGGGGTGTTACTCTTGTTTCGATAGCTGTTTGCGCTTGATGCATAAGCGCTGGAGGCCGATTTCATACAAAACCCGGGCGGGGCACGGCGTACAGCACGGACTCGAACGAGTTGAACCCGTGCTGGCGGATGTGGAAGCGGTAGCCCTCGCCGCACAGCGCGAACAGCAGCTCGGGCAGTTCCCAGAGATCCTGGGGGTTGTGGTAGAGCGACACCGCCAGCACCGGGCGGCAGCGCCGGATGAGCTGCCGCGCGCCGCGCAGCGCCTGGGCCTCGGCGCCTTCGATGTCGAGCTTGATGAGGTCCACCGGGGTGCCGGGCAGCAGCGCGTCCAGCGCCACGGCGGTGACGGTGGTGCCGGCCCCCTCTTTCACGACGGTGCAGGCTTCGCCCTGCCCGGCGTTGAACGTCAGGCTGCCATGTGCGTCCGCCGCCGCCAGCGGCAGGCAGACGGCCTGGGCGGCAGCGCGTTGCGTGAGCCGCGCGTAGTTGGCAGGGTCTGGCTCCAGCAGAAAGGCTTGCGCACAGGCAATGCCGGGCTGGGCGAGCAGCTCGCCGAAGCTGTCACCGTCGTAGGCGCCGCAGTCCACGTAGGTGATGGTGCGGCCCTGGAGGGCGGGCAGGGTCAGCGCATTGAAATACTGCCGATCGGCGGACCGGAAGCTGGCGTAGCCCATGTCCAGCCCCAGCCGGAAGGCGCAGATGCGGTAGAGCGTGCGCACGCTCTCGGCGTCGGCGAGCTGCTGCGCCACCTGGGCGATGCGCTCCAGCCCGTCCAGCAGCACGGCGCGGGGGCTGAGCCAGAAGCGCCAGCCCAGCGCCTGGGCCAGCGGTTCGTAGAGCGTCCACGGCATCAGCGGCGGGGGGAGCCCCGCCGCTGCGGGCAGGGCCAGCAGCTGGTCGTAGGGCGTGTCGCGGTTGAAGATGCCCAGGGCCAGCTGGGCCTGGGGCGCCTCGCGCGCCAGCGCGCTCCAGTCGAGCACGGGCAGGCCCAGTGCCGCATCAGTGCGCGGGGCGGTTTCCACGAACCCGGCGACGGCGATACCCTGCGCCTGCATGGCGCTGGCAAGGCTGCGGCCGAAGCTGCCCGCGCCGAAGATCCAGCAGGGGCGGCCGGGGTCGAGGCCGGGCGCGGCGGCTTGTTCGCGCAGGCTCGGGAAGTCCGCCGTGTCCGTCATGGCGATGAGCGGATCGCCAGCGCTTCGCTGCGGATCTGCTGCAGCGTGGCCGGGTCGAGGAAGGGGTGCATGTCGTCCAGCTCGGGCGTGACGAACTTGCCCTGTTCGTCCACGCGCGACTTGATGCGTGGCGCGAACTCCTGCCGGGGATCGACGTGCAGGTCGATCAGCAGCGGGCCGCCGCCCTGCAGCAGCGCGTCGAGCCGGGGCAGATTGGCCTCGGTGGCGATGCTCTCGGCGCGCAGGCCGTAGGCGCGGGCCACGGCGGTGAAGTCGGGGAAGTCCACGCCCGATTCGGGCGTGGCGCCGATCACGCGGCCGAAGAAGTTCTCGTGTGTCTGCCAGATCGACAGGTAGCCCCGGTTGTTGAGCACGATGACGATCACGTCCAGCCCGGTGGTCTTGAGCGTTTGAAGCTCCTGGATGTTCATCTGCAGGCTGCCGTCGCCTGCGAAGCAGATCACGCGCCGCGCGCCACCCGCTGCCGTGGCCGCGCCTAGGGCGGCGGGCAGGTCGTAGCCCATCGAGGCCGAGCCGGAGTTGCTGAAGAGGCGCTGGCCCGTTTGCAGCGCGCCCACCTGAAAGGGCAGGATGCAGGCCGATGCGTTGCCGCAGACCACGATGTCGTCAGGCCGCATGCGAGTGAAGATGCGGCTGACCATGACGTAGGGGTTCAGCGGGGCGCCGGGCTGCTGCTGGTGCTCTGCCGCTGCGTCGTAGCGCTGGCCGGTCTGCTGGCACCATGTGGCCCAGGTTTGATAGCTGGGCAGTTTGGTGCGCGAGAGTTCATCCTCCAGCACGTCCAGAAAGTCGTTCAGGTCTGCCGCCACGCCCAGGTCGGGTCGCAGCGTGGGCTTGCGCAGCTCGGCCTCGTCGATGTCCACCTGCGCCAACCAGGCGTTTTTGGCGAAGGCATCCCAGTTGTAGCTGGTCTGGCGGATGTTCAGGCGCGAGCCCAGCACCAGCACGCAGTCGGCGGCCTGCAGGCAGAAGTTGCCCGCGCGGGTGCCGATGGTGCCGGGGCGGCCCGCGAACAGCGGGTGGTCGGAGGCGATGAGGTCGTGCGTCCAGGCCGTGGCGAGCGGAATGCCCAGGCGCTCCACCAGCGCCAACAATCGCCCTTCGGTGCGCGAGAGCCGCACGCCGGTGCCGCCCAGGATCAGCGGGCGGTGGGATTGGTGCAGCTTCTCGATGATGGCGCGGCAGGCAGCGCGCAGTGCATCCGATGGCGGCTTGGTAGCGGGCGCCGGGGGCAAGGGGATTTCGATCGCCTCGGTGGACTGCTGGATGTCCAGCGGAATGTCCAGCCACACGGGCCCGGGGCGTCCGCCCATGGCCTCGGCATACGCCTGGGGCAGCAGGGTTTCCAGCTCCTTCTCCGACCGCACCAGCCGCGCGAACTTGCACACGGGGCTGGCCATGGCGATGGTCGGGCCTTCCTGGTCGCCGAGCTGGCGCAGGCCCGGCACGTTGTGGAAGTCGATGCAGGTCTCGCGCTTGATCTGGCCCGAGAGGACGATCATCGGGATCGAGTCGGTGAAGGCGCCATACACGCCGTTGAGCGCGTTCACCGAGCCCGGCCCCGTGGTCAGCATCACCACGGCGGGCTTGCCGGTGATGCGCGCGTAGCCTTCGGCCGCCATGGCGCAGGCCTGCTCGTGGTGCATGAAGGTGCAGCGCAGTTGCCCGTGCCCGCCCAGGGCCTGGTTGAGGAACATGGCGCCGCCGCCCGTGACGGTGAAGACCTGCTCCACCCCTTGGGCGGCAAGCCAGTCGGCGATCTGTTCGGAAATGCGCTTCACTTCAAAGGCCCCGGTTCAGGATCAGGCTCTTGAGCGCGGGGCTTTCGCTGTAAGGGCCGTCGATGTGGTCGATGGTCAGGCGTTCGTGGGCCTGGATCGGCTGCAGCAGCCGCTCGCCGTTCATCACCTCGCGGCACGAGAGCTGTCCCTTGTGCAGCGGAATGGCGAGGTAGAAGTCCTTCTCGAACTGGTCCTTGTCGAAGACGTAGCCGGGCGCCAGGTCGCGGCGCGCATAGGCGCCGCGCACCAGGGCGTTGAGGTATTCGGTCTCCTTGCGCGAGATGTTGCGCCGGCGCGTGCTGACGCCGCCGCACATTTCCTTGGCCTTGTGGAAGGCCTTGAACCAGGCGTCGCACTGCTCGGGCAGCGAGCAGTAGTTGGACACCGGCACGTCTTCGTACTGGATGTCGATGTGGCGCTCCCAGGTGCGCGCGCCCTTGCCGTAGGAGATCAGCATGGACGAGTGCCAGTCGTGGTACTCGTGCGTGGACAGGCCGATGATGTGGCGCGGATAGCGGCTCTTCAGGTAGTCGATCTGGTCCAGGTGCAGTTCGTCGTCCTCGCTGGGGTAGAGGGATACGCAGTGGTTGATGGCCAGGGGAATGTCGCGCTTCTCGAAGAAGCGGACGATGTCGTCCAGGTCTTTCTCCGAGGCGCCGCCGGTGGAGATGATGGTGGGACGGCGCGTGGAAGCGATCTTCTCGATCAGGGGCCAGTCGTTCATGTCGGAGCTGGCGATCTTGATGATGGGCATGTCGAACTCCACGCACAGGTCGACCGATGCCTCGTCGAACGGCGTGGCCATGGGGATGCAGCTCAGGTTGCGGATTTCCTCGACCATCCGCGCGAAATCGGCCCTGGAGAGCTTGGTGTCCTCGGTCTTCTTGACGTAGCGCAGCTCCGTGTTGCCCTTGAAATCCGGGTGGATGAACTCGTCCACGTCGCGGAACTGCAGCTTGATGGCGGCCTTGACGTTGTTGTAGCGGGTCACGGCCCCGTGGTCGCGGATGATCTTGAGGCCGCGCTCCAGCTTGCCCCAGTGGTTGTTGGCCAGTTCCAGAACGAACAGGTTCTCGAACAGGTCCTTGTCGCGTTGGCTGATGGGTCCCATCACATTGCTCCTAATCGAAATCGACGCCCAGGAAGGCTCTGATCCTGGCCGCCGCGAAGTCCATCATGTCCTGCGTCAGCGCGGGCTGCACCCCGATCCAGAACGTGTCGTTCATCACCGTGTCGGTGTTGTCCAGGCTGCCGCTCACGCGATAGTTCCTGCCGACCATATACGGTTGGCGGGTCAGGTTTCCGGCGAAAAGCAGGCGGGTTCCCACCTTGTTCTGGTCGAGGTAGGTCAGCAGGTCGAGGCGCGACACTGGCGCGCCTTCGCGCAAGGTGATGGGAAAGCCGAACCAGGACGGATCGGCATGTTCCGTGGCACGGGGCAGGATGAGGAATTCCTCGCACGCCTTCAGCTGCCCGTGCAGGTAGGCGAAGTGGCGCTTGCGCTGCGCGACGAACCGCTCGGCCTTGTCCAGCTGCGCCAGTCCGCACGCGGCCTGCATGTCGGTGATCTTGAGGTTGTAGCCCAGGTGGCTGTAGGTGTACTTGTGGTCGTAGCCCGCGGGCAGGCGGCCCAGCTTCTGGCAAAAGCGCTGGCCGCAGGTGTTGTCCTTGCCGGGCGCGCAGTAGCAGTCGCGCCCCCAGTCGCGGAAGCTCTCGGCGATGGCCTTCAGCTCGGTGTTGTTGGTGAACACCGCGCCGCCTTCGCCCATGGTGATGTGGTGCGCGGGGTAGAAGCTCAGCGTGCCGATGTCGCCGAAGGTGCCCACCATGCGGCCCTGGTAGGTGGAGCCGAGCGCATCGCAGCAGTCCTCGACCAGCCACAGGCCATGCTTCTTGCACAGCGCGGTGACGGCCTCCAGGTTGAAGGGGTTGCCCAGGGTGTGGGCCAGCATGATGGCCTTCGTCTTCGGACCGATGGCCGCTTCGATGCGGCTGGCGTCGATGTTGTAGGTGCCCAGTTCCACGTCCACGAACACCGGCACGGCGCCGAACTGCAGGATGGGGTTGACGGTGGTGGGAAAGCCCGCGGCCACGCCGATCACCTCGTCGCCCGGCCGGATGGCGCGCTCGCCCAGGCGGGGGCTGGTGAGGGTGCTGAAGGCGACCAAGTTGGCCGACGAGCCGGAGTTGACGGTGATGAGGTGTTTGACGCCGATGAACTGCGCCAGGCGGCGCTCGAATTCGGCGTTGAAGCGCCCGGTGGTCAGCCAGCCGTCGAGCGCGGCTTCCACCATCAGCTTGAGTTCGCTGGCGTCGATCTGCTTGCCCGAGGGCGGCACGGCGGTCGTGCCCGGAACGAAGGGCGCGGGCGCCAGGGCCTGCGCCGCGTACTGCTCCACCAGGCGGGCGATCTGCTCTCTCAGCATGTGTGCGTTGTCCATGGAGGGATATTAGCCAAATTGGACCGCAGCGCCCATCCATCAAGCGCAAGCAGCTATAAAATCAGGAGTTTCCGGCCTGCCAGGCATCCTGGAGGAATCCGGCGAGCTGCGCGCGGCAGGTGTCCAGGGCCGGGGCTTGGGACAGGTGCCATTCCACGGTTCTTTGCAACGCGGCGCGGGCGTTCCATACCGGGCGCCAGCCCAGCCGCTGGCGCGCCTTGCTGCAGTCCAGGCGCAGTTGCTGGGCTTCGTGGGCATGGGTGCCGGGCGGGTCGGCGCTCCATTGCACCGGGCGGGGCCAGTGCTGCGCGAGCAGGCCCACGACCGTTTCGACGCTCAATGCATCGTCGGCCTGCGGGCCGAAGTTCCAGCCTTCGGCCCAGGCCTGCCCGTGCTGCGGCTGGCACAGCCGTTCGGCCAGCTGCAGGTAGCCGTGCAGCGGGTCGAGCACGTGCTGCCAGGGACGGGTGGCCGCGGGGTTGCGCAGGTGTAGGGCGGTGTTGGCGGCGAAGGCCGCGAGCGCATCGGGGACGAGGCGCGAGGGGGTGTTGTCGCCGCCGCCGATCACGTTGCCCGCGCGCGCCGTGGCCACGGCGACGCCCTGGGCCGCGAGGAAGCTGCGGCGGTAGCTGGCGGCCACCAGCTCGGCGGCGCCCTTGCTGGCCGAATAGGGGTCGTGCCCGCCCATGGGGTCGGTTTCGCGGTAGCCCCAGGGCCACTCGTGGTTCTCGTAGCACTTGTCGCTGGTGACGACGACGATGGCGGCCAGCGCGCGGCACGCGCGCGCGCATTCCAGCACCTGGGCCGTGCCCATGACGTTGACGGCGAAGGTCTCCACGGGCTGCCGGTAGCCCGCAGGCACCAGGGCCTGCGCTGCCAGGTGCAGGAGGATGTCGGGGTTGGCGGCCTGCATGGCGGCGTGCAGCGCGGCGCCGTCGCGGATGTCGGCCAGGGTGGAGCGGGCGATGCGCTCGCCCAGCGCCAGCCGCTCGAACAGGCTGCCGGGGTGCTCGGGCGGCAGCGCGTAGCCGTGCACCTGCGCGCCCATGCCCGTGAGCCACAGCGCCAGCCACGCGCCCTTGAACCCGGTGTGCCCGGTCAGGAACACCCGCTTGCCAGCCCAGAACGCGGGGTTCACCAGGTTTTCCATGGTGCCTGCCCGCTGCTCCAGAGGTCTTCCAGCGTCATCTTGTCGCGCAGCGTGTCCATGGGGCGCCAGAAGCCGTCGTGCTGCCAGGCCATGAGCTGGTCTTGCGCGATGAGGCGCTGCACCGGGCGGTCTTCCCAGGCGCTGGCGTCGCCGTCGATCAGGTCGATCACCCGGGGCGAGAGCACGAAGTAGCCGCCATTGATGAGGCCGCCGTCGCCCATGGGCTTTTCCACGAAGGCGGTGACGGATTGGTCCGCGATGTTCAGCGCGCCGAAGCGCCCTGGCGGCGCCACGGCGGCGATGGTGGCCAGCCGCCCGTGCGCGCGGTGGAAGGCGAGCTGCGCGCCGATGTCGATGTCGGATACGCCGTCGCCATAGGTGAAGCAGAACAGCTCCTCGTCCTCGACGTAGCGGCGCACGCGCTTGAGGCGCCCGCCGGTCTGCGTTTCCTCGCCCGTATCGACCAGCGTGACCCGCCAAGGCTCCGCATGGCGCTCGTGGATTTCCATGCGGTTGTGGGCGATGTCGAAGGTGACGTCGGAGGTGTGCAGGAAGTAGTTGGCGAAATACTCCTTGATGATGTAGCCCATGTACCCGCAGCAGATGACGAAGTCATGCACGCCGTGGGTGGAGTAGCTCTTCATGATGTGCCACAGCAGGGGCTTGCCGCCGATGGTCACCATGGGCTTGGGCCGGGACATCGTTTCTTCGCTGATGCGGGTGCCGAGGCCGCCCGCCAGAATGACCGCTTTGACCATGTGTTGCCTCGTTGATGGCCCGATTATTGGCCGGCCGGCGGCGCGAAGATCGCGCGGAACCAGTCCTCGGCATGGCGTTCGAGCGTGTAGCGGGCCTGCAGCCAGTCGTGCAGCGCCTGGCCCTGCGTTTGCCGGAAGCCGGCATCGGCGATCAGGCGGCCCAGCGCGTCGAGCCAGGCGCCGTCGTCGTCGGGCACGCGCAGCACCGGCGGGTTGTCGGTCTGGTAGGGGTAGACCTCCGAGCAGACGACCGGCCAGCCCATCGCGCCGTACTCCAGCAGCCGCAGGTTGCTCTTGCACGCGTTGAAGGGGTTGTTCTCCAGCGGCGCGATGGCGATGTCCAGGTCCAGGCTGGCGAGCTTGGCCGGGTAGTCCTTGTACGAGACGAAGCCGTGGAACTCCTTCACATAGGGTCGCAGCTCGTCCGGGCACATGCCCATGAACACCCAGTCCACCTCGCCCGCCAGCGCCTGCACCACGCGCTGCACCAGCCGCAGGTCGCCCAGGTGCTGGGCCGCGCCGGCCCAGCCGATGCGGATGCGCCCGCCGGTGCGCGCAGGGCGCTGGAGCCCGCTCCAATGCCGCATGTCCAGCGCGTTGGGCACCAGGCGGATGTCCTTGCAGTAGGGCGCGTAGTAGTCGGCCAGCGGCTGGGTGGAGACGATCAGCCGGTCGCTCAGTGCCAGCGCCTGCACCGTGCGGGTGTGGCCCTCGCGCTGGCCGCTGCGGTAGGACGGGTGCGAGGAGGGCAGGTCCGACGCCAGGTCGTCCATCAGCTGCACGATGAAGGCCTGCGGGTGCGCCCGCCGGATGGCGCGCAGGTTGTCGATGTCCTGGTCCGAGGTGGAGTGCTGCACCACGATGCGGTCGGGCTGGAAGCGCGCCACGTCCAGCGGCGTGAGAACCCGGCGCGTGGTCTGGCCGGGCTTCTCGGGCTCGACCACGCAGGTCTCGGCCAGGCTGTGCAGTTGCACCGCGTCCAGCGGCTCGATCACGCGGTACTGGCCCGAGCCGCTGCGCAGCGGCAGCGCCAGCACGCGCGGGCGGGCCTGGATGTCCAGGCTCCAGGTGTTCACCATGTCGGTGTCGAGCGCGTAGGGCCGGTGGCCCGACAGGTGCTTGCTGTAGAGCGGGTGCTGGCCGGCGAAGCCGACCCAGCGGGTCTGCATGTAGCGCGACTCGTCCACGGCGGCCTGCGACAGCGCCAGCGCCTGCACCGGGTCGCGCCGCAGCGCCTTCAGCGTCATGCCGCCCATGTGCGCGGCGTTGGCGTGGGGCGTCCAGACCAGCCGCCAGCCGGCCTGCTGCAGGCGGTAGCCCAGGTCGGCCACGGGCTGGAACAGCGGCGTGTGCGCCTCGTCCAGCCCGCCGGCGGCCAGCACGGCCGAGCGCCGCGCCATCCAGCACGAGCCATGGACGCCGGCCACGTCCTGCGCCATTTGCAGACGGTTCAGGCAGCCGCGCTCGGGCACGCCCTGGCGCTCGCCGGTGTAGTTCAGCAGCAGCCCGTCGGCCCCGGCCAGGTGGGGCCCGGCCACGACGAGCGGGTTGTCCTCCTGCTGCACCACCAGGCGCGGCGCGGCGATGGCGACGCTGCGCTCGGCGAACAGCCGGCGCAGCTCGGGCACGGCGTCGGCATCCATCCACTCGATGTCGTCGTCGCAGACCAGCACCAGGTCATGGGCTGCGGCAGCCATCCCCAGGTTGATGCCGCGCGCGTGGCTGTAGGCTCCGCCGCCGCTGGCGATCAGGCGCAGCGGCAGCTCGGCGGCGTGGGGCCATTGCCGCACGAACTGCTCCATCGAGGGCAGGTCTTCGTCCTGCACCACCAGCAGCGCCTCGCCGATGCTGCCGGGGGCGCGCTGCACGCACGACAGCAGCAGCGAGCGCAGGTAGCCCTGCTGCTTGCCCGTGGGCACCAGCAGCGAGACGGGAGCGCCGTCGTCGGGGTAGCGCACGCGCCAGCAGCCCAGCAGGTCGCCGGCCTGCAGCGTGGTGCCGGGGTGCAGCAGTTGCAACTCGGCCTGGGCGGCGGTGAATTCTTCTTCTTCCTGTCCTTCAGCCAGTTGCGGGGCCGCGTGGGAGAGCACCTTGTCCACGTAATGCACGCTGGCCGCGCCCAGGCGCAGCGCCAGGCGGTAGGCGCTGGCATAGCGGCCGTGGCCGGGCACGTCCTGCCAGGCGGCGGCGCGCACGGCCGCCACTCCGCCCAGGTAGTTGGTGCCGCGCAGCCATTCCACGTTGGCGCCGCCGGTGAATTGCGGCAGCGTCCGGCCGGGGGCCAGCGCCACGTCGTGCGCGGCATACACCATCTGGGCCCCGGGGTGGCGGCGGGCGGCCGCCAGCAGCTCGATCAGCGAATAGGGCTCCAGCCGGGTGCCGGCTTCGAGCAGCACCACCCATTCCTCCTTGCGCGGCGCGGCAGGCCAGGCATCGCCGGGGCCGACCCACTGCATGCCCTCGCCCAGTTCGCCGGGGGCGGGCAGGTCGGCGTGGATCACCACTCGGCCGGGCGGCAGCCAGCTCTTGCCCAGATCGTCCATGGCGTCGGCCAGTGCATCGGTGGGACGCCCGTGGCCGAAGATGTGCACGGTGGGCGGGCGCACCTGGCCTTTGGCCACCAGCTCGGCGCAGATGTCGCTGTAGATCTCGGTCGGCGTGGCCTTGGCTTTCCAGGCTTCGTAGTCGCGGCACATCCGGTCGATGGCCAGCTCGTCGGCGCGGGCGGCGCGGCTTTGCGGCGAGGTGGGCAGCCAGGGCTCCACGGAATGCAGTTGCTGCGCGTTCCACGCCTGCCGCTGGGGCAGCGCGGCGGCGGCGGCCTGCGTGGCCTCGATCAGGCGGGCCAGCAGCGGGGGGGCCTGCGGCGTCAGCGCGTCCAGCGCATCGCGGAACGCCTGCATGCCGTAGGGGCGCGCATCCAGCGGCGCGCCCAGGGTGTTCAGGTGCGTGCCCCAGGTGTCCATCGGGTGCTGGGGCGGGGTTTGCAACTGGTGGTCGTTGGCCACGTAGACCACCTGGCAGCCCAGCAGCCGCGCTTCGGTGGCGACGCTGCCGCCCGCGTAGGCGTAGACCACCTGCGCCTGGCTCAGCAGGTGCCAGCGCTCGTGCGTGCCCACGGGCTGCTCGGCGAAGGGGGAGATGTCCTGCAGCGCCGCGTGTTCTGGCCGCAGCCGGTAGTGGCGGCTCGGGAAGTGGCCCGAATACACCAGCGCGGCGATGGGACGCGGGCCCTGCCAGGGCAGCGTCAGCAGCGCCGGGTCGAACCAAGGCAGCGCAGCGCCCAGGGTCTGCGCCTCGCCCGTGGGCAGGGTGAAGTCCAGCCGGGCGAGCAGGTCCGGCGCATCCGGCTGCTGGATGGTGGGCGTGAAGCGCACCTGCAGGCCGGGCAGCGAGCGTTCGCCCGCTTGCATCTGGATGCTGATCGGCGTCAGCCCCGCGAGGTAGTGCGAGGCCATCGCCGGGGGCGTGAGCAGCGGCGTCCACCACCCGCCATGCATCGCCACCGTATCCACCAGATACGCCGGGTAACCCGCCCGATTGAGTTGGTGGCACAGCACGTGCAACTGCGCCGCATGCGGGGCGCCGTCGGTGAGCAGGTGCGGCGCGTGGATGTAATAGGGCGAGGGCAGGGCGGATGCGGGTGGATGCATGGCGTGGGGCGTGCCCTGGCGGAACACGGGTCGGTGAGTGGTATTGCTCCTGGTTTGATAGCTCCTTGCGCTTATCCATCAAGCGCTGGATGCCATTTTGGCTTGTATCAACTCTGGAGCAGCCTCAGCACATTCTGGGGCAACTGGTTGGCCTGGGCGATCATGGCGGTGCCGGCCTGCTGCAGGATCTGCGTGCGGCTGAGGTTGGCCGTCTCCTGGGCGAAGTCGGCATCCATGATGCGGCTACGGGCCTGCGACTGGTTCTCCACCGCCGTGCGCAGGTACGAGATGGTGTTCTCGAAACGGCTTTGCAGCGCGCCCAGCGTGGCGCGGCGGCCATTCACGGCGGACAGGGCGCCGTCCAGCGCCGAGATGAGGGCGATGTTGCCGCTGGCCGCGCTGGTCACCAGGCCGGAGCTGGCGCCGCCCGCCGCCACGCCGCTGAAGGCGGCGTCGCCGTTCAGGCTGATGTCCGCGCTGCCGATGGTGATCTGGTTCTCGGCGCCGGCGTTGGCGCCCACCTGGAAGGTGTAGTCGGTGGTGGTCCGCAGGATGGACTCGCCGTTGAACTGGGTGGCGCTCAGCATGCGGTTGAGTTCCTTGCCCAGCTGCTCGTATTCGTTGCTCAGCTTCTGGATGTCGCCGCCGGAGACGGCGCCGGAGCCGGTGGAGTTCGGCGCGTTCGACGCCTGGATCGCCAGCTCGCGCATGCGCTGCAGCATGTCGTTCATGGCCGAGAGGCCGCCTTCGGCCACCTGTGCCATGGAAATGGCGTCGCCCGCGTTGCGGATGGCGACGTTCATGCCGCGGATCTGGGTGTTCATGCGGTCGGCGATGGCCAGGCCGGCGGCGTCGTCCTTGGCGCTGTTGATGCGCAGGCCCGAGGACAGGCGCTGCATCGTCGTGCTCAGGCTGTTGGAGTTGGCGACGGTGTTGCGCTGGGCGTTCAGCGACGGGATGTTGGTGTTGATGATCATGGACATGGGCGGATTCCTTCAGATGCGAAAGAGGTTTTTTCCACTCGGGCGCATGCGCTGTGCGGCTGCAGTGCCATGCACCATGTCTGCCGGGTGTTGGAGCAAATTCTGAAGGGGGCCCAAAAAACAAAAGCCCCGATGAACGGGGCTTTTTGGGGCTAGTTCGGCTGCGGCATCACTTGTTCCACTGACCGACCTGGGCGCTCAGGAAGGAGCTGAGCGAGCTCATGCTGGACATCTTGGCGTCCAGCGCCTGGTACTGCTTGAGCAGGTTCTGCTCGCGCTGCGTCAGGCGCAGCTCCATGGCCTCCACCGCGCTCTCGTTGCTTTTCTTCAGCGCTTCCAGCCCCTTGGTGCGGGTGGTGATGTCGCCGTTGATGCCGTTGGCGGCGAAGGCGAAATCGCGGATGCGCGTGATCAGGCCGTCGGTGGCGCCGTCGCCGGTGAGCACCCGCTCCAGCTTGGGCAGGTCGTTCAAGGCGGCATCGAGCTTGGAGTCGTTCAGCGACAGCGTGGGGTTCTTGAAGCTGCTGTCGAGCTTCATCTCCAGGCCCAGCGAGGCGAGGGTCGCGCCATCGAGCCCGGATTGCTGCATCAGGCTGCTCATCGCGTTTTGCAGGCTGCGCACGGTGCTGTCGCCCTGCAGGGGCTGGCTGGTCTTGCTGTCCGTGTCGTAGGCCGTCAGGTTGCGCAGCAGCGAATTGAGCTTGTTGAAGGCTTCCTGGAAGGACTTGAGCTTGCCCTTGATGGCGTCCTTGTCGGAGCCGACCGAAATCTCGACGGGGGATGTGGTGGGCTTCAGCAGGTTCAGCGTCACGCCCGGCACCACGTCCTTGACCGTGTTGGAGGCAGAGGTGACGGTCATGCCGTTGATGACGAATTCGGCATCGACGGCTGCGGTGCGCTCCATGGCCTGCCCGTCCAGGCCGGCCAGCGCGCCGCCGCCCGAGGCCGCCATGGAGAAGCCGTTCTCCTCGCCCGTCTCGGTGCTGCGCACCAGCAGCCGCTCGCCCTGCCCGTCCTTGACCACCACGGCGGTGATGCCCGCGCCCGACTGGGTGATCTTGGCCGCCACGTCGCCCAGCGTGTCGGTGGCGGAGATGGCGATGTTCACCGCGCCGCTGCTGTCCGCTGCGAAGCTGGTGCCCGCCGCGTCCCAGCGGCCCTTTTGCAGAGTGATCTGCCCATCGGCGCCCATTGTGGTGCCGCTGGCGAAACTGCCCGACGCCAGCGATTGCGCCTTGGCAAGCCTGTTGACCTCCAGCGAGAAGCCGGCCGCCGTGGCCGCGCTGGTGGCCGAGCCGGTGACGAAGCTCTTGTCGCCGGTGGTGAACTGCTTGCCGCGCCAGGTGTCGAGATCGGTCAGGCCCTTGGCCGCGTCGTACAGCGCCGACATGGCCGACTTGATCTGCCCGTAGGAGGAAATCTGGGTGCTGGTGCCGTTGATCTTGGCCTGGAGCAGGTCCAGGGGGCGGCGCTCCAGCTTCATCGTCTGCGTGATGATGCTGTCGACATTCAGACCGCTGCCGATGCCGAGGGATGAAAAGCCTGCCATGTCCTGGTCCTTTGCCGGTGGTTGGATGTGATTTTGCCGTTATGCCACACGTTCCAGAAGGCCAAAAGCCCGAAAAGCGCAAAAAACCGAAGGGCCTGCTGGCCCCCCGGCTTCTTCGGACTGTGAGACCCGGAGGGCGGCGGTCAGCGCAGCAGCGACAGCACGCCTTGGGGCAACTGGTTCGCCTGGGCGATCATGGCGGTGCCGGCCTGCTGCAGGATCTGCGTGCGGCTCAGGTTGGCCGTTTCGGCGGCGAAGTCGGCGTCCATGATGCGGCTGCGGGCTTGCGACTGGTTTTCCACCGCCGTGCGCAGGTAGCTCACGGTGTTCTCGAAGCGGCTTTGCAGCGCACCCAGCGTGGCGCGGCGGCCGTTCACGGCGGACAGGGCATTGTCCAGCGCCGAGATCACGGCGATGTTGCCGCTGGCCGCGCTGGTCACCAGGGCGGAATTGGTGCCCTGCGTCACGCCGCTGAAGGAGGTGTCGCCGTTCAGGCTGATGTCGCCGCTGTTGATGGTGATCTGGTTCTCGGCGCCCTGGTTGGCACCCACCTGGAAGGTGTAGTTGCCGGTGGTCAGCAGGATCTTCTCGCCGTTGAACTGAGTGGCGCTCAGCATGCGGTTGAGTTCCTTGCCCAGCTGCTCGTATTCGTTGCTCAGCTTCTGGATGTCGCCGCCGGAGACGGCGCCGGAGCCGGTGGAGTTCGGCGCGTTCGACGCCTGCACGGCGATGTCGCGCATGCGCTGCAGCATGTCGTTCATGGCCGAGAGGCCGCCTTCGGCCACCTGCGCCATGGAGATGGCGTCGCCCGCGTTGCGGATGGCGACGTTCATGCCGCGGATCTGGGTGTTCATGCGGTCGGCGATGGCCAGGCCCGCGGCGTCGTCCTTGGCGCTGTTGATGCGCAGGCCCGAGGACAGGCGCTGCATCGTCGTGCTCAGGCTGTTGGACGACTGGATGGTGTTGCGCTGGGCATTCAGCGAAGCGATGTTGGAGTTGATGATCATCGACATAAAAAGCTCCTTGGCAGTGGATCAGGGGTTTGCCCGGTGCCAGGGGTGCTTCTCTGCGCCTCTGGCGACGAGCCGTTGAGCTCGTTGTTCCTGTTATCGGGTGTTACAGGAAAAACTTTAGTCCCGCTCCAAAGCGTGGACTTGTCGGCGTTTTGGCGGGCTTATCGTCCCCTTGGAAGCGGCCCGGATAGGCCATCATTGGGGATGCCTTCGATGCCCGGGCATGCCTTGCTCACTTTTTTGCTTTGCGGGGCTTAATTTGGAAGCGAGATGGCCGATAAGAGACAGAACACGGACAAGACAATGGAAGGATCTCGCATGTACACCCCCCCCGGCGCCAGGGCCTCCGCCGCCGCTTACCGGCAGGTGGACTTGAATTCCCAGGTCTTGAGCGCATCGCCGCATGGCCTGATCGGTCTTCTGTATGCCGAATTGCGCTCCTGCCTGGTCGGCGCCAAGGGTGCGATCGAGCGGGGCGACGTGAACACCAAGGTGCGCCTGATCGACAAGTCCATGCGTCTGCTCGACGAGGGGCTGCTGGCCGGGCTGGACATGCGCGCCGGCGGCGAGCTGGCCGCCAACCTGCACCGGCTCTATTCCTACTGCCTGCTGCGCCTGACCCAGGCCAACGCCCAGGGCGACGCCGCCATCGTCGAGGAAGTGCTGCGGGTGCTCCAGCCGGTCATGGATGGCTGGAACGAAATCGGGGGGCAGGCGCGTGCCTGACCGCACAGATATGGAAATGACCACCAAGAAGGCAGACCCCGGGATGCTGATCGACTTCTACAAGGCCATCGAGGAAAGCAGCGCCAAGATGCTGGAGGCCGCCAAACTGCGCGACTGGGACGGGGTGGTGCGCTACGAGGGGGCCTGCGCAGTGCTGATCGAGCAGCTGCGCTATACCTCGCAGCAGCAGGAACTGCTGCCCGAGCACCGCAAGGAGAAGGCGCGCATCATGCAGCGCATCCTGCGCAACGACGCGCAGATCCGCATCCTGGCCGAGCCGTGGATGGCGCAGTTCGAGCACATGTTCGACGGGCAGCCGCAGGTGATGCACTGAGGGCGCCCGGGCGCATGCCTGTGAAAAAAGCCGGCACCGCGAGGTGGCCGGCTTTTGTTTTATAGATGAAAAATGGCTCTGGCGCTTATGTGGCAAGCGCTGGCAGCTACCAATAAAGTAGCATCAGACCTGCATGTTCATGATGTCGGTATAGGCCTGCACCATGCGGTTGCGCACGTGCAGCGTGGCCTGGAAGCCGATCTGCGCCTTCTGCATGGCGACCATGGTTTCCTCGATGCTCACGTTGGGGTTTTCCAGCTGCACCTCGCGCTGCAGGTCGCTGGAGCGGTCCTGGGCGGCGCTCACGGACTGCAGGGCGCTCTTGAAGGCGTGGGAGAAGCCGACGTCCTGCGTGCCTTCCTGCGGCGCGGTGGCGCGGCGCGCCACCTGCGTGCCCGTCAGGGGGAGGTTGGTGCTTGCGATGCGCAGATCCATGGCGGTGGTGTGGCAAGGGTTCAGGAATGGTGCGATCGTAGGCGGGCGGGCGGCGGCGCGGCCGGGGGAAATGATGGACAAAGGCGCGCCTTATCCGGTGAACGGGGGAGGGGGGCTATTCAATAATCGCCGCACCGCCGCCATCCTGCCCGGCGTCCGCCTTGCATGGAAAACACGATGTCCTCCGCCGTTGCCGAACTTCCCGTCGCTTCGCCTGCCGCTGCCGCGCCGTCCTGGCCGCAGCGGTTCGCGTCCCTTGACCGGTCCGCACGCCTGCGCCTGGGAGCTGCGGCGGCGCTGCTCGTGGCCGGCGTGGTGGCGGCCATCTTCTTCAGCCGCCAGCCCGACTACCGGGTGCTGTTCGCCAACCTGAACGACAAGGATGGCGGGGCCATCGTGGCCCAGCTGTCGCAGATGAACGTGCCCTACAAGTACGCCGAGGGGGGCGGCGCCATCCTGGTGCCGTCCGAGCGCGTGCACGACGTGCGCCTGCGCCTGGCCACGCAGGGCCTGCCCAAGGGTTCGGTGACGGGCTTCGAACTGATGGAAGCCAACCGCTTCGGCATGACGCAGTTCCAGGAGCGGCTCAACTTCCAGCGCGGCCTGGAGGGGGAGTTGACCCGCTCCATCCAGGCGCTGGCCTCGGTGCAGAGCGCGCGCGTGCATTTGGCGCTGCCCAACCAGAACGGTTTCTTCCGGGAGCAGCAGAAGCCTTCGGCCTCGGTGCTGGTGAGCCTGTACCCGGGGCGCTTCCTGGACCGCACGCAGCTCGCCGGCATCGTGCACCTCGTGGCCTCCAGCGTGCCCGAGCTCGCGCCCTCGGCCGTGAGCGTGCTCGACGACACGGGCAAGCTGCTGTCGCAGTCGCCCGACGGCGCCGCCGGCGCCAGCGCGGACGCGCAGCAGCTCGCCTACGTGCAGCAGATCGAGCAGCAGTACACGCGCCGCATCCTGGACATCCTGGAGCCCGTGGTGGGCAAGAACAATGTCAAGGCGCAGGTCACGGCCGAGGTGGACTTCAGCCAGACCGAGTCCACCGTGGAGCAGCACCGTCCCAACCTGACGCCCGACTCCAGCGCCGTGCGCAGCCAGCAGATCGTGGAGAGTACGGGCGTGCAGGGCGCGCAGCCGCCCGCCGGCGTGCCTGGCGCCGTGAGCAACCAGCCACCGCAGAATTCCACTGCGCCGATCAACGGTGCCAATCCTGCGCCCACGGCCGTGAACGGCCAGCAGCAACAGGGTGCGCAGGGGCAACCCTTGGGCAAGCGCGAGTCCATCACCAACTACGAGGTGGACAAGACGACGCGCGTCACGCGCGGCGGCAGCGGCGCCATCCGGCGCGTGAGCGCGGCCGTGGTGGTCAACTACCAGCCCGCGAGCGAGGGGCCGGGCAAGCCGACGGTGAACAAGGCGCTCACGCCCGAGCAGGTCGAGCAGATGACGGCCCTGGTGCGCGAGACCATCGGCTTCAGCAAGGAGCGTGGCGACTCGGTGAACCTGA
>Ga0222428_100364_pt1 | contig 19286 bp, 18 predicted proteins | sample 2B5Ametagenome_FD_182471 | JGI IMG/M metagenome (GOLD analysis project Ga0222428, IMG submission 182471) | Enriched microbial communities from leaf-cutter ant dump, University of Wisconsin, Madison, United States - 2B5A (version 2) | ecosystem: Environmental > Terrestrial > Nest > Insects nest >...
ATCGTGTCGCTGGCGCTGATGTTCGTGGTGCTGTACAGCCGCTACCAATCCACCACGCTCTCGGCCCTGATCATGGTGAACATCCCGCTGGCCCTGGTCGGCGCGGTGATCGGCCTCGCGCTGTCGGGCCAGCCGCTGTCGGTGGCCGCGCTCGTGGGCTTCATCACGCTGGCGGGCATCTCGGTGCGCAACGGCATCCTCAAGGTCAGCCACTACATCAACCTGATGCGCTTCGAGGGCGAGCGCTTCGACCGGAAGATGATCCTGCGCGGTTCCCTGGAGCGCCTCTCCCCGGTGCTGATGACGGCGCTGGTTACTGCCTTCGCGCTGGCGCCGCTGCTGTTCGAGGCCGAGCAGCCCGGCACCGAGGTGCTGCACCCGGTGGCCGTGGTGATCTTCTCCGGCCTGATCAGCTCAACGCTGCTCGACACCTTCCTCACACCTGCCATGTTCTGGCTGTTCGGCCGCAAGGATGCCGAGCGGCTGGAGAACGACAAGGACGCCGAGGCGCTGTGATTTCTCCAATGCCCGTTTTTTCTATCCACCCGAAAGGAAACACCATGAAGACGCATGCTGCTGTCGCTGCCATCACCCTGACTCTCGCCAGCGCGGCTTTCGCCGCGGGCGGCAAGCACGACCATGCCCACGGACACCAGCCGATGCACGGCGGCGTCGTGGTCGAGGTCAAGGACGTGGACTACGAACTCGTCGCCCGGCCCGACACGATCCAGCTCTATGTGCGCGACCACGGCAAGCCTGCCGATGTCTCGCAGGCCCGCGCGAAAGTCACGCTGCTGACCGGCACCGACAAGCAGGAGGTCGATCTCCAGCCGGCTGGCGACAGGCTGCAGGCCACCGGAAGCTTCAAGGTGGGGCCCGGCACCAAGGCCGTGGCGGTCGTCACGGTCCATGGCAAGGCCGCTACCGCGCGCTTCACCATGAAGTAAGCGCCGAAGGCCGCCCTATCGCGGCGGGAACTGCACGGTCGCATCGGCAAACTCGCGCGCATCGGCCTGCAGCCAGGCGATGAGCGCCTCGACCGGCCCGCGTGCGGCAGTCTCTTCGCGGCAGAGGAAGTAGTACTCGCCCGCACTGGGCACGTTCGACGCGAAAGGGCAGAACAGATCGGACAGTGGATCGAGGCTGCGCAGGAAAAGCGTGGGCACCAATGCCACCCCGCGCCCGGCGCGCGCCGCGTCCAAGGTCATGAAGAAGTGCCCGAAGTCACTCGTCGCCACCTTGGCAGGCAGCGTCTCGCCGCGCGAACGGAACCAGTCGCTCCATGCAGTGGGACGGGGGGCCACAGAAAGCAAGGTGAATTGGCAGAGGTCGGCGGGCGAGTGCAACGCACCTGGCGCGATCAAGCGGCGGCTGGCCACCGGCGTGAGGACCTCGTCCCAGAGCTGGAACGCCGCGACGCCGTTCCAGCTGCGCACCAGCTCATGCGGGATGCGCGGCTGGTTGCGCAGATAGCGCTTGCTCGGGAACGGGCCGAGCCGGATCGCGGCGTCGAATTCATCGCTTTGGAAATCCGCGGGCGCGGTCGATGTCAGCACCCGCACCTCGATATCCGGCCACGCCGCCGAGAACGCAGGCAGCCGCGGCAGCACGTACTCAAAAGCCAGCGATTGCGTGATGCTGATCTTGAGCGTGCAGCGGCCTCCGGATTCCCGTCCGCGGCGGGTCGCCGTTTCGAGAATATCGAGGCTTTGCTGTGCCGCCCGGAAGAAATCCTCTCCCTGCGGGGTGAGCGCCACGCTGCGCGTAAGGCGCACGAAGAGCCGGTAGCCGAGGAAGTCCTCGAGCAGCCTGACCTGGCGGCTGACGGCGCTCTGCGTCACATGCAAGTCCTGCGCAGCCAGCGAGAAGCTGAGGCGCCGCGCTGCCGCCTCGAAGGCGCGCACGGCCAATAGCGGTGGAAGAAGCTCACGGCTGGAACTGCGCGGCATACGCATGATTTTAAGTCATGCATACAGCCCAAAATCATCGTTTGTCAGCACGCAGCCGCAGGGCGACAGTGCGGGCCATGCTCCATCGGCCCAACGTTTTCCAAATAGATCTGCGCGCGGTTGCGGCCTGTACCCGCGAAATCCGCACCGTCATCGGCCAGGGCCGCCCCTTCATCGCGACCTTGAAGGCCGGCGGATACGGCTACGGGGTCTTGCCCGTGGCACTGACGGTGCTGGAGAACGGCGCCGACGCGCTCTCGATGTCCAGCCTGCACGACGCGGTCGCCCTGCGCGAAGCGGGCATCACCGCGCCGATCCTGGTGTACGCAGGCACTCTGGCGGACGCAGGCAGCGTCGCGGTCCACGAGCAATATTCGCTGATGCCTTCGTTGCACGACGAGGCCTCCTTCGCCAGTTTCGCACAGCACCTGAAGGCCCGGGTGCGCGTTGCCGTGAAGGTCGACATCGGGCCCGAGCGCATCGGCGTGCCTCTGTCGCAGGCGCGTGAATTCATCCGGCGGGTGCATGCGCATCCACGGATGGAATTGTTTGCGGTGCATGCGCACCCGAACGTGCAGCACGGCGGCGGGGAAGGCGTGCGCGAGTGCATGCAGTGGCAATACGACCGCTTCGTCGGGTTACACCAGGAACTGCGGGCCGATGGCATCGACGTGCCGTGGTTCGCGCTCGCGAGTTCGAAGGTGCTGCGGATGGCCGGCGCGTCCATGGCGCTCAGCGCGGTGGACCCCGGCGCCGCATTGTTCTCCTCCCTGTCGGGAGGGCCGGCGCAGGCCTTCGCCCAGTTGCGCACCCGCCTTCTCGCCGTGCGGACCGTCGAGCGCACCGAGCACCTGCAACAAGCAGCCTTCCCGATGCGCCAGGGCATGCGGGTCGGCGTGCTGCCCATCGGTTACTCGGATGGCATGCATCGCGTCCATGCTGCCAGCGTACTGGTGCGCGGCCAGCGGGCGCCTGTCCTCGGCAAGCCCGCGCTCGAATACACGCGCATCGACCTCAGCAGCCTGCCTGATGCGCAGGTGGGGGACGAGGTAGTGATCATTGGCCGGCAGGAGGGAGCCGTGATCTCCCCGGAAGAGGCTTGCGCCTTCCAGCGTGCCGCCCGTGTCATCGATCTGGCGCTGCAGATCGGGCCCACCGTGGAGCGTGAGTACATCGGCGCCTGCGGGTCTCCGCTTTCCTTTTCTCAACCCTAGATCGCAGGAGCTGTGAACATGCCCTCCATTTCCCGCCGCCACTTCGTCGCCCTGGCCGCCGCGCATGCCACTGGCGCCACGAGTGGTTCCGCATTCGCAAACGGTTTTCCCAACCGTCCCATCCGGCTGATCGTGCCGTACGCGGCGGGCGGGGGTGCCGACATGGTTGCCCGGACCATCGCACAGCGCCTGACCGAGACGTTGGGATGGTCGGTCGTGGTCGACAACAAAGCCGGCGCGAACGGCTTGATCGGTTCCGACGCGGTGGCCAAGGGCCCTGCGGACGGCTATACGCTCCTGCTCACCGATGCCGCATTTGCGACCAATCCCGCGGTCCAGCCCAGGATTCCGTTCGACCCGATCAAGGACTTCGCGCCCATCACCCTCGTCGGCTCGTCGCCCCAGCTGCTTGTGGCCCACCCCTCCTTCCCGGCCGACTCGCTGAAGGACATGCTCGCGCTGCCGCGCGACCAGGTACGCAACGCCGGCGTGGGCACCACCGGCGCTGGGTCGGTGGCGCATCTGCTGCTGGAAACGCTGAAGCTGAAGACTGGTATGGATCTTGTACACGTGCCCTACAAGGGAGGCAGCGCGGCTCTGAGCGATGCCGTCGGCGGTCAGATTCCGCTGGTGATCAACTCCGTTCCAGCGTGCATGCCGCACATCGAGGCGAAACGGCTCAAGGTTCTCGCCATCGCCAGCCCGTCGCGCCATCCCAAGCTGCCGCAGGTGCAGACCTTCTCGGAAAGCGTGCCGGGTATCGTCGCCAGCGCCTGGTACGGCGTGCTGGCTCCGGCGAAGACGCCGCCTGACGTATTGCAACAGCTGGGCGCAGCCTTTGCGAAATCGGTCGAACTGCCCGATGTCAAGGCCAAGCTGGCGGCAGCATTCATCGACCCCATGCAGGTCGGTCCGCAAGCGTTCTCGAAGTTCCTCGGAGAGGAAATCGCGCGTTGGCAGGCGGTGGCCAGGCAAACCGGCATCACGGCCAATTCCTGAAGCGCTGGCGGCTGCGGCCGCCAGGCCACTGGCGCCGCCCTCCAGAGTTTTCGGGCCTTTGTCCTACACCGCTGAGCATGCGGCATTCCCAACATTGGTGCGCAACGACACCTAGCCACTCCAGCAGGAGTGAGACAGAGGGGAGCCCCACATGAAAGCTTGGTTTGTACCGTTCAAACTGGTCTCGTATGCGGTAGTGCTGCTGATGGTGGGCGCGATCTGCTACGGCGGCATCATTGCGCTCACCTACTGGTCCGGCATCGGCGTGTGAGGCGCGCAATGAACAAGCGCCAAACCCGTCTGTTCGCGATCGGTGCCACAGCCGTCTCGGCCCTCGTCTTCCTGGGACTGACGCTGGACAGCCACCGGCAATTCGACCGCCTCACCAACGCCCATGCCATCACCCCTGCCGTCACGCTCGGCAAGGACGTATGGCACAAGAACAATTGCATCAACTGCCATACCCTGTTCGGCGAAGGCGCCTACTACGCCCCCGATCTCACCAAGATCACCAAGCTGCGCGGAGAGGCCTACCTCAAGGCCTACCTCAAGGATCCGTCGAAGTTCTACGACGAGAAGCGCCATCGGCGCCTCATGCCCAAGCAGGATCTGAGCGATGACGATATCGCGGGCCTCATCGCCTTCCTCGACTGGGTGAGCAATGTGGACAACCAGGGCTGGCCCCCGCGGCCCATCCTCGTTACCGGGGCAGCCCTGCCGGGCAGCGACCGAAGCGCCAGCCAGCAGACGGATGCGTCTGCCGCAGACCGCGGCGTAGGCGACGCGCCCCCGGGGGCACGTCCCGTCAGTGGCCAGGAAGATCCCATTGCCCTCGGCGAGCGGCTGTTTCGCTCTGCCACGCCGGCGTGCACCGCGTGCCACTCCACGGCACCCGGCGTCGACATGGCAGGCCCGTCCCTGGCAGGCCTGCAGGGCCGCACCGAATCGCTGCTGGCATCGGGCCAGTACAAGGGGAAGGCGCACGACGTGAGCGGCTATATCCACGAATCGATCGCGGAACCCAGCGCACACCTGGTGCCGGGCGCCATGTATTCGGCAGACGGCACCTCGTTCATGCCCACGACGTATGCGAAAGACCTGAAGCCGGAGCAGATCGACCAGCTCACGGCCTATTTGATGTCGTTGAAATAGGCCAAACGGTGGTATGCGCAGGCAGGTCCGCACCATCGCAGCGCCAGGTTCTCCCGGGAGTCCGCCATGAGATACAAGTCACAAGCCGTCGCCTACTGGTACTTCGCCGTGGCCGTGGCCCTGTTCGGCCTGCAGCTGGTGTTCGGGCTGCTGTCGGCCACCAAATACCTGGGGCCCGATCCCTTGCTCTACATCCTGCCGTTCGACGTCACCAAGATGATCCACACGAACGTGCTCATCGTGTGGGTGATCTGCGGCTTCATGGGCGCCACGTACTGGATGGTGCCGGATGAATCCCGCACCGAACTCCACAGCACGCGGATCGCCTATGTCCAGCTCGTGCTGTGGACCCTCATGGGCCTGGCCACGGTGGTCGGCTACCTGTTCCGCTGGGGCACCGGCAACAAGCTGCTGGAGCAGCCCCTGCCGTCGAAGATCGTCATCGTCATCGTCATGCTCATGTTTATCTACAACGTGGGCATGACCATCCGGAAGTCGGGTCGCTTCACCACGACGGAAGGCGTGCTGCTGGGCGGCCTGGGCCTTGCCGCCGTGCTGTACCTGCCTGCACTGCTGTACTACGAGAACTACACCGTTTCCATCTTCTACCGGTGGTGGACGATCCATCTGTGGGTGGAGGGGGTGTGGGAAATGATCCAGGGCGGCTTCCTGGCCTATCTGCTCATCCGCCTGTCGGGCGCCGACCGGGAGGTGATGGAAAAGTGGCTGTACGTGATCGTCGGGCTCGTCTTCATTGCCGGCATCCTGGGCACGGCGCACCACTACTACTGGGTGGGCGTGCCGTCGTACTGGCTACCGATCGGCGGCATCTTCAGCGCGCTGGAACCCGTGGCACTGGTGGGCATGGCGATGTATGCTTATTTCGCCATCCGGCGTTCGGGCATGGCCCATCCCAACAAGCTGGCGCTGCACTGGACCGTGGGCAGCGCGGTCTACACGCTGTTCGGAGCGGGGCTCCTGGGGCTGGCGCACACGTTTCCGAGCGTCAACAAATGGACGCACGGCACATTGATCACGGCCATGCATGGCCACGCCGCCTTCTATGGCGCCTACGCGATGATCGTGCTGGCGATGATCACCTATGCCCTGCCCTCCTTCACGCGCCGGCCCGAGGAAGGCACGTCCATGGGCTATCTCTCCTTCTGGATGCAGATGGCCGGCATGTTCGGCATGACGCTTTCGTTTGCCACGGCGGGCATCGGACAGGTGTACCTTGAACGCATCATGGGAATGGGCTACCTGGATGCGCAGCTCAAGATCCAGGTGCACTTCGTCATGCTCATCATCACAGCATCCATCTTCACCATCGGGGTCGCGCTGTTCATCATCGACTTCTTCCGCTACGCGCCCCGGCTGGAACCGTTGCGCGCCGATGCCCCCCACCATCCACTCGATGCGAACAGAACTGCCGCCACTGCATGAACCGGCCGGCGCAAAGCCAGCAGCCGGCTCCGCCGCGCCCTACTACGTGCCGAGCGGCGACGAGGTCGAGGTTTTCGCACGATGCCACACACAGGGCCTGGCCGTGATGCTCAAGGGGCCCACGGGATGCGGCAAGACGCGTTTCATGGAGCACATGGCCTGGCGCCTGCAACGGCCGCTCATCACCATTTCCTGCCATGACGACCTGAGCGCCAGCGACTTGGTGGGACGGTTCCTCATCCGCCATGACGGCACCGTGTGGCAGGATGGGCCTCTCACACGCGCCGTGCGCGAGGGCGCCCTGTGCTATCTGGACGAGGTGGTGGAGGCGCGGCAGGACACTGTGGTCGTGCTGCATCCGCTCACCGACCACCGGCGCATGCTGCCCATCGACAAGACAGGCGAGCTGCTGCAGGCCACACGCGGCTTCGGCCTGGTGGTGTCGTACAACCCGGGCTACCAGCGCATGCTCAAGGACCTCAAGCCCAGCACGCGGCAACGTTTCGTGGCATTGGATTTCGATTTCCCACCACCAGACGCGGAGGCGCAGATCGTTGCGCAAGAGGGCGGCGTGGCCCTGGGAGATGCCCGCGCATTGGTACAGCTGGCCGTGCGCCTGCGTGCACTGCAGGATCGCGGCTTGGCAGAAGTGCCCAGTACGCGCCTGCTGATCGCCGCGGCGCAGCTGGCCGCAGGTGGCATCGAATTGCGCCGAGCCTGTTACCGCGCCGTAGTGTCCCCGCTCTCCGACGAGCCCGCACTGGTGGGGGCCATGCGCGACCTCGTGGATGCCACCTTCGTGTGAGCCATGGCCGAGGCCGAAGACGTCATCACCGACGCGGCGAGACACGCGACGACTTTCGCGCAGGCCTTGTGGCGCAGGCACCGCCCCGACAAAAGCCCTGCTTCCTTGCATTTGGCGGACTCCGCCGATCGGCTGGACCTGCTGATACGCGCGGCCTTCGGTGATGGGCTTTCGCTACGGACGGCGCAGGAGCCCGCACCGGCTACATTCCTGCGCCGATGGTTCGTGCGCAACGAGCCACCGCCGCACACCTCGGCCTTACCGGGCACCGATGGAACGCACGTATGGCTGCCTCGCACAATGCCCGCCTCCCTGCCGCCCGACATGGCAGCGGAACGCTACCGCGTGCTGGCCTTGGTCCAAGCGATGCGCGCACGACGAGGCGGGGCGTCCCTGCACGCAAGCACGCACCGACCGTTGTTGCGCGATCTGTTTTCTCTGCTGGAGGCCCATGCGGCCGATCATGCGCTGATCGCTCTCCTGCCGGGCATGGCTGCGCCGCTGGAGCGCCTGCACCAGGCTGCGCTGGAGGAGCGCCCTTCTCCAGGCACCTTGCCACGCGCCCTTCGCAGCTTGGAAAGATTGGCACGTGCCATCCTGGCTGCCCCCGCAGGCGCTCCGCTGGCGTACGACCCTGCAGAGCTTCCCACGTTGCCGCAGGCAGGCGGCTCAAGGCAATGGCTGATCCCCCTGCCCGCCAACGCGGCACAGGTGATGGCTCGCGCGCAGGAGCTGATGCCGCTGTTCGTTCCCGCAGAGGGGGAAGGCAGGCTACAGCGGTGGCTGTGGCGGGACGCATGGCTGGGAGAGATGCGCAATCCGGCCCCGCCGGCAAGAGCTTGCGCCGGCGACAATGCGCCGGCCGAACAGATACCGCCGCAAATGCCCGTACGTTCTGCACGCTTGGCACGCCGCCCGCAAGCGCGTCAACCACGCGAGGATGAAGACGACGAAGGGGGATCGGGCGCCTGGATGGTACAGACGGCTCAGCCACACGAGCAGGCCGAAGACCCCATGGGCATGCAGCGACCCAGCGACCGGGATGCCAAGACAGCGGCAGAAGAGTTTGCCGATGCACTGTCCGAGCTGCCCGAAGCGCGGCTCGTCTCGACTTCGGAGCGTACCAAGGAAGTACTGTTGAGCGACGATCCTCCCGAGAGGCTGGCACATCAGGCAACCTGGCATGCGGAAAGGCGCGATGCGCTCACGCTGCAGTATCCCGAATGGAACTTTCGCACAGGGACCTATCGCATTCCGGGTGCCACTGTGCGGGTGTTCGAAGCATCTGACGGGCCCGCAGGCTGGCTACAGGACACGCTGGCCGAGCGGCAAGCGATGCTGCAAGAGGTGCGCCGGCGATTCGAATTGCTGCGCAGCCGCCGGACGCGCGTGCGCCGGCAGCTCGATGGCGACGACATCGATCTCGATGGCTGTGTCGAAGCACATGCGGACTTTGCCGCCGGACTGCCCTTGTCCCAGCACCGCTATTGCAGCGAACGGCGCACGCGGCGGGACCTGGCGGTGATGGTGCTGATCGACGTCAGCGGCTCCACCGATGCGTGGATCGCACCAGGCCGGCGGGTGATCGACGTGGCACGCGAGGCACTGCTGCTCGTGAGCGTCGCACTCGACGGCATGGATGCGCCCTTCGCCGTGCAGGCCTTCTCGGGCGAAGGCCCTCAGGGCGTCACCGTCCGCAACGTCAAACGTTTCCACGAAGCGTACGGACCTCCGGTCGCCCTGCGCATCGCGGGGCTGGAGCCCGAGCACTACACGCGCGCAGGCGCTGCATTGCGGCATGCATGCACCACCCTGCTGCAGACCCCTGCGGCGCACCGGCTGCTGCTGTTGCTCTCTGATGGCAAGCCCAACGATATCGACGACTACGAGGGGCGATACGGCATCGAGGATGTCCGGCAGGCCGTCGCCGAAGCGCGCCTACAAGGCGTTGCCCCCTTTTGTTTGACGGTGGACCGACATGCGGCGGACTACCTGCCCTTTATTTTCGGCGCGCACCATTTCGCACTGCTGCCCCGCACGGAGCATCTGCCGGCGGTGCTCCTGGACTGGTTGAGACGCCTGCTCACGGTGTAGCGCCCTGTGGGCCTGAATGCCCGAGGTCAGAGCTTCTTCTTGCGGGTATTGGGCAGGAATACCGTCGCCAATCCCAGCAGTGGCAGGAACGAGGTCACGCCGTAGACCCAGACGATTCCATGCTTGTCGGCCAGTTCCCCGAGCCCGGCAGCGCCGATGCCGCCGATTCCGAACATGAGCCCGAACATGAGGCCCGACACCAGGCCGACGCGGCCAGGCACCGCTTCCTGGGCATACACCACGAGCGCGGCGAATGCCGAGGACATCACCAGGCCGACAGCAATGGCCAGGATCGCCGTCCACAACAGGTTGGCATAGGGCAGCGCAAGCGCAAAGGGCGCGACGCCGAGAAAGGAAATCCAGATGACCGCCTTGCGGCCGATGCGATCGCCCACGGGCCCGCCGACAAACGTGCCTGCCGCCACCGCAGCGAGGAACAGGAAGAGGAAAACCTGGCTGTGCTGAACGCTCAAGCCGAAGCGCTGGATCAAATAGAACGTGAAGTAGTTGGTGAAGGATGCGATGTAGACGAATTTCGCAAACATGAGGATGCAGATGACCGTCACGGCACGGATGACGCCCGCCCGGTCCAGGCCTTCCCCGTGGCTCTTCGCAAGGCTCTTGGCCTTTGCCTTGCCGTGGTGCAGCACCCAGACCGTCAGGCGGTACAGCACGAAGATGGCGGCCAGGGCGACGAGCATGAACCATGCGACGGCCGATTGCCCATACGGAATGACGATGGCGGCCGTGAGCAGCGGTCCGATCGCGGTGCCCGTGTTCCCGCCCACCTGGAAGGTCGATTGGGCGGTGCCGAACCGCCCGCCGGATGCGAGCCGTGCGATGCGCGAAGCTTCCGGATGGAACGTGGCGGAGCCCACGCCTACGACGGCCGCCGCCACGAGCAGCATGGGGTAGCTTCCGGCGGTGGCAATCAGCGCGATGCCAATCAGCGTCATCACCATTCCCGAAGGGAGCAGGTAAGGCTTGGGATGCTTGTCCGTGTACAAGCCGATCCACGGCTGGAGCAGCGATGCCGTCGCCTGATAGACCAGCGCGATGATCCCGATCTGCCCGAAGCTCAGCGAGAAGTTCGCCTTGAGCATGGGAAAAATCGCAGGCAGCATGGCCTGGATCATGTCGTTGAGCAGATGGGCCAGCGCTGCGCCCCCGACGATGGGCATGAGGAAGCCTTGGGGTTGTGCCTCGCTTGCGGACGGAGGCATCGGTGCATCGAGCGTGGCGCTTTTGGCAGTCATGGGCAGTCAATGGAATGGAAGTACGCGAGGGTACGCCGTCCGGCCGTGGCCCTCCCTCGACAAGCTGCCAATTCCTGTCGAGATCCTGCCATGGAGCCACCCAGTCGTTTTGTAACCTTGTGTCGATTCCTGCGTGATTTGCCGGGGCCGCCCGGCCGCCCCCGTTTTCATCAACGACAATGCGCCCTTGGCGCCGAAAAGACGCCCGCATCGACCATTTCTTGAACACGATGGCCGACCATCGTGCAGATGTACCGGACACAATGAACATAGTCATTCTCGACGACTACCAGGGCGCGGTGCGCAAGCTCCACTGCGCATCCCGCCTCGACCCCTATTCCGCCAAGGTCTACACGAATACGGTCAAGGGCCTGGGCCAGTTGTCGGTGCGGCTGAAAGACGCGGACATCATCGTCCTGATCCGCGACCGCACCCATATCAATCGCCAGCTGGTGGATAAGCTGCCCCGCCTCAAGCTGATCGCCCAGACCGGGCGGGTAGGCTCGCACATCGACGTGCCGGCGTGCACGGAGCGCGGCATCGCCGTCGCGGAAGGCGTCAGCTCCCCCGTGGCGCCTGCCGAACTGACCTGGGCCTTGATCATGGCCGCAATGCGGCGGCTGCCTCAGTACATCGCCAACCTCAAGCATGGGGCCTGGCAGCAATCCGGCCTGCGCGCCGCCGCCATGCCGCCCAATTTCGGCATCGGCACCGTGCTGCGTGGCAAGACCCTGGGCATCTGGGGCTACGGGCGTATCGGCCAGATCGTCGCCAGTTACGGCCGCGCCTTCGGCATGAACGTGCGGGTCTGGGGCCGGGAAGCCTCGCGCGCGCAGGCGCTCAGCGACGGGCTGCAGGTGTCCAGCACGCGCGCCGAGTTCTTCGCGGAATGCGACGTGGTGTCGGTACACGTGCGCCTCACAGACGAGACGCGCAACATGATCACGCTGGACGATCTGTCGTGCATGAAGCCCACCTCCCTGTTCGTGAATACGTCGCGCGCCGAACTCGTCGAACCCGATGCGCTGATCGCCGCGCTCAACCGCGGCCGTCCCGGCATGGCGGCCGTGGACGTCTTCGAAAGCGAGCCGATCCTGCAAGGCCACGCTCTGTTGCGGCTGGAGAACTGCATCTGCACCCCGCATATCGGCTATGTGGAGCAGGACAGCTACGAGCTCTATTTCGGCGCCGCCTTCGATAACGTGGTGAATTACATCAAGGGAACACCGACGAATATCGTCAATCCCGGCGCCTTGCAGGTCCGGCGCTGATACCGATAACCGGAAGGCAATGCAAAAAAGGGGCTTCGATCGGAGCCCCTTTTTAATGCCGGTCCTGGTCAGACCGGCAATGCACGAATAACCAGCTGATTAATTCAGCGGCGTCTTCTTGCCGTCCTTGTAGACATACAGCGTGATGGCGGGATTCTTCATTTCGCCATTCGGCTCGAATGCGATATTCGCGGTCACGCCCTTGTAATTGGACTTCAGCAGTTCAGGGATGTACACCTTGGGGTCCCACGAACCGGCACGCTTCATGGCATCGACCAGCAGCATGGTGGCATCGTAGGTGTAGGGGCTGTACACTTGGAACTGGTTGGGGTACTTGGCATCGTACTTGGCCTTCCAGGCCGTGCCGCCGGGCATCTTCGCCAGCGACGCACCGCCTTCCGCGCACACCACATTGCCCAGCGTCTTGGCGCCTGCGGCCAGCTTGGCGATCTCGGTCGTGCAAACGCCGTCACCACCGAAATACTTCACGTTGGCCATGCCGAGCTGCTCCATCTGGCGGAGCATGGGGCCGGCTTGCGGGTCCATGCCGCCGAAGAAGATGGCGTCGGGGTTCTTTGCCTTGATGGCCGTCAGGATGGCCATGAAGTCCGTGGCCTTGTCAGTCGTGAACTGCTCATCGACCACCTTCATGCCCTTTTCGGCGGCCACGCGCTTGAACACGTTGGCCACGCCCTGGCCGTAGGCCGTGCGGTCGTCGACGATGGCCACGGTCTTGAGCTTCAGGGTTTCGGCGGCGTAGACAGCCAGTCCCGCACCCAGCGCATTGTCGTTGGCGATGATGCGGAAAGTAGTCTTGTAGCCTGGCTTGGTCAGGTTGGGGTTGGTCGCCGCGCCCGTGACGTGCGGGATGCCGCAGTCGTTGTACACCTTGGAAGCCGGAATCGTGGTGCCCGAGTTCAGGTGGCCGACGACGCCCGCCACCTTCGCATCGCACAGCTTTTGCGCGGCAGCGGTGCCCTGCTTCGGATCGGCGGCATCGTCTTCCGCCAGCAGTTCCAGCTTGACCTTCTTGCCGCCGATGGTGACGCCCTGCGCATTCAACTCCTCGATGGCCATGCGCGAGCCGTTTTCGTTGTCCTTCCCGTAGTGTGCCTGGGCACCCGATACCGGGGCCACGTGGCCGATCTTCACCACCTCTTGAGCGGCGGCCATCCCAGCAACCGCTGCGATCGCAGCAGCCACGGTCAGTTTCAACTTCAGTTGCATATGGATCTCCAATAAAAAGACGCTGGAATATGGTTGTGTCCAACGCGGAGAAACATATCGCAATTCCTATGCCCAATCACTAGGGAACACGATGAAGTTTCCAGGAAACGACACAGGGGAATACCCTGTCAGCTACGAGACGTTTGAACCGTTCGCCAATTCTTCCGCCACCGCCTCGTAAACGGCATGGCGAACAACGGCTTCCACTTCTTCCCTGAGACGAGGGACCATGGAGCGCGTCTGCTCCTGCACGACGAGGGCGATGGCTTCGCGCAGGCGCTGGTCCAGGACCACGTCCACGCGCTGCATGACACGGTGCACTACATATTCCTCAATGCCATGCGGCAGCGGACTGGCCGCCACCGGCGCTTCAGCGGGCGCAGGAACAGGCGCCTGGACCGCCGCAGGCGGTGGTGCCGCCTGTGCCTCGGCCAGGACTGCGGTTTCGGGAAGGTGCACCACATCGGTGAGCGTGGGCACGAATCTGGGCGGCATGCGCGGCGGGGTGGACATCACGTCCCCTCCTTGAGCACCAGGTCGTGGCGCACGATCTGGTGGCCGCGCGATGCATAGTGGCGCCACCGCTCCCGCGCCCTGCTGCGATCGGCCTCGTCGGAGCGGCTCACCACCTCGACCAGCTTGGCGAATTCGCCATACCCTTCGGGCACCGCATCGCCGAGGTTCAGCAGCATCTCGCGGTGCCGGCACTGGCGCATGTCATAGCTGGCGCGCGCCAGCAGCACCGGCGATGCCGTCCGCTGCTCCTCGTCCGCCTCGTCCAGGCAATGGGCCACGAAGTCGGTCGGCGCCATGGCCCACAGCATGCGGTCGAGCTGGCGCAGGTCCTGCTCGGAACCGGTGATTACCACCCGCATGTCGCGGCGCACCGCCTTGCGCGCGAACCGGCAGGCATAGGCCAGCTTGTCCGGCGCATTGAAATGGAACGCCACCTCGGTCATGTTCATCCCACGCGGGCCGCGCGCCTAGCGGGCTTGCGGGCAGAGCCTGCCGCTTCGATACCCAGCAGGTAATGCACCAACAGGCCCACGGGCCGGCCGGTGGCGCCCTTGGCCGCGCCACCCTTCCAGGCCGTGCCGGCGATATCCAGGTGCGCCCAGGGCGTATTGCCGACAAAGCGCTGCAGGAACTTGGCCGCGGTGATGGAGCCTCCGGCGCGGCCGGCCACGTTGGCCACGTCGGCGAAGTTGCTCTTGAGCCCCTCGGCATATTCGTCGTCGAGCGGCATGCGCCAGCAGGGGTCCAGCGCGGCATCTCCTGCTGCCAGCAGGCGCTCGGCCAGGCCGTCGTCCGAGGCGAACAGGCCGCTGCGCAGCCCCCCCAGGGCGATGACGCAGGCCCCCGTGAGCGTGGCGATGTCGATCACGGCGGCCGGCTTGAAGCGCGCGGCATAGGCCAGGGCGTCGCACAGCACCAGCCGCCCCTCGGCGTCAGTGTTCAGGATCTCGATGGTCTGCCCGCTCATGCTCGTCACCACGTCGCCGGGCTTGACCGCCCTGCCGTCGGGCATGTTCTCGCACGCGGGGATCAGGCCGACCACGTTGATGGCCGGCCGCAGGTCCGCCAGCGCGCGGAAGACGCCGAGCACGCTGGCCGCGCCGCCCATGTCGAACTTCATCTCATCCATCTCGGCGGCCGGCTTGATGGAGATGCCGCCCGTGTCAAAGGTGATGCCCTTGCCTACCAGCACCACCGGTGCCTGGGTCTTGCCCGCGCCCTCGTAGCGCAGTTCGATGAAGCGCAGCGGTTCCTCCGAGCCGCGCGCCACGGCCAGGAAGGCGCCCATGCCCAGCCTGGCGACCTCGGCCGGGCCGTGCACCTTGCACTGGATGCCCGGGTGCTTGGCCAGCGCCTTGGCGGCCTGGCCCACCAGCGTGGGCGTGGCGTGGTTGGCGGGGCGGTTGGCCCATTCGCGCGCATATTCGGTGCCGGCGACCAGCGCCGTGGCGGTGACGAACTCAGCCCGCGCCGCCGCGGCATCGGCCACCCCCACGGCCACGCGCGCGAGTGCGCGCGGTTCGGCCTTGCTCTTGGTGGCCGTATAGACATAACTGGCTTCCGACACGGCCCGGACCGCCGCGCCCACCGCGCCCGCCTGGGGCGCGGCCGCGAAGACCAGCGCCAGTCGCCTGACGGACGGCGCCTTGATCATCGCGCCCGCCGCCAGGACGGCCTGTCGCACGGCGCGCGCGGTGCCGTCGCCGCAGCCCAGCAGCGCCACCCTGCGCGCGGACACGCCCAGCGGCGCATACAGCGGCAGCAGCTTGCCCGCCTTGGTGTCCAGGTCGCCCGCCTTGAGCGCATGGGCCGCCAGCGACGACAGCGCGTCCGCGCGCGGCTTGAAGCCCTCGGGCACCAGCACCACGAGCAGATCGCACGGATGCGCGGCAGCGGCGGACAGCGAAAGCGTCTTCAGTTCGAAGTTCATAATCAGCGTTTTCCTTCGAACCAATGTTATTCGATTCGTCCATTCGCAAGGAGCTGGCGCGCAGCTTCGGCGCCACCCTGGTGGTGCTGATCACCGTGGTCATGACCATGATGCTGATCCGCACGCTGGGCCAGGCCTCGCGCGGCAGCGTGGCCCCGTCCGACGTGATGCTCGTCATGGGCTTCACCGTGCTGGGGCAGTTGCCCACCATCCTGAGCCTGAGCCTGTTCATCGCCGTGGTCGGCACGCTTTCGCGCATGTACCGCGACAGCGAGATGGTCATCTGGTTCTCCGCCGGCCGGGGGCTCATGAGCCTGCTGGCGCCACTGCTGCGATTTTCCTGGCCGGTGATGCTGGCCGTGGCCGCGCTGTCTCTGGCGGTGTGGCCCTGGGCCAACCGGCAGGTGCAGGAGCTCAAGGAACAGTACGAGCAGCGCAGCGACGTGGACCGCATCGCGCCGGGTGAATTCCAGGAATCCTCCAACGGCACGCGCGTGTTCTTCATCGACAAGGACTCGCCCGACGCCAACGCGGCCAACAACGTCTTCATCGCCACCACGGAGCCGCACCGGGAGACCGTCACGTCCGCGCGCAGCGCGCGGCTGGAGGTGCGCAACGGCGAGCGCCTGGCCCTGCTGAGCGACGGGCAGCGGCTGGAGACCCTGCTCGACAAGCCGGGCCTGCGCATCAGCGAGTTCGAGGAATACGGCACCCGCATCGGTTCCGCCGCGCCAGGCGGCCGGGAAGAGGCTGCCGCCAAGACGCGCGACACGCACGAGCTGGCGCAAAGCCCCCTGCCCGCCTACCGCGCCGAGCTGGGCTGGCGCCTGGGACTGGCCTTCGCCGTGCTGAACTTCACCGTGCTCGGGCTGGCACTGGCCGTCGTCAATCCGCGCGCCGGGCGCAGCGGCAGCCTGGTGTTCGCGCTGTTCGCCTTCGTGGTCTATTACAACCTCATGACCGTGGGCCAGAGCTGGATCGCCGCCGGCCGCCTCGGCCTGCCGTCCTTCATGCTGACACTGCACGGCGGCACGTTGCTGCTGGGCCTGCTGCTGCTGGCCGCCCGGCACAACCACTGGTCGCCGCGCATGCTCTGGCGCGGGCGGAGCGCCGCATGATCACCATCCGCCGCTTCATCTACCGCGAGGTCGTCGCCAGCGTGGCCTTCGCCACGCTCGCCTTCCTGGCACTGTTCTTCTTCTTCGACATGGTGGACGAGCTGCGCTGGGTGGGCCGCAGCACGCCCTTGGGCGACTACCAGTTCTCGCACGCGCTGCTGTTCGTCGCGCTGAGCCAGCCCAAGCACCTGTACGAGCTGCTGCCGATCACCGTGCTGATCGGCACCATCTTCGTCATGGCCCGGCTGGCGCAGAGCTCCGAATTCACCATCATGCGCACCAGCGGCCTGGGGCCCTGGCGGGCACTGAGCACGCTGCTGCTGCTGGGCGGTGCGTTCGTCGTCGCCACTTTCACCATCGGCGACTACATCGCCCCCGCCAGCGAGCGCGCAGCCCAGCTGGTCAAGGCGCGGCGGCTGGGGCAGATCAGCACCGGCGCCACGGGCGCGTGGCTCAAGGAGCGCCAGGGCGACCACTCCGTCGCCGTCAACGTGCGCGCCATCGACCCCGATGGCCAGATGCGCAACGTGCGCATCTTCGAGTTCGACGGCAATGGCCGCGTGGCCTCCACCATCCAGGCCGAACAGGGAGATTTCGACGACGCGGGCGAGGGCTGGAACCTGTCGCAGGTGCAGCGCAGCGTGTTCCAGCGCGGCGGGGGCAAGGACGCCGACGAGGTCCGCGTGAGCCGCCTGCAGGAGCCCACGCTGCACTGGCCCACGCGCATCAGCCCCGAGATGGTGGCCGCCTCGCTGCTCAAGCCCGACAAGATGGCGACCATCGACCTGTTCCGCTACATCCGCCACCTGGAGGCCAACGGCCAGGCCGCGCAGCGCTACGAGATCGAGTTCTGGCGCAAGGTGTTCTACCCCCTCTCCTGCCTGGTGATGGTGGTGCTCTCGCTGCCCTTCGCCTACCTGCACTTCCGCTCGGGCGGCATTGCGGGTTACGTGTTCGGCGGCGTGATGGCGGGCATCAGCTTCTTCCTGCTCAACAACGTGTTCGGCTTCGCGGGCAACCTGCAGAACTGGTCGCCCTGGCTCACGGCGGCGGCGCCGGGGCTGATCTACTCCGTGCTCTCGCTGGCGGCGTTCGGCTGGCTGGTGCTCAGAAGGTAGCCGGCTCTCAAGCATTTTCAGCCCCTAACGCTTATGCAGCAAGCGCAATCAGCTATTATTTTGCTAGCACACGGCTCGCGCGACCCCCTGTGGCGCCGGCCCATCGAAGCCGTGTGCGCACGCATCCAGGCAGACCAGCCGCACCGCGCCGTGCGCTGCGCCTACCTGGAGCTGTGCACGCCCGACCTGGCCAGCGCCGTGGGCGAGCTGGCGGCCGACACCACGCAGATCACCATCGTTCCGCTGTTCCTGGGCACGGGCCGCCACGCCCGCGAGGACCTGCCCAGCATGGTGGAGGAGCTGGCCCGCGCATTCCCCCACCTGCGCCTGCACCTGCAGACCCCGGTCGGCGAGGACGAGCGCATGGTCGCGCTGATGGCACACATCGCCAGCGAAACCACCCACGAGGCCACCATTCGTTAGATGAATGCAGCATAATGATGCGACTTTTTAGCCGCTTTTCAGTATGAATCTGCACCAGTTCCGCTTCGTCCAGGAAGCCGCGCGCCGCAACCTCAACCTGACCGAGGCCGCCAAGGCGCTGCACACCTCGCAGCCCGGCGTCTCCAAGGCCATCATCGAGCTGGAGGACGAGCTGGGCGTGGACATCTTCGCGCGCCACGGCAAGCGGCTCAAGCGCGTGACCGAGCCGGGGCAGCACGTGCTCAAGAGCATCGAGCTCATCATGCGCGAGGTGGGCAACCTCAAGCGCATCGGCGAGCAGTACAGCGCCCAGGACAGCGGCACCCTCTCCATCGCCACCACGCACACCCAGGCGCGCTACGTGCTGCCCATGCCCGTGGCCAAGCTGCGCGAGGCCTACCCCAAGGTCCACATCAGCCTGCACCAAGCCACGCCGCACGAGGTGGCGCGCATGGTGATCGACGAGGTGGCCGAGATCGGCATGGCCACCGAGTCGCTGGCCGATTATCCCGACCTCGTCACCCTGCCCTGCTACGAATGGCAGCACGTGCTGGTCATGCCGCCCAGCCACCCGCTGGCAGGCAAGGAGCGCATCGGCCTGGACGACATCGCGCACGAAGCGCTCATCACCTACCACCCCTCGTTCACCGGCCGCGGCAAGATCGACCAGGCCTTCGCCGCGCGCAAGCTGCAGCCGCGCATCGTGCTGGAGGCCATCGACTCCGACGTGATCAAGACCTACGTGCGCCTGGGGCTGGGCATCGGCGTCGT
>Ga0222428_100366_pt1 | contig 19256 bp, 16 predicted proteins | sample 2B5Ametagenome_FD_182471 | JGI IMG/M metagenome (GOLD analysis project Ga0222428, IMG submission 182471) | Enriched microbial communities from leaf-cutter ant dump, University of Wisconsin, Madison, United States - 2B5A (version 2) | ecosystem: Environmental > Terrestrial > Nest > Insects nest >...
CGGCTCGGTCAGGAAGGGCTGGCCGCCCAGCGTCCACAGCAGCTCGTACTCCAGGCCGTGGCGGTCGAGCAGGGCGTGCACGCGCTGCTTCAGGCCTTCGGCCGTGGATTCGGTGCTGAAACGGAAATTGAAGTCGATCACCACATGGCCAGGGATCACGTTGGTGGCGCCGGTACCGGCGTGGATGTTGCTCATCTGCCAGCTCGTGGGCGGGAAGAAGGCGTTGCCCGCATCCCAGGTGGTGGCCGCCAGCTCCGCCAGCGCCGGCACGGCCTGGTGGATGGGGTTACGTGCCAGGTGCGGGTAGGCGATGTGGCCTTGCACGCCGCGCACGGTGAGCTTGCCCGAGAGCGTGCCGCGGCGGCCGTTCTTCACCATGTCGCCGGTCTGGCGCACCGCGGTCGGTTCGCCGACGATGCACCACGACAGCGCCTCGCCGCGCGCGCGCAGGCGCTCGACCACGACCTTGGTGCCATCGACAGACGGGCCTTCCTCGTCGCTGGTGAGCAGGAAGGCGAGGGCGATGGCCGGCTCAGGGTGTGCGGCGAGGAATTCCTCTACGGCCACGACAAAGGCGGCAATCGAGGTTTTCATGTCGCTGGCGCCACGGCCGTAGAGCTTGCCATCGCGCTGCGTGGGGGTGAACGGGTCGCTGTGCCACTGCTCTACCGGGCCGGTCGGCACTACATCGGTATGGCCCGCGAAAACCAGCGTTTTTGCTCCCTTTTCAGGAGCTTCTTGCGCTTGACTGGCGCGCGCTGCAGGCCGTTTTGCCCACAAATTGCAGACGTGGAAGTGAGGGGGGCCGCTGTCCATGCGTTCGCAGACGAAGCCCAGGGGCTCCAGACGGCTGGCCAGCAGTTCGAGGCAGCCTGCGTCCTCGGGAGTGACGGAGGGGCGGGCGACCAGCTGTTCGGTCAGCTGCAAGGTAGGGAACATGGCGTGAGCGGGAAGCGGTTCAGTTGGGCTTGACGTCGAGAACGATCTCGGTGAACGACGGCATGTCTTCGTCCTGGGAGGCATCGTTGGCCTCTTTTTGCGCCTGGGCAGCCTTGCTGGCCATGGCGAAGTCGTTCTGCAGGCGCCACATCAGGTTGGTGGGCGAATCGGCGTAGGCGATGCCTTCCTTGCGGTCGATGCGGCCTTCGCGGATCAGGCGCGCCAGGTCTTCCTCGAAGGTCTGCGAGCCTTCGGCCATGGATTTTTCCATCGCATCGCGCACGCCGGAGAAATCACCTTTCTCGATCAGCTCACCCACCAGCTTGGTGTTGAGCATGACTTCGCAGGCGGGCACGCGGGTGCCCGACTGGGTGCGCACCAGGCGCTGCGAAATAACAGCCTTGAGCGCCGAGGCCAGGTCGCCCAGCATGGTGGAACGCACTTCGACAGGGTAGAACGACAGAATACGGTTGAGCGCGTGGTAGCTGTTGTTGCCGTGCAGCGTGGCCAGCACCAAGTGGCCGGATTGTGCGTAGGCGATGGCAGCCGACATGGTTTCGCGGTCGCGGATTTCGCCGATCAGGATGACGTCGGGGGCCTGGCGCAGCGCGTTCTTCAGCGCCGTCTGCAGTGACTGCGTGTCACTGCCGATTTCGCGCTGGTTGACGATGGATTTCTTGTTTTTGAACTGGAACTCGACCGGGTCCTCAATCGTCAGGATGTGGCCGGTCATGACGGCGTTGCGGCTGTCGAGCAGCGAGGCCAGTGTGGTGCTTTTGCCCGAGCCCGTGGCGCCGACCATGAGCAGCAACCCGCGCTTTTCCATCACCAGTTCGCCCAGCACCGGCGGCAGGTTCAGCGTCGCCAGTTCTGGAATGTGCTGCGCGATGAAGCGCACCACCACCGCATAGCTGCCGCGCTGGCGCATGGCGCTGACGCGAAAGCGCCCAACACCCGACAGCGGAACGCCCATGTTCAGCTCGCCCGTTTCCTCAAGCTCCTCGATGCGGTCGGGCGGTACCACCTCGGCCAGCAGGTTCTTGGGCGCGTCGGGCGGCAGGATCTGGTTGTTGATGGGGACGCACTCGCCGTTGATCTTGATCAGCGCCGGAGCGGCCGCCGAAAGGTAGACGTCCGAGGCTTTTTTTTCTGCCATCAGGCGCAGGATGCGCTCCATGGTGCTCATGAGGAATGTCTCCTTTCGAGGGCCGCAGGGTGGGCTGTGCGTCAGTCGCGCAGCAGGTCGTTCAGGCTGGTTTTGGCGCGGGTTTGTGCGTCGACGCGCTTGACGATGATGGCCGCGTACAGGCTGTACTTGCCGCCATCCTTGGGCAGGCTGCCGCTGATGACCACCGAGCCTGCGGGCACGCGGCCATAGCTGACCTCGCCCGTGGCGCGGTCGTAGATCGGGGTGCTCTGGCCGATGTACACGCCCATGGAGATCACGGAGTTTTCCTCCACGATCACGCCTTCGACGATTTCCGAGCGCGCGCCGATGAAGCAGTTGTCCTCGATGATGGTCGGGTTGGCCTGCAGCGGCTCCAGCACGCCGCCCAGTCCCACGCCGCCGGAGAGGTGTACGTTCTTGCCCACCTGCGCGCAGGAACCGACGGTAGCCCAGGTATCGACCATGGTGCCTTCGTCGACGTAGGCGCCGATGTTGACGTACGAGGGCATCAGGATCGCGCCCTTGGCAATGAAGCTGCCACGGCGCGCCACGGCGGGGGGCACCACGCGCACGCCAGTGGCCGCCAGCTCCTCGGCGCTGAGGCCGGCAAACTTGGTCGGCACCTTGTCGTAGAAGCCCAGGTCACCGGCGCTGATGGCCACGTTGTCATTCAGGCGGAAGGACAGCAGCACTGCCTTCTTGATCCATTGGTGCACCGTCCACTGGCCCACGCCTTCGCGGGTGGCCACGCGCAGGCGGCCGGCGTCGAGTTCACGGATGACGTGCTCGACGGCATCACGCACTTCCTGCGGGGCGGACTGGGACGAAATAGCGGCGCGCTGCTCCCAGGCAGCGTCGATGATGGTTTGCAGTTGTTGGCTCATGGGAGCGGCTCAATGGGTGTGGGATTGGATGAATTGCACGATGCGTGCGGCGGCCTCGACACATTCCGAGGTTTCGGCCACGAGGGCCATGCGCACACGTTGCGCGCCGGGATTGATGCCTGCGCTGTCGCGCGCCAGGTAGCTACCCGGCAGCACGGTGACATTGTATTGAGCCAGCAGCGCACGGGCGAACTCCGCGTCGCTCAAGCCCAGGTGATCGGGCACCTTGGCCCAGAGGTAGAAGCCTGCATCGGGCAGGGCCACTTCCATCACCGCCGACAGCATGGGCGTGACCTGGTTGAACTTCTCACGGTACAGCGCGCGGTTTTCCGCCACGTGGGCTTCGTCATTCCAGGCCGCTATGCTGGCACCCTGAACCGCTGGGCCCATGGCGCTGCCGTGGTAGGTGCGGTACAGCAAGAAGGACTGGATGAGCGCAGCGTCACCCGCGACGAAGCCGCTGCGCAGGCCCGGCACGTTGCTGCGCTTGGACAGGCTGGTGAATGCGATCAGCCGGCGGTAGTCCGACCGGCCGAGCTTGGCGGCGGCTTCCAGTCCGCCCAGCGGGGGCTCGCCCTGGTAGTAGATTTCGCTGTAGCACTCGTCGGAAGCGATGACAAAGCCGTAACGGTCGCTCAGCGCGAAAAGTTTTTCCCATTCGGTCAGCGGCATGACTGCGCCCGTCGGGTTGCCGGGTGAGCAGACGAACAGCAGTTGCGTGGTTTGCCAGACGGATTCGGGCACGCTGTCCCAGTCCACGGCGAAATTCCGCGCGGGGTCGCTGGGGGCATACCAGGGCGTGGCACCGGCCAGCAGCGCGGCGCCTTCGTAGATTTGGTAGAAAGGGTTGGGGCACACCACCGTGGCCCCAGGGCGTGAGGCGTCGATCACGGTTTGGGCAAAGGCAAACAGTGCCTCGCGCGAGCCATTGATCGGCAGCACTTGTGTGTCGGGGTTCACGGCGATGCCGTAGCGGCGCTGCAACCAGCCGGCACAAGCCTGGCGCAGACGCGGCTCGCCCGCCGTGCTGGGGTAGTTTGCCAACCCCGCCAAGCTCTGTACCAGGGCTTGCTGGATGAAGGCCGGGGTGGGGTGGCGCGGCTCGCCCATGCCCAGGCTGATGGGGCGAAGCTGGGCGGGCGGGGTAACCCCCGCGAACAGTTGCCGCAAGCGCTCGAACGGGTAGGGCTGGAGTTTGGAGAGCAGGGGATTCATGGGCCGCCATTATCGTGGCAATGGCAGTCTGCCCCGGTGGCGTGCAGCACGCGTGGCGGTGTGTCAAATGGCGGCGAGAGCCCCTCGGTGCAGCCGCCGTGTCAAGGCGGTGTAAGCGGTACGCCCCTAGCATCGGCATTGGCCTTAGACATGACCAATACGATTGCGAGGCGCTGTGGCAAGGAGACAACGACGATGGCTGGTTTTTCTGTCCTACGGCCTGGGGTCGGGCTGATGCGGCGTTTGCCCCTTGGGGGCAAGCTGGCACTGGTGGCGGGCGCCTTGGGCTGCGCGCTTGTGGCGACGGCCTGGCTGCAGGGCGCCGCCGCATGGGGGGCCGCTGGCGTGGGCGCAGCGCTGGCCGCATACCTCATCTTGTCGCTGTATGCCAGCCAAGCCAGCAGCCTGGCACACATCACGCGCGTTATGGAGCAGGTCACGCGCGGTGACCTGCGTGCCCGTGCGGAAATCCGCGGGGATGACGAGCTGGCGCGGATGGCGGGCCTGCTCGATGGCATGGTGCGCACGCTGTCCGCCATGGTGGCAGACATCCGCAGCAATGCCGCGCTGGTGGCCCATGCGGGGGAAAGTCTGGCGCACGACAGCCGCGCTCTGGCCGAACGCACAGAGCAGCAGGCCGCGAGCCTGGAGCAGACGGCGGCCAGCGTCGATACCCTGTCGGCTGCCGTGCAGAACAATGCCGAGACAGCCCAAAGCGCTGACCAGCGCGCCACCCAGGTGCGTGACGCGGCCCAGGCGGGCACCCAGGCCATGGAGCGTGCCGTGCACTCGGTGCAGGGCATTCAGCAGAGCGCGCGGCGCATGAACGAGATCATCGGCGTGATCGACAGCATCGCCTTTCAGACCAACATCCTGGCTTTGAACGCGGCGGTGGAGGCCGCGCGCGCGGGCGAGCAGGGTCGCGGTTTTGCCGTGGTGGCTTCCGAGGTGCGCTCGCTGGCGCAGCGCTCAGGCGCCGCGGCACGCGAGATACGCCAGCTTATCGGCAGTTCTGTGCAGCAGGTGGAAGCCAGCGCGGACATGATCCGCACGGCGGGCGAAGGCATCGCCAGCATGACGGGCGGCATCCGCGTGGTGGCGGCGAACATGACAGACATCGCCGAGTCCGGACGCAAGCAGAACCAGGGGCTGGCTGAAATCGGCACAGCGGTGCAGCAGCTCGACCAGATCACCCAGAGCAACGCCCGCATGGTGGGCGAGGCCGTGCTCCGTGCCGAAGCGCTGGAGCGGCGTGCGGCCACGCTTTCCAGTGCCGTCGCCGCCTTTCAGCTGCAGCAGGGTACGGCCGAGGAAGCTCAGGCCCTGGTGTTGCGGGCCGTGGCGCTGGGGCGGCAGTTGGGGTCAGGCGCAGGGCTGCTGCGCAGCGTGACCGACAAAGCCCAGGACTTCCACGACCGCGACATGTATGTCTTTGTGCTGGATCGCGGGGGGGCCTACCTCGCCTTCGGCGGCAACGAAGCCAAGGTGGGTACGCGGGTGCAAGACATCGTCGGGGTGGACGGCGCGCGTCTGCTGGCGGATATATGGGAACAGGCAGATCGCGGGCCGGGCTGGGTGGAATATGACATTACCAACCCACTGACTGGGAAGGTGCAGACCAAGATGTCGTTCGTGCACGCCCTTGGTGATTGGGTGCTCGGTTGCGGCGTCTACAAGTCGTTCTCGGGGTAGGAGCGGCGGGCCCGGGCGCGTGCCAGCGCCGCAGCGATCACCGATTGTTTGGCGGCCGCCTCATCAGGCACCACCGGCCTTGCTGGGGGGGCTTGGCGCGCCAGGCGCGTTTGGCGTTGCGCATAGCGCAGGCGCGCTGCGTCGGCTTGCGCGGGTGACCAAGCGGCCCAGCCAGTAGCGCCCGCGCTCGCCTCTTCCAGGCCGATGCAATCGACAGGGCATACCGGCACGCACAGTTCGCAGCCCGTGCAGTGGGCGGCAATCACCGTGTGCATGTACTTGTTCGCGCCCAGGATGGCATCGGTCGGGCAGGCCTGGATGCACAGCGTGCAGCCAATGCACCAGGCTTCGTCAATGACGGCCAGCGTGCGCGGCCCCTCGTGGCCGTGTGCGGGGTTGAGCGGTTCAGCGGGCTGGCCCGTCAGGGCAGCAAGGCGGCGTACCCCTTCGATGCCCCCGGGAGGGCACTGGTTGATGGGAGCGCTCTCGCTGGCGATGGCGCGCGCGTAGCCCGCGCAGTCAGGGTAGCCGCAGCGTGTGCACTGGGTTTGCGGCAGGGCCGCCTCCAGGCGGGCCACCAGCAGATCGGCAGACCCGCCGCGGCGGCCCTGGCCGGAGCCACTCACGCCTTGCGGGCCGGGCGCCGGGCGCGTGCCTGGGGAGCGGCCGTCACGGCGGCGGCAGGCATCGGCGCATCTTCCACGGCCGAGGTGCTGGAGGCGGCGCCAGTGGTCGGGCGCTGCCCAGCCTGTGCGCTGGATTCGTTGGCGCGAATGAAGTCGCGCACCTGCGGATACACGACTTCGCGCCAGCGGCGGCCGCTGAAAATGCCATAGTGGCCCGCGCCCTTGACTTCAAGATGGCGCTGCTCGCGGTCTTGCAGTCCGGTGCACAGGTCATGCGCTGCGCGTGTCTGGCCGGAGCCAGAGATATCGTCCAGCTCGCCTTCGATGGTCAGCAGGGCCGTGGTGCGGATGTCCTGTGGGCGCACGCGTTCGACCTGGCCCTCGGGCGAACGCACGTCCCAGGTGCCGTTGACCAGCTTGAAGTCCTGGAACACGGTGGCGATGGTCTCCAGGTAATAGTCAGCATCCATGTCGAGCACGGCGTTGTACTCGTCATAGAACTTGCGGTGCGCCTCGGCGCTGGCATCGTCGCCCTTGACCAGGTCCTTGAAGTAGTCGTAGTGGCTGGTGGCGTGGCGGTCCGGGTTCATGGCCACGAAGCCTGTGTGCTGCAAGAAACCCGGGTACACGCGGCGGCCGGCACCGGGGTAGTTCTCGGGCACGCGGTAGATCACGTTGTTCTCGAACCACTGGAAGCTGCGCTGCACCGCCAAGTCGTTCACCGCCGTGGGCGAGCGGCGTGCGTCGATGGGGCCCCCCATCATGGTCATCGACAGGGGAGTTTTCTCCCCCCGGCTGGCCATCAGCGAGACGGCGGCCAGCACCGGCACCGTGGGCTGGCACACGCTCATGATGTGGCAGTTGCCATAGACGCTCTGCAGGTGGCGGATGAATTCCTGCACGTAGTTGACGTAGTCGTCTAGGTGGAACTCGCCGTCCTCCATAGGCACCAGGCGCGCGTTCTTCCAGTCGGTGATGTAAACCTTGTGGTCCTTGAGCATGGCGCGCACGGTGTCGCGCAGCAGCGTGGCGTAGTGGCCCGACAGCGGCGCCACGACCAGTACCACAGGCTGAACCTTGAGCTTGGCCAGCGTGGCCGGGTCGTCGGAGAAGCGTTTGAAGCGGCGCAGCTCGCAGAAGGGCTTGTCCATCTCGATGCGCTCGTGGATCGCCACGCCCACGCCATCCACATCCACCGTGGTGATACCGAATGCGGGCTTTTCATAGTCCTTGCCCAGGCGGTACAGCAGGTCGTAACCCGCGGCCACGCGTTGCGCGAGCGGGGTCTGGCCCAGGGGGGAGAGGGGGTTGCTGTAGAGCTTGGCGGCGGCCTGCGCGAAATCGGCGAACGGCTCCATCAGCGAGCGCTGGGCTTCATAGATCTGGTACAGCATGGGGTCTCGGAGTGTGTTTATGTTGCACTGCAATATAACAGCAGAAGCCGGTCTGTGTCATGTTGTGTCCGTGACACGCGCGCAGCACGGCGACGCCTTTTAGGAGCCTGTTTACGATCTTTTCATGGTGCCCGTTGCCCCGAAAAGTGGCAGGTGTAAGGCGCAAAGCGCAGCCGGCTGGTGGCCCGGCGAGCATTTGCAACGCCGCAGATGCCACTTTTGCAGGGCAACCCGAAGGGGAAGGCAGCATGAAAAGATCGTAAACAGGCTCTAAGGGCGCAAATGACTGTGCCAGCCCGACGGCGATCGCGTGCGAAGCGGGTAGTAAAAACTGCGCTGGCGACAGGGGTGGGAGAACCCCAGTCGCCCTGTTTTTGCTTTATTTTCAATAGCGCCTGGCGCTTTACCCAAGCGGGCTAGCCGCTCATTTGGCTCATATTTCGGTAGGCGGTTTTACAACCGGCTGGCGGCGTGCCTGCGCCATGACCTCGCGCGCCGGCAATTGCTTCAGACGGTGGTCACTCCAGACCTGGCGCCAGCGCCGCGCGCCCGGCAGGCCGTTGCGTAGACCCAGCATGTGGCGCGCGATGGCATACCAGGGGGTGCCGTGGCTGCGTGCCTCGCGCTCCATGTAGTCCACCATGGCTTCTTCGATGCCCTCGCGTGTCAGGGCGCGCTCTACGCCACCCAGGTGCAGCGTGTCCCAGCGGGCGAGCCACCAGGGGTTGTGGTACGCCTCTCGCCCCACCATCACGCCGTCAAGCACGGCGAGCTGCTCTTGCACGGCCGCGTCGGTCTGGAAACCGCCGTTGATGGCGATGGTGAGGTGCGGGAAGTCGCGCTTGAGCTGCGCGGCCACGGCGTAGCGCAACGGAGGGATCTCGCGGTTCTCCTTGGGCGACAAACCCTTGAGCCAGGCATTGCGTGCATGCACGATGAACACGCGGCAGCCCGCCTCGGCCACGGTGCCGACGAAGTCGCGCACAAAACCATAGTCCTCGCGCTGGTCGATGCCTATGCGGTGCTTGACCGTGACGGGCACGCTCACTGCGTCCACCATGGCCTTGACACAGTCGGCCACAAGCTGGGGCTCGTTCATGAGGCAGGCGCCGAAAGCCCCGCGTTGCACGCGCTCGCTCGGGCAGCCACAGTTGAGGTTGATCTCGTCGTAGCCCCACTGCTGGCCCAGGCGGGCGCAGTGCGCCAGGTCTTGCGGCTCGCTGCCGCCCAGTTGCAGCGCCACGGGGTGTTCCGCCGCATCGAAGCGCAGGTGCCGCGCCACATCGCCATGCAGCAGCGCGCCCGTGGTCACCATCTCGGTGTAGAGCAAGGCGTGGTGCGACAGCAGGCGGTGCAGGTAGCGGCAGTGGCGGTCGGTCCAGTCCAGCATGGGGGCGACGGACATGCGCCAAGGGTGGGTTTGTGTGTTCTCTGGCATGCGGATTCAGGGGGGGGAATTGCACCGCTGTCACCTGGGTGCGGAGCCTTGTCAGCGGCGTGTAATGTTTTGTTAAGCTCTCTGCCAAGCCGCGAGGGGGGGCTGGTCACCACCAGAGGCTAAGAGGAAGAAAGAAAGGGCGTTCCGCCATTTTAGAAATCCTGGGGCGCACCATCACGTCTCCAGGCCGGCGGACGGGGCGTAACAAGCGCCGGGTTGCACTGCTTTTTTCTTGCCCCTGTCCCTTGCCGTACGCGAGCCCCGCTGTGGGCTTGGCACCAGGATCACCGCAATTTTAGGAAACGTCTCATGCAAACCGACTCGACTCCACCAGTGCAGTGCATTGGCATTCCCAGGGAAACCTTTCCCGGCGAGAAGCGCGTGGCCACCGTGCCCGACGTGGTGGAAAAACTGATCAAGCTTGGCTTCAAGGTCGCCGTGCAGGCTGGCGCTGGCGAGGCTGCCAACTTCAGCGACGACGCCTACCGCGCCGCCGGGGCTGAGGTCATCGACGGCGCAGCCGCCTTGTGGGCGGCTGCCGATATCGTGTTCAAAGTGCGCCCGCCCAGCAGCGAGGAAGTGGCGCTGATGCGCGAGGGCGGCGCCTTGATCGGCTTCGTCTGGCCGGCGCAGAACCCGGCGCTGATGGAACAGCTGGCCGCCAGAAAGGCCACGGTGCTGTCCATCGACTGCCTGCCGCGCACCCTGAGCCGCGCGCAGAAGATGGATGCCCTGACCTCCATGGCCGGTGTCAGCGGCTACCGCGCTGTCATTGAGGCGGCCAACGCCTTTGGCCGCTATTTCAACGGCCAAATCACGGCGGCGGGCAAGGTGCCGCCAGCCAAGGTGTTCATCGCCGGCGCTGGCGTGGCGGGGCTGGCGGCCATCGGCACCGCGGCCAACCTGGGCGCCATCGTGCGCGCCAACGACACGCGCGCCGAGGTGGCAGACCAGGTCAAGTCGCTCGGCGGCGAGTTCGTCAAGGTCGATTACGAGGAAGAGGGCTCGGGCGGCGGCGGCTACGCCAAGGTCATGAGCGAAGGCTTCCAGGCCGCGCAGCGCCAGATGTATGCGCAGCAGGCCAAGGACGCCGACATCATCATCACCACGGCGCTGATTCCGGGCAAACCGGCACCCAAGCTCATTACCGCCGAGATGGTGCAGAGCATGCGGCCCGGCAGCGTGATCGTGGACATGGCCGCCGAGCAGGGCGGCAACTGCGAGCTCACCGTGCCCGGCGAGGCCGTGGTGCGCCATGGCGTAACCATCATCGGCTATACCGACCTGGCCTCGCGCCTGGCCAAGCAGTCGTCCACGCTGTACGCCACCAACCTGCTGCGCCTGGCGGAAGAGCTCTGCAAGGCCAAGGACGGCCACGCCGTGGTCAACATGGAGGACGACGCGATCCGTGGCCTGACGGTCATCAAGGACGGCGCCGTCACCTGGCCCGCACCGCCGCTCAAGCAGGCCCCGGCGCCGGCCCCCAAGCCCGCTGCCGCGCCGGTGGAGCAGAAAAAGGGCGGCCACGGCCATGGCAGCAGCGGCCCGTTGCCCGCTAAGACACTCGCCATCCTCTTCGCCGTGGCGGCGCTGGCCTTCTGGTTCATCGGCGCCTACGCGCCTGCGGCCTTCCTGGGGCATTTCACCGTTTTCGTGCTGGCCTGCTTCATCGGCTACATGGTGGTGTGGAACGTCACGCCTGCGCTGCACACACCGCTGATGAGCGTCACCAACGCCATCTCCAGCATCATCGCCATCGGCGCGCTGGTGCAGATTGCGCCGCCCGAGGCGGGCGTGAACGGGCGCCCGGACAGCCTGATCCTCTGGCTGGCCTTTGCCGCGCTGGTGCTCACCGCCGTCAACATGTTCGGCGGCTTTGCCGTCACGCGCCGCATGCTGGCCATGTTCCGCAAATAACGACAAGAACGACGAGGAAACAGAACAATGTCCCAAAGTCTCGCTACGGTGGCCTACCTTGGTGCCGCCATTCTTTTCATCCTGAGCCTGGGCGGGTTGTCCAACCCGGAAACCTCGCGCCGCGGCAACCTGTTCGGCATGGTCGGCATGGCCATCGCCGTGCTGGCCACGGTGTTCGGCCCGCGCGTCAGCGCATCGGGCATGGCTTGGATCGTCGGCGCGCTGGTGATCGGTGGCGGTATCGGCCTGTATGCCGCCCGGGTCGTGAAGATGACCCAGATGCCCGAGCTGGTCGCGCTCATGCACAGCCTGGTGGGCCTGGCGGCCTGCCTGGTAGGTTTCGCCAGCTACGTCGATACGTCGATCCAGCTTGAAGGTGCGGAGAAGCTCATCCACGAGGTGGAGATCTACGTCGGCATCCTGATTGGCGCCGTCACTTTCTCGGGCTCGCTCATCGCATTCGGCAAGCTCAACGGCAAGATCGGCGGCAAGCCGCTGCTGCTGCCCGCGCGCCACTGGCTCAACCTCGTGCTGCTGCTGGTGGTCATCTGGTTCGGTCGCGAGTTCCTGCGTGCGGAAACGGCGGAGCAGGGCATGCTGCCGCTGGTCGTGATGACGGTGGTCGCGCTGCTGTTCGGTATCCACATGGTCATGGCCATTGGCGGGGCCGACATGCCGGTGGTGGTGTCCATGCTCAACAGCTACTCAGGCTGGGCGGCCGCGGCCACCGGCTTCATGCTCTCCAACGACTTGCTGATCGTCACCGGCGCGCTGGTCGGCTCGTCGGGCGCCATCCTGAGCTACATCATGTGCAACGCGATGAACCGCAACTTCATCAGCGTGATCGCGGGCGGCTTTGGCTCGGGTGGCGGTGCACCGGCCAAAAAGGGCGACGCAGCCGAGCCCCAGGGCGAGGCCGTGCCCGTGAGCGCCACGGAGACGGCCGAGCTGCTGCGCGAGGCCAAGAGCGTCATCATCGTGCCTGGCTACGGCATGGCCGTGGCGCAGGCCCAGCACACGGTGAACGAGATCGTGAAAACGCTGCGCGACAAGGGCGTGCAGGTGCGCTTCGCCATCCACCCCGTGGCGGGCCGCATGCCCGGCCACATGAACGTGCTGCTGGCCGAGGCCAAGGTGCCTTACGACATCGTGATGGAGATGGACGAGATCAACGAGGATTTCCCCGAGGCCGACGTGGCCATGGTCATCGGCGCCAACGACATCGTGAACCCGGCCGCGCAGGACGACCCGACCAGCCCCATCGCCGGCATGCCGGTGCTGGAGGTGTGGAAGGCCAAGCACTCCATCGTGATGAAGCGCTCCATGGCCTCGGGCTACGCGGGCGTGGACAACCCGTTGTTCTACAAAGAGAACAACCGCATGCTGTTCGGCGACGCGAAGAAGATGCTGGACGAAGTGCTCTCCGCCCTCAAGGGCTGAAAGCGCTCCTGCTTCGATAGCTGCCAGCGCTTGCCTGGAGAGCGCTGGAGGCCGATTTGGCACGTATTCCCAGTCAGGGCATGCGGCGCTGAAGCGGCCAAAGGCGCATCCGTTCGGGCTGCGTTACATTGGCGGCTTGTTTTTTTGGCGCCGCCGCCAGTTTCCGCTGGCGGCGGCGCATTGCATTCGCACCATGATTGACCTACGGGGTATCACCCAGATTTACCAGGGCCCACAAGGCCCGGTCGAGGCCTTGCGGGGCATCGACCTTTCCATCGCGCCGGGCGAGGTGTTCGGCATCATCGGGCGCAGCGGCGCGGGCAAAAGCTCGCTGGTGCGCGTCATCAACCTGCTCAACCGGCCCACGCGCGGTGCCGTCGTGGTGGCAGGGCGCGACCTGACCCAGCTCAACGGCGAGCAGCTGCGCGCGGCGCGGCGCGACATTGGCATGGTGTTTCAGCACTTCAACCTGCTGTCCTCGCGCACCGTGTACGACAACGTGGCCCTGCCGCTGGAGCTGGCCGGCATGGCGCCGGCCGCCATGCGCGAGCGCGTGGGGCCGCTCTTGGAGCTGGTGGGCCTGTCGCACCTGGCCGACCGCTACCCTGCGCAGATCTCGGGCGGGCAGAAGCAGCGCGTGGGCATTGCCCGTGCGCTGGCCAGCCGCCCCAAGGTGCTGCTGTCCGACGAAGCGACCAGCGCGCTCGACCCCGAGACCACGCGCTCCATCCTCGACCTGCTGCGCCAGGTGAACCGCGAGCTGGGCCTGACGGTGGTGCTCATCACGCACCAGATGCAGGTCATCAAGCAGATTGCCGACCGCGTGGCGGTGATCGATGCCGGGCAAATCGTTGAAATGGGGCCGGTGCTTGACGTGTTCACGCGCCCGCAGCAGCCCATCACCAAGAGCCTGATCGACGAAATCGTGCCGCAGGAGCTGCCTGCCAGCGTGCTGGCGCGCGTGCGCAGCCTCGCCGCACGCCTGGCACCGGGCGACAGCGGCCAGCTGCTGCGCCTGTCCTACGCGGGCGAGCAGGCGTACGAGCCCATCCTGTCGCACCTGATCCGCGAGCTGGGGCTGGATCTGTCCATCCTGCATGGGCAGATCGACGAGATTCAGGAACAGACCTTCGGCTCGCTGGCGGTGTACGCCAGCGGCTCCATGGCGCGCATCGGCGCGGCCATCGACTATCTGCGCGCCCAGGGCGTGGTGGTGCAGACCGTGGAAGTGACGGGGTGACGCGATGTTCGAGAATTTTTCTGAAATGATGCTGGAACTGTTTGCCACTTCGCTGTGGGAAACGGTGGTGATGGTCGGGGCCTCGGGCATCGTGGGCGGGCTGGTGGGCATTCCGCTGGGCGTGTTCCTGCGCCTGACCGACAAGGGCGGGGTGCTGGAGCATGGCCTGGCCAACAAGGTGGTGGGCGGCATCGTCAATGCGGTGCGCTCCACGCCGTTCATCATCCTGCTGGTGGCCATCATTCCGTTCACGCGGCTGGTCACCGGCACCTCGATCGGCACCTGGGCGGCCGTGGTGCCGCTGACGCTGGCCTCCGCCCCCTTCATCGCGCGCCTGGTGGAAACCGCACTGCGCGAGGTGGACCACGGCTTGGTGGAGGCGGCGCAGTCCATGGGCGCCTCGACCTGGCAGATCGTCTGGAAGGTGCTGCTGCCCGAGGCGCTGCCCGGCATCGTGGCGGGCCTGACCATCAGCTTTGTCAGCCTCACGGGCTACTCGGCCATGGCCGGTGCGGTGGGCGGTGGCGGCCTGGGCGACCTGGGCATCCGCTACGGCTACCAGCGCTTCCTGCCGGACGTGATGTTGGCCGTGGTGCTCATCCTGATCGTGTTCGTGCAAGCCATCCAGAGCCTGGGCGACTGGGCAGTGCGGCGTCTGTCGCACCGCTGAATACTCTTTTTTTGAGAGCGGCTAGCGCTTGCTGGTAAAGCGCTAGCGCCATTTTTATCTAAATACCAAAGGAACTTTCATGCATAAGCGCACTGCACTGCAATCGCTGGCCCTGGCCGTGGCCCTGGGGTGGACGGGCGCCGCCCTGGCGCAGGACAAGCCGTTGAAGATCGGCGTGACGGCTGGCCCGCACGCGCAGATCATGGAGCAAGTCAAGAAAGTGGCGGAAAAGCAGGGCCTGAAGATCCAGGTCGTCGAGTTCAGCGACTACGTGCAGCCCAACGCGGCCCTGGCTGCTGGCGACCTGGATGCCAACAGCTACCAGCACAAGCCCTACCTGGACGCGCAGGTCAAGGACCGTGGCTACCCCTTCGCCGTGGCGGCCAACACCGTCATCTTCCCGATCGGGCTCTACTCCAAGAAGGTCAAGAAGCTGGCCGACCTGAAGGAGGGGGCGCGCTTTGGCATCCCCAACGACCCCACCAACGGCGGCCGCGTGCTGCTGCTGCTGCAGAGCCTGGGCCTGGTCAAGCTCAAGGACGGCGCGGGCCTGAAAGCCACGCCGCTGGACGTGGTGAGCAATCCCAAGAAGTTGAAGTTCGTCGAGCTGGACGCCGCGCAGCTGCCGCGCTCGCTGGACGACCTGGACGCGTCGGCCATCAACACCAACTTCGCCATCTCGGCCGGGCTGAACCCCAAGACCGATGCCATCGCGCAAGAGAACGCCGACGGCCCGTACGTGAATATCCTGGTCGTGCGTGAGGCCGACAAGAACAAGCCCTGGGTGGCGCAGCTCGTGAAGGCCTACCATAACGACGAAATTCGCCGCTTCATCGATACGCAGTTCAAGGGTTCGGTGGTGGCGGGCTGGTAATTCCTCCACTCTGCTCCGAAAGGACTCTCCATGGGCACGTACCGCATCGCCGTCGTCGTCGGCAGCCTCCGCAAGGACTCCTTCAACCGCAAGCTGGCCACGGCGCTGGCGCGGCTGGCACCTGCCGATTTCGCGTTCCAGCAGGTGCGCATTGACGACCTGCCGCTTTACAACCAGGACGATGACGGTGCGCCGGCCGAGGCGGTGCGCCGCTTCAAAGCCGAGATTGCGGGGGCGCAGGGTGTGCTGTTCGTCACGCCCGAGTACAACCGCTCCATTCCGGGCGTGCTCAAGAACGCGCTTGACCAGGGCTCGCGCCCCTATGGGCAAAGCGCCTGGGCAGGCAAGCCCGCCGGGGTGATTGGCACCTCCATCGGCGCCATTGGTACGGCGCTGGCGCAGCAGCACTTGCGCAACGTGCTGGCGTACCTGGACATGCCCACGCTGGGCCAGCCCGAGGCCTTTGTGCATGCCAAGGACGGCCTGTTTGATGCCGACGGCAATATCGGCGAAGCCAGCCGGGCTTTCCTGCAAGGCTGGGTGGACAAGTACGTGGCCTGGGTCAAGCGCCACGCGTGAGACGCGGGACTCCTGATTCGATAGCTGCCAGCGCTTGCTGAGTAAGCCTTAGCGTCACTTTTCACGTAAAAACCGGCCATGCCTGAGCGGCATGGCCGGTTTTTTTGTCGGGCAGCCGCTCAGGCGGCTTGCGTTACATGCGCCTGGTTGGCGGCGCCGCCATGTACTTCGGTGGCGATCGCCTGGGCGGCGGCTTCCAGGGCCTTGGCCTTGGCCTCGGGGCCCATGCCCACGCCCTCGGCGCGCACGAAGCGCACGTCGGTCACGCCAAAGAAGCCCAGCACGGTCTGCAGGTAGCTTTCCTGGTGCTCCATGGCGCGGCCTGCGTCGCTAGTGGAGTACATGCCGCCACGGCTGGAGGCCACGATCACCGTCTTGCCCTTGGCCAGGCCCTCGGGGCCGTTGGCGGTGTAGCGGAAGGTGCGGCCCGGCTGGGCGATACGGTCGATCCAGGCCTTGAGCTGGGTCGGAATGGTGAAGTTGTAGAACGGTGCGCCGATCACCACCACATCGGCGGCCAGGAACTGCGCCACAAGGCGTTCGGACACGGCGTTTTCGCGCTGCTGGGCCTCGCTCAGTCCTTCCGTCTGGCCGGTGCGCGGCGCCATGGCGTCCATGGTGAAGTGGGCCGGGGCGTCCTGCACCAGGTCAAGGTACTGCACCTGCGTGCCGGGGTGGCTGGCCTTCCAGGCCTCGACGATCTGGGCCGAGAGTTGGCGGGAAACGGACTGGGCGCCGGTGATGGCGGAATCGATGTGCAGCAGCTGCATGGTGGATCCTGAAAGAAAAAGGCCACGTTCGTGTGGCGATGGGTGAATTGTGAATTGGCCTGCCACTGTTGATAAGTAGGCGTCGATGCGATAGATTGTTCTGCTAATGGAACAATGAGGGCGCGCCGCCATGCAAGACCTGAACGACATGCTGTATTTCGCCGAGGTGGCCGAGCGCGGCGGCTTTGCCGCGGCCGGTCGGGCGCTGGGCATTCCGAAGTCGCGCCTGTCACGCCGTGTGGCCGAGCTGGAGGTCCAGCTGGGCGTGCGCCTGCTGCAGCGCACCACGCGGCGGCTGGCACTGACCGAGGTGGGCGAGGCGTATCTGCGCCACTGCCAGGCCATGCGCGAGTCGGCCGAAGCGGCGGCCGACCTGGTGGCCCAGGTGCAGACCGCGCCGAGCGGCACGGTGCGCGTGAGCTGCCCGGTCACGCTGGCGCAGACCGTGCTGGGCGAGCTGATGCCGGACTTCCTGGCACGCTGCCCCCAGGTGCGCGTGGACATGCAGGTCAGCAACCGCGCGGTGAACCTGGTGGAGGAGGGCATTGACGTGGCGCTGCGCGTGCGCGCCACGCTGGACGACAGCGGCAGCATGGTCGTCAAGCGGCTCGACAGCGCGCGCCAGGTGCTGGTGGCCAGCCCGGAGCTGATCGCCCGCCAGGGGCTGCCTGCGAGCCTCGACGATCTGGCGGGCATGGACAGCATCGCCATGTCAGCGCCCGACGGCAAGGCCGTCTGGGTGCTCTCGGGACCGCATGGGGCGCAGCAGACGGTGCACCACAGCCCGCGCTACGTGGCCGACGATCTGCTCACGCTCAAATTCGCGGCGCTGGCGGGCACCGGCATTTGCTGGCTGCCCGACTACATGTGTCACGAGGAAATCCGCGCGCGCCGGCTGGTGCATGTGCTACCCGAGTGGGAGCCGCCACAGGGCATCGTGCACGCGGTCTTTCCCTCGCGCCGTGGGCTGGCGCCCGCAGTGCGGCATTTCCTCGACTTCCTGGGCGAGACCATGCCCGGGCGCAGCAGCTGGGCCACGCGCGTTGCGGCGGCGCCCCCGGCGTGAAGCGGCGCTGAATACCGGCACGCCGTGCTGCTATCGGGGCCTGGCGCTACATTTGCTGCGACAATGCAACAAATTGCTACATGAGTGCCGCAGCCATCGTGACCACGCACCCTATTGACCAGGACATCGACCAGGCCCGCAACCTGCCCGCTGTGCGCGCCATCATCATTCCGCCGTGCCCCGAGGCCTTGCAGAAGCTGATGCGGATCGTTCACAGCGCAGAGCCCGAGATGGGGGCGCTGGACCAGCTCGCGTCTTCCGATGTGGCGCTGGCCGCCGCGCTCATCCGCCAGGCCAACAGCCCGCTGCACGGGCTGACGCAGCCGGTGCAGACGGTGGGCATGGCGCTCACCGTGCTCGGGCTGCGGCCGGCGCTGGAGCTGATGACCGCCTTCATCACCCGCCATGCGCTGCAGGTGCGTTCGCCACTGCTGGAGCATTTTTGGGACAGCTCGCAGCGCCGAGCCATCGCGTGCGAGCACATCGGCGCGCAGCTCTACAGCATGCCGCCGGGCCTGGGCTACAGCTTCGGGCTGTTCTGCCATGTCGGCTTTCCGGTCCTGCTCAAGGCGGTGCACGGCTACGCCAGCACCGTGACCGAGGCGCTGGCGCGCAAGGACCGCACCTTCACCCAGACCGAGAACGCCAACCACCGCACCGACCATGCCGTGGTCGGCGCCATCGTGGCGCGCACCTGGCACCTGCCCGGGGACGTGGCCCAGGCCATCTGGCTGCACCACGACTTCGCCTGCCTGCAGGACGAGCGCTTTGCCCCGGTGGTGCGCCAGCTGGTGGCGCTGGGCGCGCTGGCCGATTTCCTGGTGCACCAGCACGAGGGCCTGGAGCCCGCGCGCGAGTGGCACCAGCACGGCCAGGCGTGCCTAGACTTCCTGCAGGTGTCACGCGACGAACTGGAGCATTGGATCGACCAGCTGCATCCGGCGCTGGACGCGGTAGGGCGTTGACCTCTTATTGCGCTTGAATTGATAGCTTTTAGGGAAATCCTGCAAAACCTCCCCCTCTGTTTGGTGGGTGTCAGCAGGCCATGGCATCGTCTCACCGCATGTGAAGCAAAGCAGCCTTGATCTGAACCTGAGCACCCAAAAAACCCGCAAGCAGAGTTGTTCAGGATGTCCCAAGAGACTCTCAGTCATGCAGATGTTCGGCCACAAACTGGCGAAAAATTCCCATGGCAGGCGCTTCAGTGCGGTCGGCCAGGGTAACGAACGCAAAGCGTGCGCCCTCATTCAACGCCGGAGTGATGGGCAACTCCACCAAGCTACCATTGGCGATGGCTTCACGCGCGGGGCTGATGAGGCCGAGGAACACCGCGTCACTGCCGTG
>Ga0222428_100368_pt1 | contig 19128 bp, 21 predicted proteins | sample 2B5Ametagenome_FD_182471 | JGI IMG/M metagenome (GOLD analysis project Ga0222428, IMG submission 182471) | Enriched microbial communities from leaf-cutter ant dump, University of Wisconsin, Madison, United States - 2B5A (version 2) | ecosystem: Environmental > Terrestrial > Nest > Insects nest >...
TGGCCCAGGCCAAGGAGGCGCGCATGCACATCCTGGGCAAGATGCAGGAAGCCATGGGCGAGGCCAAGACCGAGATCAGCAGCTTCGCACCCAAGCTCTACACGATGAAGATCAACCCCGAGAAGATCCGCGACGTGATCGGCAAGGGCGGCGCCACCATCCGCGCACTGACGGACGAGACCGGCTGCCAGATCAACATCGAGGAAGACGGCACCATCACCATCGCCGCCACCGAAGCCGCCAAGGCCGACGAGGCCAAGCGCCGCATCGAAGAGATCACGGCCGAGGTCGAGGTGGGCAAGATCTACGAAGGCCCGGTCACCAAGATCCTGGACTTCGGCGCCCTCATCAACCTGCTGCCCGGCAAGGATGGCCTGCTGCACATCAGCCAGATCGCCCATGAGCGCGTGGAGAAGGTCAGCGACTACCTGCAGGAAGGCCAGGTGGTCAAGGTCAAGGTGCTCGAGACCGACGAAAAGGGCCGCGTGAAGCTGTCCATGAAGGCCCTGGCCGAGCGCCCCGCTGGCGACAGCGGCCGTCCCGCGCCCGCCGAGCGTGGCGAACGCGGTGAGCGTGGCCCGCGCCGTGACAACGGCAATGGCCACTCGGAGCAGCAACAGCAGCAGGCACCTGAAGCCGGAACGGCTTTTGGCCAGATGAACGGCTGAAAACCGTTTGCTATTGATAAAGGAGCTGCCGGCGCTTGCTGCATAAGCGCTGGAGCCCTTAATTGAGCAAAGTTCAAGCATGACGACTGTGATGCAAGCCGTGGAAATCGCGGCATTCGGGCCGCCCGAAGGGTTGCGCCTGGGCGAGCGGCCGGTGCCCCGGCCGGGGCCGGGAGAGCTGCTGATCCGCGTTGCGGCCAGCGGCGTGAACCGTCCCGACGTGCTGCAGCGCAAGGGGAACTATGCGCCTCCGCCCGGCGTGTCGGACCTGCCCGGCCTGGAAGTGGCCGGCGTAGTGGAGGCGGGCGATTCGGAGGCCATGGCGCAGGCAGGCCTGCGCGTAGGCGACCGCGTGTGCGCGCTGGTGGCTGGCGGTGGCTACGCGCAGTGGTGCGTGGCGCCCGTGCCCCAGTGCCTGCCGGTGCCGGAGGGCCTCAGCGACGTGGAGGCCGCCTCGCTGCCTGAAACCTTCTTCACGGTCTGGAGCAATGTCTTCGACCGTGCACGGCTGCAGCCGGGCGAGACCCTGCTGGTGCAGGGGGGCAGCAGCGGCATCGGCGTCACTGCCATCCAACTGGCGCGCGCGCGGGGCGCAACCGTCATCGTCACCGCGGGCAGCGACGACAAGTGCGCGTCCTGTCTGGCGCTGGGTGCGCACCATGCCATCAACTACAAGACGCAGGACTTCGTCGCCGAAACGCGGCGCATCACCGAAGGCCGCGGCGTGGACGTGGTGCTCGACATGGTTGCGGGCTCCTATGTGGCGCGCGAGGTGGAGTGCCTGGCGGAGGACGGGCGCGTGGTCATCATCGCCGTCCAGGGCGGCCTGCAGGCCGAGTTCAATGCCGGCCTAGTGCTGCGCAAGCGCCTGACCATCACGGGCTCCACGCTGCGTCCGCGCCCTGTGGCCTTCAAAGGGGCGATCGCCCAGGCGCTGCGCGAGCAGGTCTGGCCGCTCCTGGCGTCGGGGGCCGTGAAGCCGGTCATCCACAGCACGTTCGCGGCGGCCGATGCGGCCCGGGCGCATGCGCTGATGGAGTCCAACGCGCACGTGGGCAAGATTGTTTTGACGTGGACGACATGAACCAGAAAAGAAAGCTTATTGCCGGCAACTGGAAGATGAACGGCAGCCTGGACGCCAATGCGGCCTTGCTGCAGGCGCTGCGCGAGGGCGTGGGTACGCCCGCGTGCGCCGTCGCCGTAGCCGTGCCCGCGCCTTATCTCGCGCAGGTGCAGTCGCTGGCCGACGGCTCGCCGATCGCGGTGGCGGCGCAGGATGTGTCGCAGCACGACAGCGGTGCGTTCACGGGCGAAGTGTCCGCGGGCATGCTGCGCGACTTCGGTGCGCACTACGTGCTGGTCGGGCACTCCGAACGCCGCCAGTACCACGGCGAGACCGATGCCGTGGTGGCGGCCAAGGCACAGAAGGCGCTGGCGGCGGGCATCACGCCCATCGTCTGCGTGGGCGAGACGCTGCAGGAGCGCGAAGAGGGGCAGACGGAATCGGTGGTGAAGCGTCAGCTGGCTGCCGTGATCCATGCCGTCGGCCACTGCGTGAGCGAGCTCGTGGTGGCCTATGAGCCCGTCTGGGCCATCGGCACCGGCCGCACGGCGACGCCCGAGCAGGCCCAGCAGGTACATGCGGTGCTGCGTGCCCAGCTGGCGGCAGCCACCGAGCGCGCGGACAAGGTGCCGCTGCTCTACGGCGGCAGCATGAACGCGGCCAATGCGGCGCAGCTGCTGGCCCAGCCCGACATCGACGGCGGGCTGGTCGGCGGGGCTTCGCTCAAGGCCCAGGATTTCTTGCAAATTATTGCTGCAGCGCAGAATGCATAAGCGCGGGCAGCTATGAATATAGGAGTTGGTAAAGCATGAATGCAATGGTAAACGTGATTCTGGCGGTGCAGATGCTGACCGCCCTGGGCATGATCGGCCTGATCCTCATCCAGCATGGCAAGGGGGCCGACATGGGGGCTGCCTTCGGCAGCGGCAGCTCCGGCAGCCTGTTCGGTGCAAGCGGCAGTGCCAACTTCCTGTCGCGCACCACGGGCGTGCTGGCGACGGTGTTCTTCGTCGCCACGCTGGCGCTGGCCTATTTCGGCAACCAGCGCCCGACCAGCGCAGGCAGCGTGCTCGAGACACCTGCTGCCGTGGCGCCCGCTCCCTCGGCACCGGCTGCATCGGAGGCCGCCGTTCCTGTGCCTGCCGCAGAGCCGGCATCGGGCGCTGCCCAGATTCCGACCAAGTGAGCACGTGCGGGCAGGGCGGGCCCGCACAAAAAAATCAGCCCGTCCTTTGTGACAGGGTTTTTCCGGAGTAGAATCTCGGATTGTCTGGAAAGCCAAAACCGTTCCGGTCCTCATGCCATCCAGACGCATACAACAGCCGTCGTGGTGAAATTGGTAGACACGCTATCTTGAGGGGGTAGTGGCGAAAGCTGTGCGAGTTCGAGTCTCGCCGACGGCACCAATCACAAAAAGGCCGCCTCCTTGGCCCGTGCATGCGGGACATGCGAGGCGGTTTTTCAACGGTGAGCGCGTCCCCTGATGAACCTCGATCAATACCTCCCCGTCCTCCTGTTCATCTTGGTCGGCATCGGCGTCGGTGTTGTGCCACTCGTGCTGGGCTACGTGCTGGGCCCCAACCGACCGGACGCTGCGAAGAACTCCCCGTACGAATGCGGCTTCGAGGCCTTCGATGACGCGCGCATGAAGTTCGACGTGCGCTACTACCTGGTCGCTATCCTCTTCATCCTGTTCGATTTGGAAATCGCCTTCCTCTTCCCCTGGGCCGTGACGCTGCAGGAGGTGGGTGTGACGGGCTTCGCCGCCGTGCTGGTCTTCCTGGCCATCCTCGTGGTGGGCTTCGCCTACGAATGGAAGAAGGGCGCCCTGAACTGGGAATGAGCGGCGCTACACAAGGAATATCACGATGATTGAAGGTGTGATGAAGGAAGGCTTCATCACCACGAGCTACGACTCCGTGGTGAACTGGGCCAAGACCGGATCCCTCTGGCCCATGACCTTCGGCCTGGCCTGTTGCGCCGTCGAGATGATGCATGCGGCCGCCGCGCGCTACGACCTGGGCCGCTTCGGCGCCGAGGTGTTCCGCGCCAGCCCGCGCCAATCCGACCTGATGATCGTGGCCGGCACGCTCTGCAACAAGATGGCGCCCGCCCTGCGCAAGGTCTACGATCAGATGGCCGAGCCGCGCTGGGTCATCTCCATGGGCTCGTGCGCCAACGGCGGCGGCTACTACCACTACAGCTACTCGGTCGTGCGCGGCTGCGACCGCATCGTGCCGGTGGACGTGTATGTGCCGGGCTGCCCCCCGACCGCGGAGGCGCTGATCTACGGGATCATCCAGCTCCAGCAGAAGATCCGCCGTACCAACACCATTGCGCGTGTCTGAGGGGAAACGATGACTGCCATTGCCATTCGACCCGAAGAACTGCGTGACGCGGTCGCCGCCGCCCTGGGTGACAAGGCGCGCGAGATCACCATTGCGCTGGACGAGGTGACCGTAATCGTCCCCGCGGCGCACTACCTCGAAGCCATGCAGACGCTGCGCGACGCACCGCAGTGCCGTTTCGAGCAGCTCATCGACTTGTGCGGTGTCGACTACTCGGCCTACGGCAACGTCGGTACCGAGAGCCCCCGTTACGCAGTCGTCTCGCACCTGCTGTCGGTCACGCTGAACCAGCGCGTGCGCGTGAAGGTGTTCTGCCCGGATGACGACCTTCCCGTCGTGCCGTCGGTGAACGACATCTGGAACTCCGCCAACTGGTTCGAGCGTGAGGCCTTCGACCTGTACGGCATCGTCTTCGATGGCCACAACGACCTGCGCCGCATCCTGACCGACTACGGCTTCATAGGCCATCCCTTCCGCAAGGATTTCCCACTGTCCGGCCATGTGGAGATGCGCTACGACGCCGAACAGCGCCGCGTGGTCTACGAGCCCGTGAGCATCGAGCCGCGCGAGGTCACGCCGCGCATCATCCGCGAAGACAAGTACGGAGGCCTGCACTGAGGCGGCCTGCCGCCCAGGTGACCAACCATGGCTGAAATCAAGAACTACTCCCTGAACTTCGGTCCGCAGCACCCTGCCGCGCACGGCGTGCTGCGACTGGTGCTGGAGCTCGACGGCGAGGTCGTGCAGCGTGCCGACCCGCACATCGGCCTGCTGCATCGCGCCACCGAGAAGCTCGCCGAGAGCAAGACCTATATCCAGTCGCTGCCCTACATGGACCGTCTCGACTACGTGTCCATGATGTGCAACGAGCAGGCCTATTGCCTGGCCATCGAGAAACTGCTGGGCATCGAAGTGCCGCTGCGCGCGAAGTACATCCGCACGATGTTCGGCGAGATCACGCGTCTCTTGAACCACCTGATGTGGCTGGGGTCGCACGGCAATGACTGCGGCAGCTCCACGATCCTGATCTACACCTTCCGCGAGCGCGAAGACCTGTTCGACATGTACGAGGCCGTCTCCGGCGCGCGCATGCATGCGGCCTACTTCCGCCCGGGCGGCGTGTACCGCGACCTGCCCGACAGCATGCCGCAGTACAAGGTCAGCAAGGTCAAGAACGCGCGGGCCATCGAGGAGCTCAACCGCAACCGCCAGGGCTCGCTGCTGGACTTCATCGACGACTTCACCCAGCGCTTCCCCAAGTGCGTCGACGAATACGAGACGCTGCTGACCGACAACCGCATCTGGAAGCAGCGCACGGTGGGCATCGGCGTGGTGCCGCCCGAGCGCGCGCTCAATCTCGGCATGACCGGCCCCATGCTGCGCGGCTCCGGCATCGCCTGGGACCTGCGCAAGAAGCAGCCCTACGATGCCTACGACCGCGTGGAGTTCGACATTCCCGTGGGTGTGACCGGCGACAGCTACGATCGCTACCTCGTGCGCGTGAACGAGATGCGCGAGTCCAACCGCATCGTCAAGCAATGCGTGGACTGGCTGCGTGCGAACCCAGGTCCGGTCATCACCGACAACCACAAGGTAGCGCCGCCTTCCCGCGAATCCATGAAGTCGAACATGGAAGAGCTGATCCACCATTTCAAGCTCTTCACCGAAGGTTTCCGCGTGCCGGCGGGCGAAGCCTATGCCGCCGTGGAGCACCCCAAGGGCGAATTCGGCATCTACATGGTGAGCGATGGCGCCAACAAGCCCTACCGCTTGAAGATCCGTGCGCCGGGCTTCGTGCACTTGGCTACGCTCGACGAAATGGCGCGCGGCCACATGCTGGCCGATGCCGTGGCCATCATCGGCACCATGGATATCGTGTTCGGAGAGATTGACCGATGATTACCGAAGCGACCAAGCAACGTTTCGCCCGCGAAGTGGCCAAATACCCTGCCGATCAGAAGCAGTCGGCCGTGATGGCCTGCCTGTCCATCGTGCAGCAGGAGCAGGGCTGGGTCAGCGCCGAGAGCGAGGCCGTGATCGCCGACTACCTGGGCATGCCTCAGATCGCCGTGCACGAGGTCACGACCTTCTACAACATGTACAACCAGCAGCCGGTGGGCAAGTACAAGCTTGCCGTCTGCACTAACCTGCCATGCCAGCTGCGCCGGGGGCAGGACGCGCTGCACCACCTGGAGCACAAGCTGGGCATCGCCATGGGCGAGACCACGGCGGACGGCTTGTTCACGCTGCAGCAATGCGAATGCCTGGGCGCCTGCGCCGATGCGCCCGTGATGCTGGTCAACGACCGCAGCATGTGCAGCTTCATGGACGACGAGAAACTCGACCAGCTTGTGGACGGCCTGCGCGCCGCGGAGGGGCAGGCATGACCACGGCCGCACAGATCCTGTCCCAATTCCAGGCGACGGGCGTACAGACCTGCTTCCACGATCGCCATGTCAGCCCGCAGATCTATGCGGGCCTGGACGGCAGCAACTGGAGCATCAAGGACTATGAGGCGCGCGGCGGCTACCAGGCGCTGCGCAAGCTGCTCGGCAGGGACGGCGGCGAGGGCATGACGCAGGACCAGGTCATCGCCACCGTCAAGGAGTCGGGACTGCGCGGCCGGGGCGGTGCAGGCTTTCCCACGGGCCTGAAGTGGAGCTTCATGCCCCGCCAGTTCCCCGGGCAGAAGTACCTGGTGTGCAATTCGGACGAGGGCGAGCCGGGCACATGCAAGGACCGCGACATCCTGATGTACAACCCGCACATCGTGATCGAGGGCATGATCATCGCAGCGTATGCGATGGGCATCTCCGTCGGGTACAACTACATTCACGGCGAGATTTTCCAGGTCTACGAGCGTTTCGAGGCTGCCCTGGAAGAGGCGCGTGCGGCGGGCTATCTGGGCGACAACATCCTGGGCAGCAGCTTCAGCTTCCAGCTCCACGCCCACCACGGCTTCGGCGCCTACATCTGCGGCGAGGAAACCGCATTGCTGGAATCGCTCGAAGGCAAGAAGGGCCAGCCGCGCTTCAAGCCGCCATTCCCGGCCAGTTTCGGCCTCTACGGCAAGCCCACCACGATCAACAACACCGAAACCTTCGCGGCCGTTCCCTGGATCATCCGCAACGGCGGGCAGGCCTACCTGGAGTGTGGCAAGCCCAACAACGGCGGCACCAAGATCTTCTCCGTTTCCGGCGACGTGGAGCGCCCGGGCAACTACGAGATTCCGCTGGGCACGCCTTTCGCCAAGCTGCTGGAGCTGGCGGGCGGTGTGCGCAAGGGGCGCCAGCTCAAGGCCGTGATCCCGGGCGGCTCCTCCGCGCCCGTATTGCCGGCGTCCATCATCATGGAATGCACGATGGACTACGACTCCATCGCCAAGGCAGGGTCCATGCTGGGTTCGGGCGCCGTCATCGTGATGGACGATTCCCGCAGCATGGTCGAGAGCCTGCTGCGCTTGTCGTACTTCTACCAGCATGAATCCTGCGGCCAATGCACGCCTTGCCGCGAGGGCACCGGCTGGATGTGGCGCGTAGTCCATCGCATCCAGCACGGCGAAGGTCGCGGAGGCGATCTGGACCTGCTCAACTCCGTGGCCGACAACATCCAGGGGCGCACCATCTGCGCGCTGGGCGATGCCGCCGCGATGCCGGTGCGCGCGATGATCAAGCACTTCCGTCCGGAGTTCGAGGCGCTGATCCGCAATGCCGCCTCCCAGGGTTCCGCTGCCGCCGGCGCCTGAACGCGAGTAAAGCAATATGGTTGAAATCGAACTGGACGGGCAGAAGGTAGAGGTCACCGAGGGTTGCATGGTGATGCATGCAGCCGAGAAGGCCGGCACCTACATTCCCCATTTCTGCTACCACAAGAAGCTCTCCATCGCCGCCAACTGCCGCATGTGCCTGGTAGAGGTGGAGAAGGCGCCCAAGCCCTTGCCTGCCTGCGCCACGCCGGTCACGCAAGGCATGATCGTGCGCACCAAGAGCGAGAAGGCCATCAAGGCCCAGCAGTCGGTGATGGAGTTCCTGCTCATCAACCACCCGCTGGACTGCCCGATCTGCGACCAGGGCGGCGAGTGCCAGTTGCAGGATCTGGCCGTGGGTTATGGCGGCAGCGCTTCGCGCTATGGCGAGGAAAAGCGTGTCGTGGTGCACAAGGACGTGGGGCCGCTGATTTCCATGGAGGAGATGAGCCGTTGCATCCACTGCACACGCTGCGTGCGCTTCGGCCAGGAGATCGCCGGCGTGATGGAACTCGGCATGGTCAACCGTGGCGAGCACTCCGAGATCACCACGGTGATCGGCGACACGGTCGATTCCGAGCTGTCGGGCAACATGATCGACTTGTGCCCGGTGGGTGCATTGACCAGCAAGCCTTTCCGCTACAGTGCCCGCACGTGGGAGCTGTCGCGCCGCAAGTCCGTGAGCCCGCACGATTCCACTGGCGCCAACCTGATCGTCCAGGTCAAGAACCACAAGGTGATGCGTGTCGTCCCGCTCGAGAACGAGGACGTGAACGAGTGCTGGATCGCTGACCGTGATCGCTTCTCCTACGAGGCACTGAACTCCGAAGACCGCCTGACGCGCCCCATGCTCAAGCAGGGCGGCGAGTGGAAGGAAGTGGATTGGCAGACTGCGCTGGAATACGTCGCCAACGGTCTGCAGGGTGTCAAGGCCGAGCATGGCGCGCAGAGCATTGGCGCCCTGGTGAGTCCCCACAGCACGCTGGAAGAGCTGTTCCTGGCATCCAGGCTCGTGCGCGGCCTCGGTAGCGACAACATCGACCACCGCCTGCGCCACGCCGACTTCACTCCGGCAGACGGCGTGCGTTGGCTGGGCACGACCATTGCATCGCTGAGCACCTTGCAGTCCGTGCTGGTCGTGGGCTCCAACCTGCGCAAGGACCATCCGCTGTTTGCGCAGCGGATCCGCCAGGCGGCCCGCAAGGGGTGCTCGGTGAATGCGATCAATAGCACGGCTTATGACTGGGCCATGCCGGTGGCGCAGTCGCTGGTGGCTCCCGCATCCGGCTGGGCCCGGGCTCTGGCCCAGGTGGCGGCTGCCGTGGGCGAAGCCAAGGGGATCGCCGTTCCCGACCAGGAAGCAGGCAACATTGGCGACGCAGCGCGTGCCGTGGCTGCTTCGCTGCTGTCGGGCGAGCGCAAGGCTATTTTGTTGGGCAACGGTGCGGCGCACCACGCGCAGGCGTCGAGCCTGCTTGCGCTGGCGCAATGGATCGGTGCCCAGACCGGCGCGACCGTGGGTTATCTCACCGAGGCGGCCAATACCGTGGGTGCGCAGTTTGTCGGCGCGCAGCCGCTGCAGGGCGGCTTGCATGCGGCCCAGATGCTGGGCGGTGGCCTGAAGGCCGCACTGTTGCTCAATATCGAGCCCGAGCACGATTCTGCCCCCGGGGCGGCTGCCGCGCGAGGGCTGGCCCAGGCGGAAATGGTCGTGACCCTGAGCCCCTTCAAGACCAACCTGGAATTCAGCGACGTGCTGCTGCCCATCGCTCCGTTCTCCGAAACCTCCGGCAGTTTCGTGAATGCCGAAGGGCGGCTACAGAGTTTCCATGCGGTGGTCAAGCCTGCAGGCGAGGCGCGCCCTGCGTGGAAGGTGCTGCGCGTCCTGGGCAATCTCCTGGGCATGGAGGGCATGGACTACGAGGCGTCCCAGGACGTGCTGGCCGCTGCCACGGGCAAACCGGCGGGAGACGTCACCCAATTGCCTGCCGAGTGCCTGAGCAATGCCACCAGCGCCGACATCCAGATGTCGGTGGAATGCGCAGAGCCGGTGGTTGCCGGCATCTATCAGCTCGACAGCCTGGTGCGCCGCGCACCGTCGCTGCAATTGACCGCCGATGCGCGGACGGCACGTGAAGGAGCCGCAGCATGATCGACGCCCTCTATAACGGAGGCCTGAACCTGGTCGCGGCCGGCTGGTGGACCGGCGTGGTGTGGCCCGTCCTCTGGAACCTGATCAAGATCGTCTGCATCGTCGCGCCGCTGATGGGGGCGGTGGCTTATCTGACGCTATGGGAGCGCAAGCTGCTCGGCTTCATGCAGGTGCGCTTCGGGCCCAACCGCGTGGGGCCCTTCGGCCTGCTGCAGCCGTTGGCCGACGGCCTCAAGCTGATCACCAAGGAACTGATCCAGCCTACGGCCGCCGCCAAGGGGCTGTTCTATCTCGGCCCCGTGATGGCCATCATGCCGGCCTTGGCTGCCTGGGTGGCCATTCCCTTCGGGCCCGACGTGGCGCTGGCCAATGTCAACGCAGGCCTGCTGCTCATCATGGCCATCACTTCCATCGAGGTGTATGGCGTGATCATCGCAGGCTGGGCATCCAACTCCAAGTACGCCTTCCTGGGCGCCCTGCGCGCCTCGGCGCAGATGGTGAGCTACGAAATCGCCATGGGCTTCTGCTTCCTGGTGGTGATCATGGTGTCGGGCAGCATGAACCTGACGGACATCGTGCTGGGCCAGGGCCACGGGACGATGGCGGGCATGGGCCTGAATTTCCTGTCCTGGAACTGGCTGCCCCTGCTGCCGATCTTCCTGGTCTACCTGATTTCCGGCGTGGCGGAGGTGAACCGCCATCCCTTCGACGTGGTGGAAGGTGAAGCCGAGATCGTGGCCGGCCACATGGTCGAGTACTCCGGCATGGGCTTCGCCGTCTTCTTCCTGGCCGAATACGCCAGCATGTGGCTGGTGTCCATCCTGGCGGTGATCATGTTCCTCGGGGGCTGGCTGCCTCCCATCGAGGTCCTGGCATTCATCCCGGGCTGGATCTGGCTGGGCATCAAGACCTTCCTGGTGGTGTCCATGTTCATCTGGATCCGCGCCACATTCCCGCGCTTCCGCTATGACCAGATCATGCGTCTGGGCTGGAAGATCTTCATTCCGGTCACCCTTGTGTGGCTGCTGATCGTGGGCGCCTGGCTGCTGTCGCCCTGGAACATCTGGAAATAAGCGGGGACATCCATGGCTGCTATCGCTGCTCCTGCATCTTTCTCCATCAAGGACTTCTTCAAGAGCTTCATGCTCTGGGAACTCGCCAAGGGCATGGCCCTGACGGGGCGCTACACTTTTCGCCGCAAGGTGACGGTGGAATTCCCCGAGGAAAAGACACCTCTTTCGCCGCGCTTCCGCGGCCTGCATGCACTGCGCCGTTACGACAACGGCGAGGAGCGCTGCATCGCCTGCAAGCTCTGCGAGGCTGTCTGCCCGGCCCTGGCGATCACCATCGAATCCGACGTGCGTGCCGACGGCTCCCGCCGCACCACGCGCTACGACATCGACCTGACCAAATGCATCTTCTGCGGCTTCTGCGAGGAAAGCTGCCCGGTGGACTCCATCGTGGAGACGCAGATCTTCGAGTACCACGGTGAAAAGCGTGGGGACCTGTATTTCACCAAGGACATGCTGCTGGCCGTCGGTGACCGCTACGAACCCGAGATCGCTGCCGCCAAGGCGGCGGATGCCAAGTACCGTTGATCGGGCCTTCAAGCCTGAACTTTTGAAAAGACCCGATTCATGGACGCCAAGACCGGTTTCTTCTATCTGTTCTCGGTAGTGCTGCTGTATGCGGCCTTCCGGGTGATCACGGCGCGCAATCCCGTGCACGCCGTGCTGCATCTGATTCTTGCCTTTTCGCAAGCCGCGGGCGTGTGGCTGCTGCTGAAGGCCGAATTCCTCGCCATCACACTGGTGCTCGTCTACCTGGGTGCGGTGATGGTGCTGTTCCTTTTCGTCGTGATGATGCTGGACATCCGTATCGACGCGATGCGGCGAGGCTTCTGGAAGCACTTTCCCCTGGCAGCCTTCATCGGTGCCCTGATCGCCTTCGAAATGGCCGCCGTGCTGATGACCGGTTTCCGGGGCATGGAAGAGCCCAAGGCCGTGGCTGCCGTAGTCGATGCCGCGGGCAAGGTCGTGCCGTACTCCAACACCAAGGCCCTGGGCAAGCTGCTCTATACCGAGTACATCTATCCCGTGGAAGTGGCGGCCGTGATTTTGCTGGTGGCCATGATCGCCGCCATTGCGCTCACGCTGCGCGAGCGCAAGGATTCCAAGGCGATCAACCCCGCGGAGCAGGTGCGCGTGCGCGCCAGCGACCGCGTGGTGATCGTCAACATGCCCGTCACCCAGGCGCCTGCTGCACAGGCAGCTGGCGAGGAGAGCAAGCAATGACACTGACGCTGGGACATTTCCTCTCGCTGGGCGCGATGCTGTTCGCCATGGCGGTGATCGGCATCTTCCTGAACCGCAAGAACCTGATCGTCCTGCTCATGGCGATCGAGCTGATGCTGCTGGCCGTGAACATCAATTTCGTGGCCTTCTCGCACTACCTGGGCGACATGCACGGGCAGGTGTTCGTGTTCTTCATCCTGACAGTGGCGGCAGCCGAGTCTGCCATCGGCCTGGCCATCCTGGTGCTGCTGTTCCGTAACAAGTCCAGCATCAACGCGGACGAACTCAACACCCTCAAGGGTTGAGGCCTCCCGGTACTTGCAAGGTTCTCAAGAATGAGTCAAACCCTTTCTGCTTCGACCCTGCTGGCGGTGCCCCTCGCGCCGCTTGCGGGCTCCGCGCTCGCTGGTATCTTCGGCACGGCGTTCGGTGGCAACCGGATCGGCCGCCGCCTCTCCCACACGCTGACCATCCTGGGCGTGCTGGTGGCCTTCGTGCTGTCGGCCATGACGCTCAAGAGCGTTGCCCTGGAGGGTGCGCGCTTCAACGAAACCATCTACACGTGGATGGTGGTGGGCGGCCTGAAGATGGAAGTCGGCTTCCTCATCGACAGCCTGACCGCCATGATGATGTGCGTGGTGACGTTCGTCTCGCTCATGGTGCACATCTACACGATCGGGTACATGGAGGAGGACGAGGGATACAACCGTTTCTTCTCCTATATCTCGCTGTTCACTTTCTCGATGCTCATGCTGGTCATGAGCAACAACCTGCTGCAGCTGTTCTTCGGCTGGGAGGCCGTGGGCCTGGTGTCCTACCTGCTGATCGGTTTCTGGTTCAACAAACAGACGGCGATCTTCGCGAACATGAAGGCTTTCCTGGTCAACCGCGTGGGTGACTTCGGCTTCATCCTCGGCATCGGCCTGATCGCAGCGTATGCGGGCACGTTCAACTACAGCGAGATCTTCGCCAAGGCGGGCGAGCTGGGCAGCATCGGCTTCCCTGGCACTGACTGGATGCTGATCACCGTGATCTGCATCTGCCTGTTCATCGGGGCGATGGGCAAGTCCGCGCAATTCCCCCTGCACGTGTGGCTGCCCGATTCGATGGAAGGCCCGACCCCGATCTCCGCGCTGATCCACGCCGCCACCATGGTGACAGCCGGCATCTTCATGGTCTCGCGCATGTCGCCGCTGTTCGAGCTGTCCGACACGGCGCTGAACTTCATCCTCGTGATCGGCGCGATCACGGCCCTGTTCATGGGCTTTCTCGGCATCATCCAGAACGACATCAAGCGCGTGGTGGCGTACTCCACGCTGTCGCAGCTCGGCTACATGACCGTGGCGCTGGGTGCGTCGGCCTATTCGGTGGCCGTGTTCCACCTGATGACGCACGCCTTCTTCAAGGCATTGCTGTTCCTCGGCGCGGGTTCCGTGATCATGGGCATGCACCACAACCAGGACATCCGCTGGATGGGTGGCGTGCGCAAGTACATGCCCATCACCTGGATCACATCGCTGCTGGGTTCGCTCGCGCTGATCGGTACGCCGCTGTTCTCGGGCTTCTATTCCAAGGACAGCATCATCGAGGCCGTGCACGCCAGCACGCTGCCCGCCGCAGGCTTCGCATACTTCGCCGTGCTGGCAGGTGTGTTCGTGACGGCGTTCTACTCGTTCCGCATGTATTTCCTGGTCTTCCATGGCAAGGAACGCTACGACCAGAACCCCGACGCGCACCATGACGACCACCACGGCGACCACCACGGCCATGACGCCAAGCCGCACGAATCCCCCTGGGTGGTGACGGTGCCGCTGATCCTGCTGGCGATCCCCTCGGTAGTCATCGGCTTCATGTACATCCAGCCGATGCTGTTCGGCGATTTCTTCAAGGACGTGATCTTCGTCGATGCGGCCAAGCATCCCGCCATGGCGGAGCTGGCCAGTATCTTTCACGGCCCGCTGGCGATGGCGGCCCACGGCCTGCAGACAGCTCCGTTCTGGCTGGCGCTGGCCGGTGTCGCGGCCTCCTATTACATGTACATGATCAACCCGGCGCTGCCTGCCGCGATCAAGCGCATCTTCCAGCCGATCTACACGCTGTTCGAGAACAAGTACTACCTCGACTGGATCAACGAGAACATCATCGCCCGCGGCGCACGCGGCCTCGGCGTCGCGCTGTGGAAGGGCGGCGACCAGGGCGTGATCGACGGCGGCATCGTGAACGGCTCGTGGAAGCTCGTGGGCCGCATCGCGGGCCTCGTGCGCTGGGTGCAGTCCGGCTACATCTACCACTATGCGCTGGTCATGATCCTGGGCGTGTTCGCGCTCATGACGTATTTCGTGTGGCTCAACAAGTAGGAGAAGAAAACAAATGGGTTTGTTGAGTCTTGCCATTTGGACGCCCATCGCGTTTGGCGTCCTTCTGCTGGCGCTCGGGCGCGATGAGCATGCGCGCGTCGTTCGCTGGCTCGCGCTGGTCGGCGCACTGATCGGCCTGGCCGTCACGGTGCCGCTCATCAGCGGTTTCGATACGGGCAGCGCCGCTGCGCAGTTCGTGGAGAAGGCGCAGTGGATCGAGCGCTTCAACGTCTACTACCACCTGGGCGTGGACGGCATCTCCATGTGGTTCGTGCCGCTGACGGCGTTCATCACCGTCATCGTGGTCATCGCTTCCTGGGAGTCGATCACCGAGCGCGTGAACCAGTATATGGGTGCGTTCCTGATCCTGTCGGGCCTGATGATCGGCGTGTTCAGCGCGCTCGACGGCATGCTGTTCTACGTGTTCTTCGAGGCCACGCTGATCCCCATGTACCTGATCATCGGTATCTGGGGCGGTCCAAACAAGATCTATGCCGCGTTCAAGTTCTTCCTGTACACGCTGCTGGGCTCGCTGCTGACGCTGATCGCGTTCATCTACCTTTACAACCAGTCGGGCGGCAGCTTCGACATCGCCACCTGGCACAAGCTGCCGCTGTCCGCGACGGCGCAAACCCTGCTGTTCTTCGCGTTCTTCGCTGCGTTCGCGGTGAAGGTGCCGATGTGGCCGGTGCACACCTGGCTGCCGGATGTGCACGTGGAGGCGCCCACGGGCGGCTCCGCCGTGCTGGCCGCCATCATGCTGAAGCTGGGTGCCTATGGCTTCCTGCGCTTCTCCATGCCGATCGCTCCCGACGCGGCCCACAAATGGGCCTGGCTGATGATCACCCTGTCCCTGGTCGCGGTGATCTACGTGGGCTTGGTGGCCATGGTGCAGAAGGACATGAAGAAGCTGGTGGCGTATTCGTCGGTGGCGCACATGGGGTTCGTCACGCTGGGCTTCTTCGTGTTCAACGATCTGGGCGTGTCCGGCGGTCTGGTGCAGATGATCGCCCACGGCTTCGTGTCCGGCGCGATGTTCCTGTGCATCGGCGTGCTCTACGACCGCGTGCATTCGCGGGAGATCGCCTCCTATGGCGGCGTGGTCAATACCATGCCCCGCTTCGCCGCGTTCGCGCTGCTGTTCGCCATGGCCAACTGCGGCCTGCCCGCGACGGCCGGATTCGTGGGCGAATGGATGGTGATCATCGCCGCGGTGAAGTTCGACTTCTGGATCGGCCTGGGCGCCGGCACAGCGCTGATCCTGGGCGCCAGCTACACGCTCTGGATGTACAAGCGCGTCTACCTGGGCCCGGTCGCCAACGACGACGTGCGCGGCCTCAGCGACATCAATTCCCGAGAGTTCCTCGTGCTGGCGCTTCTGGCGATCGCCGTGCTGTACATGGGCATCTATCCCAAGCCCTTCACCGATGTGATGGACGCGTCCGTCGCGGAGCTGCTCAAGCACGTGGCGCAGTCCAAGCTCCACTGACCAGACTGAACCGAGAGATACGAGATGATTGACAACATCAGCTGGCTGGCGATTTACCCCGAGATCGTGCTGCTGGTCATGGCATGCGTGATCGCCCTGGTGGACCTGGGCGTCACCAGCCCGCGGCGCACGGGCACCTATGTGCTGACCATGCTCACGCTCGCCGTGGTCGCCGTGCTGCAGGCCATGTACGCCAGCAGCGGCAACACTTTCTACGGCTGGGGGAACATGGTGGTGAGCGACGCCATGGGCAACTGGCTCAAGTGCTTCGCCACGGTGGCCATGATGGTCACGCTGGTCTACGGCCGTCCCTATGCAGCGGACCGTGACATGCTGCGCGGCGGCGAGCTGTTCACGCTGTGCATGCTGGCGCTGCTGGGCATCTTCGTGATGATCTCGGCCAACAACTTCCTGGTGATCTACCTGGGGCTGGAACTGCTCACGCTGTCGAGCTATGCGCTCGTGGCGCTGCGCCGTGACAACGTGACCGCGACCGAAGCGGCGATGAAGTACTTCGTGCTCGGCGCCATGGCCAGCGGTTTCCTGCTCTATGGCCTGTCCATGCTGTACGGCGCCACGGGTTCCCTGGATATCGGCCAGGTGTTCAAGGCGATCAATGCAGGTCAGATCCGCCACCAGGTGCTGGTGTTCGGCCTGGTGTTCGTCGTGGCGGGGCTGGCATTCAAGCTGGGCGTGGTGCCTTTCCACATGTGGATTCCCGACGTGTACCAGGGCGCTCCCACGGCCGTGACGCTGGTTATCGGCGGCGCCCCCAAGCTGGCGGCGTTCGCCATGGCGATCCGCCTGCTCGTGGACGGGCTGCTGCCGCTGGCCATCGACTGGCAGCAGATGCTGGCCGTCCTGGCCATCGGATCGCTGCTGGTGGGCAACCTGGCCGCCATCATGCAGACCAACCTCAAGCGCATGCTGGCGTATTCGACCATTTCGCAGATGGGCTTCGTGCTGCTGGGGTTGATGTCGGGCGTGGTGCACGGCAACGTGGATGCCAATGCCGTCGAGAACGCCTATAGCTCCGCCATGTTCTACGTGGTGACCTATGTGCTGACCACGCTGGCGGCGTTCGGCGTGATCCTGCTGCTGGCCCGCGAAGGCTTTGAAAGCGAAGAGATCTCCGACTTCGCCGGGCTCAACCAGCGCAGCCCTCTCTATGCCGGCGTGATGGCCGTGTGCCTGTTCTCCATGGCAGGCATCCCGCCGCTGGTGGGCTTCTATGCCAAGCTGGCGGTGCTGCAGGCGCTCGTGGCCTCGGGCCAGGCCTTCCACATCGGTCTGGCCGTGTTCGCGGTGATGATGTCGCTCATCGGCGCCTTCTACTACCTGCGCGTCGTGAAGGTGATGTATTTCGATGCGCCCCTCACTGCCACGAGCGTTTCGGCCCCGCTGGACGTGCGCATGGTGTTGACCGTGAACGGCGCGCTGGTGCTGATCCTGGGCCTGCTGCCGGGCGGCCTGATGTCCCTGTGCGCCGACGCCATCGTGCGCGCGCTGGCGACCTGATCCATCGGCGCGCGCCGCATGTCGCAGACGGCAGCCATCTGGCTCGTTATCGTGGCCGCCCTGGTGGCGGCCAATCTGCCATTTCTGACCGAGCGCTGGCTGCTGGTGGGGCCGCGCGTGCGTGCCGCGAAGCCCCTGGCCCTGCGCCTGTTGGAACTGGTGCTGCTGTACTTCGTGGTGGGCGGCATTGCGCTGCTGATCGAGAAGCGCGCGGGGCAGATCGCGGCCCAGGGCTGGGAGTTCTATGCCGTCACGGCGACCTTGTTCCTCACCCTGGCCTTTCCCGGATTCGTCTACCGCTACCTGATGCGCCGAGGAGGCGGGGGCGCTGCGGCGGATTGACGGAGCGCTGGCATGAAGGTCCTCGACCTGCTCTGTCCCCTGGGCCACGCGTTCGAAGGCTGGTTTGCATCTGAAGATGATTTCCAGAGCCAGCACGCGCGTGGGCTCGTGCAATGCCCCCTGTGCGGTAGCGGGGAGATCCGCAAGGGGCTGAGTGCACCGCGCCTGAATCTCCGTGCGTCAGCGGATGCGCCCCCGGAGGCGCTGCCTGCGTCCTCCAGTGCCGACGCCGCCGCTGTTCCCTCTCCGCAGGCACTGCAGGCGGCGTGGCTGCAGATGGCGCGACGCATCATCGCCGGGACCGAGGATGTGGGCAGCCGTTTTGCTGCCGAGGCACGGCGCATGCACTATGGCGAGGTCGAGGAGCGCGGCATCCGTGGACAGGCCTCGGCGCAGGAAACCGCGGAATTGCTGGACGAGGGCATTGCCGTTCTGCCCCTGTTGCTGCCCGAGGCTGCCAAGGAGCCGTTGCAATAGCCCTGTGCGCAGTGCGCGTCAAGGCGAGGGCAGCCCGAAGCGCTCGGCAAATGGCGCCGCGAAAGCCGGCGTGCCGCTGATGGACAAGGACAGTGTCACGCGCTCGCCGGCCTGGACTGATGGCGGAGCGCGCAGAAGATGCGCTCCAGGGTCATAGGCAAGAGGCTGCAGGGCATGGTCGCCGCGCTCGCATTGCAGGTCGTAGTCCCAGAGCCCGCCGTCATCCAGAGAGCCGCGCTGCTCGCCGAATTCTGCGCAGGCCCAGGCCAGCAGGGTCGTGATCTCTCGCAACAGTTCGGGCAGGCGCTCGGCTGTGGCGCTGGCCAGCGCGTCCCATGTGCAGGTGCCCTCGTTGTCTTCGCTGTAATCGAATTCCAGAAAATGCAATGCCATGATGAGGAAGAAAAAACCATGCTTGGAGTGAAAGAGGACGCTTCCCTTACGGCGTTGAAGGTGCGGAACCTGTGCTTCGGCTTTGCGGCTCGGCCCCTGTTCACGGACTGGAATGCGGATTTTCCTGCAGGGCTGTCGCTGATTCTCGGCGGCGAAGGTGTGGGCAAGACCAGCCTGTTGCGCCTGTTGGCCGGGGAATGTGCACCGCAGTCGGGCACCGTGACATACCAGGGCCCGGGTGCTGGCGTGCAGGACCTTTTAGGCTGCGAACTGGTGTTCTGG
>Ga0222428_100369_pt1 | contig 18960 bp, 21 predicted proteins | sample 2B5Ametagenome_FD_182471 | JGI IMG/M metagenome (GOLD analysis project Ga0222428, IMG submission 182471) | Enriched microbial communities from leaf-cutter ant dump, University of Wisconsin, Madison, United States - 2B5A (version 2) | ecosystem: Environmental > Terrestrial > Nest > Insects nest >...
GCTCATGCAAGCCAATTCCCCCGATTTCATGGTTTTCACGGGCAACGCCAACCCTGGCTTGGCTGCTGAGATCGCCCAGCACCTGGGCACCTCGCTCGGCGCTGTCGACGTGGGGCGTTTCTCCGACGGCGAAGTCACCGTCGAGATCAAGCAGAACGTGCGTGCCCGCGACGTGTTCGTCGTGCAATCCACCTGCGCGCCGACCAACGAGAACCTGATGGAACTGCTGATCATGGTCGATGCGCTCAAGCGCGCCTCGGCCGAACGCATCAGCGCCGTGATTCCCTATTTCGGCTACGCCCGCCAAGACCGCCGCCCACGCTCCACGCGCGTGCCGATCTCGGCCAAGGTCGTCGCCAACATGCTGCAGGCCGTGGGCGTGGCCCGCGTGCTGACCATGGACCTACACGCCGACCAGATCCAGGGCTTCTTCGACATTCCGGTGGACAACATCTACGCCTCGCCGGTGCTGCTGGGCGACCTGAACCAGAAGAAGTACGAGAACCTGATCGTCGTTTCCCCCGACGTGGGCGGCGTGGTGCGCGCCCGCGCGCTGGCCAAGCAGCTCGGCACGGACCTTGCCATCATCGACAAGCGCCGCCCCAAGGCCAACGTGTCCGAAGTGATGCACGTGATCGGCGACATCGAGGGCCGCAACTGCGTGATCATGGACGACATGATCGACACCGCCGGCACGCTGGTGAAGGCCGCCGAGGTGCTCAAGGAGCGCGGCGCCAAGAACGTCTATGCCTACTGCACGCACCCCATCTTCTCCGGTCCCGCCATCGAGCGCATCGCCCAGGGCTCGGCGCTCGACGAAGTGGTCGTGACCAACACCATTCCCTTGAGCGATGCCGCCAAGGGGTGTTCCAAGATTCGCCAGCTCTCCGTGGCGCCGCTGATCGGCGAGACGATCCAGCGCATCGCCAAGGGCGAGTCGGTGATGAGCCTGTTCTCGGAAGCCTGAGCTTCCGGAACGACAAGCAGGACCCACGCCCTTTCGGGCATGGGGTCTTTTTCAACGATGGGCCAGGCTGGTCGCGGCCGGCCCCAACAGGAGTAGATCCATGCAATTCGTCGCTTTTGAGCGCGCCAAGCAAGGTACGGGTGCGAGCCGCCGCCTGCGCATTTCCGGCAAGACCCCCGGCATCGTCTACGGCGGCGCCGCCGAACCCCAGCAGATCGAGCTGGACCACAACGCCCTATGGCACGCCCTGAAGAAGGAAGCGTTCCACTCCAGCGTGCTGGACATGGAAATCAACGGCCAGACCACCAAGGTGCTGCTGCGCGACGTGCAGTACCACCCCTTCAAGCAGCTGGTGCTGCACGTGGACTTCCAGCGCGTGGATGCCAAGACCAAGCTGCACATGAAGGTGCCGCTCCACTACAGCGGCGCTGAAGAGTCGCCCGCCGTGAAGGTGGACAAGTGCCTGGTGACGCCCGTGGTGACCGAGCTGAACGTGAGCTGCATGCCTTCGGACCTGCCCGAGTTCATCAACGTGGACCTGAGCAATCTGCAGAAGAACGTGTCCCTGCACCTCAAGGACATCAAGCTGCCCAAGGGCGTCTCTGCCGTGATCCGTGGCAGCCAGACCAACCCCGTGCTGGTGTCCGTGGTGGCCCCGGCCGCCGAGGCTCCGGCACCTGCCGAAGGCGAGGCCGCTCCCGCAGCAGCTCCCGCCAAGAAGGGCAAGAAGTAATCCGCTTCGCCCCCTAGCCGACGGCCCGCCCCTGCGCGGGCCGTTTGTTTTTTCGGCCCAGGATAATCGCGCACATGATCAGGTTGTTTGTAGGCTTGGGCAATCCCGGGCCGGAGTACGAGAGCACGCGCCACAACGCAGGCTTCTGGTGGGTGGACGCGCTGGCGCGCGAACTCAAGGTCATGCCTGCGCCCGAGCGCGCCTACCATGGCCTCGTGGCGCGCACCAGTGTTGCGGGGCAGAGCGTCTGGCTGCTGCAGCCGCAGACGTTCATGAACCTGTCGGGCAAGTCGGTGGCGGCGCTGGCGCGCTTCTTCAAGATCGCCCCCGAGGAGATCCTGGTGGTGCACGACGAGCTGGACTTCGCCCCCGGCCAGGTCAAGCTCAAGCGTGGCGGCAGCCACGGCGGCCACAACGGGCTGCGCGACATCCACGCCCAGCTCGGCAGCAGCGACTACTGGCGCCTGCGCATCGGCATCGGCCATCCCGGCGCGAAGGCCGAAGTGGCGAACTGGGTGCTCAAGAAGCCCGCGCTCGATCAGCGCACGCTGATCGAGGACAGCATCGCCCACTCGCTCAAGGCCTGCCCGGCCCTGCTGGCCGGCGACATGGACAAGGCCATGCAGCTCGTTCACACCACCAAGCCACCGCGCCCCAAGCCGCCCCGCCCTGCCGCGCCACCCGAAAGCGCCGCAGGCTGACTCCTGTTTTGATAGCTGCTTGCGCTTACCCAGTAAGCGCCAGAGACCAAAAAGACTTGAAACTTCAGGCCGACGGCACGGCCTGCAGCCGGTGGAACTTCTGCCACAGCGTCTCGCGGCTTTCCGTGTGCGCGGGGTCCACGGGGATGCAAGCCACGGGACAGATCGCCACGCACTGTGGCTCGTCGAAGTGGCCCACGCATTCGGTGCACTTCGCAGGATCGATGTCGTAGTGCACCTCGCCCAGGTGGATGGCCTGGTTGGGGCACTCGGGCTCGCACACGTCGCAGTTGATGCACTCCTCGGTGATCATCAGCGCCATGGCAGGTCTCCGGGGGACTGAAGGGCGGGCATGGACCGGATTATCCGCCTGCCGCGAAGGCCCCGCGGGTTTTGCCGCTATGCTCGCGCTCGCCCTATGCCCCTGTTCCTCCTGCAACGGCTGTTCACCCTCCTCCTGACACTGCTGGGCGCGTCCCTGGTCGTGTTCGTGGTGCTGGAAATCCTGCCCGGCAATGCGGCCGAAGTGCTGCTGGGGCCGGACGCCGCGCCCGAGGCCGTGGCCGCGCTAGCCGCGAAGCTGGGGCTGGACCAGCCGGCCTGGCAGCGCTACGGCCAGTGGCTGGCCGGCCTGCTCACGGGCGACCTGGGCGACAGCCACGCCTACAGCACGCCCGTGCTCGGCCTCATCCTGGAGCGGCTGGCGCTGACCGTTCCCCTGGCGCTGCTGGCCATGGTGCTGGCCTCCGCCCTGGCGCTGGCGGCGGGCGTCTACGCGGCATCACGCCACAAACGCCTGGGCGACGTGGGCGTGATGGGGCTGGCGCAGATCGGCATCGCCATCCCGAACTTCTGGTTCGCCATCCTGCTCATCCTGGTGTTCTCGGTAAAGCTGCAATGGTTCTCGGCCGGGGGCTTTCCGGGCTGGGGCGAGGGCGTGCTCCCCGCTCTCCAGTCGCTGCTGCTGCCCGCCGTGGCGCTGGCCGTGGTGCAAGCGGCGATCCTGGCGCGCATCACGCGTTCGGCCGTGCTGGACGTGCTGCGCGAGGACTTCGTGCGCACCGCGCGCGCCAAGGGGCTCACGCGCCGCGCCGTGCTCTGGGGCCACGTGCTGCGCAACGCCATGATCCCCGTGGTCACCGTGATGGGCCTGCAGTTCGCCAACCTGCTGGCCGGCACCATCGTGGTGGAAAACGTCTTCTACCTGCCGGGCCTGGGCCGGCTGATCTTCCAGTCCATCGCCAACCGCGACCTCGTGGTGGTGCGCAACTGCGTGATGCTGCTGGCCGCCATGGTGGTGGCCGTGAACTTCGTGGTGGACCTGCTCTACGCTGCCATCGACCCGCGCGTGAAGGCCACGCGCGCATGAACATGCTGCGCCACCGCAGCTTCGCCGCCGGCGCCGTGCTCACGCTGGCGCTGCTGGCCGCCGCCGCGCTCTCGCTGGCCTGGACGCCCTGGCCACCCTACGAGATCGACATGGATGCCGCCCTGCGGCCCCCCGGCCCTGGCCATTGGCTGGGCACGGACGCCTATGGCCGCGACGTGGCCTCGCTGCTGCTGGTGGGCGCGCGCGCCTCGCTGTTGGTGGGCGTGGTCGCGGTGGGCATCGGCCTGGTGCTGGGCACGGCCCTCGGGCTGCTGGCGGCGGCGCGGCGCGGCTGGGTGGAGGAAGCGGTGATGCGCCTGGCGGACTTCACCTTCGCCTTCCCCGCGCTGCTGCTGGCCATCATGCTCACGGCCGTGTTCGGCCCGGGCATGGTGAACGCCATGGTGGCCATCGGCATCTTCTACGTGCCCACGTTCGCGCGGGTCACGCGCGCGGTGGCCACGTCCGTCTGGGCGCGCGACTACGTGCTGGCCGCGCGCGCCTGCGGCAAGGGGGCATGGCGCATCACGCTGGACCACGTGCTGCCCAACATCGCGCCGCTGCTCATCGTGCAGGCCACGGTGCAGTTCGCGCTCGCCATCCTGGCCGAGGCGGCCCTGTCGTACCTGGGCCTGGGTACGCAGCCGCCCCAGCCCTCGTGGGGCCGCATGCTGGCCGAGGCGCAGACGCTGATGTTCCAGGCGCCGCTGCTGGCGGTGTGGCCCGGCGCGGCGATCGCGCTGGCGGTGCTGGGGCTGAACCTGCTGGGCGACGGGCTGCGCGACCTGCTCGACCCGAGGATGCAGCGGTAGAACGGCCGCTTGCCAAAACGGCACTCAAAGGTAATACTTGCATTATTACCAAGGAGGCCATGCCATGACCACCACCGTCAAACTCCCGCCCGATCTGGAACAGTCGCTGCGCCAGTACTGCGCCGCCGCGGGCCGCGGCATCAGCGAAGTGATGCGCGACGCGCTGGCGGCCTACCTGGCCAGTGTGCCCGCCGCGCCCGCGTCGGCCTGGTCGCTGGGGGCCGACCTGTTCGGCCGCCATGCCGGCCCGGCCGATCTGGCAAGCGCCCGCCGCACCCACGCAGGCGATGCGTGGGAACAGAAGCACGCGCGCCGCGTCGGCCGATGAGCGACGCGCACCACGTCGCCGAGCCGCCCGCGCCCTGGATCATCGCCCCGCGCGGGCAAGTGCTGGTGGACAGCGGCCCGCTGCTGGCCCTGTTCAACGCCGCCGACGACTGGCACGCGCCGGTCGTCGCGTGGCTGAAGGCGCACCCCGACGCGGCCCTGGTCAGCACCTGGCCGGTGCTGACCGAGGTCTGCGCCCTGCTGGCGCGGCGCGTGCACAACCAGGCGGCGCTCGACTTCCTGCTGTGGGTGGAGCGCGGCGCGCTGTGCGTCGATGCGCCCGGCGAGGCCAGCCTGGCGCAGATGCGCCGCATCGCGCAGCGCTTCGCCAGCCTGCCGCTGGACCTGGCCGACGCCTCCATCGCCGAGGCCGCCGAGCGCCTGGGCCTGCGCCGCATCCTGAGCATCGATGCCGACTTCGACATCTACCGCGACACGCGGGGCCGCCCGCTTGTCAACCTGCTTCGTTCCTGAGAGCCTGATGCTGCACGTCGACAACCTGCGCATCACCCTGCCCACGCGGCGCGGCAGGGCCGAGGCCGTGCGCGGGCTGGACTTCGCGCTGGCGCGCGGCGAGACGCTGGGGCTGATCGGCGAGTCGGGTTGCGGCAAGTCGCTCACGGCCCTGGCGCTCATGGGCCTGCTGCCCGAGGGCGCGCAGGCTTCGGGCAGCATCCGCTGGGGCGGCCAGGAACTGCTGGGCCAGCCCGACGCGCAGCTCTGCCGCCTGCGCGGCAACCGCATCGCCATGGTCTTCCAGGAGCCCATGACGGCCCTCAACCCCGTGCACGCCATCGGCCGCCAGGTGGCCGAGCCGCTGCGCCTGCACCAAGGGCTGACGGCCCGGCAGGCGCGCGCCGAGGCCGTGGCGCTGCTGGAGCGCGTGGGCATCGCGCAGGCGGAGCAGCGCTTCGACGCCTACCCGCACCAGTTCTCGGGCGGGCAGCGCCAGCGCATCACCATCGCCATGGCGCTGGCCTGCGGGCCCGACCTGCTGATCGCCGACGAACCCACCACGGCGCTGGACGTGACGCTGCAGCGCCAGATCCTCGACCTGATCTCCGCGCTGGTGGCGGAGCGCGGCATGGCGTTGATCCTGGTATCGCACGACCTGGGCGTGATCGCGCAGACCGTGCAGCGCACGCTGGTCATGTACGGCGGCACGGTGGTCGAGAGCGGCCCGACGCGCACCGTGTTCGGCGCGCAGGCCCATCCCTACACGCGGGGGCTGTTCGCCGCGCGCCCGCGCCTGGGCGCCGCGCGGGGCACGCACCTGCCCACCATCGCCGGCACCGTGCCCGAGCTGGCCGACCTGCCGGCCGGCTGCCCCTTCGCCGGGCGCTGCGCCCTCACCATCGACGCCTGCCGCACGGCCCTGCCGCCCACCGTGGCGCTGGGCCCGGGCCACACGGCGCGCTGCATCCGCCTGGACGGCCACGCCGCATGAGCACTACCGATTTCATAGCTGCTTGCGCTTGTCCAGCAAGCGCTGGAGGCCAATTTGATGCTGACCCTCCCCTGCTGCGCGTGCGCGGCCTGGAGCGCAGCTACCCGCTGCCGCGCACGCGGCTCTTCGGGCCGCGCCCCGTGCTCCACGCGCTGCGCGGCCTGAATTTCGACCTGGCCGCCGGGCGCAGCCTGGGCGTGGTGGGCGAATCGGGCTCGGGCAAGTCCACGCTGGCGCGGCTGGTGATGGCGCTGGACACGCCCAGCCGCGGCATCGTGGAGCTGCTGGGCCGCGACCTGCACCGGCTGCCGGCGCCTGCGCTGCGCGCCGCACGGCGCGATTTCCAGATGGTGTTCCAGGACCCCTACGGCTCCCTGGACCCGCGCCACACGGTAGAGCGCATCGTGGCCGAGCCGCTGCAGGCCCTGGGCCTGGCCCCGCGCACAGAGCAGCGCGAGCGCGCGGCCGAGGCGCTGGCCCAGGTGGGCCTGCGCGCAGGCGACGCGCACAAGTACCCGCACGAATTCTCCGGCGGCCAGCGCCAGCGCATCGCCATCGCCCGCGCGCTCATCACCCGCCCGCGCCTCATCGTGGCCGACGAGCCGGTGAGCGCGCTCGACGTTTCCGTGCAGGCCCAGGTGCTGGGCCTGATGCAGGACCTGCAGGAGCGCCTGGGGCTCAGCTACCTGCTCATCAGCCACGACCTCGCGGTGGTCGGGCACCTGTGCGACGAGGTGCTGGTGATGCACCAGGGCACGGTGGTGGAGCGCGGCGCGCCGCAGGCGCTGTTCAGCCATCCGGAGCATCCCTATACGCGAGCGCTGGTGGCGGCGGTACCGCGCCTCCTGTAGTAAAAAGGGCACAGCCATACACATTCCATATAACGAGGAGACCCCCATGTTCACCCGCCGCTCAGCCCTCGCCTCCGGCGCCCTGGCCGCCACCGCGCTGGGCGCCACTGCGCTGGCCGTGCCCCTGCACGCGCTGGCGCAGCAGGGCAAGAAGGACAGCGTCACCCTGGCGCTGGTGCTGGAGCCCCCGGGCCTGGACCCCACGGCCGGCGCGGCCTCGTCCATCGCCGAGGTCACGCTCTACAACATCTACGAGACGCTGACCAAGATCAACGCCGACGGCAGTGTCTCGCCCCTGCTGGCCGAGAGCTGGGAAGTCTCGCCCGACCTCAAGACCTACACCTTCAAGCTGCGCCGCGGCATCACCTTCCACAACAACGAGCCCTTCAACGCCGCGGCCGTCAAGTTCTCCCTGGACCGCGCGGGCGCCGCCAAGAGCACCAACAAAGACAAGCGCACCTTCGCCAACCTGAGCACCCAGGTGGTGGACGACTACACCGTAGTGGTCATCAACAAGGACATCGACCCCGACCTGCTGTTCCTGCTGGGCCAGGCCACGGCCGTCATCGTAGAGCCCAAGAGCGCCGACACCAACGCCGCCAAGCCCGTGGGCACGGGCCCCTACAAGCTCACGGCATGGAGCCGCGGCGCGTCCATCTCGCTCACGGCGTGGCCCGGCTGGCGCCAGGCGGCGCAGGTCAAGATCCGGCGCGCCACGTTCCGCTTCATCCCCGACCCGGCGGCCCAGGTGGCCGCGCTGCTCGCGGGCGACGTGGACGCCTTCCCGCGCGTCACGCCGCGCAGCATGGCGCAGTTCAAGGGCAACCCGCGCTTCCAGGTCATCGTGAGCGGCTCGCGCGCCAAGACCATCCTGGCGATCAACAACGCACGCAAGCCCCTTCATGATGTGCGCGTGCGCCGCGCCATCGCCGCCGCCATCGACCGCAAGGCCGTCATCCAGGGTGCGGCCGACGGGCTGGGCGTGCCCATCGGCAGCCACTACGTGCCCGGCGCCTTCGGCTACGTGGACACCACCGGCATCAACCCCCACGACGTGGAAAAAGCCAAGAAGCTCCTGGCCGAGGCCGGCGTGAAGCTGCCGCTCACGCTCACCATGACGCTGCCGCCCGCGCCCTACGCGCGCCAGGGCGGCGAGGTGATCGCCGCGCAACTCGCCAAGGTGGACATCACCGCCAAACTGCAGAACGTGGAATGGGCGCAGTGGCTCTCGGGCACCTACGGCAACAAGAACTACGACCTGACGCTGATCTCCCACGTCGAACCCTTCGACCTGGAGAACTTCGCCAAGCCCGACTACTACTGGGGCTACCGCTCCGAGAAGTTCGACCAGCTCTACGACAAGATCAAGACCACCACCCGCCCCGCCGACCGCGCGCGCCTGCTGGGCGATGCGCAGCGCCTGCTGGCCGAGGACGCGGCGCACGCCTTCCTCTACCAACCGCAGTGGGTCACCGTCGCCAACAAGAACCTGCGCGGGCTGTGGAAGGACATGCCGGTGTTCGTCAACGACCTCTCCACCCTGTCCTGGGCATGAACGCATTGCACGACCTCTCCGCCCGCGATCTGCTCGCTGCCTACCGCGCGCGCAGCCTCTCTCCCGTCGAAGTCACGCAGGCGCTGCTCGACCACATCGCGCGCTGGGAGCCGCACCTCGCCGCCACCTGGCTGCTGCGCCCCGAGGCCGCCCTGGCCCAGGCCCGCGCCAGCGAGGCGCGCTGGCTGCGCGGCGCGCCCTGCGGCCCGCTGGACGGCGTGCCCGCCACCGTCAAGGACAACATCGCCACCCAGGGCGATCCCACGCCGCTGGGCACCGCCGCCGCCGAACTGCTGCCCGCTGCGGCCGACGCGCCGCCCGCCGCGCGGCTGCGCGAGGCCGGCGCCGTCGTCGTCTGCAAGACCACCATGCCCGACTACGGCATGCTCTCCTCGGGCCTGTCGTCGTTCCACAAGCTCGCGCGCAACCCGTGGGACCTGGGCAAGACCCCCGGCGGGTCGAGCGCGGGCGCGGGCGCCGCCGCCGCCGCGGGCTACGGGCCGCTGCACCTGGGCACCGACATCGGCGGCTCCATCCGCCTGCCCGCGGGCTGGTGCGGGGTCTTCGGCCTCAAGCCCAGCCTGGGCCGCGTGCCCATCGACCCACCCTACACCGGCCGCGCCGCCGGCCCCATGACGCGCAGCGCGGCCGATGCGGCGCTCATGATGCAGGTGCTGAGCCAGCCCGACGCGCGCGACAGCATGAGCCTGCCGCCCGAGCCCATTGCGTGGGAACGCTACGCCGAACGCAGCCTGCAAGGGCTTCGCGTGGGCCTGCTGCTCGACGCGGGCTGCGGCCTGCCCACCGACCCCGAGGTGCGTGCCGCCGTCGCATCCGCCGCGCGCCTCTTCGAGCAGGCGGGCGCCATCGTCGTGCCCATGCGCCCCTTCCTCACGCGGCAGATGCTCGACGGCATGGACCACTTCTGGCGCATGCGCTCGCACATGGACCTGCGCACGCTCGCGCCCGAACGGCAGGCCCAGGTGCTGCCCTTCATCCGCGACTGGGCCGCGAGCGCCGCCGCCTTGGACGGCGCGCAGGTGTTCGACGCCAGCCAGCAGTTCCACGCCACGCGCGTGGCCACCGTGCGCGCCTGCGCGCCATTCGACTACGTGCTCTCGCCCGTCGCGCCCATCGCCGCGTTCCCGGCCGAGCTGCCCTCGCCCACCAACGACCCGCTGCGCCCGCTGGAGCACATCGCCTTTACCGTGCCGTTCAACATGTCGGAGCAGCCCGCCGCATCGGTCAACTGCGGCTATACCGCCAGCGGCCTGCCCATCGGCCTGCAGATCGCGGGCCGGCGCTTCGACGACCTGGGCGTGCTGCAGGTCGCCCATGCGTTCGAGCAGATGCGCGGGCCGCAGCGGCCGTGGCCCCTGCCTCCCGCAGCGTCAATATGAGTAAAAACGGCTCCAGCGCTTATCCAGCAAGCGCTAGCAGCTATCAAACCTGAAGCATCAGCGCTGCGCCGTGGCCAGCCGCACGGCCAGCCCCAGGAACACCACGCCGGCCACGCGGTTCAGCAGCCGCTGGGCGCGGGCCGAGCGCAGCAGCAGCGTGCCGAACGCACCCGAGAAGCAGGCGATCGCGCCGAACACCAACAGCGTGGCCAGCATGAACACCACGCCCAGCACCATGATCTGCTGCGCCATGCCGCCACGCGCCGGGTCGGCGAACTGGGGCAGGAAGGCCAGGAAGAAGATCAGCACCTTGGGATTGGTGAGGTTCATCACCACCCCGCGCCCCACCATGCGCAACGCGCTGCCGCGGCCCTGGCCGGCGTTGGCAGCCTCCGGCGCGCCCGGTGTGCCAGCCGGCGCGCGCAGGGCGCCCCAGGCCAGCCAGGCCAGGTAGGCCGCGCCTGCGAACTTGAGCACCGTGAACGCCGTGCTGGAAGCCGCGAACACCGCCGCCAGCCCCAGCGCCACCGCCGCCGTGTGTCCGACGAGCCCCAGGCACAGGCCCAGCACCACGCACATGCCCGCGCGCCAGCCGCGCTGCGCGGACTGCAGCAGCACGAAGAGGTTGTCGGGCCCGGGCGTGAGACCCAGGATGACGGAGACGCCGAAGAACGCAGCGAGGGTTTCGGTGGAAGGCATGGCACGCATTGTGCCCCCCGGTTGGCCGCACAATCCCAGGCCTGTGCCGGCACATCCGCCGGCTTCCACGGATCGCTTCGCAATGGACTTCTTCCTCCTGGTGGCGCTGGCCGCCACCGGCGCCTACATGCTCAACACCCAGCAGCAGCACCGGCGCATCGCGCTGCTGGGCCGCCACCTGCAGCCCTACCAGATCGAACGGCTCATGGAGACGCTCATCCAGGGCTACCTGCGCGCCATGGGCGAGCAGGACGCCGAGCGCCGCGCCCAGGTGCTGAACATGCTGGAAGGCAGCGAGGCGCAGCTGTGCGAGCAGTTCGAGCGCCTGGTGGCCGATTTCCGCCGCGTGCCCGCGCCGCTGGCGCGCGTGAGCCGGCTGCCGCTGGGCCTGCCGTTCGCGCTGCAACTCTTTCCCGGCGCATCGTTCGACATGCGCGATGCCCTGGCCCTGCACGCGCGCGGCATTGCCCGCGTGTCGCGCAACGAGGCGTGCCTGGCCCCGCGCGACAAGGCTTTCACCCTGACCGCCGAGCTGCTGCTGATGCAGCACACCTGCCACTGGTTCTGCAAATCCAAGGCCGTGGCCTCCGCCCGCGTGATGGCGCGCCACCAGACAGCCCATGCGCAGATCATGGCCTCGGTCTCGCCGGAGACCCGCTCGGCCTATGTGGCTCTCACGGGAGCGCAGTAGTCCGCGTCCTACTCCGCAACGCGCCTTGCGGCGTTCCAATGCGCACAGCGCCATGACAATGCCCGACCTCCCTTCCTCCTCCGCCTGGATTGCGCTGGGCGTGCAGCACGCGGTGCTGGCGCGCGCCATGCCCGCCGTGCGCCACGACCTGGCCGCCCCCTTGTCCGTGATGCGCATGGGCACCACGGTGCTCAAGCGGCGCCTGGCCGACGGCGAACTGCCGCCCGCGCAGGCGGTGGAGCGCGTGGAGCAGCTCGAAACCCATCTCGCCAGCCTGACCGACAGCGCCCGGCGCCTGCGCCACTGGGACCTGCAGGCCCCGCCCGCCAGCGCACCGCTGCGCGCCACGGCGCAGCTGGCGCAGCAGTGGGCGCAGCCGCTGCTGGCCCTGCGCGGCCTGGCGGTGGAGCTGGCGGACGGCGACACCCTGCCCGACACGCCCGTCGCCCAGCACCTCCTGCTGTGCCTGCTGCTGGGTGCGGTTCACCTCCTGGCGGAGGCGCCCGCAGCGCCCGCCTGCATCCGCATCGGCCCCGTGCCGGACCAGGCAAACGCCCTGCGCGTGCAGGCCGAGGGGCTGGCCCATCAGGGGCTGGCCGAGCAATCCCTGCCCGCGCCGCAGGCGCAGGGCATGCCGCCGCTGGACGGCGCCGCGCTGCAGCACTTGGCGCGCCATGGCGGCGCCGACCTGCGCTGGGGCGACGGGTGGGTGGAGGTCACTGCGCCGTGACGATCCAGCCCTCCAGCGGATCCAGGTCCGCCGGCAGGCCGTAGCGCGCATCGCCCTGCTGCTGCCGCTGCAGCGCCCAGCCGGCCTGCACCATGCACAGCACGGCATCCAGGCTGTCGCCGCTGGCATCGTGCAGCAGGGTTTCGCGCAGCGGCTGCGCCGCCACCAGTGCCAGGCCCAGGCGCGTGGCGCCGTGTTCCAGGCCATCCAGGATGTCGGCGCGCGCAGCCAGCCGCTCGGGGGTCCGGCGCTGGCGGTCGTCGCTCTTGTAGCTGCGCCGGCCGACCAGCTCGCGCGCCAGCAGGCCTGGGTAGGCTTCCAGCGCCACGCGGCGCGGGTCGCCGCCGTGCAGGCCCGGCAGGTGCACGCCCGCATCCAGCAGCAGGGGCACGCCCGCATGGAGCATGTAAGCCACGGGCGGGTTGACCCATTTCATCGAGGGGCTGGAGCCCGCGGGCCCGTCGGTTGCGCGGTGGGCGAATTTGGCGCCCACGGGACGCGCGGCGCAGAAGGCGGCGAACGCCGCGCGGATCTGCGCACGCGTGAGCGTGCGGTAGTGCTGCATGCAGTCCTCCCACGCCAGCGGCCAGCCCAGCGCCGCCACCAGTTCGCGCGGCAGGCCGAACGGCACATCGAAGCCGCCGACCCAGTCGCCCGGCTGGCGCAGCCACTCGCCCCATGCCTGCAGGGTGCCGAAGCGCTGCAGTCCGTGCAGCACCACCTGCGCGCCCTGCGACTCCCCCAGCGCCAGCACGATGGGCTTGCGCGGCCCCGGGCTGCTTGAGAAGTCGCAGCCGGCGAGCATCATCCCAATGCCAGCGCCGCCACGCCCGCCGCGATCAGCAGCGCGCCGGCGATGCGCGCGGCGCGGTCGCCCTCGCCCAGCAGGTGCCCGCCGATGAGCGCAGCGAACAGCATGGACACCTCGCGCGCGGGGGCCACGTGGGCCATGGGCGCCTCCTGCATGGCGTAGAGCACCAGCACGTAGGCGATGGGGCTCACGGCGGCCACCAGCAGCGCGAAGCGCCATTGCACGGCCCACAGCCGCGCCAGCTCCGCGCGGTCGCGCAGGGCCACGGGTGCCAGCACCGCCACGCGCACGAAGTTGCCCATGTAGTCCACGAGGATGGGCGAGAGCAGCATGAACTTGACCGCATAGCCGTCCACCACCGTATAGCTGGCGATGAACACGCCGGTCAGCACGCCGTAGAGCATGCCCTTGCGCACGCGCCGGCGCGCCTGCGGATCGTGCGCCGCGCGCAGCAGGCTTGGGCCCCCGGCGATCAGGAACACGCCGCCCACCACGCCCGCGATGCCCACGGCGCCCAGCGCCGACAACTGCTCGCCCAGCAGCGTCACGGCCACCAGCGATGACAGCAGCGGCCCCGTGCCGCGCGCGAGCGGGTAGACCACCGTCAGGTCGGCCTTGCGGTAGCCGCGCAGCAGGATCACGTAATACAGCACGTGCAGCACGCCGCTGAACACCACGATGCCCCACTCGCGCGTGCCCCAGAGCGGCACGGCGTCGCGCCCCATCCACCAGCCCAGCGGCGCCCAGACCACCGCCATCAGCGTCGAGGTGAAGAACGCGAAGCGCGCGTCGCCGCCCGCCTTCTTGGCGGCGATGTTCCAGCCCGCGTGGATCAGGCCGGCCAGGATGATGAGGGCGAACGCGTTGAGGGACATCGGGAGGTCACGAAAGGAAAAGGGCGCCGCAGCGGCGCCCTGGCAGCAGAAGGTGCAGCGGGAATCAGGCCCTGCCGATGATCGAAGCCGTGGCCATCAGCTCCTCCAGCAGCGCGAACGACACGCGGCCGGACACGGCGTACGGGTCCAGCTCGGGCCGCTCCGAATACTTGAGCACGATGGAATGGTTGAGCTTGGCCAGGTTCACCTGGCCCATGGACCAGCCGGAGAAGCGCCGCTCGTCGATCTCCTCGAAGTGCAGCAGCTCCACGTCCTTGTGCCGCACGTCCTTCTGGATGCTGGCGTACAGCCGGCTCACGGCCGAGCGCCCGCCTTCGATGGCCTGCAGGAAGATGCCGCCGCCGTAGCACAGCACGCCGGTGATGCCGCAGGCGGGGTTGTGTTCACGGCCTTCCGCAAGGATGGCCTCGATGGCCGCGGGCGAAGTGTCCACGGCACGGCTGACGTAAAGCAGGCGCACGAGCATCATCCATTCCTTCCGGGTATGAGTGAGAGAAATTCGCGTCGCAGCGCCGGGTCCTTGAGGAACACGCCGCGCATCACGGAGTTGATCATCTTGCTGTCCATCTCGCGCACCCCGCGCCAGGACATGCAGAAATGGCTCGCCTCCATCACCACGGCCAGGCCGTCGGGCTGGGTCTTCTCCATGATGAGGTCGGCCAGCTGCACCACGGCTTCTTCCTGGATCTGCGGGCGGCCCATCACCCAGTCCACCAGCCGCGCATACTTCGACAGCCCGATCACGTTGGTGTGCTCGTTGGGCAGGATGCCAATCCAGATCTTGCCGATCACCGGGCAGAAGTGGTGGCTGCAGGCGCTGCGCACAGTGATGGGGCCGACGATCATCAGCTCGTTTAGGTGCTCGGCGTTCGGAAACTCGGTGATCGCGGGCGGCTGCACGTAGCGGCCCTTGAACACCTCGTTCAGGTACATCTTCGCCACCCGCCGCGCGGTGCTGCGCGTGTTGTGGTCGCCGGCCGTGTCAATAACCATGGCATCCAGCACGCCCTGCATCTTGGACTCCACCTCGTCGAGCAGTTGCTCCAGCTCGCCCGGCTGGATGAACTCGGCGATGTTGTCGTTCGCATGGAAGCGCTTGCGGGCCGCGTTCAAACGCTCGCGGATCTTGACGGAGACGGGCGTGCCCTCGTCGGGCACGTGGGCGTTCGGTTCGGAAGACATGCCGGCATGGTACCAGCGAATACGGCTGGCTTCTCTATGGGTGATTTTTGCCCCCAGCGCTTATGCATCAAGCGCAGGCAGCTACATATTCAATAGCGATTGCCCGTCACCCACAGCGCCGCGCGCATGATGCCGAACGCGATGCGGTCGAGCACGCGCACGCGCCAGGGACGGCTGGCATAGCGGGCCGCGTCCAGCGGGCCGCCGCCGCTGTCCATGGCCTGCGACAGGCGCTCGCGCAGTTCCCGGGCGAAGGCGGCGTCGCGCACCACCACGTTGGCCTCGCGCGCCAACAGCAGCGACAGCGGGTCGAGGTTGCTGGAGCCCACGGTGGCCCAGGGGCGGTCGCCCTGGGCGTCGATCACCGCCACCTTGGCGTGCAGGAAGCTGGGTGCGTATTCGTGGATCTCCACGCCGGCGGCCAGCAGCGCGCCATAGACCGGCCGCGCGGCGTGGTACTGCATGAAGTATTCGTAGCGCCCCTGCAGCAGCAGGCGCACGCGCACGCCGCGGCGCGCGGCCAGCACCAGCGCGCGGCGCAGCTTGCCGCCGGGCACGAAGTAGGCGTTGGCGATGATGATCTCGTGGCGCGCGTTGCCGATCGCGCGGCGGTAGGCGCGCTCGATGCGGCCGCGGTGGCGCACGTTGTCGCGCAGCACGAGCGCGGCGCGCATGCGCCGGCCGGCGTTTTCGGCCAGGCGTGCCTCGATCTGCGCCGCATGGGCCACGCGCAGGTCGGCCAGCGCCATGGACAGGCGCCGGCGGCGCGCGTCGCGCACGGCCAGCATGCGCCACCAGAGCTGCTCCATGGTCTCGCTGGCGTGGCGCACCAGCGTGCCCTGCACGCGCACGGCGAAGTCGAAGCGCGGCGCCTGCAGCTGCCCATGGTGGGGGTCGTGGAAGTCGTCGAGCACGTTGATGCCGCCGCAGAACAGCACCCGCCCGTCCACCGCGCAGAGCTTGCGGTGCAGGCGGCGCCAGCGCTTGGGCAGCAGCAGGCCCAGGGGGCCCAGCGGCGAGTACACCTGCACGCGCACGCCGGCCTCGGCCATGCGCTGGCCCCAAGGCTGCGGCAGGCGCCCCGTGCCCACGCCGTCCACCGCCAGGTGCACGCGCACGCCGCGCAGGGCGGCGCGGATGAGCGCCTCGGCCACGTCGGCGCTGGAGCCCGTGCAGTCGAAGATGTAGGTCTCGAACTGGATGTCGGACAGCGCGGCATCCATCTCGGCGATGAGCGCCGGGAAGAACTCCTGCGTGCCCTGCAGCAGCTGGATCTGGTGGTCGGTCCCGGCGTAGCGGGGCTGGCGGCGGCGCGCCATCGCCTACAGGCGGAATTCCGCGATCAGCGGCAGGTGGTCGGACATGCGCCACCAGATGCGCCCGCGCGGCACGTGCAGCGACAGCGGCGTGAGGCCGCGCACGTAGACGTGGTCGAGCTGCACCATGGGCAGCCGCGCCGGGTAGGTGAAGGACTGGTGGGCCTCGTCGTACTCGAAGAGGCCGAAGCCGGCCAGCATGCGCTTGATCTGCAGGCCCCAGTCGTTGAAGTCGCCCGCGACGACGAGCGGCGCGTCGTCGGGCACCTCGCGCGCGATGAAGCGCTGCAGCTGCGCCACCTGGCGCAGGCGGCTGCCGGCGATCAGGCCCAGGTGCACCACGATGGCGTGCACGCGCTTGCCCTGCACGTCCACCTCCACGTGCAGCAGGCCGCGCTGCTCGAAGCGGTGGTCGGAGATGTCCTCGTGCTGGTGCCCGATCACGGGCCAGCGGGTGAGCAGCGCGTTGCCGTGCTCGCCGTCGCGCGTGTAGGCGTTGGTGCGGTAGACGGCCTCGTAGCCCTCGGGCGCCAGGTAGTCGGCCTGCGGCACCTCGGGCCAGCGGTCGAAGTACAGCGCCTCGCGCCGGTTGAGCTTGCGCACTTCCTGCAGGCAGACGATGTCTGCGTCGAGCTGCTCCACGGCCAGGCCCAGGTTGTGGATCTCCAGGCGGCGCGCAGGACCCAGGCCCTGCACACCCTTGTGGATGTTGTAGGTGGCCACGCGCAGGATGCCGGAGTGCTCGTGGGGCAGTTCGATGGGTGTGGCGGCGGCAGTCATCGGTGTACGAGTCGGGGGAGCCAGAGGATGGCCTCGGCGTTGGAGGGCGAGTAGCAGCGGTCGGCCGCGGCACGCCAGTCCATCCAAGCATATGCCGTGTGTTCACGCGGATTCAAGACCACGGGCGCATCCGGGGGAACCTGCAGGCCGAAGACGCGCTCGGTATTGCGCGTCACGCCGGGCGCGTAGCGGTGCAGCCACTGGGGGTAGATGGTGTAGACGTTCTCCAGGCCCCAGTCGGTGAGCCGGCAGCCGGGCGCGTCGGCGCGCAGGCCGGTTTCCTCGGCCGCCTCGCGCGCGGCGGTGGCGCGCCAGTCCTCGTCAGGATGGTCCTTGCTGCCGGTGACGGACTGCCAGAAATCCACGGCCGAGTCCGCGCGGCGGATCAGGAGCACGTCGAGCTGCGCGGTGTGCACCACCACCAGCACGGATTCGGGAATCTTGTACATCGCCGTGGCAAGGAAAAACGGCAGGAGCGTCTCCGTTCCTGCCGTTGTGCGGTTCCGCGGAGCGTCCTCAGCCCGCAGCGGGCACCGGGTTGCGCAGGCGGATGTGCAGCTCGCGCAACTGCTTCTCGTCCACGGGCGAAGGCGCCTGGGTGAGCAGGTCCTGCGCGCGCTGGGTCTTGGGGAAGGCGATCACGTCGCGGATCGACTCGGCGCCGGTCATCAGCGTGATGAGGCGGTCCAGGCCGAAGGCCAGGCCGCCGTGCGGGGGCGCGCCGTACTGCAGCGCGTCGAGCAGGTAGCCGAACTTGGCGCGCGCGTCTTCGGGGCTGATCTTGAGGGCGCCGAACACCTTGCTCTGCACCTCGGCGCGGTGGATACGCACCGAGCCGCCGCCCAGTTCCCAGCCGTTCAGGACCATGTCGTAGGCCTTGGCGATGCACTTTCCGGGGTCGGTGTCCATCAGGTCTTCGTGGCCGTCCTTCGGGCTGGTGAAGGGGTGGTGCACGGCCACCCAGCGGTCGTCTTCCTCGTCGTGTTCGAACATGGGGAAGTCCACCACCCACAGGGGCGCCCAGCGGTTCTCGAACAGGCCGTTCTTCTTGCCGAACTCGCTGTGGCCGATCTTCAGGCGCAGCGCGCCGATGGCGTCGTTGACGATCTTTTCCTTGTCGGCGCCGAAGAAGATCAGGTCGCCGTTCTGCGCGCCGGAGCGCCTGAGGATTTCGGCCAGCGCCGCGTCGTGGATGTTCTTGACGATGGGCGATTGCAGGCCATCGCGGCCCTTGGCGAGGTCGTTCACGCGGATGTACGCGAGGCCCTTGGCGCCGTAGATCTTCACGAACTCGGTGTAGGCGTCGATCTCGCCGCGGCTGATGCCGCCGTTCTCGGCCGAGCCGCCGGGCACGCGCAGCGCGACCACTCGGCCGCCCTTCATGTTGGCGGCGCCGGAGAAGACCTTGAAGTCCACGTCCTTCATCACGTCGGTCAGTTCAGTGAATTCGAGCTTCACACGCAGGTCGGGCTTGTCGGAGCCGAAGCGGTGCGCAGCGTCGTGGTAGGTCATGATGGGGAATTCCCCCAGGTCCACGCCCAGCTGCGCCTTGAACACCTCGGTGATCATGCGCTGGAAGATGGCACGGATTTCCTCTTCATTCAGGAAGGAGGTCTCGCAGTCGATCTGCGTGAACTCGGGCTGACGGTCGGCGCGCAGGTCCTCGTCGCGGAAGCACTTGGTGATCTGGTAG
>Ga0222428_100371_pt1 | contig 18872 bp, 18 predicted proteins | sample 2B5Ametagenome_FD_182471 | JGI IMG/M metagenome (GOLD analysis project Ga0222428, IMG submission 182471) | Enriched microbial communities from leaf-cutter ant dump, University of Wisconsin, Madison, United States - 2B5A (version 2) | ecosystem: Environmental > Terrestrial > Nest > Insects nest >...
GGCCTGTATCCCGCGGGCGAGGGCGCGGGCTACGCGGGCGGCATCCTCTCGGCGGGCGTGGACGGCATCAAGGTCGGCGAGGCCGTGGCCTGCGCCCTCCTCGGCCTGCCGCTGCCCTCGTCGGGCACGCGCGGTTCGGGCAGCGCCGCCTGATCGGCGGCGGCGCGGCCTACCGCGGGCCCCAGCGCCCGCCGCGCGGCTGCCAGCCATGCGGGCCGTGCTGCCACTGGCGCGGCTGCCATGTGTAACCTGGGCGCGGCGGCACGGCCCAGTGCCCCGGCCGCCAGTCGTAGCGGCTGCCGCCCCAGCCCCAGTAGCCGTTGATCCATACGTGCACGGGCGACGGCGCCACGGGCACCACTTCGGTGTAGAGCGGTGGCGGCGCCATGGGGGCGTATATGGCCTCACCCGGCCCGGCCACGGGGTAGGCGGGCGCCACCACGCAGCCGCCGAGCAGGGCGCTGGCGGCGGCGGCGATCAGGAAAGAAGGTCGAAGAAGTCTCACGGCATGCTCCCGGGAACGTGATGCCCCTTCAACGAAAAAGCCCCTGCCGGGTGTTGACAGGGGCTGTGTGAAGGCCGGGTAAAGACGCGGGGAATCAGCCCTGCTGCAGCGCGGCCACGCGCTCCTCGATGGGCGGGTGCGAGCTGAACAGCTTGCCGATGCTGCCCGTGATGCCCATGGCCTGCAGGCTCTTGGGCATCTCGCCCGGGTGCATGCCGCCCAGGCGGTACAGCGCGTTGATCATGGGCTGCTTGCGGCCCATGAGCTGCGCGGCACCCGCGTCGGCGCGGAACTCGCGCTGGCGCGAGAACCACGCCACGATGATGGCGGCCAGGAAGCCCAGCAGGATGTCGAGCACGATGGTGGTGACGAAGTAGCCGATGCCGGGGCCGGAGCTGTTCTCGTCGTTCTTGCGCAGGAAGCTGTCCACCGCGTAGCCGATCACGCGCGAGAGGAAGACGACGAAGGTGTTCATCACGCCCTGGATCAGCGCCATGGTCACCATGTCGCCGTTGGCCACGTGCGCGACCTCGTGGCCGATGACGGCCTCGACCTCCTCGCGCGTCATGCCCTGCAGCAGGCCGGTGGAAACGGCCACCAGGGCCGAGTTCTTGAACGCGCCGGTGGCGAAGGCGTTGGGATCGCCCTGGTAGATGCCGACCTCGGGCATCTGGATGCCGGCCTTCTCGGAGAAGCGGCGCACGGTCTCCACGATCCAGGCCTCGTCAGCGTTGCGCGGCTCGTTGATGATCTGCACGCCCATGCTCATCTTGGCGATGGGCTTGCTCATGAGCAGCGAGATGATGGCGCCGCCGAAGCCCATGATGAAGGCGAAGCCCAGCAGCGCCCCCAGGTTCAGGCCGTTGGCGGTGAGGTAGCGGTTCACGCCGAGCAGGCTGGCGACGATGCCCAGCACCACCACGACGGCGACGTTGGTCAACAGAAAAAGCGCGATGCGTTTCATAGAGGTGGGTTCTCCACTCGGGAACAAGTGTCTGCGGGTATATGGGGAGTGCGCGGCGTTTTCCAAGCCGCGCGTGCAGCGGTGGGCGGCCCTGTTGTGGTTGGCTTATGCGGGGCGCATGCTGCGGAAAACGAGAGAGTCATCATAGAAGCAAAAGTTCTCGTTTTCGGGCCACCAGCCGGGCACGCCCAGAACCGGCAGGGGATTGAACGGCTTGGCCGCCAGCACCTCGGGCGCGAGGGCGGCGGCCAGCCAGGCGTCGGTGCTTGCTATGCCTTCGATAGCTGCCGGCGCTTGGTGGACGTGCGCCGTGATCGATTTTCGTGGCGCAACCAGCTTTTCGAGCAGCGCGTGGCCGAACAGCAGCAGGCGCGCCTGGCCCCAGAGCGGGCGCAGCTCCACGCACAGCCGGCGCCACTGGCGCCCGGCCAGCGCCGCGTGCAGCGCGGGCGGGGCGCAGAAGATGGCGCCGTTCTCGTCGAACACGGTGGCCGCATCGCGCAGCGGCCCGCGCACCGCGCCCACGCCGTGCGCCGCGATGGCCCGGGCCTGGCACTGGTTGAGCCGGCGCTTGGTGGCGGGGTAGTGCAGCCAGACGAGGCCGTTGAAGAAGTCGTGCAGGTTGTCGCGCGTGGGCACCTGGCCGGTCTCGAAGATGAAGCGCTCGTAGGCCATGCCCTCCGGCAGCGCCGCCTGGGGCACGAAGCGCACGCCGGGCGCGGGCGCGAGGCCGCCGTCCACCAGCGCATCGAGCGCCTGCGCCACGCTGGCGCCCGCCGCCACCCGCTGCGCGCCGGCGCGGCCCAGCCGCGCCAGGGGAGCGAGCCAGGGGCGCTCCCAGTCGATGGCGTTCACGGCGTGCGCTTGTCGCGCACGGCCACGCGCGAGGTGCCCTCGTCGCGGAACTCGAAGGCCTGCGTGGCCGCGAGCAGCTTGGACAGCGTGGCGTAGCCGTAGTTGCGCGCGTCAAACGAGGTCTTGTTGCCGATCTGCGTGCCCACGGCGCCCACGCGCGCCCAGCCGGTTTCGTCCTGCGAGGCCTGCACGGCGTAGCGCAGCAGGTTCATGAGCCGCGCGTCCTGGCGCAGCTGGGCCGTGGGCACGCGCAGCCGGGCCGGGCATTCGGGCACGCCGGGTGCGGGCACCTCCGGCTGCTGCGGCGCTTCGGGCGCGGCCGGCTTGGCGGCCTCTCCCTGCTCCTCGCCCTCGCCCACCAGCGACTCCAGGTAGAGGAAGCGCGAGCAGGCGTTCACGAAGGGCTTGGGCGTCTGCGCCGCGCCGAAGCCGTACACGGCCGCGCCCTTGGAGCGCAGGTGCATGACCAGCGGCGTGAAATCGGCGTCCGACGAGACGATGCCGAACGCATCCGGCCGCTCGCTGTAGAGCAGCTCCATCGCGTCCACCGTCATCGCCATGTCGGTGGCGTTCTTGCGCTTGGAATAGTCGAACTGCTGGATGGGCCGGATGGCGAACTCCAGCAGCCGCTCCTGCCAGCCGCCCAGGCCGTGCTTGGTCCAGTTGCCATAGGCGCGGCGGATGCTGATCTCGCCCAGGGTGGACAGCTCGGTGAGGATCTCGTCGATCTTCTCGGCCGGCGCGTTGTCCGCGTCGATCAGCAGGGCGATGCGCAACTGGCGTTCAGACATGGACATAGATGGCTCCGTTGAAAACTGGCTCAAGCCAAGCGAGGGCAGCCGCGCAAGGGCCGCCCCGCCGCGCGGGCTGCGTCCCCCTGCCCGCAGCGCGCAGCGCTGCGAGAGCGGGGGGAAGGCCCGCAGGGCCTCAGGGGGGTGTTCCTCATACCAGGCGCCAGGGTAGTGCCTCGCCCGCGCGCAGGGGTTTCAGCTCGGCCTCGCCGAAGGGGAAGCTGTCCGGCGGCGTCCACGACTCGCGACGCAGGGTGATGGTGCCCTGGTTGCGCGGCAGGCCGTAGAACGCGGGGCCGTGGAAGCTGGCGAAGCCTTCGAGCTTGTCCAGCGCGCCCGCGTTGTCGAAAGCCTCGGCATACATCTCGATGGCCGCGTGCGCGGTGTAGCAGCCCGCGCAGCCCGTGGCGTGCTCCTTGAGGTGCGCGGGGTGCGGCGCGCTGTCGGTGCCGAGGAAGAAGCGGTCGCTGCCGCTGGTGGCGGCCTGCACCAGCGCCTGGCGGTGCGTCTCGCGCTTGAGCACGGGCAGGCAGTAGTAGTGCGGGCGGATGCCGCCGGTGAAGATGGCGTTGCGGTTGTAGAGCAGGTGGTGCGCGGTGATGGTGGCGGCCGTGAAGCGGTCGGCCTGCGCCACGTACTGCGCGGCCTCCTTCGTGGTGATGTGCTCGAAGACGATCTTCAGCTCGGGGAAGTCGCGGCGCAGCGGGATCAGGTGCTGGTCGATGAACACGGCCTCTCGGTCGAACAGGTCGATGTCGCTGCCCGTCACCTCGCCATGCACCAGCAGCAGGATGCCAGCCTTCTGCATGGCTTCGAGCGTCTTGTAGGTCTTGCGGATGTCGGTCACGCCCGCGTCGCTGTTCGTGGTGGCGCCGGCCGGGTAGAGCTTGAGGGCGACCACGCCCGCGTCCTTGGCACGCGCGATCTCGTCCGGCGCGAGGTTGTCGGTGAGGTAGAGCGTCATCAGCGGCTCGAAGTGCACGCCGGGCGGCACGGCGGCCAGGATGCGCTGCTTGTATGCCAGCGCCTGCGCGGCCGTGGTCACGGGCGGGCGCAGGTTGGGCATGATGATGGCGCGGCCGAACTGCGCGGCCGTGTGCGGCACCACGGTGGCGAGCGGTTCGCCGTCGCGCACGTGCAGGTGCCAGTCGTCGGGGCGGGTGATCGTGAGGGTGTCGAGGGGGGTGGCGGTCATGACCGCCATTTTCCCATCCGGGGCCGCCGCGCCTCGTCTTTCAAGCAAAAAGGGACTCCAGCGCTTATCCGGCAAGCGCGAGCAGCTCTTTATTCAATAGCATTCGCCCACAGGTCGGCATCGCACCCGGCGCCCGCCGCTATCCAGCGCCGCGCAAGCACCGCAGCCGCACGGCGCCAGGGCGGCGCGCCGGCGGGCACGGCCACCGCGCCGCACAGGTAGCGCCGGGCCTCGGGCGACCAGCACAGCGCCGCGCATGCGCCCGTGCGGCGGCGCGACAGCAGCATGCCCAGCGGGCATGGCTCGGCCAGGCAGCACAGGCCGCAGCCGTTGCAGGGCGCGCCGTGCGCGGGCTTGGGCGGCGCGGCCGGTTGGATGTGGACGATGCGTGAGGAGCCCATGGCGGCCCGCATGCTACGCCGGATGGCCCGCGCACGGAAAAGGCCCCGGCCACCGCAAGGCGGCCGGGGCAAACCCCGTGAAGGGGCGAGGGGTAATCGGTCAGCAGCCCGAGGGGCGGTTGGGCCGCATGGGGATGACGCCGGAGACAGTCACGCGCGCGCCCGAGCCGTCGGTGGCCACCAGGGTCTTGTTCAGCATGCGGATGCGGTCGGTGTCGCGCACCACGCTCACGTCGCTCCAGCCGTCGTCGGCGCGGAATTCGCGGCCCAGGAAGGTGAGGAAGGCCTCGTACACCACGCCTTCGTTCGGCCGGTAGCGGATGTCGCCAAACGCCTGCCCGCTGCCGCCCACGCGGTTGGCGCCGTCGAAGCGGAAGGTGCAGACCTCGGGGTAGGAGCCGACGGGGTTCTTCTTGTCCACGTCGGTCAGGTTGATGTTGCCGTCGCCATAGATGCCGTTGAGGCCGTCCACCGTGGAGCCCGTCACGGTCAGCACGCCGGGCTGGTCGCTCGGGCTCGGATCGTCGTCGTTGCCGCCGCCGCAGGCGGCCAGAAGGGCGACGGCTGCGCAGGTGGCGGCCAGTTGCAGTGTGCGGAAGGTCGGGCGCATGGTGGTTCTCCATCGAGAGGCGGGTGACAACTCCGCGTGCCGGGCAGGAAACCTTGTCCAACCCCGTCCCGCGGGAACGATGGGTGAATGCTATGGAGCGCCTGTGCCGCGCCCGTCGGCCCAGCGCACCCCGCCGCGTAGGACCAGGGCGCGCCGCGGCGTCGGCCCCGGGTCAGGCAGCGGCCGGAGAAACGAAGGCCCGCTCGGCCTGGCGCAGGTCCACGTGCGCCTGCAGGAAGTCCAGCACCGCGCGCGTGCGTGGCGGCAGGCGGTCGGGCTTGCCGAGGTAGACGGCGTGGATGGGCTCCAGCTCGCCGGTGTTGAAAGCCTCCAGCACCGGCACCAGCCGCCCGGCCACCAAGTCGTCCCAGGCGTGGTAGAGCGACAGCCGTGCCAGACCCGTGCCGTGCAGCGCCAAGCGGCGCATCGCATCGCCGTCGTTGACGCGCACCGCGTGGTCCGTTGCCACGTCCACGCGCCGCCCGTCGACGAGAAAGGGCCAGTGCGGCACCGCACGCTGGTAGTTCCAGCCCAGGCGCAGGTGGCCGCGCAGGTCGCCCGGATGGCGCGGCTCGCCGTGGCGCGCGAGGTAGTCGGGAGAAGCCACGACCACCTGCCGCGTGCGCCCTAGCAGGCGCGCCACCATGTCGGACGAAGGCAGGCGGCCCCAGCGGATGGCGATGTCGATGCCCGCCTCCGCCAGATCGACCACGTGGTCGGTGAAGTGCAGGTCCACGCTCAGGCCCGGGTGCTGCGCCAGCAGGCGCGGCACCAGCGGCGCCAGCAGCAGGTAGCCCGTGGCCGTGCTCGCGCCGATGCGCACCGTGCCCCGGGGCGCGCCGCGCGCGGCCACGTCGGATTCCAGCTCGTCGAGGTCGGCCAGCAGGCACTTGCCACGCTCGTAGAGCCGCGCGCCCTCGGGCGTGAGGTGCACGCGCCGCGTGCTGCGCTGGAGCAGCTGCACGCCCAGCCGCGCCTCCAGCCGCGACATGGTCTTGCTGACGGCCGAGGGTGATACGCCCAGTTGCCGCGCCGCCGCCGACAGGCTGCCGCGCTCGGCGACGAGCACCAGCGCCTCCAGCTCGGCGGCGCGGTTGACGGCGGTGCCTTCGGGTTCGTTGATGTGGGATGGCATGGCTCTTGGATTGATGCCTGCAAGGCACAGGCGCATTTCCATTATTCCAGCTACACAAAGACCCGGCGCGCCGCCACAGTGATGGGCATCGTCATTTTTCAGAGTTTTCCATGCCCGTTTCCCTCCTCGCCCTGGCGGCCGGCGCCTTCGGCATCGGCACCACGGAATTCATCATCATGGGCCTGCTTACGCAGGTGAGCCAGGACCTACACATCTCCATCCCCACGGCGGGCACGCTGATCTCGGGCTACGCCGTCGGCGTGGCCGTGGGCGCGCCGCTGCTCACGCTGGCCACGCGCCGCTGGCCGCGCAAGCAATTGCTGCTGGCGCTGATGCTGATCTTTATCGCGGGCAACGCCGCCGCCGTGGTGGCGCCCAGCTATGCATGGCTAATGGCCGCGCGCGTGCTCACCTCGCTCACGCACGGCACCTTCTTCGGCGTGGGCGCGGTGGTGGCGACGGGGCTGGTGGCGCCGGACAAGCGCGCCTCGGCCATCGCGCTGATGTTCTCGGGCCTCACGCTCGCCACGCTGCTGGGCGTGCCCGCAGGCGCGTGGATCGGCCAGCACTTCGGCTGGCGCATGGCCTTCGCGGCCGTGGCGGGCGTGGGCGTGCTGGCGATGGCCATCCTGGCCACCTTCGTGCCGCGCGACCAGGGCCGCCCCGAAGTGGCGCCGCTGCGGCAAGAACTGGCCGTGCTGGCCCGCGCGCAGGTCTGGCTGGGCCTGGGCGTGACGGTGTTCGGCTTCGCCGGGCTGTTCGCGCTCTACACCTACGTAGAGCCGCTGCTCACGCAGGTCACGCGCATGGGCGATGGCCTGGTCGCCGCCACGCTGCTGCTGTTCGGCGCGGGCCTGGCGGCGGGCAACCTGCTGGGCGGCGGGCTGGCTGACCGGGGCGTGGTGCGCGCGCTGCTGCTCACCATCGCCGCGCTGATGGCGGTGCTGATCGCCGGGCGCTGGGCCTTCGGCCATTCGGCGCTGGCGATGGCCTACGTGGTGCTGCTGGGCACCGTGGCCTTCGCCACCGTGGCGCCGATGCAGATGCGCGTGCTGCAACAAGCCGGGCCGCATGGGGCCACGCTGGCGTCGAGCCTGAACATCGCCGCCTTCAACCTGGGCAACGCGCTGGGCGCGTGGGTGGGCGGGCTGGTGCTGGCGGGCGGGCTGGGCCTGACCTCGCTGGCCTGGGCGGGCGCGGGGCTCACGGCCATCGGCCTGCTGCTGGCGGGCTGGAGCGCGCGCACCGGCGGCGCGGCCCTGTGCGCGCCGGCCGCCGCATGAATCCGTCTTTCTTCACCTACAGGAGTTCTCGTCATGGAATACCGCTATCTCGGCCGCAGCGGCCTCAAAGTCCCCGCTTTAGGTTTCGGCTGCGGCACCTTCGGCGGCCAGGGGCCGCTGTTCAGCGCCTGGGGCACGAGCGGCGTGGCGCACGCGCGCCGCATGATCGACATCTGCCTGGACGCGGGCGTGACGCTGTTCGACACGGCCGACGTGTATTCCGACGGCGCCTCGGAAAGCGTGCTGGGCGAAGCGCTGGCGGGCCGGCGCGGGCAGGCGCTGATCTCGACCAAGGTGGGGCTGCGCACGGGCGAAGGCCCGTGGGCCGCCGGCAGCTCGCGCCTGCACCTGACGGCCGCCGTGGAAGCCTCCCTGCGCCGCCTCAAGACCGGCCACGTCGACCTGCTGCAACTGCACGCCTTCGACGCGCACACGCCGGTGGAGCAGGTGCTGAAGGTGCTGGATGACCTGGTGCGCGCGGGCAAGGTGCGCTATATCGGCGCGTCGAACTTCTCCGGCTGGCAGCTCATGAAGTCGCTGGCCGCCGCCGACCGCCTGGGCCTGGAGCGCTACGTGGCCAACCAGGCGTACTACTCGCTCGCGGGGCGGGACTTCGAGTGGGAGCTGATGCCGCTCGGCCTCGACCAGGGCGTGGGCACGCTCGTCTGGAGCCCGCTGGCCTGGGGCCGTCTGACCGGCAAGATCCGCCGCGGCCAGCCCATGCCCGAGGGCAGCCGCCTGCACGAAACGGCGCAGTTCGCCCCACCCGTGCCCGACGAACGGCTGTTCGCCGTGGTCGATGCCCTGCACGAAGTCGCCGAGGAAACCGGCCGCACCGTGCCCCAGGTGGCGATCAACTGGCTGCTGCAGCGCCCCACCGTCGCCAGCGTGCTCATCGGCGCGCGCGACGAGGCGCAGCTGCAGCAGAACCTGGGCGCCATCGGCTGGACGCTGACCGATGCGCAGCAGCGCAGGCTGGACGACGCCAGCGCCGTGATGCCGCCCTACCCCTACTACCCGTACTGGAACGGCCAGTTCACCGAACTGGCGCCGCCCGCGGTGCGCAGCAGCGTGCAAATGCACGGCTAGGGCGGTTCCGTCAGTCCACCTTTGCGCCCGAGCTCTCCACGATGGCACGCCACTTGGGAATCTCCTGCGCGACGAACGCGCGCAACGCCTGCGGCGAACCGGGAGAGAGCTCGATGGAGCGGCTGGCATAGAACGCCTTCTCTTCCGGCTTGCCCAGCGCATCGAGAACCGCGCGGTTGAGCTTCTGGACGATGGCCGGCGGCGTTCCCGCCGGCGCGAAGACCGCATGCCACGTCTCCACCCGATAGCCGGGCGCGACTGTTTCCGCCACCGTCGGCACGTCGGGCAGCGCGGGAATGCGGGAGGCTCCCGTCACGGCCAATGCCCGCAGCTTTCCGCTCTGGATGTGAGGCAGCGCATTGGGCGCGTTCTCGAACATCACGGGTATCTGCCCGCCCAGCAGATCGTTCATGGCGCCGGTGCTTCCCTTGTAGGGCACGTGAACCAGATCCGTCCGGGTCATGGACTTGAACAACTCCCCGGCCAGGTGCAGCGAGGATCCATTGCCCGCCGAGCCGAACTGAACCTGCCCGGGATGCGCCTTGAGGTACCCGACGAACTCCTGCACGGTCTTCACCGGCAGCTTCGCGGGATTGACGACCAGCACCAGCGAAGTCGAGCCCACCAGCGAGACCGGCTCGAAGTCCTTCACGGGGTCGTAGGGCAGCTTGGGATACAGGCTCGCGTTGATCGCGTGGGTGCTGATCGAGCCCGCCAGGATGGTGTACCCGTCCGCCGGCGCCTTGGCGACGAAGCCCGTTCCGATGACCCCGCCGGCTCCCACCCGGTTGTCGATCACGACGGGCTGGCCCAGCGCGTGCTGCAGGTTCTGGCCGAGCCGCCTGGCGATCAGATCCACCGGCGAGCCTGCCGGATACGGCGCCACATAGGTGATCGGCCTGGAAGGCCAGTCCGGCGCCGCCGAAGGCTGGGCCGTCGCCCCCCCGGCCAGCAGGCTGGCCGACAACAGGGCCGCAAGCCCCCGGGAAAAGCCGTATCGCATGTGTGTCTCCTTTCGTTGGATGGAAGAATTCGGACTCAGGCCGCGTGTTTCACCAGCAGCCCCGGATGCAGTTCGGTCACCTGGCTCACGCCGATCAGCGCCATGTTTCGCTGGATTTCCGAAGCCAGGATGCCGATGGCGTGGCGGATGCCCGCCTCGCCGCCCACGGCACCGGCGTAGTTGAACGGCCGCCCCACGAAGACGAACTTGGCGCCCAGCGCCAGCGCCAGCAATACGTCGTTGCCGCGGCGAAAGCCGCTGTCGACCATGACCGCGTAGTCCGGCCCCACGGCGTCCACCACATGCGGCAGCGTCTGCATGGGCGAGGCGGAGCCGTCCAGTTGCCGCCCGCCGTGGTTGGACAGGATGACCCCGTCCGCGCCCGCGTCGCGCGCGGCCAACGCGTCTTGCGGGTGCAGGATGCCCTTGACCACCAGGGGGCCGCGCCAGCGCTGGCGGATCAGGGCCAGGTGCTCCCAGCTCAGGTGGTCGCGCGCGCCGAAGTCGCGCGTGACGGTGGACGAGAGGATGGGCGCGCCCCGCGTGGCCTGCGAGTTCTCGAAGTGCGGCATGCCGTGCAGGGCCAGGGTACGCAAGGTCGTGCCCAGCAGCCAGCGCGGGTGGGTGACGCCCTCCCACGCCAGGCGCAGGCTGGGGCGCAGCGGGGTCGAGAAGCCCGCGCGGATGTTGTTCTCGCGGTTGCCCGAAACGGGCGTATCGACCGTAACGACCAGGGTCTTGAAGCCGGCGGCCTCCACACGGTCGAGCAGCTTGAGAATGCGCTCCTTCTCGCCCGGCACATAGGCCTGGAACCAGGCTTGCGGGTTGGCGCGCGCCACCTCCTCCATCGCGATCAGCGAGGTGCCGCTGAGGATGGCGGGGATGTTGGCCGCCCCGGCCGCGCGCGTCTGTGCCAGATCGCCGCGATAGGCGGACAGCGCGCTGATGCCCATGGGCGCGATACCGAACGGCGCGGCATAGGTCTGGCCCAGCAGCGGCGTGGCCAGCGTGCGCCGCGAGGTGTCGGCCAGCACGCGGGTCACCCAGCGGTGGCCGTCGAACGCCTCGCGGTTGCCGCGCAGGGACTTGTCGGTCTCGCAGCCGCCGCTCACGTAGGCGAAGATGGGCGCGGGCAGGTGCCTGCGGGCGGCGGTTTCGAAATCGTCCAGGGACAGGATGCCGCGCAGCCTGCGCGGCGTGGCGGACTGCTCGCCCGCGCCGGACGGTGCGGACGATGCAGGCGCGTTGAATTGCTCGACGTCGAATCGGGGTTGCATGGGGGCACCGGCTTCTTTGGGGTCAAAATGGCCTCTAGCGCTTTTGTGGCAAGCGCGGGCAGCTATGTTTTTTGATTTTTCGTAGCATCTGCGTGCGAGTACAGCGCCAGCCCCGGCGCCGGCAGATCGGCTTGCAGCAGGGTGCCGGTCTGCGACTCGACCATCACCAGTTGATGCGTTCCCGGCCGGAAGGCCAGGTTGGTCACCGTCGCGCCAACGGGGCTGCGCACGTAGTGCGTAACCTCACCCATGGCGTTGAGCACGAAGGCGCCGCGCAGGCTGGCATGCCCCACCACGAGCCGCCCGTCCACATCGACGGCCAGGCCGTCGGGGCCGCTGGTGCCGAAGAAGCCCTGGAAGTGCCCCACCTTGCTGACGCCCCCGCCCACCAGCGGCGCGCGCCAGATAGCATTGGCCCGCGTGACCGCGAGATAGAGCGCGCTCTCGTCCGGGTTCAGCGCCAGCCCGTTGGGGCTGGGCGCGTTCTGCAGCATCAGCTCCAGGCGCCCGTCCACGTCCAGGCGGTAGACCCGGCCGCTGGGCTCGTGCAGCCCGGACTGGCCCTGGTCGGTGAACCAGCAGCGCCCCCGCCCGTCGAACGTGAGGTCGTTGACGCCGCGGAACGACTCGCTGTTGCGGTGCTCCAGCACGCCCCGCGGCTGCGATGCGCCCGGCTCCAGGCGCAGCAGGCCGCGCCGGTAGTCGGCGATCCACAAGCTGCCGTCCTGGTGGAAGGCGCTGCCGTTGGGCCAGCCGTCGTACTCGGCGGCCAGCGTCCACTGCAGATCCGTGCCGATGCAGAAGATGCGGCCGTTGGGAATATCGGTGACCCACAGACGGCCCTGCCTGTCGAACGACGGGCCTTCCAGGAAGCTGTCGATCCTCTGGCCAGGCTTGTTGGCCTCGCTCCAGGCCGTCTTGCGGGGCTGGCGGAAGGCGTCCGGCAGGCGGGTCAGTACGCGGGCCTCGATGACTTCTGGGGCGGTGAAGGAGAGATTCCACATCGTTCGGATGCCCTCGCGTCACTGCGGCTGGATGTTGGCCAGTCGCGCGGCGGCCGACCATTGCTGCGTCTCGCTGCGGATCAGCCGGGCGAATTCCGCGCTTTCCATGCCGCCGGGCTGCGCACCCTGATCCGCCAGGCGTGCGCGCAGCGCCGGATCCGTTAACGCCTGCGCGACGGACTTCTGCAGGCGCTCCACGATCTGCGGCGGCGTGCCCTTCGGCGCCGCCAGGCCGAACCAGTTCATCACCGCATAGCCCTTCACCCCGGCCTCGGCAAAGGTGGGCACGTCGGGCAGCACCTCCAGGCGCGCGCCACCCGTCACGGCCAGCGCGCGCGCCTTGCCGCCGCGGATCTGCGGTATGGCCGTCGGCGTCGCGGAGATCAGCATGTCCACCTGCCCGGCCACCAGGCCCAGCATGGCCTCGCCCGCGCCCTTGTAGGGCACGTGCGTGAGGGAGATGCCCGCCTCCTTGTTGAACAGCTCGGCCTGCAGGTGCGCGGAGCTGCCCGCGCCGCCCGAGCCGAAGTTGAGCTGGCCCGGCTGCTGGCGCGCATGGGCCAGCAGATCCTGCAGCGTCTTGAACGGCGACGCAGCGGGCACCACCAGGATCACGGGCGTCTGCAGCAGCGTGGTGACGGGCACCAGATCGGTGGCGTGATCCCAGGGCAGCTTGGCGAACAGCGCCGGCAGCATGGTGTAGGCGGTGTCGTTGACCAGGAAGGTGCCGCCGTCGGGTGCCGACCTGACGACCACCTGCGTGCCGATGGTGCCCGAGCCCCCGGCCTTGTTCTCCACGAAGAAGGACTGCCCCAGCAGTTCCGTGAGTTTCTGGGCGATCTGCCGCCCTGCGAAGTCGGTCGTGCCGCCTGCGGCATAGGGCACGACTAGGCGCACCGGCTTGCTGGGCCAGGCCGGTTGCGCCATGGCCAGACCGGATGCCAGTAGAAGCAGCCATGCGCTCACGGCGCGCCGCATGAAGGAAAAAGTTTTCATGATGTTTGTCTCCACCGTTGTCGAGTGCGTTGTCTGGAAACCGGCCGGGGGGTCAGTTGAGCTTGATGTCCGCCTCGCAGATCAACTTGCCCCACTTGGCATGCTCGCTCTTGATCCATTGGCCGAACTTCGCGCCGTCGGCCGGCGTGGGCATGCTGCCTTCCTGTGCCAGCTTGTCCTGCACCTCCTTGGTGGCCAGCAGCTTCATGGTGACGTCGCCGATGCGCTTGACCACGTCGGCGGGCATGTTGGCCGGCCCCACCAGGCCCAGCCAGGTCGAGGCTTCGAAATCGGGATAGCCCTGCTCGGCCACCGTGGGCACGTTGGGCAGCGAGGACACGCGCTGGGCCGACGTGACGGCCAGGGCGCGGATCTTGCCGGCGGTCAGCTGGGTCATCACGGACACCGTGTTGCCGAAGTACAGCGCCACCTGGCCGCCCATCAGATCCGTCAGCGCGGGGTTGGCGCCCTTGTAAGGCACCTGCAGGATCTGGATGCCCGCGCGGCGCGCCAGCATCTCGCCCGCCAAGTGCCCCACCGTGCCGTTGCCGGCCTGGGCAACGCCGTAGAAGCCCGGCCTGGCCTTCGCGGCCTGGATGAAGTCGCCCAGGGTCTTGAACGGCGAGTCGGCGCGCACCGTCAGCACCACCGGCTGCAGGGCCACGCTGGCGATGGGCGTGAAGTCCTTCAACGGGTCGAAGGGCATCTTGGCGTACAGGCTGGGGTTGATGGCCAGGTTGGCGGCCTGCCCCATGCCGATGGTGTAGCCGTCCGGCGCGGCCTTGGCCACGGCATCCAGGCCGATGTTGCCGCCGGCGCCCGGCTTGTTGTCGACCACCATCGTCCAGCCCATGCCGGTGTTGAGCTTGTCGGCCACCAGGCGCGATGTCGCGTCGGTGCCGCCGCCCGGCGGAAAGGGCACCACCAGCCGCACGGGCCGCTGCGGCCAATCAGCATCGGCGTGGGCCAGGCCCTGGAAGCCCAGGGCAGCGGTGGCGGCCATCGCCACGGCAAGCAGGTTGCGTCTACGCATGTCGTTGTCTCCTGAAAATGGGGATGAAGAACGGGGGGCTATACCGGCAGGCCCTTGGCGCGCAGCACGGCGTCGAAGCGCTCGGGGTCGGCGGTGCCGGTGCGGTTGGTTTCGCGGATGGCGGCTTCCTTCGCCAGGTGCGCCTGGCTGCGCCGCAGCACGTCGGCGGCCTCGGCGGCGGGCACGGCGATCACGCCATCGGCGTCGCCCACGATCAGGTCGCCCGGCAGCACGGCCAGGCCGGCGCAGGAGACGGGCACGTTGATCTCGCCCGGGCCGTCCTTGCTCGGGCCGCGGTGGGTGTGGCCGCGCGCGAAGACGGGCATGCCGTCCTCGGCCCATTCGCACAGGTCGCGGATGGCGCCGTCGATCACCAGTCCCGCCAGCTGACGGGCCACGCAGGTGGTGCGCATCAGGCCGCCGACCAGGGCCTGCGACACGTCGCCGCCGCCGTCGATGACCAGCACGTCGCCGGGCTGCACCATCATCAGCGCCTTGTGGATCATCAGGTTGTCGCCGGGGCGCACGCGCACCGTGACGGCGGGGCCGCAGAGCACGGCGTCGAGCCGCGCGTGGTACTGCCGCAGGCCGACGGTGCCGACGTTGCGGCTCATGGCATCGCCGATGGCGGCCACGGGGATGTGCTTGAAAGCTTCGATGACGCTGGCATCGGGGCCTGCGGCGCACGGGTTGATGCGGTAGCCGGCGGGCCACTGCGGTGCGGGGTTGCTGCTCATGCTCGTTCTCCAGAAAAAAGGGGGCGGGTCAAAGAACCTCGGGGTTCACGCAGCGGCTGGCGTCCACGGGCTGGCCCTGCAGCCAGCCCAGCACATTGGCGGCCGCGCCGCTGGCCATGGCGGCCAGCGCGGCGGGCGTGGAGCCGCCCACGTGCGGCGTCAGCACCACGTTGGGCAGGGTGGCCAGCGGGTGGCCCGCCGGCAGGGGCTCCACGGCCATGGTGTCCAGCCCCGCCGCATGCAGCCGGCCGCTGCGCAGCGCGTCGATGAGCGCGGGCTCGTCCACCACTTCGCCGCGCGCGGTGTTGATGAGGATGGCGCCCTGCGGCATGCGGGCGAACTGCGCCGCGCCCAGCATGCCGCGGGTGTGCTTGTTCAACGGCACGTGCAGGCTGAGCACGTCCGCCAGCGGCAGCAGCGCATCCAGGGACGCCACCAGCTTCACGCCCGGCACGGGGCTGGACTGCAGCGCCGGATCGAACGCCGCCACCTGCATACCGATCGCCTGACAAGCCAGCGCCACGCGCTGCCCGATCTGGCCGAAGCCGACCAGGCCCAGCGTCTTGCCACGCAGCTCGATGCCGTCCTGCGCGCGCGACCAGCGGCCAGCGCGCAGCTCCGCATCCATCCAGGCGATGCGGCGGGCCGCGGCGAACAGCAGGCCCAGCGCCATCTCGGCCACGGACGGGGCGTTGGCCCCCGGCGTCACGTACACCGGAATGCGGCGCGCGCTGGCGGCGGCCACGTCGATATTGCTCACCCCCACGCCATGCTTGGAGACGACCTTGAGCGTGGGGCAGGACGCGATGGCCCGGGCCGACAGCTCCGCCGTGCGGGAGATCACGGCGTCCACAGGCTCGCTGGCCATGATGCGCTCGACCTGCGCAGCGTCATCGCCGCGCTCCAGATAGATCACCCGCGCGCCGGCCTTGGCGAGCAGATCCGCGCCGCTGGAGGCCAGCTTGGGCGCGGTGACGAATACGGTAAAGGCTTGTGTTGACATGGGTGCTCCGATGGGCCCGGATTCTTGTCAGCGCCACTCATTCCGTCTATTCGATAATATTCATTCAATCATCACTTTTATTCATCAATGGATCTGCACCTGCGCGACCTGCGTTTCTTCGAAATCGTTGCCGAACTGGGCCACCTGGGCCGGGCGGCGGAGCAGCTAGGACGCACCCAGCCCGCGCTGACCAAGTGCATACAGCGGCTGGAGCAGGCCGTGGGCGGCCCGCTGTTCGAGCGCGCCGGGCGCGGCATCCGGCTCACGCCCGTGGGGCAGGTGCTGCTCACGCGCGCGCGCATGCTGCGCAATGCCAGCCAGGAGGCGCTGCGCGAGGTGCGCGATTTCAACGAAGGCATCTCGGGCCACGTGCGCATCGGCAGCGGCCCGGTCGCCGCGGATCACCTGCTGCCCGAGCTGTGCAGCAAGGCGCTGGCGGGCGGGCGCAAGATCACCATCAGCATCGTGATCGGCCCGAGCTGGGAGCTGCGCGACCGCCTGCGCGAGGGGCAGCTCGACCTGCTGATCGGCCTCACGGCCGAGGGCGACGGCGAACTGCTCTCCTACCCCATCATCGAAGACGTGGTGGTGGTGGCGGCCAGCCAGACGCATCCGATCTTCCAGCGCTCGCGCATCACGCTCGCCGCGTTGCTGCAATACCCTTGGGCGCTGCCGAACGCCAACATTCCGAGCCGCCAGTGGCTGGATCAGGCCTTCACCTCGCGCGGCATGTCGCTGCCCACGGTGCAGGTCGAAGCCGGCTCGATTCCGCTGCTGCCGCGCATGGTGGCCAAGACGGATCTGCTGACCTTCGTATCACGCCACACGCTGCGGCTGGAGCGCAGCAGCACGCTCAAGGAAGTCCGCCTGGCCGCCACCACGCTGCGCCGCCACCTGGGCGTCACCTGCCGCAAGGACGGCTATCTCTCGCCCGCCGCGCAGCAGATGCTGCGGATACTGCGCGCCGATGGGCGCACGCTGTTCGGTGGCGAGGCGCCTTTCAACGACGCCTGAACGCCCTATCCCCGCGCCAGCACCGGCGCCAACGCGCGGCCCGTGTGCGTGCCCAGGCGCACCACCTCCTCGGGCGTGGCCGCCGCCACGATGCGGCCGCCGTCCTTGCCACCCTCGGGGCCCAGGTCGATGATCCAGTCGGCCTCGGCAATTACGTCGAGGTCGTGCTCGATCACCACCACGCTGTGGCCGCCATCGACGAGGCGGTGCAGCACCTGGATGAGCTTGTGCACGTCGGCCATGTGCAGGCCGACGGTGGGCTCGTCGAGCACGTAGAGCGTGTGCGGGCTTTTCTGCCCGCGCCGGCCCACGTCGTCGCGCACCTTGGTGAGTTCGGTGACGAGCTTGATGCGCTGCGCCTCGCCGCCGGAGAGGGTCGGACTGGGCTGGCCGAGCGTGAGGTAGCCCAGGCCCACGTCCTTCAGCAACTGCAGCGGGTGGGCGATGCTGGGCATGCTGGCGAAGAATTCGACGGCTTCATCGACTTCCATCTGCAGCACGTCGCCGATGCTCTTGCCGCGCCAGGTGACGGCCAGCGTCTCGGGGTTGAAGCGCGCGCCGTGGCAGACCTCGCAGGGTACTTTCACGTCGGGCAGGAAGCTCATCTCGATGGTGCGCACGCCCTGGCCTTCGCAGGCGGGGCAGCGGCCTTCGCCGGTGTTGAAGCTGAAGCGGCCGGCCGCATAGCCGCGCGCCTTGGCTTCGAGCGTTTCGGCGAAGAGCTTGCGGACGGTGTCCCAGAAACCGATGTAGGTAGCGGGGCAGGAGCGCGGGGTCTTGCCGATGGGGGTCTGGTCGACTTCGAGCACGCGGTCGATGGTCTCGAAGCCCGACAGGCCCGTGCAGCCCGCGAGCGGCGGGGCCTTGCCTGCGTCCATCGCGTCGCGGCCGGCCTTGGTGGAGCGCTGTTGCACCCAGGCCTGCACGTTGGCGAGCAGCACGTCGCGCGCGAGCGTGGATTTGCCCGAGCCGCTGACGCCGGTGACGGCGACGAGGCGCTTGAGCGGCACGCGCGCGGTCACGTCTTGCAGGTTGTGCAGGCGCGCGCCGTGGACGGTGAGCCAATGCAGAGGTTCATGGTCTTTTTGGCCTGCAGCGCTTGCTGGACGAGCGCTGGCAGCTATTTTTTCAGGAGCATCAACCGGGCGGCGCGCGCGCAGCGGGTGGCGCATGGCGTGCAGCAGGTAGCGGCCGGTCTGCGACTCCTCGGCCGCCGTGATGTCGGCCACGCTGCCCTGCGCGACGAGGCGCCCGCCGCGCTTGCCCGCGCTGGGGCCGATGTCGATGATGTGGTCGGCGCGGCGGATGGTGTCTTCGTCGTGCTCCACGACCACCAGCGTGTTGCCTTTGTCGCCGAGCTTGTGCAGGGCGTCGAGCAGGATCTGGTTGTCGCGCGCGTGCAGGCCGATGGTGGGCTCGTCGAGCACGTAGCACACGCCCTGCAGGTTGCTGCCGAGCTGCGCGGCGAGGCGGATGCGCTGGGCCTCGCCGCCGGAGAGCGTCGGCGCGCCGCGGTCGAGCGTGAGGTACGACAGGCCCACTTCTTCCAGGAATTCCAGACGGCTTTTGATCTCGGGGATCAGGTCGCGTGCGATGTCGGCCTCGCGGCCCGTGAGTTGCAGGCCCTCTATCCACTGGCGCACCTCGGCGACGGACAGGCGCGCCACTTCGGTGATGGGCGTATCGGCGAACAGCACGGCGCGCGCCACAGGGTTGAGGCGCGTGCCCTGGCAGCTCGGGCAGGCCACGTCGGCCACGTCTTCCACCTCGGGCTCGGCGAAGGTCTGTGCGCGGCCCTTTTCCTTGTCGCCCTGCACGGAGTCGTCGAGCGCCTTGCGTTGCTCCTTGGTCAGCTTGACGCCCGTGCCCACGCAGTCCGGACACCAGCCGTGCTTGCTGTTGTACGAGAACAGGCGCGGGTCGAGTTCGGCGTAGCTCGTCGCGCACACGGGGCAGGCGCGCTTGGTGGAGAAGACT
>Ga0222428_100372_pt1 | contig 18871 bp, 21 predicted proteins | sample 2B5Ametagenome_FD_182471 | JGI IMG/M metagenome (GOLD analysis project Ga0222428, IMG submission 182471) | Enriched microbial communities from leaf-cutter ant dump, University of Wisconsin, Madison, United States - 2B5A (version 2) | ecosystem: Environmental > Terrestrial > Nest > Insects nest >...
AGGTGTTCGACGCGCTCTGGAGCGGCGAGGGCAGCGACGTGGATGCGGTCATCGAGGCCAAGGGCCTCAAGCAGATGAACGACACCGGCGCCCTGGAAAAGATCATCGACGAGGTGATCGCCGCCAACCCCGCGAACGTGGAGCAGTACAAGGCCGGCAAGGACAAGGCGTTCAACGCGCTCGTAGGCCAGGTGATGAAGGCCAGCAAGGGCAAGGCCAATCCGGCGCAGGTCAACGAGCTTTTGAAAGCCAAATTAGCCTGAAGCGCTTTCCAGCCAAGCGCTGGCAGCTATCAAAAAGAGAGGGCTCCCTGGGGGAGCCCTTTTTCCTGTTCAGCGCGTGCCGGGTGGCGGCGTCCACTGTTCGGCGGATGCGCGCTGGGCCGCCCAGAGCTGGCGCAGCTGGGCCAGCTCGGCGTCGAAGCGCTGGGCGATGCGGCGCTTTTCCTGGTCCTGCGCTGCGATGAAGCGCTGCTGCTCGGCCACGGCCTCGTCGTTCTCGGCGATCTGGCGCTGCAGCTTCGCAGGGGCCTTGGCGGGGTCGCGGCGGTAGAACTCCAGCTCCACGTCGATGCGCTTGCGCTCGCCGCGCAGGTCGGCGATGCGCTTGTGCGCCACGGCGACCACTTCGTCCACCTGCGCGAGGGCGTTCAGGCGCTCCTCGCGGTGCGTGGCCTCGTCGGGGTAGCGGGCCAGCAGCACGCGCTCGCGGCGGCGCTCCTCGGCGATGCGGGCGCGCTGCTCGGCCTCCTTGCGGCGCTGCACCTCCTGGGCGGCGCGCTCGTGCTCGGTGAGCGTGGGGCCGATGCGGCGGCGCTCGGCGCCGGTGTGGTCCAGGATGCGCTGCTCGCGGTCGATGCAGTCGGCGATGGGACGGTCGGCCGTGATGCGGCGGCCGCTCTTGTCGATGCAGGTGTAGACCTCCTGCGCGGGCTTGTCCTGCTGCGCCCACGCGGGCGCCATACCCGACGCCGCCAGCGCGCAAAGCACCGCCGCGCCGCACCTGCCGATCCGCCCTGCTGCACCTGCTTTCAAGTCCCTGCCCCCCCGCGCTGCCGCTATTCGTCGTTGACGCCGTAGCGCTGGCGGTAGGCCAGCACCCGTTCGTGGTGGTCGTGCATTTGTGCATCGCCACCGCTTGCCGATAGATATTGCAATAAGTCTGCCAGTTTGGCGATAGCGCAGACCTGCATGCCCAGCTCGCGCCGCACATACTGCACGGCGCTGTGATCCACGTCACGGCCGTTCTCGGTGGCCTTTTCCTGGCGGTCGAGCGCGATGGCGATGGCGTGCGGCGTGGCGCCCGCGGCGCGGATCAGGGCGATGGATTCGCGCGCGGCGGTGCCGGCGCTCATCACGTCGTCGATGATGAGCACGCGGCCCTGGAGGGGCGCGCCGACCAGCGTGCCGCCCTCGCCGTGGTCCTTGGCTTCCTTGCGGTTATAGGCGAAGGGCACGTTGCGGCCCAGGCGCGCCAGTTCCACGGCCACGGTGGCGCCCAGCGGGATGCCCTTGTAGGCGGGGCCGAAGAGCATGTCGAACTCGATGCCGCTGGCCACCAGGGCCTGTGCATAGAATTGCGCGAGGCGGCCCATCTTGGCGCCGTCGTCGAACAGGCCGGCGTTGAAGAAATACGGGCTCATGCGGCCTGCCTTGGTCTTGAATTCGCCAAAGCGCAGCACGCCCGCCTCCACCGCGAACCGCACGAACTCCTGTGCCAGATCCTGGCCCTGCCGCTCCACCATGACTTCTTCCTTGTTCAAATTAACCAGTCTCAACCTCAACGGCATCCGCTCGGCCACGTCCAAGGGCGTGGAGGCGTGGATCGCCCAGAACCGCCCGGATTGTATTTGCGTGCAGGAGATCAAGGCCCAGGCGGGCGACGTGCAGGGCCGCTTCGAGGAGCTGGCGGGCCTGAAGGGCCACTTCCACTTCGCGGCCAAGAAGGGCTATTCGGGTGTGGGCATCTACACGCGCCACGCGCCGAGCGACGTGGTGGTGGGCTACGGCTGCAACGAGTTCGACCCCGAGGGCCGCTACGTGGAACTGCGCTTCGACACGTCCGCGCGCAAGATGTCGATCATCAGCGCGTATTTTCCGAGCGGCTCCTCGGGCGAGGAGCGGCAGCTGGCCAAGTACCGCTTCCTCGCCAACTTCCACCCGCACCTGATGCGGCTGAAGGCCGAGCGCGAGTTCATCCTGTGCGGCGACATCAACATCGCCCACCAGCAGGCCGACCTGAAGAACTGGCGCAGCAACCAGAAGAACAGCGGCTTTCTGCCCGAGGAACGCGCGTGGATGACAAAGCTGTTGCACACGACTGACGAAGGCGGCGGCCTCGTGGACGTGTACCGCCTGCTGCAGCCCGACACCACGGACGCCTGCTACACATGGTGGAGCAACCGCGGCCAGGCCTATGCGAACAACGTGGGCTGGCGGCTGGACTACCACCTGGCCACGCCGGCCCTCGCGCGGCTGGCGCGCACCGAGGAAATCTACCGCGCACAGAAGTTCAGCGACCATGCGCCCATCACGGTGGGCTATGAGCTGGCGCTCTGAATTCAGGAGCTGCTTGCGCTTGGTATTCGCCGATTCTCCTATCATTTGATACGGAAAATAGCTTACAGAAAGCGCAAGCAGCTCCTGATTCGATAGCTCACCCGCGCGCCGCCATGTGGCGCTGCGCGCTCTCCCAGCCCAGCTCGGCCAGCGGTCCGGCCTTGGCCCCCGTCTCCTCCGCGTCCTCCGCAGCCGCGTTGCCGTCGGCCGCGCGCTGAGCGATGCCGTGCAGGATGGCCGCCATGCGGAACAGGTTGTAGGCGATGTAGAAGTCCCAATCGCCTGCCGCATCACGGCCGGTGGCGTCGCCGTACCAGGCGATGTACTCTGCCTCCTGCGGAATGCCCAGCGCGGCCAGGTCCAGCCCGCCGATGCCACGCCACAGGCTGGGCGGGATGCGCCAGGCCATGCACTGGTAGGACAGGTCGGCCAGCGGGTGGCCGAGGGTCGACAGCTCCCAGTCCAGCACGCCGATGACGCGCGGCTCGGTGGGGTGGAAGACGAGGTTGTCGAGCCGGTAGTCGCCGTGCACCAGCGTGGTCTCGTCGCCCGCGGGCAGGTGCTCGGGCAGCCAGTCCATGAGGCGGTGCATCGCGCCGTTCATGGGCAAGGAGGATTGCCGGCACTGGCGCGACCAGCGGGCGATCTGGCGGCCCACGTAGTTGCCCTCCTTGCCGTAGTCGCCCAGGCCCACGGCGCGGTAATGAACGGCATGCAGCGCGGCGATGACGCGGTTCATCTCGCGGTAGATGGCGCGGCGCTCGTCGGGATGCATGCCTGGCAGCGACTGGTCCATGAGCACGCGGCCCTGCAGGAACTCCATCACGTAGAACGGCGTGCCCAGCAGCTCGCTGCTCTCGCAGTAGTGCAGCATGCGCGGCACGGGCACATCGGTGTCCGCCAGGGCCTTCATCACGCGGTATTCGCGGTCGATGGCGTGGGCCGAGGCGATGAGCGTGCCCGGCGGCTTCTTGCGCAGCACGTAGTCGCGCCCTTCGCCCGCCGTGATGCGGTAGGTGGGGTTGGACTGGCCGCCCGCGAGCACGCGCACCTCCAGCGGCGCGCTGCCCGCCAGGCCCTGGGCGCGCAGGTAGTCGCCGAGCGCTTCCACCGGCAGGGGATTCGCGGGGCCACTCATAGCGAACTCACCAGGTGCGCACCGTCGACGGCCAGCGTGGCGCCCGACATGGCCGCGCCCGCGTCGGAGGCCAGCAGCAGCAGCGGGCCGTCCAGGTCGGTCACTTCGCCGAAGCGGCGGCTGGGGATGCGCGCGCGCAGCTTGTCGCCCGCCGGGCTGGTGAGGAAGTCGCGGTTCAGGTCGGTCACCACGTAGCCGGGCAGCAGCGCGTTCACGCGGATGCCGTGGCGCGCCAGCTCCAGCGCCAGGGCCTTGGTGGCCTGCACCACGCCGGCCTTGGAGATGGCGTATGGCGCCACGCCGCCCGCCACGCGCTCGCCCAGGATGGAGGCCACGTTGACGATCGCGCCGCCCTTGCCCGCCGCCGCCATGCGGCGCGCGGCCTCGGTGGCCACGAGCCAGTTGCCCTTGAGGTTGGTGCCGAGCACGTGGTCGAAGTCTTCCTCGGTCTGCTCCAGCACGGGGCGCGTCACCGTCACGCCCGCGTTGTTGACCACCACGTCGGGCACACCCCAGGCGCCCACGGCGTCGAGGCAGGCGCACACGCTGGCGTTGTCGGTCACGTCGAGGGCAAACGCGCGGGCTTCGCCGCCCTGCGCGGCGATGGCCTCCACCACGCCCTGCAGCTTGTCCACGCGGCGCGCGGCCAGGGCCACGCGGGCACCGGCGCCGGCCAGCACCTGGGCGAAGTGCGTTCCCAGGCCGCTGGAAGCGCCGGTCACCAGGGCCAGCTTGCCTTGCAGGCCGAATCGGTCGATCGCGCCCGTCATGCGGCACCCCCTTCGCGCAGCAGTTCGGCCTCGGCCTTTTCGGCCATGTGGGCGAGCTTGCGCGCCATGCTCCAGCGGTGCACCTCGCTCGGGCCGTCGTAAATGCGGAAGGCACGCATGTCGGTGAAGATGCGCATCACCGGCGTCTCGCCCGTCACGCCCTGGCCGCCGAGCATCTGCACGCTACGGTCGACCACGCGCCACTCGGCCTCGGAGCACACGACCTTGGCGCGGCTCGACTCGAAGTTGCACTTCTCACCCTGGTCCAGCAGCCAGGCCGTGTGCCAGATGTGCAGGCGCGCGGTGTGCAGGTCCATGTCGCTGTCGGCCACCATGAAGCCCACGCCCTCGTGCTCCACCAGCGGCTTGCCGAAGGCGTGGCGCTTGCGCACGTAGTTCAGTGCCGTGTCGTGCGCGCGGCGCGCCTGGCCCAGCCAGCGCATGCAGTGCGTGAGCCGCGCGGGCGCCAGGCGCACCTGGGCATAGCGGAAGCCCTTGCCAATTTCGCCCAGCACGTCGGCGGCAGGTACGCGCAGATTGTCGAAGCGCAGCACGCCGTGGCCGCCGGTGAAGCAGGCATCCATCGCGTCCATGTTGCGCTCCAGCACGATGCCTGGGCGGTCCATGTCCGAGAGAAACATGGTGGCCGAGCCGTCCTCCATGCGCGCCATGATGATGGCGTAGTCGGCACCGTCGGCGCCGGTGATGAACCACTTGCGGCCGTTGATGACGTAGTCGTCGCCGTCGCGCACGGCCGTGGTCTGCAGCATCGAAGGATCAGCCCCCGCGCCGGGCGAGGGCTCGGTCATCGCGAAGCACGAGCGCAGCTCGCCCGCCACCTGCGGGCGCAGCCAGCGCTCCTTCTGCGCGGGCGTGGCCACCTCCTCCATGAGGTGGATGTTGCCCTCGTCGGGCGCGTGGATGTTGAGGGCCGTGGGGCCCAGCCGCGAATAGCCCGCTTCCTCGAACACCACGGCCTTCTCCACGTGCGAGAGGCCCATGCCGCCCATCTCGCGCGAGGCGTGGGGCGTGAGCAGGCCGGCCGCCCTGGCGCGCGCCACCAGCTCGCGGCGCAGCGGCTCGTCGGGGCCATGGTGGGACTGGCGCGGGTCGTTCTCGAGCGGAACGACTTGCTCGGCGATGAACCGGCGCACTTTGTCGCGCAACGCGACCAACTCGGGCGAAAGGGAAAAGTCCATGGAAAGATCTCCTGATCGGCGATAATTGCTCCATCATATTGTTGAACAATATTGATGGCAATACCCATGACCGACGAAACCGATACACCCACCTCCGCCGCCGACGCGGTGTTCCACGGCATCGTGCAGGGATTGGCGCTGCAGAAGTTCGTGCCCGGCCAGCGGCTCGTGGAGGTGGACCTGGCCGCGCAGTTCGGCGTGAGCCGCAACTCCGTGCGCGAGGCGCTGCAGCGCCTGGCCGCCCAGGGGCTGGCGGATCTGCACCGCAACAAGGGCGCGGCCATCCGCGCGCTGTCGCCGCAGGAAACCCTGGAAGTGCTCGACGTGGCCGAGCGCATGACCGGCCTGCTCGCGCGCAGCGCCGCACGCCGCATCGCAGCCGGCGCCTCCGGCGCGGCCGTCGAGCAGGCGCTGGCCCAGCTCCACGCCGCCGACGGCGCGCAGGATCCCGACGCCTTCGCCCACGCCCGGCGCGCCTTCTACCGCGCCCTGCTGGACACCAGCGCCAGCCGCGAGCTGCGCCGCCTGCTGCCGACCATCCACATGCCCATCGTCTACGCCCAGCACCGGCCGGCGGCGCTGCAGCGCATCCGCATGCGCGACTACCGGGCGATGGGCGAGGCCGTCATCCAGGGCGACGAGGACGCTGCGGACGCTGCGGGCATGGCGCACGTGCGCAACGTGCGCGAGGCGATCGTGCAGGCGCTGTAGCGCCGCTCAGCCCAGGCGATAGAAGCGTGCGGCGGTATCGCGGTACAGCAGGCGCTTCTCATCCACGGACATGCCTGCGGTGATCCGCTTGAAGGCATTCCACAGCACGGCGTAGCTGCAGGTGCCCTTGTCCACGGGGAAGTTGCTCTCGAACATGCAGCGCGACGGGCCGAAGATCTCGATGCAGGTGAGGATGTAGGGTCCCCAGGCCTGTGCCAGTTCCGCGGAAGTGGGCGGCCTGTCCGCATGGTGGAATCCAAAGCCGAACACGCTCATGCCCAGGCCGCCGAGCTTGATGCAGACGTTGGGCAGCGCGGCGATCTTGCGCAGCAGCCGCTTCCATTCGGCGAAGACTGCATCGCGCTGCCCCACGTAGGGGCCCACGCCCAGGGGGACGCCGATGTGGTCGATGACGACCGGGATGCCGGGAAAGGCACGCGCCAGATCGTAGAGCTCGTCGATCTGGGTGTGATAAGCCCAGGAATCGAAGGTGAGCCCGTAGCGCGCGAGCGTGGCGTAGCCCTCGCGGAATTTCGGGTCCATGTAGAGGTGCAGCGGCGGCGCGTGCATGACGCCGTACTGGAACTGCGCATGTGCGGCCGCGTGGCAGCGGATGCCGCGAAAGCGCCCCGCTGCGGCCTGCAGGTGCGCGGTCAGGGTTTCCTCGACGCGTGCGCCCAGCGCGAGATCCGCAAAGCCCACGATGCCTTCGCAGACCCGCGTGCCCGCCTGCGCGGCATCAATCTGCCTTGCGATGGCCACGACACGCTCCGTCTCGCCCACGGGGCGCAGGTGCTCCGGCCCGTCCGCGCGGTAGCTGAAGCCCACCTGGATGAAGACCGTAGACTCGATACGGTGCCCCGAGCCCAGATCCGCCAGCAGGTCGTCCTGCAGGTAGCCGCCCCACAGGCTGTCGGACAGGTGGTGGTGCGGGTCGATGATGGGCAGCTCCGGCTCCAGCGGCGCCTCGTGGTGCAGGGCAAGCCACTGCGGACGGACTTCCGCGCGGGGGATGATGGGGAGGGTGCCCATGGTCAGACTCCGAGGAAGGCTTTTTGCACGAATGCGTCCTGCAGCAGTTCCTGGCCGGAGCCCGAGCGGACCACCGTGCCCTGCTCGAACACGTAGGCGTGGTGCGCCATCTTGAGCGCGAGCCGCGCGTTCTGCTCCACCAGGATCACCGAGATGCCGGTTTCCCGGTTCAGTTGCACGATGGCCTGGGCGATCTCGGAGACGATCTTGGGCGCGATGCCCAGCGAGGGCTCGTCGAGCATGAGGACCTGCGGATGCGACATCAGCGCGCGGCCGATGGCCACCATCTGCTGCTCACCGCCGGAGAGCGAGCCTGCGAGCTGGTTGCGGCGCTCCTGCACGCGCGGAAACAGCGCATAGACCTGCTCCAGCGAGCGGCCGCGCACCGCCACCGAGCCGACGGTGTGCGCGCCCACCATGAGGTTCTCCCAGACGGTCATGCGCGGAAACAGCCGGCGCCCTTCGGGAGACAGCGCCAGCCCCATCGAGACCCGCTGCGCCGGGCCGGTGGCGTCGATGCGCTGCCCGTCCAGGTGGATGCTGCCGGCCGAGACTTTCTTCAGGCCCATCAGCGCCTTGAGCGTGGTGCTCTTGCCCGCGCCGTTGGAGCCGACGAGTGCCACGATCCGGCCGGCCGGCACCGTGAAGCCGATGCCGTGCAGCGCCTCCACCAGCCCGTAGTGGACAACGACATCCTTGACTTCAACCGTGGGCATCTTCGTCCACTCCCAGATAGGCTTCGATCACCGCGGGGTTGTTGCGCACCTCGTCGGGCGTGCCTTGCGCGATCTTCTGTCCCTGCACGAGCACGATGATCTTCTCGCAGGTGTTCATGACGAGCGCCATGTGGTGCTCCACGAACAACAGCGAGATCTCGTGCCGGTCGCGCAGCGTCTTGAGCAGGCCGCCGAACTCGGCGCATTCCTCGGGGTTGAGACCCGCGGCGGGCTCGTCGAGCAGCAGCAGCCGCGGCCGCGTCGCCAGGCCGATGGCGACGCCGATGCGCTTCTGGTGGCCGTAGGCCAGCCCCCCGGCCACTTCGTTGCGGTAGGGCGCCAGGCCCGTGATCTCCAGCACCTCGTCCACTTCCTCGCGCACCTTGCGCAGGGCGTTGCGGTAGCGTGCGGTCTGCGCGATCTGCGCCCACACGGGCACGTCGAAACGCGCCAGCGCGCCCCGGTACAGGTTCTCCTGCACCGTGGCGGTGGGGTACACCGTGGCCGACTGGAAGGTGCGCGCCAGTCCGTGGCGCACCACCTGGCTCGGTTTCATGCCCTCGATCTGCTGGCCCGCGAACTGGATGTTGCCGGCCGAGGGCGGCAGCGAGCCGCTGATAACGTTGAAGGCCGTGCTCTTGCCCGCGCCGTTGGGGCCGATCAGGCCGACGATCTCGCCCGCGTTGAGCTCGAAACTCAGATCCTTGACGGCAGCCAGGCCGCCGAAATAGCGGGACAGGCCATCCACCTTGAGCAGTGCGGTCATGCCTTGCCCCCCTTCCCTCGGAGCTTCGTGGCGATCCCCACCAGGCCACCCGGCAGGAACTTGAGCACCAGGATCAGCGTGATGCCGTAGAGGATGTTCTGCGTCTCGATCGCGCTGCGGAACAGCTCGGGCAGCGGCGTCATGATGAGCGCGCCCAGGATCGGCCCCAGCACCGACGCGCGGCCGCCGATCACCAGCATGACGATGGCCGCCACGGAAATGTGCTGGTTGAACGACTCGGGCGAGACGAAGCCCAGGTAGTGCGCCAGCAGCGCGCCCGCGAACCCGGCCATGGCCGAGCCCAGCACGAACGCGAACAGCTGCGTGCGCTGGATGCTGATGCCGCTGGCCTCGGCCAGCTCCTGGTTGTCGCCCACGGAGTCCAGCGCCGTGCCCTGGGGCGTGCGGAACAGCGCGATCAGCAGCACGATGGAGGCGAAGGCGCAGACCGCCGCCAGCACGTAGAACGAGGTCTTGGTGTCGAACGCGAAGCCGAACATGGACGCAGGCGGAATATTGGCGATGCCGTTCGCCCCGCCTGTATGGCTGCCGCCCTCCAGCAGGATCAGCCGGAACAGCTCGCCAAAGCAGAAAGTCACGAGAACGAAGTACACGCCCTGCAGGCGAAGGATCACCGAACCGAGCAGGTAGGCCACCGCAGCGGCGACGGCCACGCCGAGCGCGACCGACAGCAGGAACGGCGCATGCCACTGGGTGGTGGCCATCACCGAGGCATAGGCGCCCATCCCCATGAATGCGGCGTGGCAGAACGACAGCTGCCCGGTGCGGCTGAGCAGCGACAGCCCGTTGACCAAGATGATGTTCAGGCAGACCAATACCGCCAGGTGCATGTAGAACGGGCTGCTGGTGAACAGTGGCAGGGCGAACAGAACCAGCAGGCCGGGCAGCCAGCGGCGCCAGTGCGCCTGCGGGTGTCCGGCGCCGGGGTCGGGGGCGCGAGGCTTCATGGTCGGGGCAGTGGAAGAGGCATGCATGGCGTCAGCGTCCAGACTTTCCGAGCAGGCCCGAGGGGCGGAAGATCAGCATCAGGATCACGAAGCCGAAGAGCAGCATGTCGGACATAGCGCTGGACATGAAGGTGTTGGCCCCGCTCTCCACCACGCCCAGCAGCAGGCTGGCGAGCGCGGCGCCGGGAATGCTCCCCAGCCCGCCGAGGATCACCACGATGAAGGCCTTGAGCAGAGGGGTCGAGCCGATGCTCGGCGAGACCGAGAACACCGGCGCCATCAGCGCGCCCGCCACGGCAGCCAGCGCCACACCGATGCCGAAGCCCAGCGGATACATGAGGTGCGAGCGGATGCCCTGGGCGCTGGCGATCTCGGTGTCCTGCACCACGGCACGCAGCGCGCGCCCGCCCTTGCTGTGCATGAGGAACAGGTAGAGCAGCGCCAGCACGGCGATGGAAAACGCCACCACGTACAGCCGCGACATGGGCAGCATGATGGGGCCGAGGGACACCACGCCTTCGGCCACCGGCGGCATGGACTGCGGATCCGGCCCGAAGAGCAGCAGGGCGCCGTTCTGCAGGATCATCCCCAGCCCGATCGTGCTGATCATCCCGTTGAGCTCGTTGCCGCGGAAGCCCTTGAGCACGACCACCTCGATGAGCCAGCCCGCGACCAGGGTCACGGCGAAGGTGGCAAGCACCGCCACCAGGAAAGGCAACTGGAACCGGGTGACACAGACATAGGCGACGAACGCGCCCAGCATGTAGAACTCGCCATGCGCGAAATTGACCACGCGCATGACGCCGAAGACCAGTGTGAAGCCAATGGCCATCAGCAGGTAGAGCAGCCCGATGATGAGGCCATTGGTCAATGCCTGACCAATGAGGAACGTGAAATCCACGGCGGTACCCAGCAGGTTCTGTGCTTACTTGCAGGCAGTGAGGGAGCAGGTGCTCTCGACCACTTCCTGCCCGTCCTGCACGCGCGCGATGTAGAACGGCGCGCTGATCTGGTGGTTGGAGCCGTAGACCTCCTTGCCCGTCCAGTTGAGGGTGCCCAGGATGCCCTTGAAGTCCTTGATGCCTTCGAGCGCCACGCGCACCTTGTCCGTGTCGGTGGTGCTGCCCGCCTGGCCCATGGCCTGGAACAGCATGCGCGTGCCGTCGTAGAACGCGGGGCTGAAACCGTTCATGCGCTTCTTGTACTTGCCGAAGTAGCGCTCGGCATAGGCCTTGACCTCCGCATTGGCGGGGTCGATCGGCGTGTTGACCAGCATGCCGTTGGTCGCGCCCGCGCCCGCCACGTTGACGATCTCGGTGGTGGCCGGGCCGCCGCTGCGGATGATGTGCCCCTTGAAGCCCAGCTCGCGCGCCTGCTTGACGATGAGGCCGGCGGTGCCCGGCGCATTGCCGTCGAGCTCGATGGCGTCCACGCCCTTGGCCATGATGCGGGTGAGCAGCGGCATCATGTCCACGCGCTCGCGTTCGAAGAACTCCTTGGCGTCCATCTTCGCGCCGGCCTTGGCGTAGGCCTTCTCCAGGTCCTGGGCGATCTGCTGGCCGGTCTCGTCGTTGGGGAACAGCGCGCCCACCTTCTTGATGCCCTTGGCCTTGACGATCCAGTCGATCTGGGGCTGCGATGTCTCCATCGTCGTCAGGTTGGGGCGGAAGCTGAACGGCTTGTCGGCCGCCAGGGCCTTGTCGGTGAAGCCCAGGGTCAGCATGACGACCTTGTTCTTCTCCATGATCGGGCCCACGGCCAGCGCGGCGGCCGAGCCCACGGGGCCGATCACGTACTTGACCTTGTCCTCGAACACCAGGCGGTTGGCGGCGGTGACGGCCTCGCCGGCCTGGTACTTGTCGTCATAGGCGACGACCTTGACCTTGTATTTCTTGCCGCCCACGTCGAGGCCGCCCTTGGCGTTCACGTCGTCGGCGGCCAGCTCGGTCGCGTACAGCATGGCCTGGCCCCAGGCGGCGCCCGCGCCGGACAGCGTCACGATGGCGCCGATCTTGAGTTCTTCCTGGGCGAATGCGCCGCAGCCCACGCACAGCAGCGAGGCGGCAAGGATTTTTTTCATGGTTGTCTCCTGGAGGATGGTTGGGGGTTGGAATGGAGTGCCGGCATGGCTCAGAGGGCTGCTATCTCGTCCAGCACGGGCAGGATGTATTTCCTGAACTGCGCGGGGTTCTCGCTCATCGGGAAATGCCCCAGCTCCTTCATGAGGGTCACCTTCGCGCCGGGAATGGTTTCGGCGGTGCGGATCGAGTCCTCGGGACTGCAGGAAAAGTCGTATTCGCCCGTCAGCAGGTAGAGCGGCGTGGCGGCCGTATCGATGCCGCCCAGCTTGCCGCGCAGGTCGGAATCCACGCGGTAGAAATACAAATCGCCCTTGAAGATCCCGGGGCCGCTCTGCTTGTATTGCCACAGGGTCTCATGGCGGTATTCGCTCGGGCTTTGCGGTGCGATCAGGCCTGACACCAGCGCGGCGCAGACCTCGCCGCCATGCACGTCGGGGCGGTTGAGCCAGCCCGTGTCGTACCAGGGCTGCTGGTGGTCAGCGCTCTCCAGGCCGATGAGCGCCCGGAATTCGGCGCCGTGGGCATGCGCCAGCTGCAGCACGATCCGGCCGCCGATCGAGCAGCCCATGACCACCGGCCTGTCCAGCCCCAGCGCGGCGCTGAACGCGCGGATCGTGGCCACGTAGCGCTCGGTGGTGAGTTCGTAGTCCCGCTCGTGGAAGCCGACGGGCGGATAGGACTTTCCGTGCCAGGGCATGTCGAACGCGATGACGCGGAATTTGCCAGTGATAGCGCCGTCGCTGAGCAGATGGCGGAACTGCCGGCCATCGGAGCCGGCCGTGTGCAGGCACAGCAAGGGAATGCCCTGGCCGCATTCCTCGAAATAGATGCGGCACGTCTCGCTCAGGACATCCACGTGGATGTAGCGGCCGACGATGGGCTCGATGCGGTCATTCATCTGGTGTCTCCTCGCTGGTGGTTCAGGCGCCCGCGGGCACGTGGCGCGGCATTTCCAGCACGTCCTTGAGGTACTGGAGATGCGAGAACAGCAGCCGGGTGTCCCCCTCGATCACCATCTCGCCCCGCTTGTGCAGGGCGAAGATGTCGTGCCAGCCGGGAAGAGGCACCTGGTCCCAGAGCCGCTCCCAGGCCTCGGCCGTTCCCTGCACGAAGAGCGCGCACGGATGGAACAGCGCGAACCGCTGCGTGACTTCGGCGACTTCGCCCTGGTGGATGCGCAGCAGAAACCGCGCCGTGCCGACGACGACGACGAGGTCGGCCGTCAACGCCCGGCCCCGGTGCACGAGGCAGGCGTTCGCGTTGACATGCGGCGCGAGGGACGCGAACCGCTCGGCCAGGGAGGTGTGCGTGGTGTGTGAGCTCATGCCGTTGCGCTCGGGTGGTTCAGCCGATCCCCGGCAGAAGGGGCGCCGCGGTCATGGACTGCAGGCGCTCGAAGCTCATCCCTTCGCACATCCAGCGGACTGCCAGCCCTTGCGCCGTGACGTCGATGACCGCGCAATCCGTGTAGATGCGGTCCACCACGCGCGCACCCGTGAGCGGGTAGGTGCACTCGGTGACGATCTTGGGCTCGCCCGCCTTGCTCACGTGCTCCATGACCACGAAGACCTGTCGCGCGCCGACCACGAGGTCCATGGCACCGCCCACGGCGGGGATCGCGTCGGGCGCGCCGGTGTCCCAGTTGGCCAGGTCGCCCAGGCTGGACACCTGGAACGCGCCGAGCACGGTCAGGTCGATGTGCCCGCCGCGCATCATGGCGAACGAGGTCACGTGGTCGGTGATGGATGCGCCCGCCAGCAGCGTGACCGGTTCCTTGCTCGCGTTGATGAGGCTCAGGTCCGCGGCGCCGCCCGCGGGCGCGGCGCCCATGCCCAGGATGCCGTTCTCGCTGTGCAGGATCACGTCGCGGCCCGGCGGCAGGCACTTGGAGATCAGCGTGGGGATGCCGATCCCCAGGTTGACGTAGCTGCCGTCGGGAATGTCGTTCGCGACCTTGGCCGCCATCTCGGCGCGGCTGAGCCGCCGGATATTCGCCCTCATGCCTGTCCTCCCACTTGCACCACGCGCTGCACGAAGATGCCCGGCGTCATCACATGCTCGGGCGCGAGCGTGCCCAGCGGCACCACCGCATCCACCTGCGCCACCGCCACCCGGGCGGCCATGCACATGACGGGGCCGAAGTTGCGCTCGGCGTTGCGGTACATGAGGTTGCCCCAGGGGTCGGCCGTCTGCGCCTTCACGAAGGCGAAGTCGCCGTGCAGCGGCTGCTCCAGCACGTAGCCCACGCCGTCGATGACGCGGGTTTCCTTGCCATCGGCCAGGCGGGTGCCGTACGAGGTGGGCGTGAAGAAGGGCCCCAGGCCAGAGCCCGCCGCGCGCATGCGCTCGGCCATCGTTCCCTGGGGCACGCATTCGAGTTCGATCCTGCCGGCGCGATACCACTCGGCGAATGCGACGGCGTTGGGCTCCAACGGGTTGGACGAGCGCGCGAACGAACACACCATGCGCCGCACGCGCCCGGCTTCCACCAGCTGGCTCAAGCCGATCTTGCCGTTGCCCGCGTTGTTGTTGACAATGGTGAGTTCGCGCGCGCCCTGGTCGAGCAGCGCGCAGACGAGTTCGGTGGGCACGCCGGAGATGCCGAAGCCGCCGATGAGGATCGTCGCCCCGTCGCGCACGTCGCGCACGGCCTCGTGCACCGAGGCAGTCACTTTGTTGAGCATGCCGGCTCCTTGCCTGGTGCGTTCACAGCGTTTCCTCCACGCCGAAGATCGCCGTGGACTGGCTCGACAGCGTGCCGCCGTTGCCGTGCGCCAGGGCGATGCGCGCATCCTTGACCTGGCGCGCACCGCACTCGCCGCGCAATTGCCGCACCGCCTCGATCACGAGGAAGATGCCGTACATGCCCGGGTGCACGCACGAGAGCCCGCCGCCGTTGGTATTGACCGGCAGCCGTCCGCCCGGCGCGATGCCGCCGTTCTCCACGAACGCGCCGGCCTCGCCCTTCTTGCAGAAGCCCAGGTCTTCGAGGAACAGCAGCGTGTTGATCGTGAAGGCGTCGTAGAGGCCCACCACGTCCACGTCCGAGGGCGCGAGGCCCGCCATCTCGAAGGCGCGCCGGCCCGACTCCGACGCGGCGGTGACGGTGAGGTTCTCCATGGACGAGATCTGCCGGTTCCACACCGCCGTGGCATTGCCGAGCACGTACACGGGCTTGGCAACCTGGGCCTTGGCGCGGTCGGCGCGCATGAGCACGAAGGCGCCCGCGCCGTCGGTGACGAGGCAGCAGTCGCGCACCGTGAGCGGCGTGGAGACCATGCGCGCGGACAGCACGTCGTCGATGGACAGCGGGTCGCGCATCACCGCCTCGGGGTTGAGCTGTGCCCAGCGGCGCGCGGCCACGGCCACCTCGGCGAGCTGCTCGCGCGTGGTGCCGAACTCGTGCATGTGGCGCGACGCGGCCAGCGCGTAGGACGTGAGCGGCTGGATCGGCGCGTAGGGGTGCTCGTAGGGCAGCGGGTCGATCAGGCGGAACGCCTCCGACATGGCCTTGCGCGAGAACGTGCCCGTCTTCTGCGTGCTGCCGTAGCACACGAGCACCGCATTGCACTGGCCGCTCTCCAACGCCAGCATCGCGGGCATCAGGTGGGCGATGAAGCTGGAGCCGCCCAGCATGGTGCTGTCGATGAACTGCGGCCGCAGGCCCAGGTATTCGGCCACCGGCAGCGCCCACATGCTGGCCGCCGAGCTGCAGGTGGCCAGGCCGTCGATGTCGCGCAGGGTGAGCCCCGCGTCGGCCACCGCCGCGAGCGCGGCCTGGCCCAGGATTTCCATGGCGCTGAAGCCAGGCGCCTCGCCGATGCCGGCATGACCCACGCCCACGATGGCGGCCTTGCCGCGCAGTTGCTGGAGACTCATTGCGCACCTCCCGCGCCTTGGGGAACGAAGACCACGAGCGGCTTGCCGTCCTGCTCCACGATGCGGGCCTGCACGCGCATGCCGATGCGCACCTGATCCTGCGGATGCTCCTGCACACGGCCCATCATGCGCACGCCTTCGTCCAGGTCGACGAGCACGATGGCGTAGTCGGTGCCGGTGCCGGGCTTGCCCATGACCACGCTGCAGGCATGGACGGTGCCCTGGCCGCGGGCATCGACCCAGCGCAGATCGGCGCTGCCGCAGTGCGGGCAGACAACCCGTGGGTAGAACACGTGCCGCGCACACGCGCCGCATTGCTGGACGCGAAGATGGCCCTGGGCCAGATGGTGGAGATAGGCGGCGTCGGGGCCGCCCAGGGATGGGGCGATGGCGGTCATGGTCGTTCAGGTGGGTTCGGTGGGCACCACGTAGCCGGAAAGGGACTCGCCCTGCGCCACGAGTTGCGCGAGCAGCGGCGCAGGCTCCCACAGCGGGCCGTGGAGGCGGTGGAATTCCTCGATGCGCGCGAGCACCTGGGGCAAGCCCACGGTGTCGGCATAGAACAGCGGGCCGCCGCGCGCGGCGGGAAAGCCGTAGCCGTTCACGTAGATCACGTCGATGTCGCTGCCGCGGCGCGCCACGCCGTCCTGCAGGATGCGCGCGGCCTCGTTGACGAGCGCGTACATGGTGCGCTCCACGATCTCCTCGTCGGTGATCGCGCGGCGCGTGATGCCCGACTCGCGGGCACACGCATCGATGATCGATTCCACGGCCGGATCGGGCACGGGCGCGCGGCTGCCCGGCTCGTAGCGGTAGAAGCCCGCGCCCGTCTTCTGCCCCAGGCGGCCCGACTCGCAGAGCCGGTCGGCGATGTGGCAGTAGCGCAGGTGCCTGGGGCGCGTAGGGGCCTGGCGCTTGCGCGCGGCCCAGCTGATGTCCAGGCCGGCCATGTCGCCCATGCGCAGCGGGCCCATGGCCATGCCGAAGCGCTCCACGGCCTGATCCACCTGCGCGGGGCTCGCGCCCTCCTCCAGCAGGAAGTGCGCCTCGCGCGTATACGGGCTCACCATGCGGTTGCCCACGAAGCCGTCGCACACGCCCACCACGGCGGGCACCTTGCCAATGCGCTTGGCCACGCCCAGCACCGTGGCGATCACGTCGGGCGCCGTGGCCCGGCCGCGCACGATCTCCAGCAGCTTCATGACGTGAGCGGGGCTGAAGAAGTGCAGTCCCACCACGTCCTGCGGACGGCGCGTCACGGCGGCGATGTCGTTGATGTCGAGCCGCGAGGTGTTGGTCGCCAGGATGGCGCCGGGCCTGGCTATGGCGTCCAGTTGCTGGAACAGGCCGTGCTTGACGGCGATGTCCTCGAAAGCCGCCTCGATGACCAGATCCGCCTCTGCGAGCTCCTGCATGGCCGTGGAGCCGTGGATGCGCGCCAGGCGGTCCTGCATCTGCGCCGCGTCCAGCTTGCCCTTGGCCACCGTGGCCGCGTAGTTGCGGCGGATCGTCTCCAGCCCCTTGGCGAGGGCCGCGTCGGTGACCTCGACCAGCGTCACGGCGTAGCCCGCATTGGCGAAGGCCATCGCGATGCCGCCGCCCATCGTGCCCGCGCCTATCACACCCACGCGCTGCACGGGGCGCAGGGCCGCGCCCTGCGCATCGGGCGGCGGCTTGGCTGCCTCTCGCTCGCCGAAGAACAGGTGGCGCAGCGCCTTGGACTGCGTGCCGTTCACGAGCTCGACGAAGCGCTGCCGTTCGAATGCCAGACCTTCCTGCAGCGGGCCGTCGAGCGATTTCTCGACGCAGGCGATGCACTGCAGCGGCGCCTCCAGGCCACGCGCGGTCTTGCGCGCCTTCTCGCGCGCGGCGCCGAACAGCGCCGCCGCATCGGCGGGCGGCGTGACGGCGCGCGCGCCCGTGGGCCGCAGCGCCTTCGCGGGATCGAGACCGGCCGCAAACGCGATCGCCCGCGACAGCCAGTCGCCTTCGAACACCGCGTCCAGCAGGCCCGCCTCCAGGGCCTTGGCGGCGCTGATCGTCCTGCCGGAAACGATCCAGTCGAGCGCCGCTTCGACACCTACGAGCCGGGGCAGGCGCTGCGTTCCGCCGCCGCCGGGCAGCAGGCCCAGTTTCACCTCGGGCAGGGCGACCACCGCCTGGGCGTCGGCCACGCGCCAGTGGCAGCCCAATGCCAGCTCCAGGCCACCGCCGAGCGCAGAGCCGTGGATGGCCGCCACCACGGGCTTGCCCAGGTTCTCGATGCGCTGGATCAGCTGGGGCGTGGTCGGTTCGGCCACGCCCCGGGGCGTGTTGAACTCGCGGATGTCCGCGCCGCCCGAGAACATGCGGCCCTCGCCCGAGAGCACGATGGCGTCGATGGCCGTATCCGCCACGGCCGCGTCCAGTGCCGCCGACAGGTGCTGGCGCAACGCGAACGACAGGCCGTTGACGGGCGGGTTGGCCCATCGGACCAGGGCCACCCTGCCGTGGCGCTCGAAGCCGCCGTTCATCGCAGTTCCACCAGCGGCTGGCCTTCGGCCACTTCCGCGCCGACCTCGACCAGGTAGCGCACCACGGCGCCGCCGGCCTCCGCCTCCACGGGGATCTCCATCTTCATGGATTCGACGATCAACAGCGGGTCGCCGGCCGATACGCTGTCGTCGGGAGCGGTGCAGTGGGTAACGACGCGGCCCGCCAGCGGGGAGCAGAGAGTGGGCATGGGAAATCTCCTGGAGGAACGTTGTTTCAAAGGGGGCGCGATGCGATCGCGGCGCCCAGTTGGGTGTGCAGTTGGCCGTCCGCGAACGCCGGGTCGCGCAGGACGCGCAGCACGTAGGGAATGTTGGTTTTCACGCCTTCGACGCGAAAGCGCTCCAGCGCGCCGGCCAGCCGGGCGACCGCTTCGGCCCTGTCGGCGCCGTGCGCGATGACCTTGGCGAGCATCGGATCGTAGTGGCTCGATACGCGGGTGCCTGCGGCATAGCCCGTCTCCACGCGGATGCCCTCGCCCGCCGGCGGCGCGAACACGGCGAGTTCGCCCGGGGACGGGA
>Ga0222428_100373_pt1 | contig 18732 bp, 19 predicted proteins | sample 2B5Ametagenome_FD_182471 | JGI IMG/M metagenome (GOLD analysis project Ga0222428, IMG submission 182471) | Enriched microbial communities from leaf-cutter ant dump, University of Wisconsin, Madison, United States - 2B5A (version 2) | ecosystem: Environmental > Terrestrial > Nest > Insects nest >...
TCGAAGATCATGGCCAGCGTGCGGTCCACCAGCGGGTGGTGCTTTTCGTAGGCCTTGAACTTCTTCTTGATGAGCGCGGCGCGCTCGAACAGGTAGGCGTATTCGTCGGCGGCGAGGTCGTTGAACTGCAGGTAGTGTTTCATGGCGACGGTTTTCATTCGGCCAGCAGGGCCTGGACCAGCGGCTTGAGCTTGGCGACGATCTCGTCGGCCTCGGCGGTGGTGAGGATCAGCGGGGGCACCAGGCGAATCACGCTGTCGGCCGTCACGGACAGCAGCAGCCCCGCCTCGGCCGCGCGGCCGATGAGCACGCCGCAGGGCTTGGCGAGTTCGATGCCCAGCATCAGGCCTTGGCCGCGCACTTCCTTCACGCCGGGCAGGCTGCCCAGCTCGCGCTCCAGCGCGGCCTTGAGGTGCGCGCCCACCGTGGCGGCGTTTTGCAGCAGGCCGTCTTCTTCCATGATGCGCACGGTTTCCACCCCGGCGCGCATCGCCAGCGGGTTGCCGCCGAAGGTGGTGCCGTGGTTGCCGGGCTGCAGCACGTTGGCAGCCTTGGGGCCCGCCACCACGGCGCCGATGGGCACGCCCGAGCCCAGGCCCTTGGCCAGCGGCATCACGTCGGGCACGATGCCCGCCCACTGGTGGGCGAACCATTTGCCGGTGCGGCCCACGCCGCACTGCACCTCGTCGATCATCATGAGCCAGCCGCGCTCGTCGCACAGCTGGCGCAGCTGCTGCAGGTATTCCACGCGCATGGGGTTGATGCCGCCTTCGCCCTGGATGGTCTCGAAGAACACGGCGACCACGTTGGGGTTGCCCTCGGTGGCCTTTTTGATGGCCTCGATGTCGTTCATGGGCACGCGGATGAAGCCCTCCACCAGCGGCCCGAAGCCGTTGTGGATCTTGGGGTTGCCCGTGGCCGACATGGTGGCGATGGACCGGCCGTGGAAGGCGCGCTCATAGACCACGATCTCGGGCTTGGCGATGCCTTTGTCCACGCCGTACTTGCGCGCGATCTTGAGCGCGGCCTCGTTGGCCTCCAGGCCCGAGTTGCAGAAGAACACGTTCTGCATGCCCGACAGCTCCACCAGCTTGGCGGCAAGCTGTTCCTGCCCCGGCACGTGGTAGTAGTTGGAGGTGTGGATCAGCTTGCTGATCTGGTCCTGCAGCGCGGGCACCAGCTTGGGGTGGTTGTGGCCCAGCGTGTTCACGGCGATGCCGCCCAGGCCGTCCAGGTACTCCTTGCCGTTCACGTCCCAGACTCGGCAGCCCTGCCCACGGGCCAGCGCGATGGGCACGCGGCCATAGGTGTTCATCACGTGGGGCGAGGCTGCTTCGATGAAAGCGGTCATGCAGAGATCTCCAGACGGTGCGGGGTGGCGAAAAAGCGAAGCACGATTCTAGGGGGAGCCCGGTGAACGGCTGTTGACGATTGCGCATCACTGCAATGCCCTGCCAAATCGCATCAGGCATGGGGATTGCATGGCAGCTCTTATATAAGAGTTAGAATGCTACGTTGCGGTGCAGCATGCAGCGATCCTGCCACGGCCGCGCCCACTACCACCCAACCCCGATGGTTTCCCCCACCTCCAAAGAAGTCTTCATCCAGGGCGTCACCCACGACGGGAAGACCTTCCGGCCCAGCGACTGGGCCGAGCGGCTGGCCGGGGTCATGAGCCAGTTCCGCCCCGGCGGCAGCCGCCCCGGCAGCCACCTGAGCTATTCGCCCTGGTGCATTCCGACCACGCTCAATGGCGTGAAGTGCGTGGTGGTGAACCGCGATTTGCGCGATTACGAGCCCATGGCCTGGGACTTCGTGCTGAACTTCGCGAAGGACAACAACCTGCAGGTGGCGGAAGCCTGCCTGCTGCCGGACGCGCCGCAGCCGCCCGCCAAGGGCTGAACAGGCTCAGCCCTCCGGGCCGAGCAGCAGCCGGTCCGCCTGCAGCTTCGCCCTCCAGGCCTTCTCGACGAAGGGGTCGGTCACGCCATAGTGGCCATGCTTGACGCGCATCAGCAGGTTGGCGGCGGTCATCTGGCCGATGATGCCCTGCACCTCCTGGGCCATAGCCTCGCGGCCGATCTGCGCGGCATAGGCCTTGAGCGCCTCGGCCGTGAACACGCCCTTCACGTCGCCGCCAATGCTGCAGATGCGCGAGAACACGGCTTGCGCCAGCGGGCCCATGGCTTCCACCTTCTGCAGTTCCACGTCGGCCGCCGCCGCGCCCAGCGATTGCGCGATGGTGGGCAGGTGCTCGTCGGGCAGCGCGTCCGGCGGCAGGCTGCGCAGGACGTTGAGTGCCTTCATCAGCTCTTCGGGCCGGCTGCCCATGGCGCGGAAGGCGGCCTCGGCGACGTCCGCCGAGGGCAGCATGGCACCCAGTTGCGGCCGCACCTGCTCCAGCACGTAGTCGATGAAGTCCCGCCCCAGCACCGGGAACTCGTTGGTCACCGCGCCGTTGAAGGCCTGGTTGCCCTTGAGCGTGAGCTCCTGCACGCGGGCGCGGTGCGAGCCGGTGCCGATGAAGAGGAAATGGCCGGGCGTGCCGGGCCGGGTGTTGATGGCGTCGCGCGCCGCCTTGAGTGCGTGCAGCAGCGTGTCGCCGTCGGCGCTGCCCAGCGCGTGCTGCACCTCGTCCACGATCAGCACCACGTCCGTGCGGGCCTGGTCGATCAGCTCCGTGAACGCCCGGGCCAGGCTCGCGCCCTGGTCCTTGCCCACGTCTGCGAGCTTGAATCCGAACTTGAACCCGGCCGCGCCCGCGTCGATGCTCGAAACCTGCTTGAGCCGCCGCAGGATGCCCGAGCCGGGCGTCTGCAGTTCCTGGAGCGCCTGGCGGATGGCGCCGTGCACCAGGTCGGCCGGGTTGGACTGCGGCTGGCTCCACAGGTCCACATAGACCACGATGGCGCCCAGCGCCTCCAGGGCGGGGATGAGGTCGGTGGCGAGGAAGGTGGTCTTGCCCACCCGCCGCTGGCCCGACAGGAACAGGCCGGAGCGCAGGGAGGTGTCGAGGAACGAGGGCCGCAGCAGTTGCTGCGCCATCTGCTGGGCCAGGGCGGTGCGGCGGTAGGTCATGGTTTATTGGGTTTTATGAAATTTAGCTAATTATGGCGTTGTAATAATTCTGAATAAACCGACGGATAAGCGCCGAGCTGCCAGTCCAATCCAACTAGTTGATAGAATGTGCTCATGGACACCGAACTTTCCCCCAAGGCTGCCGAGATCGTCACGTGCGCGCGTTCGCTGCTGGCCGCCGGCGGCTACAACAGCTTCAGTTACGCCAATATTTCGGAGTCGGTGCGCATCAGCAAGGCCAGTATTCATCACCACTTTCCGAGCAAGGCTGACCTCGTGCAGACGGTCATAGCGCGCTACCGCGAGGAGGCGTGCACGGGCATGGCGGCACTGGAACGGCAAATCTCCGACCCCGCCGCGCAACTCCAGGCCTACACGGAGTATTGGGCGGCGTGCATCCGTGACGGCAGTTTGCCCTTCTGCATCTGCGCCATGCTGGCGGCTGAGCTGCCGGCCATCCCCAGCGCGGTCGCGGATGAAGTCCGCGGCCATTTCTCGGATCTGGCCGCATGGCTTGCATCCGTGCTGGCCAAGGGCGCCTCGCAGGGGGTCTTTTCCCTGCAAGGGAGCCCGGAGGCAGAGGCGATGGCCTTCATGGCGACGGTACACGGGGCCATGCTGTCGGCCCGCGCCCATGGCGACCCGAAGGTTTTCGTTCAGATCGTCCAGCCACTTCTGCGCCGGCTGACTTCCCCGTAGCGGCAGACCGTCGTGATCTGCTTCATTTTTTCTTCATTTGCCCACTCATTCTACCAACCAATAGATAGGTAACTTCCATGCCCAATCCCATTTCGCTCCTGGGTGCTGCTCACACCGTCATCAGCCTGGTGCCCGTCGTTGCCGGGCTCTATGGCTTTGCCCGCTACCGCGCAATCGTGCCGGCAGCACGCTCTGGCAGGGTCTATCTTGCCGGGCTGGTGCTTTCGGTGCTTACGTCGTTCGGGCTATCCAGTAGCGGGGGCTTCAATCCTGGGCACGCCTTGGGCATCCTGGCCCTTCTGGCGGCCTTTGGCAGCCTGCTTGCGTTCCGGCTCCAGTTCCTGGGGTGGTTGCGGCCTTATCTGGCCGTGTTCGGACTGTCCTTCAGTTTCTTCCTGACGCTGGTCCCTGGAATCACGGAAACCCTCACTCGGCTGCCGGCGGCGAGCCCCCTGGCTGACGGGCCGGAGTCCGTGGTGGTGCGTTTTGTTCTGCTCGCGTGGGCCGCCATCTTTGTCGTGGGGTTCGCCCTGCAAGTCTGGATGGCCCGTTCGCGCCGTCCATCCGCGCCCGAACATTCCTGAAACGAAAAAACCGCCCGAAGGCGGTTTTGTTCGTTGCTGGCAGCGCACCCGTTACAAACGGCGGGCGGCGGATGGCCGCCCGGGCTGTTTGCCTGAAAAAGGTCAGGCGGCCAGGGCCAGGGCTTTCACCTTGGCGGACAGGCGGCTCTTGTCGCGAGCGGCCTTGTTCTTGTGGAAGATGCCCTTGTCGGCCACGGTGTCCACCACGGCCTGCATCTTGGCGAACAGTTCGGTCGCCTTGGTCTTGTCGCCGGCCAGAACAGCCTTTTCGACGTTCTTGACGGCGGTACGGTATTTGGAGCGCAGCGAGGTGTTCGCGGCGTTGATCTTGATGTCCTGGCGGACGCGCTTGCGGCCCGACGCCAGGCGCGGGTTCTTCTTCTTGGGCTTGGTGGATGCCATTGATTTGTTCCTAAAGGTCTGTGGATGTTGCCAGCAAAGCCCGCGATTATAGCCCAGGCCGCTTTTTCGGGGGCGCTACACTCCCGCCGGTGTCGTTATTCAAAGCCGCCTCCACCGTCTCCCTGCTGACCCTGGCCTCGCGCGTGACGGGGCTGATGAGCCAACTGCTCATGGCGTCGATCTTCGGCGCCAACGCCCTGACCGACGCCTTCCAGGTCGCCTTCCGCATCCCCAACCTGTTTCGCCGGCTGTTCGCCGAAGGGGCGTTCAGCCAGGCCTTCGTGCCGGTGCTGGGCACCACCCGCACGCAGCAAGGCGAAGAGGCCACCAAAAAACTCATTTCCGCCGTCGCCACGGCCCTGGCCTGGGTGCTGCTGCTGACCTGCATCCTGGGCGTGCTGGGCGCGCCCGTGCTGGTCTGGCTGCTGGCCAGCGGCCTGCGCCAGAGCGGCGGGGAATACGACGCGGCCGTGCTCATGACGCGCTGGATGTTCCCCTACATCGGCTTCATGTCCCTGGTGGCGCTGTCGGCGGGCATTCTCAACACCTGGCGGCACTTTGCCGTGCCTGCGGCGTCGCCGGTGCTGCTCAACGTCTGCATGATCGCCGCCGCCCTGCTGGGCGCGCCGCAGCTGGAGGCGCGCGGCATCGAGCCGATCTATGCGATGGCGGGCGGCGTAATGCTGGGCGGTGTGCTGCAGCTCGCGGTGCAGGTGCCCGCGCTCCTGCGCCTGGGGCTGCTGCCACGCATCGGCGTCACCTGGGGCGCCGTGCGCGCCGCTTGGGCCGAGCCGGGTGTGCGCCGCGTGCTCACGCTCATGGGGCCCGCCGTGCTGGGCGTGGGCGTGGCGCAGATCTCGCTGATGATCAACACCCAGATCGCCTCGTACCTCACGCCGGGCAGCGTGACCTGGCTTTTCTATGCCGACCGGCTCATGGAATTCCCCACCGCGCTGCTGGGCGTGGCGCTGGGCGTGGTGCTGACGCCGCAGCTCACGGCGGCGAAGGCGGCGGGCGACGCGCAGAAGTATTCCGCCATGCTCGACTGGGGCCTGCGCATCGTGGTGCTGCTGGCCGTGCCCTGCGCGGTGGCGCTGCTCACCTTCGCGACGCCGCTGGTGGCTACGCTGTTCCACTACGGCAAGCTCACCGACGGCGACGTGGGGCAGATCGCGCTGGCGCTGTCGGGCTACGGCGCCGGGCTGATCGGCATCGTGGCGATCAAGGTGCTGGCGCCCGGCTACTACGCCAGCCAGGACATCCGCACGCCCGTCAAGATCGCCATCGTGGTGCTGGTCATCACGCAGCTGCTCAACATCGCCCTCGTGCCCTGGATCGCGCACGCGGGCCTGGCGCTGTCCATCGGCCTGGGTGCGCTCGTCAACGCGCTGTGGCTGCTGGCGGGCCTGCTGCGGCGCGGCAGCTACGTGCCCCAGCCGGGCTGGGGCCGGTTCGCGCTGCAGGTGGTGGCCGCCAGCGCGCTGCTGGCCGTGCTGCTGGTGTGGGGCGCGCAGCATTTCGACTGGGTGGACATGAAGCACGGCCAGGCCGTGCAGCGCATCGGTCTGCTGGCCGCGCTCGTGGCCGCCGCCGCCGTGCTGTACTTCGGCGCGCTGTGGGCCGCCGGGCTCAAGCTGCGCCAGCTCCTGCGGCGCTGAATCAAACAGGCCCGTAAACCCCCGCCTTCTGCTTCTTGACGCCGGGGCAGGGCGCACTTACAACCCTGCCATGCCCCTGAGTCTTTCCGTGCCCACCTCGCTGGAGTACTTTGCATCGCTGGTGCAAAGCGACGACCACTTTCCGCTGCTGGAGGCCGCCGCCAGCCTGGCCCAGGACGAGTATCCCGACCTCGACGTGCAGCAGCTGCTGGGCGACGTGGACCAGTTGCTCGCGCGCATCCAGCGCCGCCTGCCGGCCGATGCGCCCGCGCTGCAGCGGCTGCGCACGCTCAACCAGTTCTTCTTCGTGGACCTGGGCTTCGGCGGCAACGTCAACAACTACTACGACCCCGAGAATAGCTACCTCAACGCCGTGCTGCGCACGCGTCGGGGCATCCCGATCTCTCTGGCCGTGCTGTGGATGGAACTGGCCCAGGGCCTGGGCCTGCATGCGCGGGGCATTGCGTTCCCGGGGCACTTCATGGTCAAGGTGCTGCTGCCCAAGGGGCAGGTGGTGTTGGACCCGATCTCGGGCCAGTCACTCAGCCGCGAGGAACTGGCCGAGCGCCTGGAGCCCTACAAGCGCCGCAACGGCTTGGTGGACGACTACGACGTGCCGCTGGGCCTGTACCTGCAGGCTGCTACGCCGCGCGACATCATCGCGCGCATGCTGCGCAACCTCAAGGAAGTGCACCGCACGCAGCAGGACTGGCAGCGCCTGACGGCCGTGCTGGACCGCCTCATCGTGCTGCTGCCCCAGGCCTGGGGCGAATGGCGCGACCGGGGCCTGGCCCACGCCGAGCGCGGCCACACGGCCGAAGCGGTGGCGGACCTGGAGACCTACCTCGCGCATGCCGAGGACGGGCTGGACATCGACCTGATCTCCGACCGCCTCGCCGCGCTGCGCAGCGCGTCCTAGAAAACGCGTCCTAGAAAGGCGGACTGTCCGCAGGCAGGGAGGCCTGCAGCTGCGCGACCTGCCGCCGCAGCTCCGTGTTCTCGGCCGTCAGCTCCGCCACGCGCAGGCGCAGCGCCTGCAGCTCATCCATGCCGCTGCCGGCGCCTTCCGCCGCAGGGGCGTCCTGCGAGGATGGTGCCTCTTCCCGGGGCTTGCGCTTGAGTTCGCGCACCCGCTTGGCCGCCTGCTTGAGTTCGTCCTTGCCCGCCGCCACGGCCGCCACTTGTTCCGGGGCGGGCAGCGTGGCCACGGCGGCCGCGGCGTTGATGGAGATGGCGCCGGACTTCACTGCGGCCACCAGCTCCGGCGCGGCCTGTTTCTGGATCTTCTCGATCATCACCACCTGGCTGCTGCTCAGCCGCGCGGCCTTGGCGATGGCTTCGCGGCTGTTGAGCGGGGCCGGCGCGGGCAGGGTCTCGGGTTCGGCAGGTTCCTCCGGCGCGGCGGCGGCCTGCGCCTTGCGGCCGGCCAGGATCTCGCGCTTGCGCAGCGCCAGCACGCCGCGCTGGAAGTCCGACACGCTGCGCCGGCCCAGGTGCTGGTCGATCATCCACAGGTGCACGTCCTCCAGCGACTGGAAGCGCGGGTTCTGCACGGTCTGGAACGGCAGGCCGTGCTTCTGGCAGATGCCGTAGCGGTTGTGGCCGTCCACCAGCACGTCGCCCCACAGCACCAGCGCGTCGCGGCAGCCTTCGGCGAGCAGGCTGCGCTCCAGCGCCTCGTGCTCGTCGGGGGTCAGGGGTTCGATATAGGCTTTGAGTTCTTCGTTGACAACGATGTTCATGGCGAGGGATGCGGGCGGGCAAGGGGCGGCATTGTAGACAGGCCGCGGCGCTGCCTACCGGTCGCGCGGGCCCCGCAGCGCCAGCCAGCCCGCCACGGCCGTGAAGGCCGCCACCACGGCCACGATGATCCAGAAGCCGTCCGCGTTGTCGGCCAGCGGCACGCCGCCCACGTTCATGCCGAACAGCCCCGCAAGGATGTTGATGGGCAGCGCCAGCACGGTCACCACCGTCAGCACGAAGAGGCTGCGGCTGTTGGCCTCCTGCACGTTGGCGGCGATCTCTTCCTGCAGCAGCTTGATGCGTTCCTGCAGGCCCTGCATGTCGCGCAGCACCACCGAGAACTCCTCGGTGGAGTCGCGCAGCTCCTGCGCGTCGTCCGCGCCCATCCAGGCCGGCGGGTGCTGCAGCAGCCGGAAGAGCGCGGCGGGCTCGGGCGCGAGCAGGCGCTGCAGGCGCACCAGCAGGCGGCGCAGCACGCCCAGCCGCACGCGCTTGTGGTCCAGGCGACCGGCGAGCAGCGCGTCCTCCACGTCGTCGATGCGCTGCGTCACGCCGCGCACGATGTCCACCAGGCCCGAGGCCTGGGTGCGCATGAGTTCGGCCAGCAGCGCCACGCTGGAGCGCGGCGCCTGCCCGCTGCGCACCGCCGTGCGCAGCGCGTCCACCGACCGCAGCGGGCGGGTGCGCCCCGTCACCATGAGGTGCGGCGCCACACTGGTCCACAGGGTGGCGATGTCCGAGGGCTCGAACGCAAAGTCGAAGTGCGCGTCGTTGAGCACGGCGATCAGCGTGTCGTCGTCGCGCTCGATGCGGGTCGAGACCGAGCGGTCCTTCAGCGCGTCGAAGAAGGCTTCGGGCAGGCCGGCGTGCCGCTCCATCCAGCGCACGGCCTGGGCGTGGCTCAGGTTGAAGTGCAGCCACAGGAAGGCGCCGGGTTCCGCTGCATGGCCTTCGGCCAGCCACTGGGCGGCCTGCGCTGAATCCACCTCGCGCGGCGGGCCGTCCGTGCCGAGCCGATAGCCCCAGATCAGGCCGGCGGTGTCGCCGCCGTAGTTCAGGTTGGCGCTGGACGGGGCCAGCGGGGGAAGGAGGGGCGGGGCAGCGGACGGCACGGGCCGGCATCCTGGCGCACCGCGATGACAGCGCCGTGACAGATGCTGCCGTGTCACGGCGCTGTCATGACACTGTCACCGCCGGGTGTGAGGATGGCGCATCCCATTGCACGCCCCCACCCACTGCCCATGTTTCACAACAACGCCTTCGACACCCAGGAGCTGATGCAGCGCATCGCCAACGACCTGATCGACAGCTACGACGAAGAGCTGGAACTGGAGATCGAGGACCGCGAGGTGGACGCCGTCGGCGCGCCCGCCTCCACGGACAAGCTGGAGCGCCAGCGCTACTTCAAGGAGCTGTTCCGCCTGCAGGGCGAACTGGTCAAGCTGCAGGACTGGGTGCAGCACAGCCGCCAGAAGGTCGTCATCCTGTTCGAGGGCCGCGACGCCGCCGGCAAGGGCGGCGTGATCAAGCGCATCACCCAGCGCCTGAACCCGCGCGTGGCCCGCGTGGCCGCGCTGCCCGCGCCCAACGACCGCGAGCGCACGCAGTGGTACTTCCAGCGCTACGTGGCGCACCTGCCCGCCGCCGGCGAGATCGTGCTGTTCGACCGCAGCTGGTACAACCGCGCGGGCGTCGAGCGCGTCATGGGCTTTTGCACCGACGACGAGTACGAGGAGTTCTTCCGCACCGTGCCCGAGTTCGAAAAGATGCTGGTGCGCTCGGGCATCACGCTGGTCAAGTACTGGTTCTCCATCACCGACGAGGAGCAGCACCTGCGCTTCCTGGGCCGCATCCACGACCCGCTCAAGCAGTGGAAGCTCAGCCCCATGGACCTGGAAAGCCGCATCCGCTGGGAGGCCTACACCAAGGCCAAGGAAACCATGCTGGAGCGCACCCACATCCCCGAGGCGCCGTGGTGGGTGGTGCAGGCGGTGGACAAGAAGAAGGCGCGCCTGAACTGCATCGCGCACCTGCTCTCGCAGTTGCCTTACCAGGAGGTGCCGCACCCCGCCGTGGTGCTGCCCGAGCGCGTGCGCAACCCCGAGTACTTCCGCCAGCCGGTGCCCGCGTCCATGTACGTGCCCGAAGTGTATTGAATGCTATCGTTGGGATAGCTGCTCGCGCTTGCTGGATAAGCGCTGGAGGCCAAAAACACTGATATTCAGCGCGCGCCCCGCGACGGCGTGCCGCCGCGCCCGAACTGGTGCCAGGCGCGGCGCAGCTGCGTGTCGGAGCTGAAGCCTGCCATCTGTGCCGCCTGCGTCACGTTGCGCCCCGCCTGCAGGGCCGCCTCGGCCGTGGCCAAGCGGATGCGACGCAGGTACGCCAGCGGCGCGACGCCCGCATGTTCCAGGAACAGCCGCGTGAGGTGCCGGGGCGAGGTGTGCGCCACGGCCGCCATGGCGGGCACGTTCCAGTCCGCCTGGGGCTGGCGGCCCACGGCGTCCTGCACGCGGTGCAGCGCGGCGTGCAGGTGGTTGCGGTGGTGCAGGAAGGGCGAGAACTGCGGGTCCTCCGGCCCGCGCCGCAGGCCGATCACCATGGCCTGCGCCACCTGCACGGCCACGGTGGGGCCGCACAGGTCGGAGATGCGGTGCAGCACCAGGTCGATGCCCGTGGTCACGCCCGCGCTGGTGTGCACGGGGCCGTCGGCCACGAACACGCGGTTGGCCGCCACGTCGCAGCCAGGGTCCACCGCCGCCAGTTCCTCCAGGTGCAGGTGGTGGGTGGTGGCGCGCCGGCCCGTGAGCAGGCCCGCGTGCGCGGCCAGCACCGCGCCCGCGCACACCGTCACCAGCTCCAGCTGCCCGGCCGCGAGGCGCAGGCCGCGCAGCCAGTGCAGCAGGGCCTGCGCCTCGGGGGAACTGACGTCGATGGTCTTGCCGAGCAGCCCCACCAGCACCACCCAGGCGGGCCGTGGCAATGCGTCCGGCAGCGGCGCGAGGCCTGCCAGCGCCACGCCCACCGAGGTGGCTGATTCGGGTGTGGGGCTCACGAAATGCGCCACGAAGCGCTCGGGCTGGCCCAGGGCGCGCAGCGTCTGGTTGGCGACGCGCAGCGCCTCGGCCGGGCCGGCCCAGTCCAGCACCAGGCTGCCGGGCAGCAGGGCGAAGTAGACGTGGATGGGTGTATTTACGTCTAAGAGCGTGTTCATGATCTGTTCATGGCGCCCGCAAGGCAGCAAAAGGCCGCAATCTAGGCGCGCGCCGCAGCCCATGCTGGCGGCCTGGGCAAGGAGCGCAACAACGAGTGCGGCCTTTTGCTGCCTTGCCCGAAGGGTTGCCCCGCCAAGGGGGCATCTGCGGCGTTGCAAATGCTCGCCGGGCCACCAGCCCGGCTGCGCTTTGCGCCTTGCACCTGCCCCCTTGGCGGGGCAACGGGCACCATGAACAGATCATGAACACGCTCTAAGGCTCCGGATTCCATGGGGTGTCCATCTGGCGGGCGGTGCGTTGCGAGAGCGCCTGGCCGGCCAGGCGCGAGACCAGGTGCAGGCTCATGTCGATGCCGGCGCTGATGCCGGCCGAGGTGACGAGCACGCCCCGGTCCACCCAGCGCACATTCTCCTGCACGGCCAGGGCCGGAAAGCGCGCGCGCAGGTCGGCGATGTCCTCCCAGTGCGTGGTCGCGGGCCCGTCGGCCAGCACCCCGGCCGCCGCCAGGATGAAGGCGCCGGTGCAGACGGAGGCGGTGATTCGCGCGCCGCGCGACGCCTCTGCCACCCAGGCCAGGGTGTCGGGGCAGGCGGCCGCGGCGTCCACCACGCCGCCGGGCACGATGAGCACGTCCGGCGCCGCGGCGGTGGCGAAGTCGGCGTCCGGCAGCACGCGCAGGCCGGCGCGGGCGCGCACGGGCGCCAGGCTGCGCGCCACGCACTGCACGGCGAACGGCGCGGCCGCGCCGGGGTGCAGGCGCTGCTGCATGCGCGCGGCGGTGGTGAACACCTCGTAGGGGCCGCCCAGGTCCAGGGCCTCCACCTCGTCGAAGACCAGGATGGCGATTTGCAAAGGCTTGTCAGTGGTCATGGTGCATTGGCGGTTGTGGCGGCAAACACATAGCGCGGATAGGTGCCGCGCGCGGCGGCCACGGCGTCCAGGTCCAGATCGACGGTGCAGAAGGGCTGCTGCGCCGAGGTGCGCGCGAGCAGGGCGCCGTCGGGGCCGATGGCCCAGCCCGCGCCGCCATAGGTGCCCGCAGCGGCATCCACGCGGTTGGACGACAGGCTGTAGGCCCCCGTCCGCACGGCGGCCACGGTGCCCACCGCCAGCCACTTTTCGGTGGTGGCCGCCGCCGTGGCGCGCGGCGAGAGGATGGCCTGCACGCCGCCTGGCTCGGCCTGGGCGGCATAGCCGGCATAGGTGTCCAGCGCCCAGAGCTCGGAGCAGATGTTCAGTCCGAAGCCGAGCGGCCCGGCCGCGAAGCGGGGAAAGGCGGCGTCGCCGCGCTCGAACCAGCGGGCCTCCCAGCCGCCGGGCTCGTCGGGCAGGTGGTATTTGCTCCGCAGCGGCTGGCATCCGCCCTGGCGCGACCAGGCAAAGCCCTGGTTGAAGCGCCGCCCGCCCACCGTGACCGGCCGTGCGCCCACGACCCAGCCGCTGCCCAGCTCGTGCAGGCGGGCCATCCAGGCGTCGCTGAGCGCCACGGCGGCGTCCCAGCGGGTGGGGTCCATGGGGAGGGCTTCCCAGACGGGCTCGACGAACGCGAACTCGGGCAGCAGGACCAGTTCGGACTTTTCGCCGCGGGTGTGGGCGCACAGCGCCGCCCAGGCGGCGTCGAGCAGGGCGGGGGCATGGGGCAGTTCGCAAACGGTGGTGCGCATGGCGGGGCTCCCTGGGGATCAGGCCGCTGCGGCCCGGGCTGGGTGACCCATCACAATCGGACGCAGGTTCATGGTGCGGTTCCTTCATTGAAAAGAGAAAGAAGCCCATCGTGCCTGCGCAGGCAAGCTTCGTCCGAACTGCGCGGGACAGGTTTCGGTCAATTTACGCCATTCCTGGAAAGCCGCCGGCCGGGATAGTCCGGCGCGCCCGGTGCCGGATGCTGTTATGGTTACTAGGGTTTTCCCTATATCGCACACCCCACCCTTCGACACGCCATGGCCCGACGCTCCCGCCTGTTCTCCCTGTCAGCGCTGACGCGGGCCTACCAGCGCAACCTGAAGGCATTGGTGCGGGCCACGCGGCCCGCCCGCCCGGCGCGGCGCAAGCCGCTGGCGCCCCCGCTGGCCGTGGCGCCCCTGGCCGCCGCCGCGCCAGCCCGGCGCCCTGCGCGCAGGCCGGGCGGCCCCGCGCGCGGCGAATGGGTGGCCGGCGTGGCGCCGGGGCCTGCGGGCGCACGGCGCTACCACCTCTACACTCCGCCCGGGCTGGGGCTGAAGGCGGGCGAAAAGCTCCCGCTGCTGGTCATGCTGCACGGCTGCGGCCAGACGGGGCGCGACCTGGCCGCCGCCTCGCGCATGAACCGGCTGGCCGCGCGCGAGCGCTTCCTGGTGCTCTACCCGGAGCAGGAGCGCGTGGCCAATGCGCACGGCTGCTGGAACTGGTTCGAGGGGCGCAACGGCAAGGCCGAGGCCGAAGCCGCCACCCTGCTGGCTGCCGTGGACAAGGTGGCCCGCCGCCACCCCGTGGACCTGTCGCGCGTGGCCGTGGCGGGCCTGTCGGCCGGCGGCAGCATGGCCGTGCTGATGGCGGCGCTCTACCCGCAGCGCTTTTGCGCCGTGGCCATGCATTCGGGCGTGCCCCCCGGCGCGGCCGAATCGGCGGCCACCGCCATCGCCGCGATGCACGGGCGGCGCGCGGGGCGGCTGCCCGAGCCGCCGGCGGGCGCTCTGCCGCCGCTGCTGGTCGTGCATGGCGATGCGGACGGGGTGGTGTCGGTGCGCAATGCGCTGGCCACGGCGCAGCTCTGGGCCGGGGCGCTGGGCGCCCGCCCGGGGGCCCAGCGCACCCTGCAGCGCGGCCAGCGCCATGCCATGCGGGTGATGGAGTTCAAGGCCCGGGGCCGCACCGTGGTGGCGTTGCGCGAGGTGGCGGGCCTGGCCCATGCCTGGAGCGGCGGCGCCGCGAACCTGCCCTACAGCGACCCGGCGGGGCCGGATGCCTCGGCGTTCATCTGGGCCTTCGCGGCCCGGCAGTTTGCCCGGAAAATATGAGTCAAATCGGCCTCTGGCGCTTGTCCATCAAGCGCTGGCAGCTATGAAAAAATGAGTGAAAGCCGCTACACCATGCGCGCCGCCACCAGTTCCTTCTTGAGGTAGGCGTAGAACAGCGGCGCGGCCACCAGCCCGGCGGGCCCGAACACCGCCTCGGCCACGAACATCACCGAGAGCAGCTCCCACACGCCCATCTGCGTGCGGCGGCCCACCACCTTGGCGTTGATCACGTACTCGGCCTTGTGGATCAGGATCAGAAAGCCCAGGCAGGCGGCGGCAGCCAGCGGCGACACCGACAGCCCCACGATGGTGATGACCACGTTGCACACTAGGTTGCCCACGATGGGCACCAGCCCCGCCACGAAGGTGAAGGTGATCAGCACCGGCGTGTAGGGCAGCGTGAGTCCCCACAGCGGCAGCACGAACAGCAGGAACAGCGCGGTGAGCAGGGTGTTGAACGCCGCGATCCAGAACTGGGCCGCCACGATCTGGCGGAAGGCCTCGCCGAACAGCGTGATGCGCTGCTGCAGTTGCTGGGCCAGCGGCCCGCGCGCCAGGGCCGGTGGGCGCACGGCGGCCAGCGCGCCGATCAGCAGGCCCACGTAGGCGAACAGCACGCCCGCCAGCCACGCGCGCCCGGCCAGGGCCAGCGCGCCGGCCTTGGCGCCCAGGTAGCTGGCGATGATGCGCTGGATCTCGGCCGCGCCCTCGGGCAGGTGCGACGCCATGTCGGCGGGCAGCTTCAGGCGCAGCTCCAGCACGGTGCGGGCCATGTAGTCGAGCAGTTCGCGGTACTGCTGGGGCGCCTCCACGAGGTAGCCGCGCGAATGCGTGAGCCCGCCCGCCAGCAGCGCCAGCGGCAGCAGCATCACCAGCCCCGCTGCCACGACCTGCGCCACGCCCAGGGTGCGGGCCGAGGGCACGGCCGTGCGCTGCAGGCGTCCCAGGCCGGCGGCCAGCCAGCGCGTGAAGGCCCGCGTGATCAGGAAGCCCAGGCACACGCACAGCAGCCCCGGCAGCAGGCCGCGCCACATCACCAGCAGCAGCGAGGCCGCCACCAGCAGGTAGCTGGCGACCACGATGCCCCGGGTCAGGGGGCGGGGCGGCAGCGTGGCGGGTTCCGTCACACGCCCTCAGGCCACGACTACGGCGGCGCCATTGCCGCGCGGGGTGATCGTGCCGATGGCATACACCTGCTCGCCCGCCGCACGCAGCGTGGCGGCCGTGGCCTCGGCGTGGGCGGCGTCCACCACCACCACCATGCCGATGCCGTTGTTGAAGGTGCGGTTCATCTCGATGTCGTCAATGCCGGCCGTCTTCTGCAGCCAGGCGAACAGCTCGGTCTGGGGCCAGCTGCCCTTGCGGAGGTGGGCGGCCGTGCCCTCGGGCAGCACGCGGGGAATGTTCTCCAGCAGGCCGCCGCCGGTGATGTGGGCCAGGGCCTTGATGGGGTGGGCGGCCAGCGCGGCCAGCACGTTCTTCACGTACAGGCGCGTGGGTTCCATGATGGCCTGCTTGAAGGGCTTGCCGTCCAGCGTAGAGGGAAGATCGGCCCCACCTTGTTCTGCGCGCTCGATACACTTGCGCACCAGCGAGAAGCCATTGGAATGCACGCCGCTGGACGCCAGGCCCAGCACCACGTCGCCGGGCTTCACATCCTTGCCGGTGAGGATCTTGCTTTTCTCGACCGCGCCCACGGCGAAGCCCGCCAGGTCGTATTCGCCGGCCGGGTACATGCCGGGCATCTCGGCCGTTTCGCCGCCGATCAGCGCGCAGCCCGAGAGCTCGCAGCCCTTGGCGATGCCGCCGACCACGGCGGCGGCCGTCTCCACATCCAGCTTGCCGCAGGCGAAATAGTCCAGGAAGAACAGCGGCTCGGCGCCCTGCACCAGCACGTCGTTCACGCTCATGGCCACGAGGTCGATGCCCACGGAGTCGTGCATGTTCCATTCGAAGGCCAGCTTGAGCTTGGTGCCCACGCCGTCGGTACCGGACACCAGCACCGGCTCCGTGTAGCGCTTGGGCACCTCGAACAGGGCGCCGAAGCCGCCGATGCCCGCCAGCACGCCCTCGCGCATCGTCTTCCTGGCCAGCGGCTTGATGCGCTCGACCAGGGCGTCGCCCGCGTCGATATCGACACCGGCGTCTTTATAGGAAATGGGGGTGGAGGAGGGGGCGGAGGTGCTCATAGGGTGCTCGGGGCGGGGAGGGGCACGAAGCGTCGTGCGGCGGCAGACTAAAATTTGCGCGGATTTTACGGGTTGCGCACAGGGCGCCGCCCATCCAACCCCTCGCAACCGCCTGAATTACCGCCCGCCCATGCTGTCTTTTGCCCTTCTTTGCTCCTGCGCCCACGGGCTGCAGCCATGACGATGAAGCAGCTGGCACTGGACATCGGCCTGGCCACGGGCCCCACCCTGGCCCGCTTCTTCGCCGGCCCCAACGAGGCGGCCCTGCAGCATCTGCGGCTGGCGGTGGGAGAAGGCCTCAGCCAGGCGGCCCAGGCCACCCGCTCGCCCGTGCCCACCTACCTCTGGGGCGAACCCGGCAGCGGCAAGACCCACCTCCTCAAGGCCGTGCGCCAGGCGCTGCGCGAACAGGGCGCCCGCGTGGGCTGGCTCGACCCCTCGGTGGCCGAGCCGCCCGATTTCGACGAGGGCTGGGCCGCCGTGGTCATGGACGACGTGCACCTGTACAGCACCGCCCAGCAGGCCGCGGCCTTCAACTGGTTCGTCAACGCCGTCAGCCCTGCCGGCGGCAGCCCGCGCTGGGTGCTGGCCGCCGGCCACCTGCCCCCGGCGGACCTGCCCCTGCGCGACGACCTGCGCAGCCGCCTGGGCTGGGGCCACGTGTTCCAGCTGCAGCTGCTGGGCGAGGCCGAGCGCCGCGCCGTGCTGCGCCAGGAGGCCGACGCGCGCGGTGTGTTCCTCTCCGACGAGGTGATGGACTACATGCTCAACCGCTTCTCGCGCGACCTGGGCAGCCTGATGCAACTGCTCGACCAGCTCGACGCCTTCGCGCTGCGCACCCAGCGTGCAGTGACCATTCCCCTCCTCAAGGCCATGCTCGCCTCCGAATGACCGCTACTTCCCCTGCCGCGCGCCCGCGCCTGGCCCTTTTCGACCTCGACCACACGCTGCTGCCGCTCGACTCCGACTATGAGTGGGGCGCGTTCACCATCCGCATCGGCTGGAACGACCCCGTGGAGTTCGCCCGCCGCAACGACGCCTTCTACGCCGACTACCAGGCCGGCACGCTCGACGTGCACGACTACGTGCGCTTCGCCACCGAGGCCGTGCGCCAGCGCGGGCCCGAGGCGGCCGCCGCGGCGCACGAGCAGTTCATGCGCGAGGTGATCCGCCCCGCCATCCACCCCCAGGCGCTGGACCTGGTGCGCGGCCACCTCGACGCGGGCGACGAAGTGCTCATCATCACCGCCACCAACGAATTCGTGACCACGCCCATCGCCCGGGCACTGGGCGTGCCGCAGCTGCTGTCCGTGCAGCTGGCGCGCGACCCGGCCACCGGCTGGTACACCGGCGAGATCGACGGCGTGCCCACCATGCGCGAGGGCAAGGTCACGCGCATGGAGCAGTGGCTGGCCGAGCGCCAGCTCGGCTGGGACGGCGTGGAGAGCACCTTCTACAGCGACTCCATGAACGACGTGCCCCTGCTCGAAAAGGTCGACCACCCCGTCGCCACCAACCCCGACCTGCGCCTGCGCGCGCTGGCCCAGGAGCGCGGCTGGCGCATACTGGATCTGTTTCCTGGACACCCATGATCAAGAAGTTCATCGACAAGCTGCTCGGCAAGGCCGCGGCCCCCGGCAAGAAGCCGCATTTCGGCAAGCGCGAGGAGGTCCCGGCCTCCGTGCACGGCATCAACCCCGAGCTGGTGGACCGCCGCGCGGCCGAGGTCGTGGCCACGCTCAAGCAGGCGGGCTACGAGGCCTACATCGTGGGCGGCGCCGTGCGCGACCTGCTGCTGGGCCTGCGCCCCAAGGACTTCGACGTGGCCACCAACGCCACGCCCGAGCAGGTCAAGGGGCTGTTCCGCCGCGCGTTCATCATCGGCAAGCGCTTCCGCATCGTGCACGTGGTGCACGGCCGGGGGCGCGAGCACGAGGTGATCGAGGTCTCCACCTTCCGCGCCTACCTCGACAACGCGGCGGCCGAGGCCGTGAGCGGCAACGAGAAGACGAGCAGGGCCGCATTGGCCGGCATGCAGCATGCCGTGGACGCCAGCGGCCGCGTGCTGCGCGACAACGTCTGGGGCCCGCAGGACGAAGACGCCACGCGCCGCGACTTCACCGTCAACGCCATGTACTACGACCCGGTCAGCCAGATCGTGGTGGACT
>Ga0222428_100375_pt1 | contig 18687 bp, 17 predicted proteins | sample 2B5Ametagenome_FD_182471 | JGI IMG/M metagenome (GOLD analysis project Ga0222428, IMG submission 182471) | Enriched microbial communities from leaf-cutter ant dump, University of Wisconsin, Madison, United States - 2B5A (version 2) | ecosystem: Environmental > Terrestrial > Nest > Insects nest >...
ATCCGCTATGGACTCATCTCGTCGGCTTGGCAGATCGGTCGTGCGGCCGCAGCGGGTTTTGCAGAACCTCCCTAGATTGCGGCTTTCTGCTGCCTTGCGGGCATCATGAAAAGGCTTTGAACCCGCTCTGAGGCCGGCAGACCTGGCGCGGTGCTTGCTATCCTGTGCACAGGAGGCACGCCCATGTTGAAGTTCGATGAGATGTACACCATGCTGCCCACGGAAGGCAGCGACGTGCGTGCGCACTACCGGCGGTACGGCCAGTGGCTGTCGCGCCAGAGTACCGAGGCCATGCAGGCCCGCCGCACCCAGGCCGAGATGATCTTCCGCCGCGTCGGCATCACCTTCGCGGTGTACGGCGCCAAGGACGAGGACGGCGCCGGCACCGAGCGGCTGATCCCGTTCGACCTGATCCCGCGCATCATTCCCGACCACGAGTGGCGCCGCATGCAGCAGGGCCTGGTGCAGCGCGTGACGGCGCTCAACCGATTCATCCACGACGTCTACCACGGGCAGGCGATCATCCGCGCGGGCATCGTGCCGGCCGACTTGATCGTGGGCAATGCCCAGTACCGCCCCGAGATGGAGGGTCTGGACGTGCCGCAGGGCGTGTACGCGCACATCGCGGGCATCGACATCGTGCGCGCGCCGGGCGAGGGCGGCGAGGGCATCTACTACGTGCTGGAGGACAACCTGCGCGTGCCCTCGGGCGTGTCGTACATGCTGGAGAACCGCAAGATGATGATGCGGCTCTTCCCCGAGCTGTTCTCCATGCACAGGGTGGCGCCCGTGGCGCACTACCCCGACCTGCTGCTGGACACGCTGCGCGCCAGCGCCCCCACGTCCAGCGCCGACCCCACGGTGGTGGTGCTCACGCCGGGCATGTACAACAGCGCCTACTTCGAGCACGCCTTCCTCGCGCAGCAGATGGGCGTGGAGCTGGTCGAGGGGCAGGACCTCGTGGTCAAGGACAACTTCGTCTACATGCGCACCACGCGCGGCCTGCAGAGGGTGGACGTGATCTACCGCCGCGTGGACGACGACTTCCTCGACCCGCAGGTGTTCCGCCCCACCTCCACGCTGGGCTGCGCGGGCCTCATGCAGGCCTATCGCGCGGGCAATGTCGCCATCTGCAACGCCGTGGGCACGGGCATCGCGGACGATAAGTCCGTCTACCCCTACGTGCCCGAGATGATCCGCTTCTACCTCGGCGAAGAGCCCATCCTGCAGAACGTGCCCACCTGGATGTGCCGCCGGCCCGACGACCTGAAATACGTGCTCGACCACCTCGGTGAACTGGTGGTCAAGGAAGTGCACGGCGCGGGCGGCTACGGCATGCTGATCGGCCCCGCGGCCACGAAAGCCGAGATCGAGGACTTCCGCGCCGCGCTGCTGGCCAACCCGGCCGGCTACATCGCGCAGCCCACGCTGAGCCTGTCGAGCTGCCCCACCTATGTGGAATCGGGCATCGCGCCGCGCCACATCGACCTGCGGCCCTTCGTGCTCTCGGGCCAGAAGGTGCAGATGGTGGCCGGCGGCCTCACGCGCGTGGCGCTCAAGGAAGGGTCGCTGGTCGTCAACTCCTCGCAAGGGGGCGGCACCAAGGACACCTGGGTGCTGGGAGAGGACGGCGCCGCGCCGCCGCTGCAATCGCAGTCCATGGGCGGCATGACGCAATCGCAGGGAGGAAACTGACATGCTGAGCCGCACCGCCGATCACCTGTTCTGGATGTCCCGCTACACCGAACGGGCAGAAAGGGCCGCCGCATGCGGGCCTTCGCCACAACACCGCGTGCGCGCGCAGCGCGTGCGGGGTTTTCTGCCCTGCTTGCACAAGGAGGCCGCATGCTGAGCCGCACCGCCGATCACTTGTTCTGGATGTCCCGCTACACCGAACGGGCAGAAAACACCGCCCGCATGTTGAATGTGAGCTACGAAACCTCGCTCCTGCCGCAGTCCGCCGCCATGGCCCAGGAGGGCTGGAAGGGGCTGCTGTCCATCAGCGAGCTGATTCCCGCCTACACGGCGCGCCATGGCGAGATCACGCCCGCGGGCGTGCTGGAGTTCATGGTGCGTGACGACGGCAACCCGTCGTCCATTGTCTCCTGCCTGCGTGCCGCACGCGAGAACGCGCGTGCCGTGCGCGGCGCGCTCACCACCGAGGTCTGGGAAACGCAGAACCAGACCTGGCTGGAACTCTGCCGCCTGCTCAAGGGCGATGGTTTCGAGCGCGACCCGGGGCAGTTCTTCGAATGGGTGAAGTACCGCTCGCACCTCTCGCGCGGCGTGGTGCTGGGCACCATGCTGCAGGACGAGGCCTTCCACTTCCTGCGCCTGGGCACCTTCCTGGAGCGGGCCGACAACACCGCGCGCCTGCTGGACGTGAAGTTCCACGCGGTGCAGAGCGACTTCCACGGCACGGCGCGCGAGGCTGGCAACGGCGCGCGGCGCGCCACGCCGGAGGCCGATTTCTACCACTGGAGCGCCATCCTGCGCAGCGTCTCGGCCTTCGAGGTCTACCGCAAGGTCTACCGCGACGTGATCACGCCGGAGCGCGTGGCCGACCTGCTCATGCTGCGCCGGGACATGCCGCGCTCGCTGCATGCCAGCCTGCACGAGGTGGCCGGCAACCTCGCCGTCGTCTCCAACGGCCAGTCGGCCGAGACGCAGCGCAAGGCCGGCCGGCTGCTGGCCGACCTGCGCTATGGCCGCATCGACGAGATACTGGCCACTGGCCTGCATGCCTACCTCACCCAGTTCCTCGACCGGGTGAACGAACTGGGCGCCGGCATCAGCCGCGACTTTCTCGTGCCGTCGCCGCACTGATCAGCGCGACGCGGCGTCCGGTGCGTTGTCCAGCGCGGCCAGGGTGCCGCTCTGGCCGCAGGGCGCGCCCGTGGGGCGCGGCGCGACCACCAGGCTGTAGGTGCGCAGCACCGAGGCTTCCAGTTCGCCCGATGCGCGCGCGCACTCCAGCTCCGCGATCACTTCGGCGCGCGTGCGGCCGACAGATGCCGTGGCCGCCTGGGCCTGCTGCGCCTGCGCGGCGGCTTGTGCCTGGGGGGCCTGGGCCTGCGCGCCGGCGCCGGCGGCGAAGCCCAGCACGGCGATGGCAGTAGCGATGGCGCGGCGGGCAGAAAGACCCTGGAAGGGAAGCGTGAAGGTGTTCATGACGATGCTCCTGGAGAGGCGTTGCCGGCGGCACCATGCCGTCCGTGGCGCCACTGTGCCGGGGCACGCCGCTGCGTCACAGCCGTTTGCGACGAACCGGCCGCCGGCGTGCGCGAGCTGCTGCGCACGGGGCGCGAACGCTCGCGGCTCAGCGCCGTGCGTTGCGCCGCTGTTCGCGCAGCATGAACAGGTAGAGGCCCTCGACCTTCTCGCGCGCCCAGGGTGTCTTGCGCAGGAACCGCAGGCTGGAGGCGACGCTCGGATCGTTCTGGAAGCACCGCACGGGAATGCGGCTCGCCAGCCCGTCCCAGCCGAAATGCTGCTGCAGCGCGACCACCATCGCCTCCAGCGTGATGCCGTGCAGCGGATTGCGGGGCTGGGCCGGGGGCGGCGAAGCGGAAGATGGGGAGGCATCGGTCATGGGCGGCGAGCATACGCCCATGGCTGGGCCTCAAGCCAAAATGGACTCCAGCGCTTGTTGGATAAGCGCTACCAGCTATTAAAAGGGGAGCTTGCGGGCCGTCATCGCCGCTGCAGCTGCGGCTCGCCCGCGAACAGCTCCGCGGTCCAGTCCACGAACGCGCGCACCTTGGCGCTCAGGTGGCGGTTCGGTGGGTATACGACGTAGACGGGCAGCAGCGGGTGCGACCAGCCGTCGAGCACGCGCACGAGCTCGCCGCGCTCGACGTGCTGCTGCGCCTGGAAGGTGGTGATCTGCCCCACGCCCTGGCCCGCCACGAGGGCGTTCACGTAGGCGTTGCTCTCGTTGACGGCGAGTTGCGAGGGGCCGGAAATTTCGATCACTTCGCTATTCCGGTGGAATTCGAGCGGATAGCGACGCGCGGACACGGGCGAGAAATAGATCACGCTCTTGTGGCCTCCCTCCAGGTCCAGCGGATGCTGCGGCGTGCCGTGCCGCGCCAGGTAGCCGGGCGCGGCCACGGTGATGAACTCCAGGTTGCCGATGCGCCGCGCCACGAGCGACTGGTCGGCCAGCTCGCCGCCGCGGATCACGCAGTCCACGTTGTCGCCGATCAGGTCCACGGTGCGGTCGCTCACGCCCAGGTCGATCTGGATGTCGGGGTAGCGCTCCTGGAACTGCGCCAGGCGCGGCACGATGAGCAGCCGCGCCACCGAGGTGCCCACGTCCACGCGCAGCCGCCCGCGCGGGCTGGCGCGGGCCTGGCCCATGCTGGCCTCGATGTCGTCGAAGTCGGCCAGCAACCGCACGGTGCGGTCGTAGTAGGCCGCGCCATCGGCGGTGACGGTGACGCGGCGCGTGGTGCGGTTGAGCAGCTTCACGCGCAGCCGCGCTTCGAGGGCCTGCACGTGCTTGGTCACGGTGGCCTTGGGCAATTGCAACGAATCGGCTGCGCGCGTGAACGTGCCGGCTTCCACCACCCGCGCGAATATGCGCATGGCCTGTATCTGGTCCATGTGCTCTCCTTGTTCTGGCCCCACGGCAGGGGCCGGGGAATTCTCACATGCACGCCCCGTGCCGATTGTTCGGCAATCGGAAACACTGCGGCGGCATTTCGCTGGTTTATCGTGGGTGGCCGCGCGCCTACATTCCCATCACCCGGTTCTGCCGGTCTCCGCCATGTCCAAGCTCCCACCGCCATCGTCATCGCCATCCGTCTGCACCGACGCCACCATTGAGGTGTCCAAGGGACAGGAGGTCGCCGTACGCATGTACGGCCGCAAGAAGGCCGGCGCGGTGCTGCCACTGGTGGTGCATTTCCACGGCGGCGCGTTCGTGTCGGGTGATCTCGACAGCGGCTGCACCGTGGGCGGGCTGCTGGAGGCGGCCGGCGCACGCGTGGTGTCGGTGGCCTATCCGCTGTCGCCCGAGCACCCGTTCCCCCAGCCGCTGGAAACGGGCTACGCCGTGCTCAAGTGGGCGTTCAAGCACCGTGCGCGGCTGGCCGGCCAGGGTGCGCCCGTGTACCTGGCGGGCGAGGAGGCCGGGGGCAACCTGGCGGCCGGCGTGTGCCTGATGGCGCGCGACCAGTCGCATCCGCCGCTGGCGGGGCAGATCCTGCTGTCGCCCATGCTCGACCCCTGCGTGGGCACCCCGTCGCTGCGCGCGGCCACCGGCGAATCCACGGCGTGCAAGTGGGCCGACGGCTGGCTCAAGTTCCTGCGCTGCGCGCGCGATGCCGAGCACCCGTACGCCGTGCCCGGCACCGCCCAGCGGCTGGCGGGCCTGCCGCCCACGCTGGTGCTGGTGGGCGACGCAGACCCCATGCGCGACGAGGCCCTGGCCTATGCCGCGCGGCTGGAGGCGGCCGGGCTTTCCGTCACGCGTCACATCTTCACGCAGGTGGAACAGTGGCCCGAGGCGTTGCTGCAGCCTGGGACGAACGCCTGCCCCTGCGCGGGGCAGGTGCAGGAGCAGTTCCGTCTGTTCTTCGAGGCCACCCGATGTCCGCCCTCGGCGATGCCTGAGGCCTGACACCCCGCCTTACACCACCCGGCGCTTTTCTCCTGCTTGCTTTTCCGGCCTTCCGTGCCGGAGGGAGGAGCGTTGCCTGCATTTGCCGCATTTCGTTGATTTGAAAGACACGGAGGAATCACCATGAACTCGCCATTCTTTTCATCATCCCGCCGCCGCTGGTGGACCGCCGCCGGCGCGGCCGCCGCCATCGCCGCTGCCGGCGGCGCGGTCTTCGGGCTGCAGAACTCCCATGCCGAGGCGCCCGCCGCAAGCGCCGCGCCGCCCGCCGTGCCCGTCTCGGTGGCGGCGGTGGTGCAGCAGGACATCGCCCTGTGGGACGAATTCTCCGGCCGGCTCGAAGCCGTGCAGCGCGTGGACGTGCGCCCGCGCGTGCCCGGCGCCGTGCAGGCCGTGCACTTCCGCGAAGGGGCGCTGGTGAAGCAGGGCGACCTGCTCTTCACCGTGGACCCGGCGCCCTACGCGGCCGAGGTGGACCGGGCCGAGGCGCAGGTCGTCGCGGCGCAGGCCCGCGTGTCGTACACGCGCAGCGAGATGGAACGCGCCGCGCGCCTGTGGGAGGAGCGCGCCATCGCCCAGCGCGAGCACGACGAGCGCGTGAACGCCCAGCGCGAGGCCGACGCCAACCTGCGCGCCGCGCAGGCCGCGCTGCAGACCGCGCGGCTGAACCTGGGCTACACGCAGGTGCGCGCCCCGGTGGCGGGCCGCGTGGGCCGCATCGAGGTCACCGTGGGCAACCTCGTGGCCTCGGGCGCCGGCGCGCCGGTGCTGACCACGCTGGTCTCGGTGAGCCCGATCTACGCGAGCTTCGACACCGACGAGCAGATCGTCGCGCGGGCGCTCGAAGGCCTGCGCTCCGGCAAGAGCGCACGCACCGCAATCGAGAGCATTCCGGTGCAGATGGGCACGGGCACCACGGGCGGCACGCCGCACGCGGGGCACCTGCAGCTCATCGACAACCAGGTGGACGCGAGGAGCGGCACGGTGCGCGTGCGGGCGGTGTTCGACAACGCCGACGGCGCCCTCATGCCGGGCCAGTTCGCGCGCATCCGCATGGGCCAGGCGCGCAGCACGCAGGCCGTGCTGATCAACGAGCGCGCCGTGGGCACCGACCAGAACAAGAAGTTCGTGATGGTGGTCGGCGAGGGCGACAAGGCCGAGTACCGCGAGGTACAGCTGGGCGCGCCCGTGGACGGGCTGCGCATCGTCACTTCCGGATTGAAGGCCGGCGAGCGCATCGTCGTCAACGGCCTGCAGCGCGTGCGCCCCGGCGCGCAGGTCGCCCCGCAGGACGTGCCCATGGCCGCCAAGGCCGAACTGGCGGGCGAAGGCGCGCAGGCGCGCGCCACGCCCAGGCAGCCCGCCGCCTGAGCGCGCCGTGGCTAGAAAGACAAGAACACCATGAACCTCTCCCGCTTCTTCATCGACCGCCCGATCTTCGCGGGCGTGCTGTCGGTGCTCATCTTCCTCTCCGGCCTGATCGCGCTGCGCGCGCTGCCGATCTCGGAGTACCCCGAGGTCGCCCCGCCCTCGGTGGTGGTGCGTGCCACCTACCCCGGCGCCAGCCCCAAGGTGATCGCCGAGACCGTGGCCACGCCGCTGGAGGAATCCATCAACGGCGTGGAGGGCATGCTCTACATGGGCAGCCAGGCCACGACCGACGGCGTGATGACGCTCACCGTCACCTTCCAGCTGGGCACCGATCCCGACAAGGCGCAGCAGCTGGTGCAGAACCGCGTCTCGCAGGCCGAGCCGCGCCTGCCCGAGGAGGTGCGGCGCCTCGGCATCACCACCGTCAAGAGCGCGCCGGACCTGACCATGGTCGTGCACATGGTCTCGCCCAACGGCCGCTACGATATCGACTACCTGCGCAACTACGCCGTGCTCAACGTGAAGGACCGCCTCGCGCGCATCCAGGGCGTGGGCCAGGTGCAGATCTTCGGCGGCGGCGACTATTCCATGCGCGCCTGGCTCGACCCGCAGAAGGTGGCGCAGCGCGGCCTCTCGGCCGGCGACGTGGTGGCCGCCATCCGCGGCCAGAACGTGCAGGCCGCCGCCGGCGTGGTGGGCCAGTCGCCCGGGCTGCCGGGCGTGGACATGCAGCTGTCGATCAACGCGCAGGGCCGCCTCACGACCGAGGAGGAGTTCGGCGACATCATCGTCAAGACCGGTGCCGATGGCGCGGTGACGCGCCTGCGCGACGTGGCCCGGCTGGAGCTGGGCGCGGCCGACTACTCGCTGCGCTCGCTGCTCAACAACGACCCGGCCGTGGGCATGGGCGTGTTCCAGGCGCCGGGCTCGAATGCGCTCGACATCTCCGCCAACGTGCGCGAGACCATGGCGGAACTGCAGCGCAGCATGCCCGAGGGCGTGGAATACCGCATCGCCTACGACCCGACGCAGTTCGTGCGGGCGTCGATCAAGTCCGTCATCCAGACGCTGCTGGAGGCCGTGGCGCTGGTGGTGATCGTGGTGATCCTGTTCCTGCAGACCTGGCGCGCCTCCATCATCCCGCTGCTGGCCGTGCCGGTGTCGGTGGTGGGCACGTTCGCCGTGCTGCACCTGCTGGGCTTCTCGATCAACGCACTGTCGCTCTTCGGCCTGGTGCTGGCCATCGGCATCGTGGTGGACGACGCCATCGTGGTGGTGGAGAACGTGGAGCGCAACATCGAGGCGGGCCTGACCCCGCGCGAGGCCACCTACCGTGCCATGCGCGAGGTGTCCGGTCCCATCATCGCCATCGCGCTGGTGCTGGTGGCGGTGTTCGTGCCGCTGGCCTTCATCAGCGGGCTCACGGGGCAGTTCTACCGCCAGTTCGCGGTGACCATCGCCATCTCCACGGTGATCTCGGCCATCAACTCGCTCACCCTGTCGCCCGCCTTGAGCGCGCTGCTGCTCAAGGGCCATCACGAGCCCAAGGACGCGCTCACGCGCGGCATGGACCGCGTGTTCGGCGGCTTCTTCCGCCGCTTCAACCGCGTATTCCACCGCGGCTCCGAGGCCTACAGCGGCGGCGTGCGCCGCGTCGTCGGCCGCAAGGCGCTGATGATGGCCGTCTACCTCGCGCTGGTGGGCGCCACCTGGGGCCTGTTCAAGGCCGTGCCGGGCGGCTTCGTGCCGGCGCAGGACAAGCAGTACCTGATCGGCTTCGCGCAGTTGCCCGACGGCGCCACGCTGGACCGCACCGACGACGTGATCCGCCGCATGGGCGAGATCATGAAGCAGAACCCCAACGTGGAGGACGCCATCGCCTTCCCGGGCCTGTCGATCAACGGCTTCACCAACAGCTCCAACGCCGGCATCGTGTTCGCCACGCTCAAGCCCTTCGCCGAGCGCACGCGCGCCGACCAGAGCGGCGGCGCGGTGGCCGGGCAGCTCAACCAGGCGTTCGGCAGCATCCAGGATGCGTTCATCGCCATGTTCCCGCCGCCGCCGGTGGCGGGGCTGGGCACCACGGGCGGCTTCAAGCTGCAGATCGAGGACCGCGCATCGCTGGGCTACGAGGCTATGGACGCGGCCGTGAAGGCCTTCATGGACAAGGCCTACCAGGCGCCCGAGCTGGCCGGCCTGTTCACGAGCTGGCAGGTCAACGTGCCGCAGCTCTACGCCGACATCGACCGCACCAAGGCGCGCCAGCTCGGCGTGCCGGTGACGGACATCTTCGAGACGCTGCAGATCTACCTGGGCAGCCTATACGCCAACGACTTCAACCGGTTCGGCCGCACCTACAGCGTGCGCGTGCAGGCCGATGCGGCCTACCGCGCGCGGGCGGAGGACGTGGCACAGCTCAAGGTGCGTTCCACCACGGGCGAGATGGTGCCGCTGTCGGCGCTGATGAAGATCGAGCCCAGCTTCGGCCCCGAGCGCGCCATGCGCTACAACGGCTTCCTGGCCGCCGACGTGAACGGCGGGCCCGCGCCCGGCTACTCGTCGGGCCAGGCGCGGGCGGCGGTGGAGCGCATCGCCGCCGAGACGCTGCCCCAGGGCATTTCCTTCGAATGGACCGAGCTGACCTACCAGGAGATCTTGGCCGGCAACTCCGCGGTGCTGGTGTTCCCCATCGCCATCCTGCTGGTGTTCCTGGTGCTGGCCGCGCAGTACGAGAGCCTCACGCTGCCGATCGCCATCATCCTGATCGTGCCCATGGGCCTGTTGGCCGCCATGACGGGCGTTTGGCTCAGCGGCGGGGACAACAACGTGTTCACGCAGATCGGGCTCATCGTGCTGGTGGGACTGTCGGCCAAGAACGCCATCCTGATCGTGGAGTTTGCGCGCGAGCTGGAGTTTTCCGGCCGCACGCCGGTGCAGGCCGCCATCGAGGCCAGCCGCCTGCGGCTGCGCCCCATCCTCATGACCTCGCTGGCGTTCGTGATGGGTGTGCTGCCGCTGGTGCTGTCCACCGGCGCGGGCGCCGAGATGCGCAGCGCCATGGGCGTGGCGGTGTTCGCCGGAATGATCGGCGTGACGGCCTTCGGCCTGTTCCTCACCCCCGTGTTCTACGTGGCCCTGCGCCGCATGGCCGGCAATCGGCCGCTGCAGCAGCACGGCAGCCACACGGCGCCGCTGACGGAAGAAGCGGGCCCCGGCGCCGGCGCCCATCCCGTACTGGCCGCGCCGCGCGGCCAGTACGAATGAGCAGGAGTTTTTTCCATGACGACGATGTTTTCCCTTTCTTCCCTGCCCCGACTTGCTCCGCTTGCCGCCGCCCTGGTACTGGCCGGCTGCATGGGCGCCCCGCTGGCCCCGCCGCCCGAGCACGCAGGCGTGGCCGTGCCGGCCACGTTCAGCGCGGACGGCACCGCGGCGTGGACCACCGCGCCGCCCGCCGAAGCCCAGCCGCGCGGCGCCTGGTGGCTGGGTTTCCAGGACTCAGTGCTCAGCAGCCTGGTCGAGCGTGCCGGCGACGGCAACACCACCGTGCAGGAGGCCGCCGCGCGACTCGCCGAAGCGCGGGCGCTGCTGCGCTCGGCCGACGCCGAGCGCGCGCCGCAGGTGGGCGCCTCCGCCGGCGTGTCGCGCCAGGCGGGCGCCTCCACCACAGGCAGCGCGGCGCCCGCCACGCTGGCCACGGCAGGGCTCAACGTGTCGTATGAGCTGGATCTGTTCGGCCGCCTCTCGCAGGCCAGCGACGCGGCGCGGCTCGATGCCCAGGCGCGCGACGCGCTGCTGCAGAGCACGCGGCTCATGGTGCAGGCCGACGTGGCGCAGACCTATCTGCAACTGCGCGCCGTGCAGGCCGAGCGCGCGCTGGTCGGCGAGAGCCTAGCCGCCTACCAGGGCACGCTGCGCCTCACCGAGCGCCGCTACCAGGCGGGCGACGTGGCCGAGCTGGACGTGGCCCGCGTGCAGACCGAGGTGGCGGCCACCGAGTCCGAGGCGCTCGCGCTGGAGCGCCAGCAGGCGCTGCTGAACCATGCGCTCGCCGTGCTGGTGGGCGAAGTGGCCAGCGGCTTCGCGGTGCCGCCGGCGGCGGGCGACGCCGCGCTGCCCGTGATCCCCCCGGGCGTGCCGGGCACGGTGCTCGCGCGCCGGCCCGACGTGTCCGCCGCCCAGGCCTCGGTGCTGGCTGCCCAGGCGCGCGTGGGCGTGGCGCAGGCCGCGTGGTTCCCGGCCATCACGCTCACCGGCAATGGCGGCCTCGCATCGCCCCAGCTGGGCGACCTGTTCAAGTGGTCGGCTCGTTCGTGGGGCATCGGCGCGCTGCTGTCGTTGCCGATCTTCGACGGCGGCCAGCGCGCCGCGCAGGAAGAGGGCGCGCGCGCCCGGCTCGAAGGGGCGCTGGCCGCGCACCGAGGGCAGGTGCTCACGGCCTTCCGCGAGGTGGAGGACCAGCTCAGTGCGCTGCGCCTGCTGGCCGGCCAGGCCGAGGCGCAGGGCCGCGCCGTGCAGTCGGCCGCCCGCGCCACGCAGCTGTCGGACTCGCGCTACCGCAACGGCCTGGTGAGCCAGCTCGAACTGCTGGACGCGCGCCGCAGCGAGCTGCGCAACCGCCGCCAGGCGCTGCAGGTGCGCACCGCGCAGTACACGGCCACGGTGGGGCTGATCCGCGCGCTGGGCGGGGGCTGGGACAGCGCTGGCTAAAGGAGGGCATGGATTTGCGCGCGCGGGTCTGCATGGACGGGTGATGCGTTCTATAGTGCCCGCTGCCGCCGATGCGGGGCCTGCCGGCCCTGCGCGCGCTTCTTTTCTTCCTTTTCTCAGTACACAGGAGCCACCGCATGACCTATCCCGACACGCGCCTTTTCATCGCCGGTGAATGGCAGGACGCCGCCGACGGCCGCACGCTGCCCGTCGTCAACCCGGCCACCGGCCAGGAAATCGGCCGCGTGGCGCATGCGGGCATCGCCGACCTCGACCGCGCGTTGGCCGCCGCACAAAAGGGCTTCGAGACCTGGCGCGACCTGCCCGCCATCGAGCGCGCGAAGACCATGCGCCGCGCCGCCGCGCTGATGCGCGAGCGCGCCGACGCTATCGCCGCCATCCTCACGCAGGAGCAGGGCAAGCCCCTGGCCGAGGCGCGCATCGAGGCCATGGCCGCCGCCGACATCATCGAATGGTTCGCCGACGAAGGCATGCGCGTCTACGGCCGCATCGTGCCCTCGCGCAGCCTGGCCGTGCGCCAGCTCGTGGTGAAGGACCCGGTGGGCGTGGTAGCCGCGTTCACGCCGTGGAACTTCCCCATCAACCAGGTCGTGCGCAAGCTGGGTGCGGCACTGGCGGCGGGCTGCGCGGTGCTGGTCAAGGCGCCCGAGGAAACGCCCGCCAGCCCGGCCGAGCTGATCCGCGCGTTCGCCGACGCGGGCGTGCCCGCCGGCGTGGTGGGCCTGGTCTACGGCAACCCGGCAGAGATCTCCAATTACCTGATCCCGCACCCCATCGTGCGCAAGGTCACCTTCACCGGCTCCACCCCCGTGGGCAAGATGCTGGCGGGCCTGGCCGGCCAGCACATGAAGCGCGTGACCATGGAACTGGGTGGCCATGCCCCGGTGATCGTCTGCGAGGACGCCGACATCGAACTGGCCGTCAAGGCCTCCGGCGGCGCCAAGTTCCGCAATGCGGGCCAGGTCTGCATCGCGCCCACGCGCTTCCTGGTGCACGAGAGCGTGCGCGCAGACTTCGTGGCGGCGCTCACGCGCCATGCCCAGGGCCTGAAGGTGGGCGACGGCCTGGCCGAGGGCACGCAGATGGGCCCGCTGGCCAACCCGCGCCGCGTGGCCGCAATGGCCGACCTGCTGGGCGATGCGCTGCAGCAGGGCGCCACCATGTGCACCGGCGGCGAGCGCATCGGCAGCGCGGGCAACTTCTTCGCGCCCACGGTGCTCGACAACGTGCCCACCAGCGCCCGCATCTTCAACGAAGAGCCCTTCGGCCCCGTGGCCTCGGTGCGCGGCTTCACGCAGCTGGAGGACGCCATCGCCGAGTCCAACCGCCTGCCCTATGGCCTGGCCGGCTACGCCTACACGCGCTCGCTCAAGAACGCGCACCTGCTCTCGCAGCGCGTGGAGGTGGGCATGCTGTGGATCAACCAGCCCGCCAGTCCGTCCGCGGAGCTGCCGTTCGGCGGCATCAAGGATTCGGGCTACGGCTCCGAGGGCGGGCCGGAAGCGCTGGAGGCCTGCCTGAACACGCGCGCGATCTCGATCACGAACGTTTGACGTCGGCGCGCTGCTGGGCCGCTTCTTCCATCAGCCAGTCCCGGAATGCCGCAAGCCTGGGCTGGCTGGCACTTCCGGGCCGGTACACCGCGTAGTAGGTCAGTGCGCGGATGCCGCCGATCTCTGGAAAGAGCCGCACGACCCGGCCTGTGGCCAAGTCGTCGCGGGCCATGACGCTGCGTGCCAGCGCTACGCCCCGGCCTTCGATGGCCGCCTGCAGGACCGCGGCGGAGTTGTTGATCTTCAGGCCGCGTGACGCAGCCACGCCGGTGGCGCCGGCCTGCTGCAGCCATGTTTCCCATGTGGGGAATCCCGTGTGGCCGTCCATCGACAGGTCATGGATCAGCGCGACGCGCCCCAGGTCGCCCGGCGCGCGCAGCGGCGGGTCCTGGTGCAGCAGGGCTGGCGCGCACACCGGATACATCTCCTCGTCCATCAGCTTGTCCGCCGCCAGGCCCGGCCAGGCTCCCATGCCGTAGCGCACGCCGAGTCCACCTGCTGTACCGCGAAGTCCATGGGCCGGGCGTGGATTTCCAGGCGTACGTCGGAGCCCGGGTGGGCTGCCTGGAAACGCTCGAACCGAGGTAGCAGCCACTTGGCGGCGAAGGCCGGGCTGACCGTGACGGTCAATACGCCGTCGGACGCGCCCGCCTGGAGCCGTTCCAGGCCCGTGGCCAGCCTGTCGAAGCCGGCCCGCAGATCGGGCAGTGCACGCAAGGCGGCATCGGTTGCCACCAGCCTGGCCTTGCCGCTGGCGCTGCGCACGAACAGCGGGGTGCCCAGCCAGTCTTCCAGCCCGCGCACCAGCTGGCCGACGGCCGCAGGCGTGACGTGCAACTCCTGCGCCGCCTGTGAAAAGCTCTGGTGCCGGGCGCTGGCCTCGAAGGCGCGCAGGGCGTTCAGGTGGACAGGTGACTTCATAGCAATAAAGATTTTCTATGTCGCCAGGACACTTTATCTTGTTTGCTGCGTGGAATGGATCCACGAAGAATGCAGCCTTGTGAATAGTTTTCCTGCAACCAATGCCTGCCGCGCCGCAAGGTGCAAGCCATGCATGATCCATGCCGATTTTTCGCGCCGCGCCGTCGTGGCCCCTCATCAATACCAATGGGTCGCCTCGCCCCAGGGCGGAGTCGAGCGCGTGATGCTCGACCGCGTGGGCGCGGAGAAAGCGCGCGCCACCAGCATCGTGCGGTATGCGCCCGGTTCCCACTTTCCGGCCCACCAGCATCCCGGCGGCGAGGAGATCCTGGTGCTGTCCGGCACGTTCTCCGAAGACGGCAGGCACTTTCCGGCAGGCTGGTATCTGCGCAACCCGCCGGGCTCCAGCCATCGGCCTGCCAGCGAGGAAGGCGCCGTCATCTTCGTCAAGCTCCGGCAGATGAAGCCGCGCGAGCAGCGCGCAGTGCGCATCGACACGCGTGCCCCATCGTCCTGGCAGAACCAGCAAGTCCGCGAGGTCTGTCCGCTGTTCTCGGATGAAGCCGAGCAGACCAGTCTGCAGCGGCTGGCACTTGGCCAAGCCTTGTTCGCAGAACCCGTGGAGGGTGCCGAGCTGCTGGTGCTGACGGGCAGCGTGGTGGCGGATGGCGAGTCCTACGGGCGCGGCAGCTGGATGCGCCTGCCGGCGGGCAGCTATCCCGGGATCGTTGCCGGTGCCCACGGCACCACACTGTACCTCAAGCGCGGCCGCCTGGGTGAAACGCCGGTGAAGGAATGACCATGCAGACGGCGCGCATCGCCATCGTGGGCGGAGGTTTGGCCGGGCTTTACGCGGCACACCTGCTGGAGCACAAGGGCATTCACGACTACGTGCTTCTGGAAGCCCGGGATGTATGGGGCGGCCGGATCGCATCCGCCGTGGGCGCCGGCGATGCGCCGCTGGACCGCTTCGACCTGGGGCCCACGTGGTTCTGGCCAGGCTACCAGCCGCAACTCGACCGCCTCATCGACAGCCTGGGCCTGGAGCGCTTCGCACAGCACGGGGACGGCGACATGCTCGTCGAGCACACGCCGAACTCCGCGCCCGTGCGCATGCGCGGCTATGCCTCGGCGCCGCCTTCCGTGCGGCTGGTGGGCGGCATGGGCGCGCTGACCGGCGCCTTGCGGGTGGGATTGGCGCCGGGCAACCTCATGCCGGGCTGGCGCGTGCTGCGCCTGCGTTGCGACGGCCGCCATGTGGTGCTGGATGCCGAGGGTGCCCAAGGGCGGCCCGGCACCTTGCGTGCCGAGCAGGTGCTCCTGGCCGTGCCGCCGCGCTTGGCGATGGCCTTGATCGACTTCGCGCCCGTGTTGCCCGAACCGCTGGCGCGCGCATGGCACGGCACCGCTACCTGGATGGCGCCGCACGCCAAGTACGTCGCGCTGCACGACGAGCCGTTCTGGCGCGACCAGGGCCTGTCCGGCGAAGCACGCAGCGCCCGGGGGCCGCTGGGCGAAATCCATGATGCCTCGATGCCCGGTGGCAGCGCCGCGCTGTTCGGGTTCTTCGGCGTGCCGGCCCGGGTACGCAGGGGCGTTTCGGAGGAAGTGCTGCGCAGGCACTGCCGCGCCCAGTTCGGGCGGCTGTTCGGCGAGCAGGCCGCGATGCCGAAGGCAGATTTCATCAAGGACTGGGCCGCCGATCCCTGGACGGCTACAGCGGCGGACCAGGACGGGCCGGGCCAGCACGGAATCGCGCCAGCCGCGTCGGTGGCTGAGGGCTTGTGGCAAGGCCGGATCACCGGCATTGCCAGCGAGTGGTCGACGCAGTTTCAGGGCTACGTTGCCGGCGCGGTCGAGGCCGCGGCGCGCGGCTTCCACACACTTTTGGAGCAACGGCCATGAAGACGACCTACCGCGCCATGCAGGCGAGCCAGCCGGGCGTTCTGGAACTGGTGGAGCGCGAGACGCCTGCGCCCGGTCCCGGACAGGTGTTGATCGCCGTCGAAGCCTGCGGCGTCTGCGGTGCCGATGCCGCCGACATAGCCCGCGCCGGGCCGCCGCGCGTGCCCGGCCATGAGGTCGTCGGGCGCATCGTGGCGCTCGGCGCAGGGGTTCCTGCGCCTTGGAAGCAGAGCCAGCGTGTGGGCGTGGGCCGCCTGGGTGGGCACTGCAACGAATGCGCCCAGTGCCGGCAGGGGCGCTTCCAGCTCTGCGAGAACCAGCCGATCGTCGGCAGCAACTGCGACGGCGGCTACGCCGAAATGATGCTCGTGCGCGGCACGGGACTGGTAGCTATTCCCGATGAACTCAGCTCGCAAGAGGCAGCGCCCATCCTCTGCGCGGGCATCGCCACGTTCAATGCGCTGAAGAAGTGCGGTGCGCAGGCGGGCGACACGGTGGCGATCCTGGGCATCGGTGGACTGGGGCACATGGCGCTGCAGTATGCGCGGCGCATGGGTTTCAGGGTTGTGGCCATCGGGCGCGGCAGCGACATCGCCGCGGATGCGCTGGCGCTCGGCGCGCACATCTATATCGACAACCGCGAGGAGGATGCCGTCACCCAGCTCAAGGCGATGGGCGGCGCGCAGGCCATCGTGACCACGATCGACCATGCCGATACCGTGTCGGCGCTGCTGGCGGGCCTGGCGCCCGAGGGGCGGCTGGTCGTGCTGAATCCCGGCAAGAGCCTGCTGCAAGTACCCGCCGGTCTGCTGGTGGGCGGACAGCGCGGCATCCTGGGATCGATCACCGGCACCCCCCATGACAACGAGAAGGCCCTGAATTTCAGCGTGCTGGTGGACGTCCGGCCACGCATCGAAGTCCTGCCCCTGGAGCACGCGGCGCAGGCACTGCGCAGGCTGTTGTCCGGCGATGTCAAGTACCGCATGGTGCTGACCACCGGACCCTGACCATGGCACAGGCGTTCGCGATCGAACCCGGAATTTACAAGGAGACGTAATGATGAAACGGTGTCTGTCCTACGCCGGTCTCGCCGCCGCCATCGCCACTGTTGCGGCGGCGCCCGTGCTCGCCGAGGAGTTCGCCCCCTACGGATCCGCCAAGTCCGAGCTGCGCGAGATGATGGCGGCCGACGTCGTGTTCGACGTCAACTACGCCGAGCCGCAGCAGCTTCATGGCCTGTACAACTACATCAAGAATCTGCAGAAGACCGCCAAGGGCAAGGTGGTGGTGCTCACACGCGGTCCCGAGCTGCGGGCCTTCGCCAAGGAGAACTACCTGCAGTACCAGGACATTGTTGACAGGATGGCGGGCCTGGCGAAGGACGGTGTGGAGTTCCGGATGTGCAGCAATGCCATGAAGGCCGCCGGCTTCCAGGCCGAGGACATGCACGGTTTCATCACGGTAGCGTTGGCGGGCGGCTTTCCTGAACTGGTCTACTGGATGGGCCAGGGCTACAAAGTCATCAACCAGTCCGTCAACTCGACTCCGCTGCCGGTCAGGGACGCGCGCTACCTCGACCAGCCTTCGCTCAGGAAATCAGCCCCATGACAATTGCATCTTCCGTTCCAAAGGCTGATTTGTTCCCCGAAAAAGTTCAACAGGGAAACATTTGGCGGCTCTCCATTGCGCAAGCCCTGGCGGGCGCGAACTCGGTCGTGGTCTATGCCACTGGGGCCATCGTTGGCGACATGCTGGCCCCTTCACCTATGCTGGCCACCCTGCCCATTTCCATCTTCGTGGTAGGGATGGCGGCGTGCATCTTGCCCGTGGGCGCGATCGCCCGGCAGCGTGGCCGGCGTGCTGCCTTTCTGACGGGAACCGGAGCCGGAGTGTTGGCTGGCCTGTTGGCGATGGTCGCTGTCTTCATGGGCTGGTTCTGGCTATTCTGCCTGGCAACCTTCTTTGGCGGCAGCTATGCGGCGGTGGTGCTGTCGTTCCGCTTCGCGGCGGCCGATGGCGTGGAACCGAAACGGCGTGCGCGGGCGCTTTCGCTCGTCATGGCCGGGGGCGTGGCCGCCGGCGTGGTAGGGCCGCAGCTGGTGACGTGGACGATGGGCCTGTGGCCGCCGCATATGTTCGCGGCCACCTTCCTGGTGCAGGCCTTCGTCGCGGCGCTGTCGGCGCTGATCCTGCTGGGCGTGCAACTGCCCATGCCCACGGCGGAAGAAATCGCCGGCGGCCGGCCGCTGGGCGAGATCGCACGCCAGCCGCGCTTCGTCGCCGCGGCGATCGCGGGTGCGGTTTCCTACATGCTGATGAATTTCCTCATGACGGCCGCACCGCTGGCGATGCACCTGCAGGGGCATTCGCAGGCGTCGGCCAACCTGGGCCTGCAATGGCACGTGATCGCCATGTACGCCCCCAGCTTCTTCACGGGCCGCCTGATCGCGCGCTTCGGCGCGGGGCGCATGGCGGCGCTGGGGCTGGCGCTGACGGGCGTGTCCGCCGCCGTGGGCCTGGGCGGGGTGGGCGTGGCACATTTCTGGGGGATGCTGATCCTGCTGGGGCTGGGGCTGGGGC
>Ga0222428_100376_pt1 | contig 18602 bp, 15 predicted proteins | sample 2B5Ametagenome_FD_182471 | JGI IMG/M metagenome (GOLD analysis project Ga0222428, IMG submission 182471) | Enriched microbial communities from leaf-cutter ant dump, University of Wisconsin, Madison, United States - 2B5A (version 2) | ecosystem: Environmental > Terrestrial > Nest > Insects nest >...
CCGAGCAAAACCCTCAAGCCACCCCGCCCTCGCCCGAAGAAGTCGAAGCCGCCATGGCCGCCAACACGGCCGACGAAATGGCGCGCCTGCAGGCCGAGCTGGCCGAACTCAAGGCCAAGAGCGCCGATCTGGCTGACCAGTTCCTGCGTGCCAAAGCCGAGGCCGAGAATGCCCGCCGCCGCGCCGAGGACGAAGTGTCGAAGGCACGCAAGTTCGGCGTCGAAAGTTTCGCCGAGAGCATGCTGGCCGTGTGCGATAGCCTCGACGCAGCCCTGGCCATCGAGAATGCCACCGTGGCCCAACTGCGCGAAGGTTCGGACGCGACGCGTCGCCAGTTGCTGTCTGCGCTGGAGCGCAACAAGGTCATCGTGGTGGCGCCGGCGCCGGGCACCAAGTTCGACCCCCACCAGCACCAGGCCATCAGCATGGTGCCGGCAGATCAGGAACCCAACACCGTGGTGAGCGTGCTGCAAAAGGGCTACCTGATCGCCGAGCGCGTGCTGCGCCCCGCCCTGGTCACCGTGGCGGCGCCGAAATAAATCGCGCCCCGCCCCCTTGAAAGCCAGCCAAGTTATCCACAGCTAACCCGCATCCAAACATTCCAGCATCACGGAGAACAACATGGGAAAAATCATCGGTATCGACCTGGGCACCACGAACAGCTGCGTTTCCGTCATGGAAGGCAACACCACCCGCGTGATCGAGAACAGTGAAGGCGCACGCACCACGCCCTCGATCATTGCGTACCAGGATGACGGCGAGATCCTCGTCGGCGCCTCGGCCAAGCGCCAGGCCGTAACCAACCCGAAGAACACCATTTACGCCGCCAAGCGCCTGATTGGCCGCAAGTTCGAGGAAAAAGAGGTGCAGAAGGACATCGATCTGATGCCCTACACCATCACCAAGGCCGACAACGGCGACGCCTGGGTCGAGGTGCGCGGCCAGAAGCTGGCCCCTCCACAGATCAGTGCCGAAGTGCTGCGCAAGATGAAGAAGACCGCCGAGGACTACCTGGGCGAGCCCGTGACCGAGGCCGTGATCACCGTGCCCGCGTACTTCAACGACGCCCAGCGCCAAGCCACCAAGGACGCTGGCCGCATTGCGGGCCTGGAAGTCAAGCGCATCATCAACGAGCCCACCGCTGCTGCCCTGGCCTTCGGCCTGGACAAGGCTGAGAAGGGCGACCGCAAGATTGCCGTGTATGACCTGGGCGGTGGCACGTTCGACGTGTCCATCATCGAAATTGCTGACGTCGATGGCGAGAAGCAATTCGAGGTGCTCTCCACCAACGGTGACACCTTCCTGGGCGGAGAAGACTTCGACCAGCGCATCATTGACTACATCATTGGCGAGTTCAAGAAAGAGCAAGGCGTCGATCTGTCCAAAGACGTGCTGGCCCTGCAACGCCTGAAGGAAGCCGCGGAGAAGGCCAAGATCGAGCTGTCCAACTCGGCTGCCACCGACATCAACCTGCCCTACATCACGGCAGACGCATCGGGCCCCAAGCACCTGAACATCAAGCTCACCCGCGCCAAGCTGGAAAGCCTGGTGGAAGAGCTGATCGAGCGCACCATCGCGCCTTGCCGCACCGCCATCAAGGATGCGGGCGTGAGCGTGTCCGACATCCATGATGTGATCCTGGTCGGCGGCATGACCCGCATGCCCAAGGTGCAGGAAAAGGTGAAGGAATTCTTCGGCAAAGAGCCGCGCAAGGACGTCAACCCTGACGAAGCCGTGGCCGTGGGCGCTGCCATCCAGGGCCAAGTGCTCTCGGGCGACCGCAAGGACGTGCTGCTGCTCGACGTCACCCCGTTGTCCCTGGGCATCGAAACCCTGGGCGGCGTGATGACGAAGATGATCACCAAGAACACGACCATCCCGACCAAGTTCGCGCAGACCTTCTCCACGGCCGACGACAACCAGCCTGCCGTGACCATCAAGGTCTACCAGGGCGAGCGCGAGATGGCCTCGGGCAACAAGCTGCTGGGCGAGTTCAACCTCGAAGGCATCCCGCCAGCACCGCGCGGCCTGCCCCAGATCGAGGTGAGCTTCGACATCGACGCCAACGGCATCCTGCACGTGGGCGCGAAGGACAAGGGCACCGGCAAGGAAAACAAGATCACCATCAAGGCGAACTCGGGCCTGTCGGAAGACGAGATCCAGCGCATGGTGAAGGACGCCGAGCTGAACGCGGCCGACGACAAGAAGAAGCTGGAACTGGTGCAAGCGCGCAACCAGGGCGAAGCCGCCGTGCACAGCGTGACCAAGAGCCTGGCCGAGCATGGCGACAAGCTCGACGCCGGTGAGAAGTCCGCCATCGAGGCCGCCGTGAAGGCGCTGGAAGAAGCGCTCAAGGGCGAGGACAAGGCCGCTATCGACGAAAAGACCACCACGCTGATGGCCGCCAGCCAAAAGCTCGGCGAGAAGATGTACGCCGATGCCCAGGCAGCGCAGGCCGCTGCCGGTGCCGCCGAAGGCACGGCCGGTGGCGCTGGCGCGGCCTCCTCGGCCCAGGGCGGCAAGCCTGCCGACGACGACAACGTGGTCGATGCCGAGGTGAAGGAAGTCAAGAAGGGATGATGCAGCGCTTGCGCTGACACAAGCCGCCGCGCTGGTGCCTGCCGTGATGCAGGTGGCCCGCGCGGCGTTGCATCTTTCAAGCCACCGGATTCCCCAGCATGTCCAAACGAGACTATTACGAGGTTCTGGGCGTCCCCAAGAACGCCTCGGACGACGACATCAAGAAGGCTTATCGCAAGCTCGCGATGAAGTACCACCCTGACCGCAACCAGGGTGACGCGGCCAAGAACGCCGAGGAGAAATTCAAGGAGGCCAAGGAAGCCTACGAGATGCTCTCCGACACGCAAAAACGCGCGGCCTACGACCAGTACGGCCACGCTGGCGTGGACCCCAACATGCGCGGCCCTGGCGGCGGCGCGGAAGGCTTTGGCGGTTTCGCCGAGGCCTTTGGCGACATCTTCGGCGACATGTTCGGCGGCGCGCGCGGCGGACGCGGTGGCCGCCAGGTCTACCGCGGCAGCGACCTGTCCTACGCCATGGACATTTCGCTCGAGGAAGCCGCCAACGGCAAGGATGCGCAGATCCGCATCCCCAGCTGGGACAGCTGCGACACCTGCCACGGCAGCGGCGCCAAGCCCGGCACCAGTGCCAAGACCTGCACCACCTGCAGCGGTGCGGGCGTGGTGCAGATGCGCCAGGGCTTCTTCAGCGTACAGCAGACCTGCCCGCACTGCCGCGGCACAGGCAAGATCATTCCCGAGCCCTGCACGGCCTGCCATGGTCAGGGCAAGATCAAGCGCCAGAAGACGCTCGAGGTGAAGATCCCCGCCGGCATCGACGACGGCATGCGCATCCGCAGCACCGGCAACGGCGAGCCAGGCACCAACGGCGGCCCCCCGGGCGACCTGTACATCGAGATCCGCATCCGCAAGCACGACATCTTCGAGCGCGATGGCGACGACCTGCACTGCCAGGTGCCCGTGAGCTTCATCACGGCCGCACTGGGCGGCGAGATCGAGGTGCCGACGCTGCAAGGCAAGGCCGTGATCGACATTCCCGAAGGCACACAGGCCGGCAAGCAGTTCCGCCTGCGCGGCAAGGGCATCAAGGGCGTGCGTGCCAGCTACCCCGGCGACCTGTACTGCCACATCGTGGTCGAGACGCCGGTCAAGCTCACCGAGTACCAGCGCAAGCTGCTGCGCGAGCTGGAAGAGTCGCTGAAAAAAGGCGGCGGCAAGCACTCGCCCTCCGCGGAAAGCTGGACGGATCGGCTCAAGAGCTTCTTCAGCTGAAGTCGCGCCCCCCGCGCCCAAAACCGCCTGCGCCCCCCCGCCCAGGCGGTTTTTTTCTGGGTACGATGGACTGCAGGATCACCACGGAGCGTTTTTCCATGAGCGTCAGCATCACCTTCCTGGGCGCCGCCGGCACCGTCACCGGCTCCAAGTACCTCGTGCAGCACGCGGGCCAGCAATTGCTGGTCGATTGCGGGTTGTTCCAGGGCTACAAGAGCCTGCGCGAGATGAACTGGGAACCGCTGCCGGTGCCCGCCTCGCGCATCGACGCCGTGGTACTCACCCACGCCCACCTGGACCACAGCGGCTACCTGCCCCTGCTGGCTCGCCAGGGCTACGCCGGGGCGGTGCACTGCACCGCAGGCACGCGCGACCTGTGCGGCATCCTGCTGCCTGACAGCGGCCACCTGCAGGAAGAAGAGGCCTCCTACCTGAACCGCCACCGCCTGAGCCGCCACGACCCGGCACTGCCGCTGTACACACGGCTTGACGCCGTGCACAGCCTGCGCCTGCTGCAGGCCCACCCGCTGCACCAGCCTTTCGAGCCGCTGCCAGGCTGGCGCGCGCGCTTCTTCGGCGCCGGGCACATTCTGGGCGCGGCCAGCGTACTGCTTGAAGTGGGCGGGCAGCGCATCCTGTTCTCGGGCGATCTGGGCCGGCCGGACGACCCCCTGATGCTGCCACCCGAAGCCCCCCCGGCGGCCGATGTGGTGCTGGTCGAGTCGACCTACGGTGACCGCGAGCACCCCGCGCTGTGCATGGAGGACGAACTCGCCCCCGCGCTCACGCACCTGGCCGCACACGGCGGCGTGGCCGTGGTGCCGGTGTTCGCCGTGGGACGCGCACAGCAGCTCATGCTGGCCATCGCGCGGCTCAAGGCCCAGAACCGCATTCCGGCCAACCTGCCGGTGTACCTCGACAGCCCCATGGCCGTGAGCGCCACGCAGCTGCTGGGCGAGCACATGGGGGCGCACCGCCTCACTGCGGCGGAGCTCCACACCATGACCCAGGGCACGACGCTGGTGCGCACCACCGACGAATCCAAGGCCCTGGCGCGGCTGCACGGCCCGCGCGTGATCCTGGCTGCCAGCGGCATGGCCACGGGCGGGCGTGTGCTGCACCACTTGGCGCTGCACGCGGGCCACCATCGCAATCTGATCCTGCTCACCGGCTACCAGACCCCGGGCACACGCGGTGCACGCCTGGCTGCTGGCGAAAAAAGCGTGCGCATGCTGGGGCAGGAGGTAGCGATCCGCGCCAAGGTGCAGCAGCTGCACTCGGCCTCGGCCCATGCCGACGCCACCCAGCTCATCGGCTGGCTCGGCCAGATGCCGTCGGCGCCGGGCAAGGTGTTCGTGGTGCACGGGGACATGGGCGCCTCGGACGCGCTGCGCCAACGCATCGAGCACACGCTGCACTGGCGCGCACAGGTGCCGCACGCCGGCGCCAGCTACACACTCTGAAGATGAAACAACACCCCCCTGAGGCGCTTTGCGCCTTCCCCCCGCTCTCGCATGGCTACGCCATGCGGGCAGGGGGACGCAGCCAGCGCGGCGGGGCGGCCCTTGCGCGGCTGCCCGCGCCTAGGCCGCGCCGGTTGCATCGGCTGCGGGTGGCGCGAGGCGCCATGGATAACTGAAATACTTGGCCTTTTGTGGCACTGGAGCTTACCCAGCAAGCGCTAGCAGCTCTTATTTCAGGAGCACAACACCCCATAAAACCGGTGCCGCCCGAACGGGGGAAGCCGCGCAGCCGCTCAGGGGGGTGTTCCCACTCACTGCGGCTGGAAGCCACTGGTCTGGATGATCTTGCGCCACACCTGCGTGTAGGCCTGCTCGCGCGCGGCCAGTTGCGCGGGGTTCATGTGCCCTACCGTCAAGCCCATGTGCGTGAGCTGCTCGCGCACCGCCGGCAGTGCCAGCACCTCGGCCACGGCGGCGCTGAAGGTGTCGATGGCTTTCTGCGGCGTGCCCCGCGGGGCGTAGAAGCCGTAGTAGGGCATGTCTTCGAAGCCCGGCAGGCCCAGCTCGGCGAACGTGGGCACGTCGGGCAGTTCGGCCTGGCGCTTGCCGCCGAGCACGGCGACGAAGCGGATCTTGCCCGCGCGGTGGCTCTCGATGAAGTCCTGCACCGAGCCAATGCCGGCCGCGATCTGGTTGCCCATCATGTCGGCCAGCAGCGGCGCGCCGCCGCGGTAAGGCGCGGCCACCAGATCGAGCTGGTAGCGCCGCGCCAGCAGTTGCACCAGGAATTCGGGCGTGGACGCCGGTGCCGGGATACCCACCGCGCCTTTGCCGCCGTGCTGGCTGCGCAGCCAATCGACGTAGCCGGTGAAGCTGCGCGCCGGGGTGCCGCCAGCCAGCGCAAAGCCGTTGACGAAGCTGGCGATGCCGGCCACGGGCACAAAGTCTTCGTCCGGTGCAAAACCCGGGTTCTTCACCACCTGCGGCAGGATGGAGATGGTGTGGTCGTGCGTGAGGAACAGCGTGGTGCCGTCGGCGGGCGCCGCCTTCAGCACGCGCGCCGCGATCTGGCCACCGGCGCCGGGGCGGTTCTCCACCACCACGGGGGCGCCGAGACGGTCCTTGAGCTTGTCGGCCAGCAGCCGGGCGATGGCGTCGGTACCTCCGCCCGGGGGAAAGCCGACCAGGAGGCGCAGCGGCTTGCCGCCCTGCGCCCAGGCGGGCAGAGCGGCAGCGGCCAGTGCACTGGCGAGCAGGTGGCGGCGGGTGTGGGACATGGAGGGCTCCAGCGAATGCTATGAATACAGGAGCTGTTAGCGCTTTCCACAAGCCAGTTTCATGATGAAAACCATCCAAAACCCTTGCTGAACAAGCGCCAGCCGCTCCTATTTTTAGATCAACCCAGGCGTGCGCGGTGGCGCGCCAGTTGCGCGCGCACCTGGGCCGGTGCGGTGCCGCCCAGGGTGTTGCGCGCGTTCAGCGAGCCGCGCAGGCTCAGGCATTCGTACACGTCTTTTTCAATGCTGGGGTGAAAGCCCTGCAGTACGGCCAGCGGCAGTTCCGACAGGTCGCAGGCGTGCGCGGTGGCCGCCTTCACGGCGTGGGCCACGGTTTCGTGGGCGTCGCGGAAGGGCAGGCCCTTCTTCACCAGGTAGTCGGCCAGATCGGTGGCGGTGGCGTAGCCCTTTTGCGCAGCGGCCTCCATGGCCTGCGGGTTGACGGTGATGCCGCCCTCTTTCGCCCCCGTCTGGGGATTCACCTGGCCGCCGACCATCTCGGCAAAGATGCGCAGCGTGTCCTTGAGCGTATCGACGGTGTCGAACAGCGGCTCCTTGTCTTCCTGGTTGTCCTTGTTGTAGGCCAGGGGCTGGCCCTTCATCAGCGTGATCAGGCCCATCAGGTGGCCGACCACGCGGCCGGTCTTGCCGCGCGCCAGTTCGGGCACGTCGGGGTTCTTCTTCTGCGGCATGATCGAGCTGCCGGTGGTGAAGCGGTCGGCGATCTTGATGAAGCCGAAGTTCTGGCTCATCCAGATGATGAGCTCTTCCGACAGGCGGCTCACGTGCACCATGCACAGGCTGGCGGCGGCGGTGAATTCGATGGCGAAGTCGCGGTCGCTCACGGCGTCCAGGCTGTTCTGGCACACGCCGTCCATGCCCAGCGTGCGCGCCACGCGCTCGCGGTCCAGCGGGTAGGTGGTGCCGGCCAGCGCCGCGCTGCCCAGCGGCAGCACGTTGGTGCGGCGGCGCACGTCGGCCATGCGCTCGGCGTCGCGCGCGAACATCTCCACGTAGGCCAGCATGTGGTGCGCAAAGCTTACGGGCTGCGCCACCTGCAGGTGGGTGAAGCCGGGCAGGATGACGTCGACGTTCTTCTCCGCCACCTCCACAAGTGCCACCTGCAGCTCCTTGAGCAGGCCGCCGATCAGGTCGATCTCGCCGCGCAGCCACAGGCGCACGTCGGTGGCCACCTGGTCGTTGCGGCTGCGGCCGGTGTGCAGGCGCTTGCCGGCGTCGCCCACGAGCTGCGTCAGGCGCGCCTCGATGTTCAGGTGCACGTCTTCCAGGTCGAGCTTCCATTCGAAGGCGCCGGATTCGATTTCCTGCGTGATTTGCGCCATGCCGCGCTGGATGGCCGCATGGTCGTCCGCGCTGATGATGCCCTGCGCTGCCAGCATCTCGGCGTGCGCCAGACTGCCGGCAATGTCTGCCTGCCACAGGCGCTTGTCGAAGAACACGCTGGAGGTGTAACGCTTGACCAGCTCGCTCATGGGTTCGGAAAACAAGGCCGACCAGGCTTGCGCCTTGGTGTCGAGCTGGTTGGCGGAGGGCTGCGCAAGCGCGTGCGTGGATTGGCTGGTAGGCATGGGGAGGGAATAATCCGAAGGGTTCCGGCCCCCGGAACACCCGGACGCCGCAATGCAAGAGACGCAAATTTTATCGACGCCATCCCCCGCCGCTACCGCCACGCCGAAACGCGCCCTGGTTTTCGACGCCTGCCACGCCGGCGTGGTGCTGCGCGCCGTGCTGTTCGTCGAGGCCGTGGCCGGCGTGGGCGCGATGTTTGCCACCGAGACGCCCGCGCAGTGGCTGGCCGTTCTGGCGTTGCTCACGGGCGGTGTGCTGCCCGCCACGCTGGCCTGGTTGCTGGTGGCCTGCAGCCTCAAGGTCTGGCTGCAGCGCCTGTCGATCGCGCAGCAGTACACGGCGGGTGTGCTGCTGGGCACCCTGGCCGGGCTGCTGGCCTGCGCCTTGCTGGCGCTGGTGCTGGCCGACAACCCGCCTTGGCTGGCCTGCGCCGCCGCCGGCGCGCTGCTCTCGGCCCTGCTGGTGGCGGGCTTGATACTGCGTGCGCGCGCCCGTGCGCCCGCCACCACCACGGCGCGCCTGGCCGAGCTGCAGGCGCGCATCCGCCCGCACTTTCTGTTCAACACGCTCAACAGCGCCATCGCCCTGGTGCGCGCCGAGCCCGCGCAGGCCGAAGCTCTGCTGGAGGATTTGAGCGACCTGTTCCGCCACGCCCTGGTCGAGCAGGGCGAGACAGCCACGCTGGGCGAGGAAATCCAGCTCGCGCAGCGCTACCTAGCGATCGAGCAGGTGCGCTTCGGCGAGCGGCTGCGCGTGCAGTGGCTGCTTGACCCCAACGCCGACGGCGCGCACCTGCCGCCGCTGCTGCTGCAGCCACTGGTGGAAAACGCCGTCAAGCACGGCGTAGAGCCCAGCCGCCACGGCGGCAAGCTGCGCATCGCCACGCAGCGGCGCGGCGACCGGGTGGTGGTGCGCATCACCAACACCCTGCCAGCACCGCACGAGGGCAGCACCAGCACGCGCGGCCACGGCATTGCCCTGGACAACGTGCGCGCCCGCCTGGCCCTGCTGCACGACGTGCAGGCACAGTTCAGCACCAAGGTGAAGAATGGCCTGTACCAGGTGCGCATTTCGATCCCCTGCGGATGAGAAACGCCCCCATCGTCCGCTGGCCTGGGGCGAACCCGTTTCGTACGATGCGCGCCAGCCACCGTGCCATGAATGACCAACCAGATTCGAGGAGCCCATGCACATCCTGATCGTGGACGACGAAGCCCTGGCCCGCGCACGCCTGCGCACGCTGCTGGCTGACTGCCAGGCACAGCAGCCCCAGCCGCGCTACACCGTGGCCGAGGCCGCGCACGCCGCCGAGGCCCTGGCGCTGCTGCAGTCGCCCAGCGGCCGCGCCGTCGATGCCGTGCTGCTCGACATCCACATGCCCGGCCAGGATGGGCTGGCGCTGGCGCACGCGCTGCGCGCGCTGGCGCAGCCACCAGCCATCGTCTTCGTTACCGCGCACGCCGACCATGCCGTGAGCGCCTTCGAGCTGGACGCGGTGGACTACCTGACCAAGCCGGTGCGCCTGCAACGCCTGCAGCAGGCGCTGGCCAAGGTGCAGCGTGGGCGCGGCACCCCGCCCGCCCCGGCCCCAGCGCCCGCACCCAGCGCCGAGGGCGAGGCGCTGCTCATCCAGGACCGGGGCCGCACCGAGCGCCTGCCGCTGGCCGAGGTGCTGTACCTCAAGGCCGAGCAGAAATACATCACCGCGCGCACCGCGCAGCGCACCTACGTGCTCGACGGCGCGCTGCAGGACTTCGAGGCGCGCCATCCCGCGTACTTCCTGCGTGTGCACCGCAACGCCCTGGTTGCGCGCCACGCCGTGCGTGCGCTGGAAAAATACTGCGACCCCGAGGAAGGCGACGGCTGGGCCGTGCGCCTGCACGGCCTGGCCGAGCCTGTGGCGGTATCACGGCGCCAGATGGCGGCCGTGCGCGAGGAGCTCGCGCGCTGATCCCCGGCGGGCAAAGCGCGCATCAGTGCCCATGCCCTTCTTCGTGGTCGTGGGCGTTTTCGTGCACATGGCCGTGCGCCGCGCCGGTGCCGTGCGCGTAGCGGTGCACCAGGCTGCTCACGGCCATCACCATCGCCATGCCGGCCAGCAGGCACACCACCTGCACCACGGTTTCGCGCGCGCTCAGGCGGCGTTGCAGTTGCGGGATCAGGTCGGCCAGCGCCACATAGACGAAGCTGCTGGACGCCACCGCCAGGAAGTACGGCAACCAGTCGTGCAGTTGCCCCACCAGGAAGTAGCCCGTCAACCCGCCCAGCGCCGTCACGGCGCCCGCCAGCGACACCTTGATGAGCGCCATGCGGCGGCTGGCGCTGTTTTGGCGCAGCACCATCAGGTCGCCCATGTGGTGCGGCACCTCATGCGCCAGCACCGACAGGGCCGCCACCAGGCCCAGGCGCATGTCGGCCATAAAGGCCGAGGCGATGAGCACGCCGTCGCCAAAACAATGCACGCTGTCGCCCGTGAGCACCGCCCAGCCCCCCGTTGCAGGGGCGTGGTGGTGATGGTGGTCATGGTCGTGCGCATGGCCATGCGCACTGCCATCTCCGTGCCCATGGCCCGCGTGGTCGTGCCCATGCTCATGCCCGTGGTGCCACAGCTCGGCCTTGTCGAGCAGGAAGAAGAACACCACGCCCACCAGCAGCGTGGCGAACAGGTGGCGCGCCTCCACGGCGCTCTCGAACGCCTCGGGCAGCAGGTGCATGAAGGCCGTGGCCAGCAGCGCCCCGGCCGCCAGGCTGAGCAGCTGCTGCGGGCCGACCTGGCGCGCGGGCTCTGCCAGACCGGCGCGCATCAGGAACGCGGCCACCCAGACGCTGCCGATGCCGGCAGACAGTGTGGCCAGGAGAATTGCTAGCAATGTCATAGCTTTTAGCGCTTACCCAATAAGGGTTTGCGCCTGTTTTCATCAAAAAAAGCCCCGAAGGGCCAGGAGTCGTCAGGCTACGCCGTGCTGGCGCAGCCAGGCCAGCGCCCGTTTCCAGCCGTCCTCGGCGGCTTCCTTGCGGAAGCTCGGGCGGTAGTCGGCGTGGAAAGCGTGCGGCGCATCGGGGTAGACAACGAACTCGGACGCCTGGGCGGCGGCCGAGCCCTTGCGCAGGGCTTCTTTCATCTTATCGACCGTGTCAAGAGGGATGCCGCTGTCTTTCTCGCCGTACAGGCCCAGCACCGGCGCCGTGAGCGCGGCAGCCACGTCGAGAGGGTGGCGCGGCGTGAGCGCGCTGGCCTCGCCCGCAAGCCGCCCGTACCAGGCCACACCGGCCTTCACCGGGCCGTGGGCCGCGTACAGCCAGGTGATGCGCCCGCCCCAGCAAAAGCCGGTGATGCCCACCCTGGCCAGGTCGCCGCCGTGCGCGCCAGCCCAGCGCACGGTGGCGTCCAGGTCGCCCAGCACCTGCGCGTCGGGCACTTTGGCCACCAGTTCGCTCAGCAGGCGCGCCACCTCGGTGTACTGCGCGGGATCGCCCTGGCGCGCGTACAGCGCCGGGGCAATGGCCAGGTAGCCCGCATGCGCCAGGCGGCGGCACACGTCGGCAATGTACTCGTGCACGCCAAAAATTTCCTGCACCACCAGCACCACGGGCAGGCTGCCGCGGCCCGCGGGCGCGGCGCGGTAGGCCGGCATCTGGAAGCCGCCCACATCGATCTGCACCATGCCCGCCACCAGCCCCTGCGCGGGCGTCTGGATGGCGGTCTGCGCCATGACCGGCGCAGCCGCCGCTGCATAGCCCGCCCCCAGCATCAGGTGCAAGGCAGTGCGGCGGCTGGCGCCGTCGGCGGCGTGGCCGGGCACGAGGGCATCGAGGTCTTGCTTCAGTTCGTCAAACGCCATGGCATCGCTCCTTGAAAAAAGAAAATCAGAGGGGTTGGCTTTTACGCCATGCACCGCGCCTTGCGCCGCCGCAGGCGCCGCACGAGGCCCCAGGCCAGCCCCAGCAGCAGCAAAGCCAGCAGGAACTTGCCCAGCGCCGCGACGATGGCGGCGCCCGAGATCAGGCCCACTTGCACGGCAACGGCGAATCCTTCTGCCAGCAGGACGGCCATCGTCTGCTTGTCGGCCGTGGCTTGCTTGTCGTTCATCGCGTCGTCCTCCGGCATGCGCGCAGCGGGCCGCCCAGGGGCGGCTCAATGGGCTTCTTCCCAATTGCGCCCCACGCCCACTTCGGCCAGCAGCGGCACCTTCAGCGCGGCCACGCCGGCCATGGTGCGCGGCACCTCGCGGCGCAGCCAGTCCACCTCGCTCTCGGGCAGTTCGAACACCAGCTCGTCGTGCACCTGCATGACCATCAGGATCTCGGGCTTCTCGGCATCCAGGCGCGCCTGCACGGCCACCATGGCGCGCTTGATGAGGTCGGCCGCCGTGCCTTGCATGGGCGCGTTGATGGCGGCGCGCTCGGCGGCGGCGCGGCGCGGGCCGTTGGGCGAGTTGATCTCGGGCAGCACCAGGCGGCGGCCAAACACGGTTTCCACGTAGCCCAGCGACTTGGCGCGGGCCTTGGTTTCCTCCATGTACTGCTGCACGCCGGGGTAGCGCTCGAAGTAGCGCTGGATGTAGTTCTTGGCGGCCTGGTTGTCCAGACCCAAATTCTTGGCCAGGCCAAAGCTGCTCATGCCGTAGATGAGGCCGAAGTTGATGACCTTGGCATAGCGGCGCTGCTCATTGCTGACCTGGTCCACGGGCACGCCGAACACCTCGGCGGCCGTGGCGCGGTGCACGTCCAGGCCGTGCTGGAAGGCGTGCAGCAGCGACTGGTCGCCGCTGATGTGGGCCATGATGCGCAGCTCGATCTGGCTGTAGTCGGCGCTGGCGATGACGCGCCCCGGCGGCGCCACGAAGGCCTCGCGGATGCGCCGCCCCTCGGGCGTGCGCACAGGGATGTTCTGCAGGTTCGGCTCGTTGCTGGACAGGCGCCCGGTCACGGCCACGGCCTGCGCGTAGTGCGTGTGCACGCGCCCGGTGCGCGGCAGTGCCAGCGCACCGAGCTTGTCGGTGTAAGTACCTTTGAGCTTGGTGAGGCTGCGGTGCTCCAGCAGCTTGGCGGGCAGCGGATAGTCCTCGGCCAGCTTTTCGAGCACTTCTTCATCGGTGCTGCGCGCGCCGGTGGCAGTTTTCTTCACCACCGGCATGCCGAGCTTGTCGAAGAAGATTTCGCCGAGCTGCTTGGGGCTGGAGAGGTTGAAGGGCTGGCCGGCGATCTCGTAGGCCTCGGTCTCCAGCTGCACGATGCGCTGGCCCAGCTCGTGGCTCTGCTGCGCGAGCAAGGCCGCGTCGATCAGCACGCCGTTGCGCTCCATGCGGAACAGGGTTTCACTGCTGGCCATCTCCAGTTCGTAGATGGCGCGCAGGCGCTCGTTGGCCTGCAGCAGCGGCCACAGGGCCTGGTGCACTTCGAGCGTCTGGTCGGAGTCCTCGCAGGAGTAGGCTGCGGCCTTGTCCACCGGCACCTGGGCGAACGGGATCTGGTGCGCGCCCTTGCCGCACAGGTCCTCGTAATTCAGTCCCTTGCGACCGGTGTGGCGCTCGGCCAGGCTGGCCAGGTTGTGCGGCTTGTGCACTTCGAGCACGTAGCTCTGCAGCATGGTGTCGTGGCGGTAGCCGCGCACCTCGATGCCGTGGTTGGCGAGCACGTGGCGGTCGTACTTGACGTGCTGGCCCAGCTTGGCGTGGCGCCCGTCCTCCAGCCAGGGCTTGAGGCGCGCCAGCACCTCATCGAGCGGCAGCTGCGCCGGGGTGTCCGGCCCCTCGTGGCGCAGCGGAATGTAGGCGGCCTCGCCCGGCTGCACGCTGAAGGAGATGCCGACGATCTGCGCGCGCATGGCGTCGAGCGAGTCGGTCTCGGTGTCCAGCGCCACCAGGTCGGCTTTCAGCAACCGGGCCAGCCACTGGTCGAAGTCGGCCCAGTTCAGGATGGTGTCGTACACCACGCTGCGCTGCTGGGCCGCCTCGGCCACGGGGCTGGCGCTGTGGTCGGCGAACAGGTCGCCGCTCTCGCCCGGCATGGCCACGGCGGGGGTGGGCGCCGGGCGGGCCTCCTGCAGCGCGCGCGCCATGCCCTTGAAGCCGTATTTTTCATAAAAACTGGCCAAAGCGCGCGTCTGCTGTGCGCCAACAGCTATCGAATCAAGAGCAGGCAAACCGGCCACATGCGCGCTCAGGTCGCAGTCGGTCTTGATGGTGACGAGCTGGCGCCCGGTGGGCAGCCAGTCCAGCGTGGCGCGCAGGTTCTCGCCGGCCACGCCCTTGATCTCGCCCGCGCGGGCCATGAGCGCATCGAGCGAGCCGTACTCGCCCAGCCACTTGGCCGCCGTCTTGGGGCCGACCTTGGGCACGCCCGGCACGTTGTCCACCGCGTCGCCCACCAGGGCCTGGAAGTCGATCATCCGCTCGGGCGGCACGCCAAACTCGGCCGTCACCCCGGCCACGTCGCGCTTTTTGCCATTCATGGTGTCGATGATGGTGATGCGCTCGTTCACCAGCTGGCTCAGGTCCTTGTCGCCGCTGGAGATGACCACCTGCACGCCCTGCCGCGCGGCCATGCAGGCCAGGGTGCCGATCACGTCGTCGGCCTCGACACCGGGAATCGCCAGCACCGTCCAGCCCAGCAGGCGCACCACCTCGTGGATCGGCTCGATCTGCGCACGCAGCGCCTCGGGCATGGCCGGGCGCTGCGCCTTGTACTCAGGGTAGATGGCGTCGCGGAAGGTAGGGCCGCTGGCGTCGAACACGCACACCGCGTAGTCGGCCGCCACCTCTTTCTTCAGGGCCTGCAGCATATTGACCATGCCGCGGATGGCGCCCGTGGGGCTGCTGCTCGGGTCGCCCGGCACGGCACGCAGGTCGGGCATGGCGTGGAAGGCGCGGTACAGGTAGCTGGAACCATCGACCAGCACCAAGGTTTTGTCTTGCGTCATGGGGGACGATTGTCACCGCAAGGAAAAAGCTTCGTGCAACGGCACAATCCTCCGATACCGAAGGTAACCGCGATGAAAAAACTCCTGCCCCTGATGCTGGCCGGCGCCTGCACCCTCACCCTGGCCGAACCGGTCTTCCAGAACGTGCCCGAGGTGCTGCACAAACCCCTGCTGGGCAACGGCCTCACGGCCGCGCGCATGCAGCAGGGCGTGCTGCAGCTGCAAATGGGCAAGCCCGAGGTCACCGAGCTGGTGTACGCCACCTTTGTCTTCCACAGCATCTGCGCCCCGCAGTGGCGCCAGCCACAGGCCTTTGCCCAGGCTGGCCTGGCGCGCGTGGAGCTGCTCAACGCCGATGCCAGCCAGGGCTACGCCTTCGACGCGCGCGGCGACGTGTGCGCCCGCATGGGCCAGATGGGCCAGAACTACCGCGGCCTGATCACCCAGCACACCAGCGCCTGCACGGCCCAGAGCTGCCCGCCGCAGCGCTGAGCGCCGGGGCGGCACGCGCCCCTACGCACCCGCCTACAATCGCGCCATGCGCGCCGTTTCCATCCCCCTCCTGCTGCTGGCCTGCCTGGCCAGCACCTCCGTACTTGCCCAAAATATGGGCCAAAACAGCACCGAAGGCGCGCCAGACAAGCGCCAGCAGCTACAAAGAGATGAGCAAAAAGACCCACGCCTGAACCAGCGTGCCGAGCGCATCCAGGTCGAGGACGAAGGCAGCCGCGTGAACGAGCTGCGCGTGGGCGGCCAGACGCAGACCATCACCGTGCAGCCCAAGACCGGCGAACTGCCAGCCTACGAGGTGCAGCCAGGCACCCAGAGTCCGCACACCCGCAGCCGCAGCGACAGCACCGACACCAACGGCCCGCGCGTGTGGAACGTGCTCAAGTTCTGAAGCACTCCCCCCCTCCACCCTCCCCCTCTTCTTCACCGACCGATTTTCCGGATTGCAGGCGCCTTGGCGCGCCCGTTCGCACCATGGCTGTTTTCACCGAAGTTTCCGAAGACGCAGCGCAGACGCTGCTGCAACGCCTGTCCCTGGGCCAACTCACGGGCCTGCGCGGCATCGAGGGCGGCATCGAGAACACCAACTACTTCCTCAGCACCGACAAGGGTGAATGGGTGCTGACCCTGTTCGAGCGCCTGAGTGCCGAGCAGTTGCCCTTCTACCTGCACCTGATGAAGCACCTGGCGCACAAGGGCATCCCCGTGCCCGATCCGCAGGCCGACCGCGAGAGCGGCGACATCCTGCACCAGGTGTGCGGCAAGCCCGCCGCCATCGTGCAGAAGCTCGCGGGCAAAAGCCAGTTGGCCCCCGCTGCCGTGCACTGCGAGGCCGTAGGCGCCATGCTGGCGCGCATGCACCTGGCGGGGCGCGACTACGAACGCAGCCAGCCCAACCTGCGCGGCCTGCCCTGGTGGAACGAGACCGTGCCCGTGGTGCTGCCCTACCTGCAGGAGGCGCAGAGTGCCTTGCTGCGCGCCGAGCTGGCCTACCAGAACCACGTGGCCGCCAGCAGCAGCTACGCGGCGCTGCCGCGCGGCCCGGTGCATGCCGACCTGTTCCGCGACAACGTGATGTTCGACGGCGAGCGGCTCACGGGCTTTTTCGACTTCTATTTCGCCGGGGTGGACACCTTCCTGTTCGACCTGGCCGTATGCCTGAACGACTGGTGCGTGGACTTGCCCACGGGCAGGCATGACGCCCCGCGTGCCCAGGCCATGCTTGCGGCTTACCAGGCGGTGCGCCCGCTCACCGCTGCCGAGCGCACGTTGCTGCCTGCCATGGCACGTGCGGGTGCGCTGCGCTTTTGGATCTCGCGCCTGTGGGATTTCCACCTGCCGCGCGAGGCCAGCATGCTGAAGCCCCACGATCCGGGGCACTTCGAGCGCGTGCTGCGCGAGCGCATTGCCCACCCCCTGCACATGGACGCATAGACTCCAGGCCATGAAACTTCGCATCGTCCCCGCCTACACCGGCGTGAAATGGGTACAGCTCGGCGTGCGCGCGTTCTGGCGCCAGCCGCTGGCGCTGGCGGCGCTGTTTTTCATGACCATGGCCGCGATGTCGCTGGCCACGCTGGTGCCGCTGGTGGGCGCACCCATTGCCCTGGCGCTGCTGCCTGCCGCCACGCTGGCCATGATGGTGGCCACGGCCGAGGCGCAGCAAGGGCGTTTTCCCACGCCCGCCTTGCTGCTGGTGGCGTTTCGCACCGGCCAGCGGCGCCTGCGCGCCATGCTGGCGCTGGGCGGCATGTACGCGGTGGGCTTCCTGGGCATCATGGGCCTGTCGGCGTTGGTGGATGGCGGGCAGTTCGCCCAGGTTTACTTCGGTGGCGCCAAGCTGACGCCAGAGGTGGCCGAGAGCCCTGCCTTCCAGGGCGCGATGTGGCTGTCGGTGCTGCTGTACCTGCCGCTGTCGCTGCTGTTCTGGCACGCGCCCGGCCTGGTGCACTGGCACGGCGTGCCACCGGTCAAGGCGCTGTTCTTCAGCCTCGTGGCCTGCGTGCGCAACTTCGGCGCCTTCATGGTTTTTGGCCTGGCCTGGATGGGTGTGTTTCTGGCTGCGGGCATGGTGGTGGCGCTGGTCACCGGGCTGCTGTCACTGGCCGTCGGCACCGCCGCCGGGGGCCTCATGGTCGGCGCGGCCATGGTGCTGGCGGCCATGTTCTTCAGCTCGGTGGTGTTCACCTTCCGCGACTGTTTCGAGCCGCCCGAGGAATACCTGCAGGCAGCGCCCGCACCCACCCTGGAAGACGCGCCCCCGCCACCAGCGGACTGAGCGCCCCGCCCCCTGCACGAAACCCGGCCCTGGCCGGGTTTTTCTTTGCCTTCATGGAAATGTCACACGGCGTTCCTAGCATGCGCCGTGGAAGCCGTGATGGACGGCGCCCGCACCTTCCGTTCTTGACCACATAACGATCCCACCATGTCCCAACCGACCCAGCCTACACGCCGCAAGGCCCTGCAATTCCTGGCCAGCGCCCCCCTGCTGCCCCTCGGCTCCACTGCTACGGCAGCCCTGCTGGCCACGGGTTGCGGCGGCGGTGACAGCAGCAGCGCCGCTTTCGCCTCGGCCTCCTTCACCTCGATGGCCGCCCCCACACTGGCCAACCCGGCCGCCATGGCCACCACCACGGTGGGCTCGGCGCTGAATGTGAAGTTCAGCGACGGCAGCACGCAGTCGTACCAGCTGGCCTACCAGCCTTTCTTCATCACGGGCGATCTGGTGTCCGACGGCAAGGGCGGCAAGGTGCTGGCCGGCGGCTACGTGGACATCAACAACCAGCCCATCATCGACAAGAGCGTGGCTGGCGCCGAGCGCCAGTTCTTCTCTGACGCGCCCGACGGCACCTCGCTGCTCACCGTGCCCAATGCCAAGGTAGATGGCGTGAAGGGCAAGCCGGTGTTCGCCGTGGTGCAGTTTGAGTACACCACCTGGGCGCAGGACGGCAAGACCGACATGTACGGCAAGCTGCCCTCGCCCATCGCCGTGCTGACGCTGGACCAGGACCAGACCACCGGCAAACTG
>Ga0222428_100377_pt1 | contig 18589 bp, 18 predicted proteins | sample 2B5Ametagenome_FD_182471 | JGI IMG/M metagenome (GOLD analysis project Ga0222428, IMG submission 182471) | Enriched microbial communities from leaf-cutter ant dump, University of Wisconsin, Madison, United States - 2B5A (version 2) | ecosystem: Environmental > Terrestrial > Nest > Insects nest >...
GGAGGCCGTCAAGGGCAAGACCGAGATGGATGCCGTCGTGGCCTACCTGCAAGTGCTGGGCCGCGCGCTCAAGTAAGGAGAGGAAGCCATGGACATCACCACCATGCGCATCGTGGCCACGCTGGCATCGCTGGCGTGTTTCGTGGGTATCTGGTTCTGGGCGTACATGCGCAGCAACCGGGCCCGCTTCGAAGAGGCCGCGCAAGTGCCCTTCGCCGAGGACTGAATGGCTCCTTCACAAGAAAAGAGATAACCCATGAGCGATTTCACCCATAACTTCTGGTCCCTCTATGTGGCCGGAATCACCATCATCGGCATCGTGGCCTGTGGCCTGCTGCTGTGGATCACCTCGCGCAAGAAAGTCGAGGCGACGGCGGACAATACGACCGGCCACGTCTGGGACGTCGATCTGACGGAAATGAACAACCCCATGCCCCGCTGGTGGATGTGGCTGTTCGTCATCACCCTCGTTTTCGGTGCCGGCTATCTGATCGCCTATCCTGGCCTGGGTACCTTCAAGGGCCAGCTGGGCTGGACCCAGCTGGGTGAGTACCAGGCCGAGGTCGACAAGGCTTCTGCGGAACTCCAGCCTCTCTATGCCCGTTTCGCCAGCATGAAGACCGAGGAAATGGCAGGCGATGCGGCGGCTATGGCCATCGGCGAGCGCCTGTTCATGAACAACTGCGCGCAATGCCACGGTTCCGACGCGCGCGGCAGCAAGGGCTTCCCCAGCTTGGCGGACGGCGACTGGCTGTATGGCGGCGCGCCCGACCAGATCCGCCAGACCATCCACGACGGCCGCGTGGGTGTCATGCCCCCCATGGCTGCAGCGGTGGGCTCTCCCGAGGATGTGCGCAACCTCTCGCACTATGTGCTGAGCCTGTCGGGCAGCCCGCATGACTCGCTGAAGGCATCGCTGGGCAAGTCGAAGTTCACGGCGTGCGCTGCGTGCCATGGCATGGACGGCAAGGGCAACGTGGCTCTGGGTGCCCCCAATCTGACGGATGACATTTGGCTGCACGGTTGGGGTGAAGCCGCCATCACGGCTATGATCAACAACGGAAAGACCAACGAGATGCCGGCACAGGCCGGCAAGCTGACCGACGCACAGATCAGCGTGCTGACAGCTTACGTGTGGGGCTTGTCCAACAAGGCCGGCGCCGCGCGCTGACGCCCCTCCACCGGCCGGACACCCCCTCATGGGGTGCCGGCCGTTTTTCATGCGGAAGCCGCTTCCCAAGAGATCCCCACCATGAAGCCAGCCGAAGGCCAGCCCCGCAAGGTGATCCCCATCGCACCTGCCGCGGCAGATAACTCGCAAACCGAAGTTGTTTCGCTGTACGAGGCGCAGAAGAAGATCTATCCCCGTTCCATCAGCGGCATTTTTGCCCGGTGGCGATGGGTCATGGTGTTCCTGACGCAGTTGATCTTCTACGGGTTGCCGTGGTTCGAATGGGGCCAGCGCCAGATGGTGCTTTTCGACCTCGGTGCCCGGCGTTTCTACATCTTCGGGCTCGTGCTCTATCCGCAGGACTTCATCTACCTGACGGGCTTGCTCATCATCTCGGCCCTTTCGCTGTTCCTGTTTACCGCTGTCGCAGGGCGCCTGTGGTGTGGTTTCTCGTGCCCGCAGACGGTCTACACGGAAATGTTCATGTGGATCGAGCACAAGATCGAAGGGGATCGCAGTGCCCGCATGCGCCTGGACAACGGGCCGTGGACCTTCGAGAAGGTGTGGAAGAAGTCGCTCAAGCAACTGGTCTGGATTGTCGTGGCGTTCTGGACAGGGTTCACCTTCGTGGGCTACTTCGTTCCCATTCGCGAACTGGGCAGCGAATTGCTGGCGCTCCAGGGGACGTGGCAGATTTTCTGGGTGCTCTTCTACGGTTTTGCCACCTACGGCAATGCGGGCTACCTGCGCGAGCAGGTGTGCAAGTACATGTGCCCCTATGCGCGCTTCCAGAGCGCCATGTTCGACAAGGACACTTTGGTCGTGACGTACGACCCTGAGCGCGGTGAGCCGCGCGGGCCGCGCAACAAGAGCATCGATCACAAGGCGAAGGGACTCGGCGACTGCATCGACTGCACGCTGTGCGTGCAGGTGTGTCCTACGGGCATCGATATCCGGGAGGGCCTGCAGTATGAATGCATTGGCTGCGGCCTCTGCGTGGATGCATGCAACACCGTGATGGACAAGATGAAGTACCCGAGAGGGCTGATCCGCTTCTCTACGCAGAACGGCGTGAAGAACCATTGGACGCAGTCGCAGATGCTCAAGCGCGTGCTGCGTCCGCGCGTGCTGATCTATACGGCTGTGCTGGCCTTGCTGTGCGTGGGCATGCTGGCCAGCCTCGTGGTGCGCACGCCGCTCAAGGTGGACGTGGTCCGCGACCGCGCGGCGCTGTCCCGGATCGTGGCAGGCGGCAAGCTGGAAAACATCTACCGCTTGCAGATCATGAATGCCACCGAAGGCACGCAGCGCTACCGTATCAGTGCGCGCGGGCTGGAAGGGCTGGAAGTCGCCTCCGAATCGGAGATCGATATCGGACCGGCCGAGTCGCGCTGGGTGGCAGTGCGGTTGCAGGTGCCCTATGGTTCTGCCGCGCCCGGGTCGCACACTGTGTTTTTCGACATTCAGGCACAAGGCGACAAAGCGCAGGTGGCCGAGAAGTCGGTGTTCCTGGTACCCCGCTGATGGGCATGCCAGGTGGTTATGTTCAGGTCAGGCCTCCTCTATGGGGCCAAGGAGTTTCCCATGCCCGCAGTCCCATCCATGAATGAATCGCCAGTGGCGCAGCCTTGGTGGAAATATGGCCATGTCTGGCTAGTGATCGCCGGGCCGGTGATCGTGGTGATCGCTGGCTTCGTGACGCTGTGGCTCGCGATCCGGCAGCCCGACCCTGTACTGGCGGAAGACTATTACCAGCGTGGCCTAGAGATCAACAAGACGCTCCAGCATCCCGAGGCCAGCATGGCCCCTGCGATAAAGGGCCGCAACCATGCCGCCACGCCCCTCGAGGACCAGCCTCGCCGGTGACGCGGGGCCACATCCGAAAAGAATTGATGCAGGTAAGGGGAATCGAGAGGTCGGGTACTCTTTGCATGCGCAGGGCATGGTGCTAGGCTGTCACCATTGCAAGGAGGCATGCGAAATGTGGACGCAGCGACTGATGTGGATTGCCTGGCCCGCCTTTCTGATGGCAGGGGTCATGGAAATGGTGGTGTTTGCCTTCGTGGATCCGGAGGCATTGCACTGGTTCGACCAACCCATGAACCTATCGCGGCAAGGCGTGTACACCGTTGCCTTCTTCATCTTCTGGTTAGTGATCATGGCGTCGAGTGCATTGACGACCATGCTGTCCCTCTCGCCGTTCGAGGTCAACCGCTGTCCTGTGCCCAAGGGAGACCGTCCCCTGGACTGCGCAAAGTATTCGTCCTGAAGAAGCGGGCCGCCTGCAAGGCGGTTTAGTGGCAGGCTTGTTGGCTGTTCACGATGCGTTTCAGGGCATCGGTGTCCACGATGCGGACATGCCGCTGCTTGACTTCCACAATGCCTTCTTCCACGAATTTCGAGAATGTGCGGCTCACGGTTTCCAGCTTGAGACCGAGGTAGCTGCCGATTTCCTCACGCGTCATGCGCAGGACCAGTTCCGACTGGGAAAATCCCCGCGCATGCAGGCGCTGCACCAGATTCAACAGGAAAGCCGCTAGACGCTCCTCGGCGCGCATGCTGCCGAGCAGGAGCATGACGCCATGTTCACGCACGATCTCGCGGCTCATGATCTTGTGCACATGGCTCTGCAGTGCCGTCACTTCGCGGGAGAGCTCTTCAATGCGGTCGAAGGGCATCACGCAGACTTCTGCATCCTCGAGCGCTACGGCGTCGCAGGTGTGCCTGTCGTTCACGATGCCGTCGAGGCCGATGATCTCCCCGGCCATCTGGAAGCCGGTGACCTGGTCACGTCCGTCCTCCGTGGCGACGCAGGTCTTGAAAAAGCCCGTGCGGATCGCAAAAAGGGAAGTGAAGGCTTCACCGTTGCGAAACAGCGTGCCGCCTCGCTTGATCTTGCGGCGGATGGCCACGATTTCGTCGATGCGTTGCAATTGCTGGTCGTTCAGCCCCAGGGGCATGCAAAGCTCGCGCAAGTTGCAGTTGGAACACGCAACTTTAATGGTCTGCAGATTCATGTGCACGGGCGCCCTGTTCATGTGGCTAGCTTACCTCTGAAACCCCTGGAGGCGGAAATGCCGCAGGGAATTGACCGACTTTGAGCCGAAATCAAATTGTCGCTATCCTGACCCCGTGAGTGCTTGATTAAAGTCAAGGACGAGCCGGGGTCTCTGCGGCACAGTGGATAGTCAGATACAAGGAAAATTTTCCCCATGACTGTTGTCACCACCGAGCTCTTGCGTCGCTTCGATGTGCCTGGGCCGCGCTACACCTCCTACCCGACGGCGGACCGTTTCGTGGAGGCTTTTGGCGAAGAAGAATACATTCTTGCGCTGCAGCAGCGCCGCGTGGGTTCGGCGGCCAAAGCGATGCCATTGTCGCTGTATGTGCACATCCCGTTTTGCGAGTCGCTGTGCTACTACTGTGCATGCAACAAGATTATCACGCGGCACCCGGAACGGGCGGAGGTCTACCTGCGCTATCTGAGCCGGGAGATCGACCTGCATACAGCCCATTGCGGTGTCGGGCAGCACGTCAGCCAGTTGCATCTGGGAGGGGGAACGCCGACATTCCTGTCCGACGAGGGGCTGCGCGAACTCATGGGCATGCTGCGCCGCAGCTTCGTGCTGGCGCCTGGGGGCGAATATTCGATCGAAGTGGATCCGCGCACGGTCGACGAACAGCGCCTGGCTCTGCTGGCGGAACTGGGCTTCAACCGGCTCAGCTTCGGTGTGCAGGATTTCGACCCCGAGGTGCAGAAAGCGGTGCACCGGGTGCAGCCCGCGGAAAAGGTATTCGCCCTGGTGGCGAGCGCCCGCAAGCTGGGGTTCGAGTCGGTCAACGTGGATCTGATCTATGGTTTGCCACGCCAGACTCCGGAGTCCTTCGATCGGACGCTGGAGCAGGTCACCCAGTTGCGCCCGGACCGCATTGCGCTCTACGCGTATGCCCACCTGCCCGAGCGGTTCAAGGCGCAGCGGCGCATCGTCTCCGCCGAGTTGCCCATGGCATCGGCCAAAGTGTCCATGCTGGCCCGCTCCATGGATGTCTTCATGGCTAGCGGCTATGTGTACGTGGGCATGGATCATTTTGCCTTGCCGGACGACGCTCTGGCCGTGGCCAAGCGCCAGGGGCGCCTGCATCGCAACTTTCAGGGCTACAGCACCCAGCCTGACTGCGACCTGATCGGCCTGGGCGTCTCGGCCATCGGCCGCATCGGCGCTACCTACAGCCAGAACGTCAAGACCCTGGACGAATACTACGACGCGATCAACCAGGGACACCTGCCCGTTGTGCGTGGCCTAGCGCTTACCCGTGACGATCTGATACGCCGTGCAGTCATCATGGCCTTGATGTGCCAGGGCAAGGTGCTTTTCGAGCCCATGGAGCAATCCTGGCTGATCGATTTCCGCCGTTACTTCGATGTCGAACTGGCACGGTTGCAGGAGATGGAAGGGCAAGGCCTGGTGAAAATCAATTCCGATGGCGTGGAGGTCACGCCGATGGGATGGTTCTTCGTGCGGGGCGTGGCGATGGTGTTCGACAAGTACCTGCAGGCCGGACGCAACCGGGCGCAGTTCTCCCGCATCATCTGATCCATGCTGCTGGCCCTGGCCTCCACGGCATTGCTCATGGGCATCTCGGGTGGGGCGCACTGCCTTGTCATGTGCGCGGCTCCTTGCGGCGCATTGACGGGGCAAGGGGGGGAAAAGCCACAGGCCTCGGAGCAGGCGGTCCAGTGGGTCTCGCACAAGCGCCGGGGCAGGGGGCGCCTGCTGGGATTCCACTTGGGGCGGCTCGTTGGCTACGGTGCGGCGGGAGCCATGGCTGCGCTGGCAATGGAGCGCCTGGCGTGGCTGAGCCAGTTCAGCCCTGCGCTGCGCCCAGCGTGGACGATGATGCATGTGATGATCCTGGCCTGGGGGGCGCTGATGGTGCTGCAGGCGCGCCAGCCCGCGTGGATCGAAGCCGCTGGCCGCCGCGTATGGGCCAAAACCAAGCCTCTCGTATCCAAGCCTGGAGGGGTGTTTGCTGCGGGAGTCGCCTGGGCCCTGCTGCCTTGCGGCCTGCTGTATACCGCATTGCTCATGGCAGCACTGAGCGGCAGTGTGGCCAACGGGGCTGCGTGCATGGTGCTGTTCGGAATCGGCAGCGGTTTGTGGCTGGTCGCCGGCCCTTGGGCATGGAGCCGGTTGCGCGAGCGGCTGAACGCGCTGCGCGGAAGCTGGGGGACGCGGTTGGCCGGCGCGGTGCTCCTGACCATGGGGGCATGGGCCCTATGGATGGACGTAGTCCACGGACAGCCGGCCCCCTGGTGCGTGAGCTGAGTGTTGCATCGGCGGCTGTCGCCTACTATTTGTAACAACTCTAAAGCTGCCGTAACTGATGATAATGGTTCAATCAAAGCGAGCTGCCTGCGCTCCGTGAAGTGAACCAATCCGTCCTGATCGACATCGACCAGCTCCGTGTGGGCATGTTCATCCAGCTCGACCTGGGGTGGATGAACCATCCTTTCCCGATGAGCAGTTTCCGGGTGTCCTCGCAAGAGCAAATTCACACCCTGAGAGAGCTGGGACTGAAGCAGGTGCGCTATGTGCCCGCCAAAAGCCAGCCAGTGCCCGAGGTACCCGCCAGATCGGGCTTGCAAAGGGATGGTGCCGAAACGGCGGTGCCCGATCCTGCGGGTGCTTTCGGTACGCAAGAGCAATCCCTTGACACAAGTGCCTCATTTTCCGGCACGCGAGCCTGGCGGGAGCAAAGCGAGTCGCTGCAGCGCTGCGGCCAGCGCTACAGGGAAGCCACGGACACCTATGTCATGGTGTCCACGCAGGTTCTGGTTTCCCCGCCTGACGCACGGAGGCAGGTGGATGCGTTGGTTGGCAGTTGTGTGGCCGAGCTGCTGGACGCCGAGCATTGCGCGATCCGCTTGCTGGCCGAGGTGCCCAGCGAGCGGCCGGCCCTGCATGCTGTCAATGTCATGGTGCTGGCATTGCTGCTGGGGCGGGCGCTGGGGCTGCAGTCCAGGGAGTTGCACCACGTCGGCGTAGCCGCCTTGCTCCATGACTTGGGCAAGATCATGCTGCCTCCCCACGTCGGCGAGCCGGGAGCTTCGCTGACGCCGGCCGATCTCTCGCGTTATGAGGGGCATGTCGGCCATTCGGTGGAGCTGGGTCAGCGGATGGAGCTGGCCAGCGATGTGCTCATCGCCATCGCCCAGCACCATGAAATGGCGGACGGCAGCGGCTTTCCCTTGCGTCTCATGGCGGACGACCTGGGCCGGGGAGGGCAGATCGTGGCGCTGGCCAATCGCTACGACCGCCTGTGCAATCCGTTGCATGGCGCGCAGGCGCTGACACCGCATGAAGCGCTGTCGCAGATTTTCGCGCAGCAGAAGATGTGTTTTGATGCCACGGTGCTGGGCGCCTTCATCCGCATGATGGGAGTCTACCCACCAGGCTCCCTGGTTCAGCTGACGGATGGTCGCTTCGCTTTGGTGGTCTCGGTCGATGCATTGCACCCGTTGCGGCCTTGCGTGTTGCCGTTCGACGCGAAGGTGCCGCGGTCGCAAGCCGTGGCCATGGATCTGGCTGCATATCCGGACGAAGGCATACGCCGCAGCCTCAAGCCGGAACAGCTGCCCCGCGAAGCGCTCGACTACTTGTCGCCGCAGCAGCGCATCTGCTACTTCTTCGAGCGCGCCGTGGATGCGCGGCGGTGCGAGGACGGTGCTTGATGGACAGCCGCCTCTCCCTCGCAGCCTGGACTGCGGTGTGCGACGGCCTGGACGTCGCCCTCTGGGTGGTGGATGGACAGGCACTGGACATCCTGCACGCCAACGAGGCGGCAGCGCGGCTTGTAGGCCGTCCGGTGGGAAGCATGGTGGGCATGGCGGTGCAGGCGTTGGCCGAGACGCCCGAGGACCACATCTTCTGGAGCCAGTCTGCGCAAGACATCGTGCGGGGCATCCACTCCCGCACCAGCGCCCGGCATGCGGGGAGCGGCCATCTGGTGCCGGTGGAGCGCCGCGTGCTCGCCCTTGTGGGCCACGAAGGCTTGCTGCTGCTGACGATGTACGACCGCTCCGAGCAGGAGGCTTCCGAACGCGAGCTGGAAACCTTGTTGTCCGAGCTGCGCGCGACGCTCGATTCTGCGGCCGACGGCGTGCTGACCTGCAACCTCCACGGCGAGGTGCGTGCCTTCAACCAGCGCCTGGCCCAGATCTGGCACATACCGCGCGAGCTGCTGGTGCAGCGCGACGATGCGGCCATCCGGGAGCACATGGAAGCGCAGGTGCTGGACCGCGATGCCTACCGGGCGCGCCTGGCTTCCATTGCGCTGGAGCCGCTGCTCGAAACGACGGACGTCCTGCATCTGCGCAACGGCGCCACGATCGAGCGCTGCTCCGTGCCGCAGCTCATCAAAGGCCGGCCCGCCGGGCGCGTGTTCTCCTTCCGCGACATTTCCCGGCAGGCGGAGGTGCAGGCGGGCCTGCGCCTGGCGGCGCGGGTGTTCGAATCCAGCCTGGATGCCATCTTCATCGCGGACGAGCAGCATGCCGTCGCACGCATCAATCCCGGCTGCGAGCGGCTGCTGGGAGCCGACGCGCAGGCGCTGGTAGGCCGCCCGGCCCAGAGCCTGCTGTGTCCGAACGACGAGGCCGATGCGTTTATGGCCCGGGTGGCGGACGGGTGGGCGCGCAGGGGGTTCTGGGAAGGCGAACTGGCCCTTGCCCGGCAGGACGGCAGCCGCTGCGCCGTGCAGCTGTCCTGGGTGGCGCTGCGCGACGATGCGGGCGCCATCACGCAGAGCATCGGCTTCATGCGCGACCTCACTTCGCAGCATGCAGCCCAGCGGCGCATCGAAGAGCTGGCCTACCGCGATGTGCTGACGGGCTTGCCGAACCGGCTGCTGCTGGGGCAGCGGGTCATGGCGGCCATCGACGGCGTGAGCACGCGTGGCGGCGGCTTTGCGATCCTTTTCCTGGACCTCGACCGCTTCAAGATCATCAATGACTCGATGGGGCACCCGTTCGGAGACCGGGTGCTGCAGCTCGTGGCGCGGCGGTTGCAGGACTGCCTGCGCCAGTCGGACATGCTCTGCCGCCTGGGAGGCGATGAGTTCGTCATCTACCTGCACGATGCCGATGCGGCGGTGGCAGAGGCCGTGGCGCGGCGTGTGCTGGACGAGATGGCGAGCCCGTTCATGCTCGATGAGCTGGGATTCTCGATCCAGTGCAGCATCGGTATGGCCTTGTATCCCCGCGACGGCATGACGCTGGACGACCTCATCAAGCAGGCGGACACGGCCATGTACCGCGTCAAGGAGCGCGGGCGCGGCAGCTACGGCTTCTACCAGCCGCAGATGAATGCCCATCTGCTGTCGCGCATGAAGATGGAGCACGCGATGCGGCAGGCCCTCGGGCAGGGGCACATGGCCGTGCACTACCAGCCCCAGGTGGGCATGGCGGACGGGCGCATCGTGGGCGCTGAGGCGCTGGTCCGGTGGACCGACCCTGAATTGGGCGCGGTATCGCCCAGCGTGTTCATTCCGCTGGCAGAGGAGTCCGGCTACATCGTCACGCTGGGGGCATGGGTCATGGAACAGGCCATCCGGGAAGCGGCCCGCTGGCGGCGGTGCGGCGTGCCGCTGCCGGTGTCGGTGTCGGTCAATGTCTCGGCACTGGAGTTCCGCCAGCCCGGCTTCGTGGAGCGCGTGACCGGCCTGCTGGACGAATGCGGCCTTCCGCCGGACCAACTGGAGCTGGAACTGACGGAAACCATCCTGCTGCAGGATGCGCTGGAGATGGAGCAACTGCTCCATGCCTTGTCGCAATTGGGCGTGCGTCTGTCCATCGACGACTTCGGAACCGGCTATTCCAGCCTGGCCTATCTCAAGAAGCTGGACATCCACAAGCTCAAGATCGACAAGTCGTTCGTGAGCGGCCTGCCCGGCGACGAGGGTGACCGGGCGATCGTGCGCGCCATCGCCAGCATGGGCCGCGCGCTGCGCATCGAAGTTCTCGCGGAGGGCGTGGAAACCGAGCAGCAGCGGCTCGCGTTGCGTGAGATGGACTGCGACTGCTACCAGGGATTCCTGTGCGCGCCCGCCTTGCCGATGGCCGACTTTCGCGCTCTGCTGGCGCGGCAGTGGGGCGCTTCTGGCTTGCTGGCGGGGGATGAGGTCTGACGCGCGTGCCCTGCGTCATGGGCACAGGAAGAGGGTGTCTGCAAATGCCACCGGACCGGCATCCTGAACCGGGGGTTCAGGTGGGCGAGGGCAGCCAGGCGTTGGGTTCATCTGACGCGAGATGATCACGCTCACCAGGCAATGTACCAAGCCCGTGCTCAATGAGCATTGGTTCAAGGAAATATAAAGCCCGGCAGCACTGCAGACGGTTCCATTGTAAGCCCGCGAGTCCGGGTTGTGGACCTCTTCAGGGAATGCTTACAAGAGTCGCCCGTCGTCACCCAGGGCTTCGTCCAGGCGCAGCAGCAACTGCTGCACGCGTTCGTCGCCGGCGGCTTCATCCGTGCCGGTTGGCGCGGCGCTGGCCCGCGCAACGGACGGCGCCGCGGCGGACAGGGCTTCCCGGTCGGCCAGCTCGAATGCCAGGTTGAGGGCAGCCAGCACCGCGATGCGCTCGCGCGCGCGTACCTTGCCCGCGTCGCGGATACGGGTCATGGCCGTGTCCACGCGCTCCACGGCGTCCAGCAGGCGGGCCTCCTGCCCTTCGGGGCAGGCCAGCACATAGCTTTGCTGCAGGATCTGGACCTCGATTTGCTTCATGGCGCGTCCTTCGTCTCGGAAGCAGGGGGCAGGCGGTCGAGCAGTGCGTCCACGCGTGCGCGGGCGGCCTGCAGACGGGATTGGAGGGAGTCGCGCTCCTGCGTGAGCGCCATGACCTGCTGCGTCAGCAGCGTGTTGGTGCGCTGCAGCTCCGCATGGCGCAGCAGCAGGCGCTCGACGCGCTCGGCGATCTGATCGAGGGAGGAGGGGTGGGCCATACGCAGCCGATTGTAGGGACGGCGTCGCCGGGCAACGTAAAATTACACGTGTTGGTGCTCGCGGCGTGGTTCGCATGCCGCAGTTCAACGGGAAGCAGGGAAGGCGCCTCCGCCATGGAGCGTGTCCTGTGCCTGCGCTGCCCCCGCAACGGTCAGCGGATGAGTCGCACGCCGGCTCCACTTTCATACACACGCCACTGGGTGCCTTGAACAAGCCCCTGGGAAGGCCATGGAAGCTGTTCCGCCAGCCCGGATACCGGCCAACATGGTGGCCGTGCGCGCCTGCAAAAAGGCGCACGCGGCTGTATCACCCAACGCTGGCGGGGAAGCTGGCACGGGTTACCTAGCAGTAATTTTTCCTATGATGAATCGGTCTTTCCGCGAGTGCGCCGCAGCGCCCGCGCGTGCGCACCTGCGCTATTCGGCCTTGGCCCTGGCGGCCATGGTGACCTGTGCGGCGCAGGCCCAGGAGGGGGGCGTGCTGGTGGCGCAGAACCTGCGCGCCCCTTCCCTGAATGAAGTCGTGATCACCGCCACCCGCACCGAGCAGCCGCTGACCGACATCGTGGCGGACGTTTCCATCGTGGACCGCGAGACCATCGACACCGCGGGCGCCACCGGCCTGGCGGACCTGCTGGCGCGCCTGCCGGGCGTGGAGATCACGCGCAACGGCGGCGTGGGCAATTCGTCCAATGTATTCATGCGCGGCGCCGAGGGGCGCTTCACCGCCGTGTACATCGACGGCGTGCGCGTGGACTCGCAGTCCACCGGCGGCGCCGTGTGGGAGCAGCTCCCGTTGTCGCAGATCGACCGCATCGAGGTGCTGCGCGGCCCGGCCGCTGCTGTCTACGGCTCGGACGCCATGGGCGGCGTGATCCAGCTCTTCACCAAGAAGGGCGAAGGCCCGGCGGCGCCCTACGTGGGCGTGGGCCTGGGCTCGCACAATCTGCGCAAGATCGAAGCGGGCGTGAGCGGCGCGGCGGGCGCCTTCGACTACGCGCTGGGCATCAGCCACGAGCGCAGCGACGGCTACGACATCCGCGACAACGCGGGCCACAACCCCGACAAGGACGGCTACCGCGCCACGGCGGGCAATGCGCGCCTGGGTTTCCAGATCAATACCGCCCACCGGCTCGACGCCACGCTGCTGGCCAACGAGATGAAGTCGGGCTACGACGGCTCCAAATACACCCCGGCCAACCCCGAGAACGACCAGAACGACAACCGCATGCACACGGCGGGCCTCACCTGGTCGGCCAAGTGGACGGATGCGTTCAGCTCGCGCGTGTCGGTCACGGACTCGGTCAGCCGGTACGAAACCACGCCTGCCTACTACCTCACCCGTACGCACCTGCGCGGCTACCTGTGGCAGAACGAATACCGCCTGGGCGCGCACCTGTTCACCGCTGCGCTGGAGCGCCGCGAGGACGAGCTGGCCAATGCCCCCATCGACCGCGACCGCTCGCAGGACGCGCTGGCCCTGGGCTACGGCTTCAACGCGGGCGGCCACACCCTGCAGCTCAACGTGCGCCATGACTCCGACAGCGAGTTCGGCAGCAAGAACACGGGCAGCGTGGCCTATGGCTACGCGATCACGCCCACGCTGCGTGCCACGGCATCGGCCGGCACGGCCTTCCGCGCCCCCACGCTGTACCAGCGCTTCAGCATCTACGGCGATCCCAGCCTGAAGCCCGAGACAGGCCGCAACGTCGAACTGGGCCTGCGCTACGCGAGCGGCGCCAGCTATGCGGGCGTGGTGGCTTACCGCAACCGCGTGAGCGACCTGATCGTCTTCGACAGCGGCTACACGGCCTGCAACCAGGCATTCGGCTGCTACAACAGCGTGGGCCGCGCTGAATACAAGGGCGTCACTCTCTCCGGGGGCCACCGCATCGGCGGCGTGACGCTGCGCGGCTCCATCGACCTGCAGAACCCCAAGGACCTCACCACCGGCAAGCAGCTGCAGCGCCGCGCCAAGCGCCATGCCACCTTCGGCGCCGATACGCAGCTGGCCGGCTGGACGCTGGGCGCCGAGGTGCAGGCCTCGGGCCAGCGTTTCGAGAACGCGACCAACACGCAGGTGCTGGGCGGCTACACGCTCGTCAACCTCTATGCCAGCACCCAGGTGGCGCGCGACTTCACGCTGCTCGCCCGCGTGGACAACCTGGGCGACAAGGACTACCAGCTGGCGCGCACCTACGTGACGCCTGGGCGCTCCGTGTACGTCGGCCTGAAGTGGGCCCCGCGCTGACCTGACATGGCCCGCTGCCCCGCACTGGTCATCGCCGCGCCCGCCTCGGGCCAGGGCAAGACCACCGTCACCGCCGCCCTGGCGCGCCTGCATGCACGCCAGGGCCGGCGCGTGCGCGTTTTCAAGTGCGGGCCGGACTACCTCGATCCCCACTGGCACCAGCTCGCCAGCGGCGCGCCGGTGCACCAGCTCGACCTGTGGATGACCGGCGAGGCCGACTGCGCGCGGCGCCTGGCGCAAGCCGCCGCGCAGGCGGACCTGCTGCTGGTCGAAGGAGTGATGGGCCTGTTCGACGGCGAGCACAGCGTGGCCGCGCTGGCGCGGCGCTTCGGCATGCCTGTGCTGGCAGTGGTCGATGCCGGTGCCATGGGCGGCACGCTGGGTGCCGTCGTGCACGGGCTGCGCCACTACTGGGCGGACCTGCCCTGGGCCGGCGTGCTGGCCAATCGCGTGGCGGGCGAGCGCCACGCGGACATGCTGCGCGCCGGGCTGCGGGACGGCGCCGACTGGCTGGGCGCCCTGCCACGCCTCACGAATACCGTTGCGGGTACGGGGGAGCCTGGTGGCCTCCTGCCCGAGCGGCACCTGGGCCTGGTGGGCGCACAGGAGCTGCCCGATGCCCTGCAGCGCCTCGACGCGGCCGCCGACGCGCTGGCCGCCACGCCGCTGGGCCGCATGGATCTGCAGGCGCTGCAGCGCTTTGCCGTGGACTTCGCCGCGCCCGTGCAGCCAACGCCCGTGCCGCCGCTGCTCGCCGGCCGAACCGTGGCCGTGGCGCAGGACGCGGCCTTCTGCTTCGTCTACGACGCCAACCTGGACACCCTGCGCAGCCTGGGCGCGCGGGTGGCCCTCTTTTCCCCGCTGCGCGGCGACCCTCTGCCCGCCTGCGATGCCGTGTGGCTGCCCGGCGGATACCCTGAATTGCATGCCGACACGCTGGCCGCGAACACGGCCCTGCGCGAGGCTCTGCGCGCGCACGTGGCGGCGGGCCGGCCCGTGTGGGCCGAGTGCGGCGGCATGCTGGCGCTGCTGGAGTCGCTCACTCTGGCCGATGGCCGCAGCGTGCCGATGTGGGGCCTGCTACCGGGCCGCGCCGCGATGCGCCGGCGGCTGGCGGCGCTGGGGCCGCGCGAAGTGCCGCTCGATGGCATGGATGGCGCGCAGGCGCTGCGCGGCCACACCTTCCACTACAGCACCACCGACAGCCCGGCCACCGCCTGCGCCCACACCCGGCGGCCCGGTGAGGGCGCGGCGGACGAGCCCGTCTACCGCCACGGCAGCATCCGTGCGAGCTACTTCCATGCGTGGTTCGCCTCCAGCCCGCGGGCCGTGGCCGCGCTTTTCACGCCATGAACATCGCCCGCAGCGAACTCATCCTGGGCGGCCAGAAGAGCGGCAAGTCGCGCCGCGCCGAACTGCTCGCGCGCGCGTGGCTGGCGCAATCCCCCGCGCACCGCGCCGTGCTCATCGCCACCGCCCAGCCGTGGGACGACGAGATGCGCGCACGCATCGCCCGCCACCAGCGCGAGCGTGCCGAGCGCGTGCCTGGCATGGCCACGGTGGAGGCGCCGAGCGACCTTGCCGGCGCGCTGGCGCGCCATGGCGCGGCCCATACCCTCGTGGTGGTGGACTGCCTCACGCTCTGGCTCACCCACTGGCTGATGCCCATGGAATCCGAGCCAAATCAGCCTCCGGCGCTTGACTGGCAAGCGCAAGCAGCTCACTTTTTTGAAGCGCTGGCCGCCAGCCCCGGCCCCGTGGTGCTGGTGGGCAACGAGATCGGCCTGGGCGTCATCCCGCTGGGGCGCGAGGTGCGCGCCTTCGTCGATGCGCTGGGCGTGCTGAACCAGCGCGTGGCCGCCGCCTGCCGCCGCGTAACACTGATGGCGGCCGGACTGCCGCTCACCTTGAAGGACGACACATGAAGCCCTGGCACCGCCTGCTGCTCGCCGCCTGCTGCCTGCTGGCCGGTGCCGCGCAGGCCATCACCATCACCGACGACCGGGGGCGCCAGCTCCACTTCGACGAGTCGCCCCGGCGCATCGTGAGCCTGCTGCCTTCGCTGACCGAAAGCGTGTGCGAGCTGCAGCACTGCGACCGCATCGTGGGCGTGGACCGCTACTCCAACTGGCCCGCCTCCATCCAGCGCCTGCCCCAGGTGGGCGGCGGGCTCGACCCGAACATCGAGGCCGTCGTCGCCCTGCGCCCGGACGTGGTGCTGCTGTCCGTCAGCAGCCGCGTGAGCGACCGGCTGGAGGCCCTGGGCGTGAAGGTGGCCGCGCTGGAGCCCAAGAGCCACGCCGACGTGCGCCGCGTGCTGCGCGTGGTGGGCGACCTGCTGGCCGTGCCGCATGCGCAGGGCGCCGACCGCGTGTGGCGCGTGATCGACGCGGCCGTGCAGGCCGCCGCGCAATCCCTGCCCGAGCGGGCGCGCGGCACGCGGGTGTATTTCGAAGTGAGCCGCGGCCCCTACGCGGCGGGCGCCAGCTCGTTCATCGGCGAGACGCTGGTGCGCCTGGGCGTGCGCAACGTGGTGCCGCCCGAGCTGGGGCCCTTCCCGCGCCTGAATCCGGAATTCGTGCTGCGCGCGCGGCCCGACGTGATCATGGTCGCCAACCGCAGCATGCAGCCCATGGTGCTCTACCCCGGCTGGCAGAACATGGCGGCCGTGAAGGAGGGGCGCATGTGCGAGTTCGGCCCCGAAGTCTCCGATGTGGTGGTGCGCCCCGGCCCGCGCATGGCCGAGGCCGCGCGCATCATGGCCGGCTGCCTGGCAAAGTCCTTCCCATGAACCTGCACGTTCCCCCAAGCGATACCCTTGCCGCGGCCGTGGAGCCGGCGGCACCGAGCCCGGCGCCCGGCAGCCGCCGCGCGGCGCTGCTGGCCACCTGGCTGCTGTCAGGCACGGCCGTGCTGCTGCTGCTGGGCGCCAGCGTGGGGAGCACCGGCTGGGACAGCGTGCTGCATATGGGCAGCGATCCGCTGGCGTGGCAGATCGTGTGGGACATCCGCCTGCCGCGCACGCTGGGCGCGTGGCTGGCCGGCGCGCTGCTGGGGCTGGCCGGTGCCGTTGCGCAGGGCCTGTTCCGCAACCCGCTGGCCGACCCCTACCTGCTGGGCAGCGCCTCCGGCGCGGCGCTGGGCGGGGCCATCGCCATGGCCATGCTGGGCGTCTCGCCCACCACGGCGGGCTGGCTGGTGCGCCTGGGCGTGGTCGGCATGGCCTTCCTCGGCGCGGCCGGGGCCGTGCTGCTCACGCTCATGCTGGCGGGCGGGGTGCAGCACACGCTGCGCCTGCTGCTGGCGGGCGTGATTGTGGGCGTGGTGCTGGGCGCGGTGCGCGACCTGATCCAGGTGGCCAAGCCCAGCATTCTGGAATCCATGCAGGTCTTCACCATGGGCAGCTCCGCCTTCGTGGGATGGCAGGCCTGTGCGCTCATGGCCGCCGGCTGGGCGCTGTGCGCGGGCACGGCCTGGGCGCTGTCGCGGCTGCTGGACGGGCTCATGCTGGGCGAGGCCACTGCCGCCAGCCTGGGCCTGCCGCTCGCGCCCATGCGTGCCGGGCTGGTGCTGGCGCTGGCGCTGGCGACCGGGCTGGCCGTGGCGCACACGGGGCTGATCGCCTTCGTCGGCCTGGCGGCGCCGCACCTGGTGCGGTCGATCGCGCGCGTCACGCACCAGTGGCACGTGTGGCTGTCCAGCCTCATGGGCGCGGTGCTGCTGCTGGCGGCCGACATCCTGGCGCGCTGGGTCATCGCGCCGCAGGAGCTGCCCGTGGGCGTGCTCACCGCCGCGCTGGGCGGCAGCTACCTGCTGTGGCTCATGCACCGCCGCACGCGCGGAGGCGGACTATGAAAAACATAGCTATCAGCGCCCGCCAGATCAGCGCCAGCATCGGAAATGCCCACATACTGCGCGGTATCGACCTGGACCTGCCCGCCGGCCGCTGGACCAGCGTGGTCGGCCCCAACGGCGCGGGCAAGTCCACGCTGCTCAAGGCCCTGGCCGGCCTGCTGCGCCATGCGCGCGCGCAGGGGCAGGTGGAGCTGCTGGGGCGCCCGCTGCACGCCATTCCCATGCGCGAGCGGGCGCGCCAGCTCGCCTGGCTGGGGCAGAACGAGTCCACGGCCGACGACCTGCCCGCCTACGAGGTCGCCATGCTCGGCCGCCTGCCGCACCGCCCGTGGATGGCGCCCCCCAGCGCCGCCGACCACGCCGCCGTGCAGCAGGCGCTGCGCACCACGCAGGCCTGGGAATGGCACGCGCGCGCGCTGTCCGAACTGTCGGGCGGCGAGCGCCAGCGCGTGCTGCTGGCGCGCGCCCTGGCCGTGCAGGCGAGCGTCACGCTGATGGACGAGCCCCTGGCCAACCTGGACCCACCGCACCAGACCGACTGGATGCTCGCCGTGCGCGCTCTGGTGGAGCAGGGCGGCACCGTGGTCAGCGTGCTGCACGAAGTCTCCATCGCGCTGCAGGCCGACGACATGGTGATCATGGCCGCCGGCCGCGTGGTGCACCACGGACCCTGTGCCGACGCGGCCACCCACCGCGCGCTGGAGCAGGTATTCGACCACCGCATCCAGGTGCGCCAGATCGACGGTGCCTGGATCGCCTTGCCCCGCATGGCGGCGCAGGCAACCTCTTCCTTGATTGATTAGGATCGTCTCATGCAGATCGAGAATCCTCCCACCGAAGCCCGCTACGACAAGCCCCAGGGCGAACGCCGGGGCCTGGTGCTGGTGCACACCGGCGACGGCAAGGGCAAGAGCACGGCGGCCTTCGGCCTGGCGCTGCGCGCGCACGGGCGCGGCAAGGCCGTGAAGATCTTCCAGTTCATGAAGGTGCCCTCGGCGCGCTTCGGCGAGCACCGGATGTTCGAGCAGCTGGGCATTCCCATCGAAGGCCTGGGCGACGGCTTCAGCTGGAAAAGCAAGGACCTGGAGCACTCCGCCCAGCTCGCGCGCGATGGCTGGCAGAAGGCCCGCGCGGCCATCCTCTCGGGCGACCCGTTTCTGGTCGTGCTCGACGAGATCACCTACCCGCTGATCTACGGCTGGCTGCCGCTGCAGGAGGTGCTGGACACGCTGGCCGCCCGGCCCACGCTGGTACACGTGTGCCTGACCGGCCGCCGCTGCCCGCAGGAAATCATCGACATCGCCGACA
>Ga0222428_100378_pt1 | contig 18512 bp, 12 predicted proteins | sample 2B5Ametagenome_FD_182471 | JGI IMG/M metagenome (GOLD analysis project Ga0222428, IMG submission 182471) | Enriched microbial communities from leaf-cutter ant dump, University of Wisconsin, Madison, United States - 2B5A (version 2) | ecosystem: Environmental > Terrestrial > Nest > Insects nest >...
CTGCTGCAGCACCGGGGGCAGGATGCCGCGGGCATCGTCACCCAGCAGGAGCGCAAGTTCTTCATGCACAAAGCCAAGGGCATGGTGCGCGACGTCTTCCGCACGCGCAACATGCGGGCACTGCCGGGCAATATCGGCCTGGGCCAGGTGCGCTACCCCACGGCGGGCAATGCCTCGAGCGAGGAAGAGGCCCAGCCTTTCTACGTGAATGCCCCCTTCGGCATCGTCATGGTGCACAACGGCAACCTGACCAACGCGCACACGCTGCGCCGCGAGCTGTCGGAGACCGACCACCGCCACACCAACACCGAGAGCGATTCCGAGGTGCTGCTCAACGTGCTGGCGCACGAGCTGGCGCGGGCCAGCAGTGGCGCGCCGCTGCGCAGCGAGGACATCTTCCAGGCCGTGCGCGCGGTGCACAAGCGCATCAAGGGCTCGTATGCCGTGATCGCGCTGATCGCGGGCTACGGCCTGCTGGCGTTCCGCGACCCGTTTGGCATTCGCCCGCTGTGCATGGGCCGTGGCAGCGACGGCACGGTGATGCTGGCCAGCGAATCCGTGGCGCTGGAGGGCACCAGCCACCTGCTGGAGCGCGACATTGCGCCGGGCGAGGCGGTGTTTTTGCATACCGACGGCCGCATCGAGACGCAGCAGTGCGCTGAGAACCCGCAGCTGAACCCCTGCGTGTTCGAATACGTGTACCTGGCGCGGCCCGATTCGGTGATGGACGGCATCTCCGTCTACCAGGCGCGCCTGAATATGGGCGAGACACTGGCCAAGCGCGTCATCTCCACGGTGCCGCCGGGCGAGATCGACGCCATCATTCCCATTCCTGAATCGAGCCGCCCCAGCGCCATGCAGCTTGCGCAGCTGCTGGGCATTCCGTACCGCGAGGGCTTCGTCAAGAACCGCTACGTGGGCCGCACCTTCATCATGCCGGGCCAGGGCACGCGCAAAAAGTCGGTGCGCCAGAAGCTCAACGCCATCGGCAGCGAGTTCAAGGGCCGCAAAGTGCTGCTGGTGGACGACTCCATCGTGCGTGGTACCACGTCGAAGGAGATTGTGCAGATGGCACGCGACGCCGGGGCGGTGAAGGTGTACCTGGCCTCGGCTGCGCCGCCGGTGCGCTACCCCAACGTTTACGGCATCGACATGCCGACCAAGGCCGAACTGGTGGCGCATGGCCGCACGGTGGAGGAAATCCGCCAGGTGATTGGCGCCGATGCGCTGATCTACCAGGACGTGCAGGCCATGAAGCAGGCCGTGGGCAAGATCAACCCGGCGGTGCAGGGCTTCGAGGCGTCGTGCTTCGACGGCTGCTACATCACCGGCGACATCTCCGACGCCGAGGTGACGGCGCTTAACGAAGGCCGCAACCGGGGCGAGGAAGAGGACGACGGCGACAGCTCGCGCTTGTCCTTGCCCAATGCGCAGGGCTAAGCGCACCAGGGGCTGCTGCAAAAAAATGAGCGCCTGGCGCTTGTTTTTAGCCATTTTGCACATTGAAAGATTCTCAAATCCTTGTGTATAAAGCGCTAGCAGCTCCTATTTTTGAAGCAAGGAATCCGACCGTGACCGAATCAACCCTGCCCCCGGGCCTGCATGCGGACACCCTCGCCGTGCGCGAGGCTGTCGAGCGCAGTCCGTGGGGCGAGCACAGCGAGGCGCTGTACCTCACCAGCAGCTTCGTGCAGCCCGACTGCGCCACCGCCGCGCGCCGCTTTGCCAACGAAGAGCCGGGCTACACCTACAGCCGCACCGCCAACCCGACGGTCACCAGTTTTGAGCGCCGCCTGGCCGCGATGGAGGGCACCGAGTGCGCCGTGGCCACTAGCACCGGCATGTCGGCCATCCTGCTGATGGCGCTGACCATGCTCAAGGCGGGCGACCACGTGGTGGCCTCGCAGTCCATGTTCGGCTCGACCATCCGGCTGCTGGGCGGCGAGATGGCACGCTTTGGTATCGAGACCACCTTTGTCGCCCAAACCGATGGCGCGGCGTGGCAGGCGGCCATCCGCCCGAACACGCGCCTGCTGTTCGCCGAGACGCCCACCAACCCGCTCACCGACCTGTGCGACATCGCCGCGCTGGCTGCGCTGGCGCACGCCCACGGCGCGTTGCTGGCGGTGGACAACAGCTTTGCTTCGCCCGTGCTCCAGCGCCCGGCGCAGCTGGGCGCCGACTTGGTGGTGTATTCCGGCACCAAGCTGCTCGACGGACAGGGCCGCGTAATGGCGGGCGCTGTCTGCGGTAGCACGGCGCTGGTGGACAAGGTGATGGGGGCCTTCATGCGCAGCGCCGGGCTCAACCTGGCGCCGTTCAACGCCTGGGTGGTGCTCAAGGGCCTGGAGACGCTGTCTCTGCGCGTCAAGGCGCAAAGCGCCGCAGCGCTGGAGCTGGCGCGCTGGCTGGAGGCGCACCCGAAGGTGGCGCGCGTTTACTACCCCGGCCTGCCCAGCCACGCTCAGCACGAACTGGCCATGCGCCAGCAGGGCGGCCTGGGCGGCTCCGTCATCGCCTTCGATGTAGTGGGCGAGGGCGCCGAGCAGCTGCGTGCCAACGCATTCCACGTGGCCGACAGCACCCGCGTGTGCTCCATCACCGCGAACCTGGGCGACGTAAAAACCACCATCACCCACCCGGCCAGCACCTCGCACGGCCGCTTGACCGAGGCGCAGCGTCAGGCCGCGGGCATCGGCCAAGGGCTGATCCGCATCTCCGTGGGGCTGGAACATCTCGACGATTTGAAAGCAGACCTCAGCCGAGGACTGGACACACTGGCATGACCGCACACAAAAAAGTACGCACCCGTTTCGCCCCGTCTCCCACGGGCTTCATCCACCTGGGCAACATCCGTTCGGCGCTGTACCCCTGGGCTTTCGCTCGTGCCAATGGCGGCGATTTCATCCTGCGCATTGAAGACACCGACGTCGAGCGCTCCACCCAGGCGTCGGTGGACGTCATCCTGGAGGGCATGGCCTGGCTGCAGCTCACTCCGGACGAGGGGCCGTTCTACCAGATGCAGCGCATGGATCGCTACAAGGAAGTCCTGGCGCAGCTGCAAGCCGCAGGCCATGTCTACCCTTGCTACATGAGCGTGGAGGAGCTTGACGCCCTGCGCGAACGCCAGATGGCGAACAAGGAAAAGCCGCGCTACGACGGGACCTGGCGCCCCGCGCCGGGCAAGGTGTTGCCGCCCGTGCCCGAAGGTGTCAAACCCGTGCTGCGCTTCAAGACGCCCCAGGACGGTGTGGTTGCCTGGGACGACAAATGCAAGGGCCGCATCGAATTCCAGAACAGCGAGCTGGACGATCTGGTGATCGCCCGTCCGGATGGGACGCCCACCTACAACTTCTGCGTCTGCGTGGATGACATCGACATGGGCATCACCCACGTCATCCGCGGTGATGACCACGTCAACAACACGCCGCGCCAGATCCACATCTTCGAGGCGCTGGGCGCGCAGGTGCCGGTGTTTGCCCACCTGCCCACGGTGCTCAACGAGCAGGGTGAGAAGATGAGCAAGCGCAACGGCGCCAAGGCCGTGACGCAGTACCGTGACGAGGGCTACTTGCCCGACGCCATGGTGAACTACTTGGCGCGCCTGGGCTGGAGCCACGGGGATGACGAGATCTTCAGCCGCGCGCAGTTCCTGGAATGGTTCAATCTCGACCACCTGGGACGCAGCGCTGGCCAGTTCGACGAGGCCAAGTTGCGCTGGGTCAACGCCCAGCACCTCAAAGCCCTGGACGACACGCAGCTGGCCACGCTGGTGACGCCGTTCGTTGAGCGGGCTGGCGTGCCGGCGGCCCAGCTCGATGCGCGCTTGCCGCGTATTTGCGGTTTGTTCAAGGACCGCTGCGAAACGCTGGTCGATCTGGCGAACTGGGTACGCCTGTTCTATGTGGAGTCCATCGAGCGCAACGCCGAGGACTTCGCCAAACACGTTACACCCGCAGTGGAGCCCGTACTGGCGGCCTTTGCTGCAGCCATTGAGCAGGTGGAATGGAGCAAAGAGGCGATTGCTGCAGCCATCAAGGACGTACTCAAGGCCCAGGGCGTGAAGATGCCCCAGCTCGCCATGCCCGTGCGTGTGCTGACCCTCGGCACGGCGCACACTCCATCAGTCGATGCAGTGCTGGAGCTGCTTGGGCGCGAAAAAATTTGCGCAAGATTGAAAACCCGCTAAAAATATGTCTATAATTCAAAGCTCAGCAGATGACGACATGATTGTAGTGATTGTGTTGAATCTGATTGGGGGTATAGCTCAGCTGGGAGAGCGCTTGCATGGCATGCAAGAGGTCATCGGTTCGATCCCGTTTACCTCCACCACTGAAAATTGAACGGAAGTTCTTAGGTTTTGACCCTATCGTCTAGAGGCCTAGGACATCACCCTTTCACGGTGAGTACCGGGGTTCGAATCCCCGTAGGGTCGCCAAGTTTGAGGCACTTGAAGCTTGAAAAAGCTGGCAACGCTTCCTACCAGGAGTGGTAGTTCAGTTGGTTAGAATACCGGCCTGTCACGCCGGGGGTCGCGGGTTCGAGTCCCGTCCACTCCGCCATCATTGGTTTGCGAAAGCCTGTTGCAGAGAGTTTTAGCAACAGCCTTTAAAGCAACATAAAAAGCCGCAGCGATAAATCGTTGCGGCTTTTTTGTTTTTGGTTGGCGGCGTGGGTGTTCGAAAGAGGCCTGCCTGCCGCCCTCGTGTGGGGCGGCGTGGCTTTCTTTGGGGGTCAGGGCAGACCGACGCGGTCCAGCATCTGCTGTACCTTGGTCATGTTTGCGCCCACGGCGCTGATTGGAATGGTTTCGCTCTTGAATGGCTTGCCTCCTGTCATTGCCTTCAGGGCTGGATTGGCCAGTTCGACGCCCTTTGCAGCCGGCCATTCGTTGTTCCCGTTGGCGAAATACTCTTGTGCTTGTGGGCTGGCAAGGTATTCAAGAAGCTTCACAGCGTTGGCTTGATGCTTGGCGTGTTTGGCGACGGCGCCGCCTGCGATGTTCATGTGTGTTCCCCAGGATTGCTGGTTGGGGAAAGCGACTTCTACCTTGCTGACCACTGCGGCATCTTCGGGTTTGGTCGAGCGCATCAGGCGCGCGAAGTAGTAGCTGTTGGTCACGGCGATATCGCACTCGCCTGCTGCCACTGCCTTGATTTGGTCGGTGTCGCCCCCCTTGGGTGCGCGGGCCAGGTTGGCATTCAATCCCTTGAGCCAGGCCTCGGCCTTTTGCTCGCCCATGTGTTCGGTGATCGCTCCGAACAGGCTCAGGTTGTAGGGGTGTGATCCGGAGCGGATGCACACCTTGCCTTTGTTTGAGGGGTCGGCCAGCTTTTCGTAGCTGTCCACGTCGGCAGGGTTGACCTTGGCCTTGTTGTAGACGATCACGCGTGCGCGGGTTGACAGGCCGAACCACGCAATGCCGCCATCTGCGGCGGGTTGTGCGCGCAGGTTTGGTGGGATTGCATTTTCCAGTGCTTGCGAGCGGATGGGCTGGAACAGGCCATCTGTTTCGCCGCGGTAGAGGCGGGCGGCATCTACCAAAAGAACCACGTCGGCGGGAGATGCGCTGCCTTCTGCCTTGAGGCGTGCCAGGATGCCGGCGTCGTCGGCGTCTACGCGGTTGATCTTGATGCCCGTGGCCTTGGTGAAGTTGCTGTACAGCGCCTCATCGGTGGCGTAGTGGCGTGCCGAATACAGGTTCACGACTTGCTCTTGGGCGTGCGCGTTTCCCAGGATGACCAGAGCGCAGGCTGAAAGCAGGGCCTTGTTGAAGCGAGGCATGGGCAGGGTCTTTCTTTGATGAAAACCTGCCAATGATAGTGACAATGCGAATCGATCGCAATGCAATTTCTTGTGATGCCAATAAAAAACCCACCTTGCAAAAGCAAGGTGGGTTTTGAGTGGCTCCTCGACCTGGGCTCGAACCAGGGACCTACGGATTAACAGTCCGGCGCTCTACCGACTGAGCTATCGAGGAAAATATCGGTATCCGTCAATGCACCTGTGCAATTGCAGATGCTGTAAATTTTTGGCTCCTCGACCTGGGCTCGAACCAGGGACCTACGGATTAACAGTCCGGCGCTCTACCGACTGAGCTATCGAGGAACAAGACTTAGATTATATACACAAAAATATTGCTGTCTCGAAAAAATGCGTGACTTCATGCAGGCTCTGGACGAAACCACAACCAAGACAGCACGCAGGCCATGCAAAGCAGGGCTGCCGCCTGGGCCCATGCGGGAGCTGAAGTAAGCTGCAAAACCATGGCGCACAAGGCCATCATGCCGGTGGCACTCCATTTGGCGCGCCGGCTGACACGGCCGCCTAGGCTCCAATCGCGCAGCATGCTGCCGAACAAAGGGTGGGTCCACAGCCAGGCATGGATGCGCGGCGACCCGCGTGCGGCCGCCCAGCCGGCCATCAGAACAAATACAGTGGTAGGCAGTCCGGGCAGGAAGATGCCGATGACGCCCAATGCAAGGCACAGCAGCGCAAATAACAAGTACAGCCAGCGCACGGTGGCCGAAGCTGACAAGCGGGTGACAGGGGGCTCTGGCTGCGTGGGCGCGAGAGGGGTGTCCATGGTCGGGATTGTGCATGCAGGCATGGGGGGGCTGGTCTAAACCGGTATCCTGAGTACTGTCTTTCCTTATCACTATGACTGTTCACACGATTTTGAAAATGGGCGATGCGCGCCTGTTGCGCGTGGCCCAGCCCGTCACCGCTTTTGATACCCCCAGCTTGCACGGCTTGGTGCGTGACATGCTTGACACCATGCGTGCGGCGAATGGGGCTGGATTGGCTGCACCACAGATCGGGGTGGACTTGCAATTGGTCGTTTTCGGCACGCAGCAGCCCAATCCACGCTATCCCAACCGGCCCCTGGTGCCACCCACGGTGCTGGCCAATCCAGTGATTACGCCGCTGGGTACCAAGGAGGAGTCCGATTGGGAAGGGTGCCTGTCTGTCCCCGGTTTGCGCGGTTGGGTGCCGCGCTGGACGCGCATTCGCTACCAGGGCTTCGATCCCTATGGCGATCCCATTGACCGGGTCGTGGATGGATTTCATGCGCGCGTGGTGCAGCATGAGTGCGACCATTTGCAAGGGGTTCTTTACCCCACGCGTGTGCGGGATTTCGCGCGCTTTGGCTTCACCGAAGTACTTTTCCCTGACGGCAGCCTGGCCGAAGACGATTGACGGATGCGCTGGTGGGCGGCAAAAACCTTTACTTTTGCGCGTTTCTGGCGGACGATTCCCACATGACATTCGTAGGAGCAAGTCATGGCTGCCGAATCCATCAGCTTCACTGCCAATAGTGCGTTGTCTGTACCCAAGCCTACGGCGGAGCGTGAGAGTCCGCGTCGCACTGAATCCTCTCCTCAACAGGCGCCTGAGTCTACGTCGTCTTCCACTGTGCGCTTCAGCGAGCGTGCGCAGCAGCTCGCGGCCCGCGATGCTGAGCGGGTCGATTCCGACCGCATGCAAGAGCAGGAAGCCGTACAACAGATGGCGTTGCTCAATGGGCAGGTGCGCCGCGCTTACGGCGCGACCTGACACGAGGAGGTGCCATCATGGCCCTTGCTATTGCCCCTCTGGCTGCCGCGCGCCCCTCTTACCAGCTTCAGTCGGCCCAACGCGAAGCACGGCAGGCTGAACAGACGGCGCAAAACTTGCGACGCCAAGCCGACGAGGCGCAGCGCAGCGCAGATCAGGAACAAGACCGTGCCGATGGTTTGCAGGCACGTGCCAGTGACGCCTCTGCACGCTGGGACAGTGCGCGCAGTGCCCTGAACACTGCCCAGGCACGTGCCAATGAGGTGGTGGGTTTGCGCGCGGCGCCTGCCCAGGTGCCTTTCATGAACACGTCCGGGCAGGCCACGGGTGTGCTACTGAGCGTTCTGGCCTGATGCGTCAAGGCTGCACGGCCAGCGCCTGCAGCAACTCGGTTTCGATCTGGATTTGACGCGTGCTGCTTTGCAGCTCCGGGCCTTGGAGCAGGAAGATATCTTCCACCCGTTCCCCCAGTGTGCTGACCTTGGCCAGCTGCACGTTCAGATGGTGCCGCGCCAGTACGCGTGCGACAAGATAGAGCAGGCCTGTGCGGTCGGTGGCGGAAATGGTCAGCACCCAGCGCTGTGCTTTTTCGTCCGGCCGCAGTGAAACGCGGGGCGCCATCGGAAAACTCTGCACGCGCCGCGACATGCGCTTGCGCCGCGGCTCCGGAAGCGGAGCGTCCGAAGCCAGGGCCTGCGCCAGGTCGTTCTCGACCATATGCGTCAGTTCCCGGTAGTGGTTAGGCATCGACGGCGTGATGACCTGGAAGGTGTCCAGCGCATAGCCGTTGGTGGTGGTGTGGATGCGGGCATCAAGGATGGAGAAACCTGCGCGGTCGAAGTAGCCGCATATGCGCGCGAACAGATCGGCCTGGTCCGGCGCGTAGACCAGTACTTCCAGTCCCTCGCCTGCCAGCGACAGGCGTGCTCGTACGATGGGCGCTGGTGCACCGACATGACGGGACAGGTGCCGTGTGTGCCACGCGATGTCGGGCGCTTCGTGGCGCATGAAGTAGCTCAGGTCGAGGGTCTCCCACAGTCGCTTGTGCGCTTCGTGTGGCAAGGCGCTCAGGGCCAGCAGGATCAGGGCCTCGCGCTTGCGCGCCTCAATCTCGGCCGCTGCGTCAGGCGCCCGGCCGCCCAGCACACGCAGCGTGGCGCGGTACAGGTCTTCCAGTAGCTTGCCCTTCCAGGCGTTCCAGACCTTGGGCGAGGTGCCGCGGATGTCGGCCACGGTAAGCAGGTATAGCGCCGTCAGGTTGCGCTCGTTGCCCACGCGGCGCGCGAAGGTGGCGATCACGTCGGGATCGGAGAGATCCTGCTTTTGCGCCACCTGGCTCATGGTCAGGTGTTCGCGCACCAAGAATTCAGCGAGCCGGGCATCCTCGCCAACCACGCCGTGCTGGCGGCAGAAGCGCCGCACCTCCACGGCGCCGATTTCCGAGTGGTCGCCGCCCCGGCCCTTGCCGATATCGTGGAACAGCGCCGCGAGGTAGAGCAGCCAGGGCTTGTCCCAGCCACCCGCGAGCTGCGAGCAGAACGGGTATTCGTGGGCATGCTCGGCCATGAAGAAGCGCCGCATGTTGCGCAGCACCATCAAGATATGCTGATCCACGGTATAGACGTGGAACAGGTCGTGCTGCATCTGCCCGACGATGCGCCGGAACGGCCAAAGGTAGCGCCCCAGCACCGAGGTCTGGTTCATCAGCCGCATGGCGTGAGTGATGCCCTCCGGCTGTTGCAGGATTTGCAAAAAGCATGCGCGGTTGGCCGGGTCGCGGCGGAAGGCCCCGTCCATCACGCCGCGCGTGTTGTAGAGCGCGCGCAGTGTGCGTGCTGACAGATCCTTCAAGCCCGGTGTGCGCTCGTAGAGCAGAAAGGTTTCCAGAATGGCTTGGGGCGCGCGCTCGTACAAGTCGTCACTGGCCACCTCGATCAGCCCCCCCTTGTCGAAGAAGTGTGCATTGATCGGGCGCAGTTCCTGCGTAGAAGGCGCCAGGCGTGCCGCGATGCCCTGCAGCAGGATCTGGCTCAGCTGCGTCACCGCCTTGGCGGCCCAGTAGTAGCGGCGCATCAGCGTCTCGCTGGCACGCATTTGCAGGCGCTTGCCATCGGGCGAGAAGCTCGACTGGTAGCCGAATGATTCTGCGACGGCCGTCTGCAGGTCGAACACCAGGCGGTCTTCGTGCCGGCCGGCCAAGGCGTGCAGGCGTGCCCGAATGAGGAACAGCAAGGCCTCGTTGCGTTCGATCTGGCGCAGCTCGAACGGTGTGGCCAGACCATTGGCGGCCAGTTCGCGCCAGCTTTTACCCAGGCCAGCTGCCTGGGCGACCCAGAGCACGATGTGCAGGTCGCGCAGGCCACCGGGGGACTCCTTGCAGTTCGGCTCCAGCGCGTACGGGGTGTTCTCGTACTTGGTGTGGCGCTGGTTCATCTCCAGCGTCTTGGCCACGAGAAAGGCCTGGGGGTCGAGCTGGGCGTTGAAGTCGGTGCGCAAGCGCTCGAACAACGCGCTGTCTCCTGCCACCAGCCGGGCTTCGAGCAGCGCGGTCTGCACGGTGACGTCTTTGGCCGACTCTGCCAGGCACTCCGGCAGGGTGCGCACGCTGGAGCCAATCTCCAAGCCGGCATCCCAGCAGTGCCCAATGAAGGCCGCGATGCGCTCGCGCAGCGGCTCCTCGGCCTCCTCGGGCAGCAACACCAAGACATCGACATCGGAATAAGGGAAAAGCTGCGCCCTGCCATAGCCGCCCACGGCCACCAGGGCCAGCGTGCCGGGCAACTCTGCACGTTGCCACAGCGATTGCAGCAGACGATCCGCCAGCAGGGAGAGCTGGCGCAGCAGGCGCCGAGCGCTGCGGGTAGAGCGCCCCTGGGTCAGGGAGCCCAAGAGCGCCGCCTTGTCGCTGCGGTAGCGGCTGCGCAGGGGCTCCAGCGTGTTCATGGGGGCTCAGGTGCGGGTGGCTTGCACGAAGGGCGGCAGCGGCGGCGAACCGGCCGAGAGCGTGAGCACTTCGTAGCCGGTTTCCGTCACCAGCACGGTGTGCTCCCACTGGGCGGAAAGGCTGCGGTCCTTGGTGATGATGGTCCAACCATCCTTGCCCAGCTCCTTGATATCGCGCTTGCCCAGGTTGAGCATGGGCTCGATGGTGAATGTCATGCCCGGCACCAGCACCTCGCCTGTGCCGGGGCGGCCATAGTGCAGCACCTGCGGCTCTTCGTGGAACTTCTTGCCGATGCCATGGCCACAGAACTCACGCACCACCGACAGGCCGTTGCCCTCGGCGTACTTCTGGATGGCGTGGCCGATGTCTCCCAGTCGTGCGCCGGGCTTGACCTGCTGGATGCCCAGCCACATGGCGTCGAAGGTGAGGGCGCTCAGGCGCTTGGCGGCAATCGAGCATTCGCCGATCAGGAACATGCGGCTGTTGTCGCCAAACCAGCCGTCCTGGGTGATGACGGTGACGTCAACATTGACTATGTCCCCCTTCTTCAGGGGCTTGTCCGAGGGAATGCCATGGCACACAACGTGGTTGACCGAGGTGCACAGGTGCCCGGGGTAGGGCGGGTAGCCTGGTGGCTGGTAGCCGATGGTGGCCGAGCGCGTGCCCTGCTGGGCCATGCATTCGGCGCCGAGGCGGTCGATTTCGAGGGTGGTGATACCGGGCTGGATGTGGGGGGTGATGTAGTCCAGCACTTCCGAAGCAAGGCGGCAGGCCTCGCGCATGCCTTCTATGTCTTCGGCGGATTTGGTAGTGATGCTCATGGCGAGAATTATCCCACCCGCTTGCGGGACGTGCAGGGCATGGGGCAAGCACCGGGGACGGGCCGGTAAAATGGCGGGCTTCGCCTCTCCTACTCCTAGCCACAGGCCGCTACCGTGACCTTGCACCAGATTTCGTTTGCGGGGGGCAATGCCCTCAGCCCGTTCCGCGCCCAGCAACTCCAGAGCGCCCTCGCGGCCATCCATCCCAAGATCACCGGCATTGCCGCGCGCTTCGTGCACCTCGTGGCGCTGGATGCCACGCCGACCGCAGCCCAGCAGGAGCGCCTGGGCGCGCTGCTGACCTACGGCGATCCTTACGAAGGGCCCGAGGAGGGGCCGCTGCTGGTGGTTACGCCGCGCCTGGGCACGGTGTCGCCCTGGGCCTCCAAGGCCACCGACATCGCGCGCAATTGCGGCCTGGCGGTGCACCGCGTGGAGCGCATCACCGAATACCGCCTGGTGCTCAAGACCGGCCTGCTCGGCGGCCAGCCGGAGCTGGATGCGGCGCAGATGCAGCAAATCGCCGCCTTGCTGCACGACCGCATGACCGAGTCGGTGCTGGCCACGCGCGCCGAGGCCGGGCAGTTGTTCACCGCCCTCGATGCCCAGCCCATGGCCTTCGTGGACGTGCTTGGCGGCAGCCGCGCAGCGCTGGAGGCCGCCAACACCGCCTGGGGCCTGGCCCTGGCGGACGATGAGATCGACTACCTGGTCAGCGCATTCCAGGGCCTGGCGCGCAACCCCACGGACGTGGAGCTGATGATGTTCGCACAGGCCAACAGCGAGCATTGCCGCCACAAGATCTTCAACGCCCAGTTCACCATCGACGGCGTGGCGCAGGAGAAAAGCCTGTTCGGCATGATCCGCCACACGGAGCAGGTCGCGCCCCACCACACCATCGTCGCCTATTCCGACAACGCCTCCATCATGGAAGGTTCGCAGGTCGAACGATTTGTGGCAAAAATGGGCTCCAGCGCAGACGGAGTAAGCGCTGCAAGCTATCAAAAGACGAGCGCCACGCACCATGTGCTGATGAAGGTGGAAACGCACAACCACCCCACGGCCATCTCGCCGTTCCCCGGTGCGTCCACCGGCGCGGGCGGCGAGATCCGCGACGAGGGCGCCACCGGCCGTGGCTCCAAGCCCAAGGCGGGCCTGACCGGTTTCACGGTGTCCAAACTCTGGGGCGGCCTGAGCGATGCGCCCGGCGGTAAGCCCGCGCACATTGCCAGCCCGCTGCAGATCATGACCGAAGGGCCCCTGGGCGGCGCCGCGTTCAACAACGAGTTCGGCCGCCCCAACCTGGCAGGCTACTTCCGCGAGTACGAGCAGGACGTGGGCGGCGTGCAGCGCGGCTACCACAAGCCCATCATGATCGCGGGCGGGCTAGGCGTGATCGACGCCGAGCAGACGAAGAAGATCGAGTTTCCCGCCGGCACGTTGCTGATCCAGCTCGGTGGCCCCGGCATGCGTATCGGCATGGGCGGCGGCGCGGCCAGCTCCATGGCCACGGGGGCCAATGCGGCCGAATTGGACTTTGATTCGGTGCAGCGCGGCAACCCGGAGATCGAGCGGCGTGCGCAAGAGGTCATCAACCACTGCTGGGCACAAGGGCAGGACAACCCCATCCTCGCCATCCATGACGTGGGCGCGGGCGGCCTCTCGAACGCATTCCCCGAACTGACGAACGACGCGGGCCGTGGCGCCCGCTTCGACCTGCGTGCCGTGCAGCTGGAAGAGTCGGGCCTGGCACCGAAGGAAATCTGGTCGAACGAAAGCCAGGAGCGCTATGTTCTGGCCATCGCACCAGGGTCGCTGGAGACCTTCCGATCCTTCTGCGAGCGCGAGCGTTGCCCGTTCGCCGTCATTGGCACGGCGACAGAGCAGCGCCAGCTGGTGCTGGAGGACACGGCCGTGGCCGAGGGCGACCAGAAGTTCCCCGTGGACATGCCCATGGACGTGCTGCTGGGCAAGCCGCCGAAGATGCACCGCGACGTGAAGACCGTGCAGCGCCAGTTCGTGCCGCTCGACCTCACGGGCGTGCCGCTGCAAAAGGCCGTCATCGACGTGCTGGCGCACCCCACGGTGGCCAGCAAGCGCTTCCTCGTGACCATCGGCGACCGTGCCGTGGGCGGCCTCACGCACCGCGACCAGATGGTCGGCCCCTGGCAGGTGCCGGTGGCTGACGTGGCCGTGACGCTGGCTGATTTCAAGGGCTTCGCGGGCGAGGCCATGGCCATGGGCGAGCGCACGCCGTTGGCCGCCATCAACGCTGCGGCCTCGGGACGCATGGCGGTGGCGGAAAGCATCACCAACTTGCTGGCGGCGCCCATCGAGCTGCCCCGCGTCAAGCTCAGCGCCAACTGGATGGCCGCCTGCGGCGAGCCCGGCGAGGACGCTGACCTGTACGCCACTGTCAAGGCCGTGGGCATGGAGCTGTGCCCGCAGCTGGGTATCTCCATCCCCGTGGGCAAGGATTCGCTGTCCATGCGCACGCAGTGGCAGGACGGCGGTGCGCAGCGCAAGGTGGTCTCGCCCGTGAGCCTGATCGTCAGCGCCTTCGCCACGCTGGCCGATGTGCGCGGCACGCTGACGCCACAGCTCGATGCCACCGAGGAAGACACCACGCTGGTGTTGATCGACCTGGGCAAGGGCCGCATGCGCATGGGCGGCTCCATCCTCGGCCAGGTGCTGAACCAGGCTGGCGACGAGGTGCCCGACCTCGACGACGCACAAGACCTGGTGCGCCTGGTCAACGCCGTGAATGCGCTGCGTGCGCAGGGCCGCATCCTGGCCTACCACGACCGCAGCGACGGTGGCTTGTTCGCTGCCGCCGCCGAAATGGCGTTCGCCGGCCATGTGGGCGTGGCACTCAACGTGGACATGCTCGTCACCGAGGGCGACGGCATCAGCGACAGCCGCATGGACGCGGGCGACGCCAAGAACTGGGCCGGCCAGATCGGCGCGCGGCGCGAGGAGCTGACGCTCAAGGCGCTGTTCAACGAGGAGCTGGGCGTGCTGCTGCAGGTGCGCACCGCCGAGCGCAACGAGGTCATGCAGGTGCTGCGCGCACACGGCCTGTCCAAGTGGAGCCATTTCGTCGGCAAGACGCGCCCGGACAGCTCCAGCATGGACATGGGCAAGGGCGAGCTGCAAGTCTGGCGCGACGCCAAGCAGGTGTTCGGCGCCAAGCTCGAAGACCTGCACCAGGTCTGGGACGCCGTGAGCTGGAAGATCTGCCAGCAGCGTGACAACCCGGCTTGCGCCGACGCCGAGCACGCCGCCGCAGGGCTGGCGGCGGATCCTGGCATGCACGTGCACCTGACCTTCGACCCGCAGGACAACGTGGCCGCGCCTTTCCTGAACCTGGCGCGCCCCCGGGTGGCCGTGCTGCGCGAGCAGGGGGTGAACTCGCACGTGGAAATGGCCTACGCTTTCACCGAGGCCGGTTTTGAAGCGCACGACGTGCACATGACCGACCTGCAAACCGGCCGCGCCGACCTGGCGGCCTTCCAGGGCGTGGTGGCCTGCGGTGGCTTCAGCTACGGCGACACACTGGGCGCGGGCATTGGCTGGGCGCGTTCCATTACCTTCAACGAGCGCCTGGCGGCGCAGTTCCAGAGCTTCTTCGGGCGTACCGACACCTTCGGCCTGGGCGTGTGCAACGGCTGCCAGATGTTTGCCGAGCTGGCCGACATCATCCCCGGTGCACAGGATTGGCCGCGTTTCACGCAGAACCAGAGCAACCGCTTCGAGGCGCGCCTGTCGCAGGTCGAGGTGCTTGATTCGCCCAGCCTGTTCTTTGCGGGCATGGCGGGCAGCCGCCTGCCCATCGCCGTGGCGCACGGCGAGGGCTATGCCAATTTCCGCTTCCGCGGCAATGCGGCCCGGGCCATTGGCGCCATGCGCTACGTGGACCACCATGGCCAGCCGACGGAGCAGTACCCGTTCAACCCCAACGGCAGCGCAGGCGGCCTGACGGCGGTGACCACCCAGGATGGCCGCTTCACGGCCATGATGCCGCACCCCGAGCGCGTGTTCCGCAACATCCAGATGAGCTGGACCGACCTGGCCGCCAGCGGTGGCCAAGACGCGCTCAGCCCCTGGATGCGCATCTGGCGCAACGCGCGCAAGTGGGTGGGGTAAGTTCGGGGCGCCGCCCCAAAGGCGGGGCGGTGTTCGCAGCGTTGCAAAAACAATAGCTGCCAGCGCTTTCCCCGCACGCCTTGGGGCAGGATTTCATTCAAAATTGCGGCCTCTTTGAAAGGAATCCCCCATGGCCGGCGCCAGTCTGCTGACCCTGCTTGACGACATTGCCACCATCCTGGACGACGTGGCCGTGATGACCAAGGTGGCGGCCAAGAAAAGCGCCGCCGTGGCCGATGACGTGGCCACCATGACCAAGGTGGCTACACAAAAGACCGCCGGGGTGCTGGGTGATGACCTGGCATTGAACGCGCAGCAGGTCACCGGCGTGCGGGCCGAGCGCGAAATCCCCGTGGTCTGGGCCGTGGCCAAGGGGTCGCTGGTCAACAAAGCCATTCTCGTGCCGGCGGCGCTGGCCATCAGCGCCTGGGCGCCGTGGCTGGTCACGCCGCTGCTCATGCTGGGCGGCGCCTTCCTGTGCTTCGAGGGCGTGGAAAAGCTCGCCCACAAGCTGCTGCATGGCGCAGACGAAGAGGAGGCCAACCACGCCGAGCACGCGCAAGCCAACGCGGATGGCACGGTCGATCTGGTGGCGTTCGAGCGCGAGAAGATCCAGGGCGCCGTGCGCACCGACTTTATTCTCTCGGCGGAGATCATCGTCATCGCCCTGGGCACGGTGGCGTCCGCGCCGTTCCTGCAGCAGGTGGCGGTGCTGGTGGGCATCGCCGTCATGATGACCGTGGGCGTGTACGGCCTGGTGGGCGGCATCGTCAAGCTCGATGACCTGGGCCTGTGGCTCAGCGGCAAGGCCAGCAGTGCCGCGCAGGCGTTGGGCCGGAGCTTGCTGGCGGCCGCGCCGTGGCTGATGAAGGGTTTGTCCGTGGCTGGGACGGCCGCCATGTTCCTGGTCGGCGGGGGCATCCTGGTGCATGGCATCGGGCCACTGCACCACGCCATCGAGGGCGTGGGCGCTGCGCTAGCGCAGGGCGCGCTGGGGGGCGTGTGGCAGGCGCTGGCCACGAATGCGCTCAACGCCGTAGCAGGCATCGCGGCCGGTGCCGTGGTGCTGGCGGGTGTGCATTTGGTGCAACGCCTGCGCGGCAAATGATGCGCGGTTGACACAGGTTTGACAGGCAACCGCCTGGGATTTGACCTAAGGCAAGATTGACCTTTTTACTCATGGGCCCAATGCATGTACGGGGGCCGTCCCCGTTCAACCGCATCGAGTTTTCCTATGAAAAAGAGTCTGCTGGCTGTAGCCGCTGTGTGTGCAATGACTTCGGGCGCCGCTTTTGCCCAGCAAGCCGAAGGCCCCTGGCTGGTGCGTGTGCGTGCTGTGAATCTGGACAGCGCCAACAAGGACAGCACGGGCCTGGACCTGTCGGTCAACAACAAGGTCATTCCCGAGCTTGACATCTCCTACTTCTTCACGCCGAACATCGCTGCCGAGCTGATCCTGACCTATCCGCAAAAGCACGACCTGCGTTCCGGCGGCGTTGACATCGGCTCCCTGAAGCACCTGCCGCCCACGCTGCTGGCGCAGTACCACTTCACCAACTTCGGTGGCTTCAAGCCCTACGTTGGTGTTGGTATCAACTACACCAACTTCTCCAGCGTCAACTTCGACCCCGCTGTGCAGGCTGCTCTGAACCCCTCGATCAAGCGCAACAGCTGGGGTGCCGCTCTGCAAGTCGGCTTCGACATTCCGCTGACCAAGCAACTGTCGCTGAACTTCGACGTGAAGAAGGTCTACATCAAGACCGACGTGTACTCTGGCGACGTCAAGGCAGGCACCTTCAAGGTGGATCCGGTGCTGGTGGGCGTGGGCCTGGGCTACCGCTTCTAAGACTGCAAGGTTCTTTGATGGGGAAACCGGCGCTGCGGCGCCGGTTTTTTTTCGTCCCTGGTGGCTGCGCAACAAAAAGGGCAGCTATCTAAAAGATAGCTGCCCACGCTTGCTGCTAAAGGGTTAGAGCCCTAAAACGCTTAGACTGCCGCCAGGGCCTGGTTCAGGTCTTCCAGCAGGTCATCGATGTGCTCGATGCCGATGGACAGGCGCACCATGCCTTCGCTCACGCCAGCCTTGGCGAGCTCCTGCGCGTCGAGCTGGCGGTGTGTGGTCGATGCTGGGTGCGTGGCCAGCGACTTGGCGTCGCCGATGTTCACCAGCCGCGTGAACAGTTGCAGCGCATCGAGGAAGCGTGCGCCTGCGGCACGCGCATCGCCGTTGCCCGATTTGAGGCTGAACGACAGGATGCCCGAGGCGCGGCCGCCCAGCTGGCGCTGCACCAGCGCGTGGTCGGGGTGGTTCTTCAGGCCGGCGTAGCGCACCCATTCCACCTTGGGGTGGCTCTGCAGCGTCTCGGCGATGCGCTGCGTGTTCTCGCAGATGCGGTCCATGCGCAGCGCCAGCGTTTCGATCCCCTGCAGGATCAGGAATGCGTTGTGCGGCGACAGGGCGGCGCCCGTGTTGCGCAGCGGCACCACGCGCACGCGGCCGATGTAGGCAGCGGGGCCCAGGGCCTCGGTGTAGACCACGCCGTGGTAGCTCACGTCAGGCTCGTTCAGGCGCTTGAAGCGCGCCTTGTGCTCCGCCCAGGGGAACTTGCCGCTGTCCACCACCGCGCCACCAATGCTGTTGCCGTGGCCGCCCAGGTACTTGGTCAGCGAGTGCACCACGATGTCGGCACCGTGCTCGATGGGGCGCAGCAGGTAGGGGCTGGGCACGGTGTTGTCCACGATCAGCGGCACGCCATGGGCATGGGCCACGTCGGCCAGGGCGCGGATGTCGGTCACGTTGCCCAGCGGGTTGCCGATGGACTCGATGAAGATGGCCTTGGTCTTGGCGTCGATCAGCGGGGCAAAGCTGGCCGGGTCGCGCGGATCGGCAAAGCGCACTTCGATGCCCTGCTGCGGGAAGGTGTGGGCGAACAGGTTGTACGTGCCGCCATAGAGCGTGCTGGCGCTGACGATGTTGTCGCCCGCCTCGGCGATCGCCTGGATGGCGTAGGTGATGGCCGCCATGCCCGACGCCACGGCCACGG
>Ga0222428_100379_pt1 | contig 18413 bp, 14 predicted proteins | sample 2B5Ametagenome_FD_182471 | JGI IMG/M metagenome (GOLD analysis project Ga0222428, IMG submission 182471) | Enriched microbial communities from leaf-cutter ant dump, University of Wisconsin, Madison, United States - 2B5A (version 2) | ecosystem: Environmental > Terrestrial > Nest > Insects nest >...
CAGCCAGAAGTGGACCATGCCCATCCGGGATTGGAAGGCCGCGCTGACCCGATTTACCATTCAGTTCGCAGACCGCATCTCCGTCAATTGAAGTCCGACCCGTTTACACAAAAATTCGGACACGCCCGGTCAGCCGAGTTATGTCGTCGGCACGGTTTCTCGCAAGCCAGCTACTACCTCTGGCGCAACAAGTTCGGCGGCATGAGCGTCTCGGACGCCAAACGGCTCAAGGAACTCGAACTTGAAAACACTCGCCTCAAACGGCTGCTGGCCGAGTCGATGCTGGAGAACGAGGTGACGAAAGAAGCCTTGAGAAAAAAGTGGTGAGCGCACCCGCACGGCGCGAGCTGGTGCGCCACATGATGGGCTGCGGACTGAGCGAACGCCGTTCACTGCGCATCATCGGCATGAGCGCCAGCGCTTACCGTTATGAGCCCGCTGCAGACCAAAACGGCGCCTTGAAGGACAAGATCATCGCCCTGGCGCAACGCCATCGCCGTTACGGTGCGGGCATGATCTACCTGAAGCTGCGCCAGGCAGGTGAGATCGTCAACCACAAGCGCGTCGAGCGCCTGTATGCCCAGGCAGGTCTGCAGGTCAGGAAGCGAAAGCGCAAGAAGATTGCGCAAGCCGATCGCCACCCTCTGCAGCGCCCGATGGCGGCCAACCAGGTGTGGTCGATGGACTTCGTCTTTGACCGAATGGCCGAAGGGCGCAGCATCAAGAGCCTGACGGTGGTCGATGATGCGACCCACGAAACGGTAGCCATCGTGGCCGAGCGGGCGATGGGCGGCCACCAGTTGACGCGGATTCTGGATCAGCTCGCCATCACAAGGGGACTGCCCAAGGCGATCCGTACAGACAACGGCAAGGAGTTCTGCGGTCGAGCCATGCTGAACTGGGCGCACGCCAGGGGTGTTCAGCTGTTCCTCATCGAACCCGGCAAGCCCAACCAGAATGTCTATATCGAATCGTTCAACGGCCGCTTCAGGGAGGAATGCCTGAATGAGCACTGGTTTACCAGCTTGGCACACGCCCGTTTGATCGTCGAGGCTTGGCGCCGCGAATACAACGAGGAGCGTCCGAAGAAGTCCCTCGGCGGATTGACCCCAGCTGCACATGCCCAAAGGCTGACCCAAAACCCGTTAAATTAACTCCGGACTCCAAAGCTCAGTGCTACTCAAAACGGGGGGACGTCGGACCGATGCCGACGCGGCCAGGGCAGCGGGCGTGGCATTCGGTGCGGTGTGTTGGGGGTACGGTGCACCGCAAGCCTTGGCGCGGGCTGCGCCCGAGGCAATGTTCGAGACGGTTGACGCACTGCGGCTGTTGGCTCGCAGTACGCAGCCCTACGCGCGCTTCCTCAAGGCACAACCAGGCATTGATGGATGACACGCCCTGGCAAAACTCCTGATTTGATAGCTGCCAGCGCTTGCCAGGTAAGCGCTAGCAGCCTTTTTGCCCCCTATTTTTGTGCGTCCTGCAGCAGGCGCCACATGACCTTGCCACTGCCGCTCTTGGGCAGCGCATCGACGAACTCGACGATACGGGGCACCTTGTACGCCGCCATGTTCTCGCGGCACCAGGCGATGACGTCCTCCTCGCTCACCTGGCCCTTGTGCGACGGGCGCAGCACCACGACGGCCTTGACGGTTTCGCCGCGGTAGGCGTCCTTGGCGGAGACGACGCAGGCCTCCTGGATGCCAGGGTGGCGGAACATCAGCGCCTCGACCTCGGCCGGCCAGACCTTGAAGCCGCTGGCGTTGATCATGCGTTTGAGACGGTCGGTGATGAAGAAGTAGCCCTCGGCGTCCATCCAGCCCAGGTCACCGGTGCGGAAAAAGCGCTTGCCGTCGCGCTCGAAGAACGCTGCGCGTGTGGCCCCCTCGCTGCGCCAATAGCCCGAGAACACCTGCGGTCCGCTCACCACGATCTCGCCCTGCTCGCCCTGGGGCATGGGCTCCAGCGTGTCGGGGTTGGCGATGAACGATTCGGTGCCAATGAACGGCATGCCCAGGCACTGCTGCTTGCTGTGCTGCGCCGGGTTGTTGTGCGAGGGCGCGGCGGTCTCGGTCAGGCCGTAGCCCTCCTGGTAGGTCAGGCCGTATTCCTCAAGCAGGCGCTGCGCCACGGCCTGCGGCATGGCCGCACCACCGCCGCCGATGTAAGCCAGGCTGCGCAGGTCGAACTGGCGGAAGTTCGGACTGGCAAACAGGTCGATCACCATCGTCGGGATGTTGGTCCAGTTCGTCACCTGGTAGCGCGAGATCAGCTGTCCGGCCAGCTCCCGGTCCCAGCGTGGCATGAGCACCATGGTGGCGCCCAGGTAAATGCTGGCATGCATGACCGACACCATGCCCGTGATGTGGAACATGGGAATGACGGTCAGCGTCACGTTCTCGCTGCTGCCCTGGCCCCACAGCGCCGAGGCCACGGCGTTGTGCATGATGCTGCGGTGCGTGTGCATGCAACCCTTGGGCAGGCCCGTGGTGCCGCTGGTGTAGGGCAACACGCTCAGGTCCTGGGGCCCCACCGTCAGCGGTGGCACGGGGGCGGTGCAAGCCAGCGCATCCTGCCATGTAGCCGTGCTGCCGCCCTCGAGCGTGGGCAGGGGCTGCGGCGTGGTCAGCCAGGCTTGCCAGGCGGCCGGAATGGCGTCGCCCTGCCCCGGCGGTGGCAGGTACTCGCCCGGCTGCGTGACCAGCAGATGGTCCAGGCGCTGGCCGGGCGGCAGGGCGTTGCTGGCCTTGGCCAGCTCGGCGCCCAGGTCGGCGCTGGCGATGGCCACCTTCACCTCGCCGTCGGTGATGTAGTGCTTGAGCTCCTCGGCCAGGTTCATGGGGTTGACCGGCACCACCACGGCGTTGGCCCGCAGGATGGCAAAGTGCGCAGCCACCAGCTGCGGCAGGTTTTGCATCAGCAAGATGACGCGGTCCCCCTGGCGCACGCCAACGCTGTGCAGATAGGCGGCCAGGCGCTCGGCCGTGTGCGCCAACTCACGGTACGGCATCGCCCGGCCGAAGAACACCAGCGCCGCCTTGTCGGGGTAGCGGCGCGCGCTGGTTTCAAGGTTGTCCGGCAGCGCGGTGGCGGGCACCGTGATGGACTGGGGCAAATGGCTGGGCCAGTGGGCGAGATGGGGTGGCTGCATAGCAAGAGCGGTTGGAAGAGTTGCCAAGCCGCTGAAGCTAAGGCTTACGCGCCCTGCTGACGCCGGGGAAAGCCCTGAGCCGGGGTCACCTGGGCGACGCGGAGTTCAGTGCTGCAGCTGCTGCCACACCTTATCGAGCCGCTTGGTGCTCACCGGGTACGGCGTGCGCAGCTCTTGCGCGAAAAAACTCACGCGCAGCTCTTCGAGCATCCAGCGGTACTCCTGCAGGCGCGCGTCCATCTGGCCCTTGCGCTCGGCCAGCAGGCGCCAATAGCGCTGCTCCAGCGGCTGTAGCTCCTTGAGCTTGGCCGCGTCGCGCGCGGGGTCGGCGCGGTATTTGTCCAGGCGCACGGTGATGGCCTTGAGGTAGCGCGCGTAGTGCTGCAGCTGCGTCCAAGGCGCCTGGGCAATGAAGTTCTTGGGCATCAACTTTTGTAGCTGCTCGCCCGCGTCCCGCGTGGCTTCGGGGGCATTTTTGGTGTCTTTGATCTTGCGCTGCGCAGCGGCGTATTCCAGCAAGATGGCAGCCGCCATGCGCGCCACTTCGTTGGCAATCAAGGTCAGGCGGCCGCGGCCCTCTTGCACGCGCTGCTTGAAGGCCTCTTCCGTGGCGGGCAAGGGGTCTTGCAAAAAGGCACGGTCCATGGCGACGGCGATGATTTGCGCGCGCAGCTCTTCCTGCGTGCCCAGCGGCATGTAGGCCACGGCCATTTTTTGCAGGTCGGGGATGTTCTTTTCCAGGTACTTGAGCGCGTCTTTGATCTGCAGCGCAAACAGGCGGCGCAGGCCCACGCGGTGGCGCGCGGCGGCCACTTCAGGCTCGTCAAACACCTCAATGGCCACGGCCTCGCCGTGGTCGATCAGGGCAGGAAAACCCAGCAGCGTTTGCTGGCCCTTTTTGATTTCCATCAGCTCGGGCAGCTCGCCAAAGCACCATTCGGTGTAGCGGGCATCGTGCGGGGCTGCGGCAGGTGGCGCGGCCTGCGCTCTTTTTTTAGGAGCTGCTTGCGCTGGCTTAGAGCCATTTTCCGATGGTTTTGACTCTGAAACCTTTTCAGGCTGTGCGCGAGCAGCTACCTTTAATGTAGCAAGCGCCTGGAAGGCACCGCGTGCTTTGCTACCCCACTCGGCCTTGAGTGCCGCCAGGTTGCGCCCCTGCCCTAGCTGGCGGCCATGCTCGTCGGTCACGCGAAAGTTCATGAACAGGTGCGGGCTGAGCATGTCCAGCTTGAAGTCGGCGCGCTTGACATCCAGTGAGGTTTCATCGCGCACCTGCTTGAGCAAAGTGTCGATCAGCCCGGCCTTGCCCGTGACTTCGGCCCAGCGCCCGTTCTCGGTGAACAGCGCCGCCAGGCGCGCAGCGTTTTCTGGCAGCGGCACAAAGCGGCTGCGCGGGCGCTGCGGCAGGCTTTTCAAGAGCGCCTGAATCTTGTCTTTGAGCATGCCGGGCACCAGCCACTCGGCGCGCTCTTCGCTGACCTGATTCAGCACGAACAGCGGCACCGTTACGGTGATGCCGTCGCGCGCGTCGCCCGGGCTGTGCAGGTAGCTGGCCGAGCAGTCGGCGCCGCCGAGCTTGACGGTTTTGGGGAATTTTTCGGTGGTGATGCCCGCCGCCTCGTGGCGCATCAGCTCGTCGCGCTTGAGCTGCAGCAGGCCGCTGTCGGCTTTGCTGGCGGGGCGGAACCACTTGTCAAACGTGGCGCCGCTGTACACGCCCTCGGGAATGTGCTGGTCGTAGAAGGCGTAAATCAGCTCGTCGTCCACCAACACGTCTTGGCGGCGGCTTTTGTGCTCCAGCTCTTCCACCTTGCGCACCAGCTTGTGGTTGGCGGCCAGAAAGGGCCAGTGCGTCTCCCACTCGCCCTCCACCAGCGCGCGGCGGATGAACAGCTGGCGCGCCTCGTGCGGGTCGATGCGGCCGTAGCTCACGCCGCGCCCGTTGTAGATCACCAGGCCGTAGAGCGTGGCGCGCTCGTAGGCCACCACGTCGGCCTGCTTTTTCGACCAGTGCGGGTCGAGCAGCTGCTTTCTCAGCAAATGGCTGCCCACCTCTTCCAGCCACTGCGGCTCAATCGCGGCGATGCCCCGGCCGTACAGGCGCGAGGTTTCCACCTGCTCGGCCGCGACGATCCAGCGCCCGGGCTTTTTGCTCAGGTGCGCGCCGGGGTGTGGGTGGAATTTGATGCCGTGCGCGCCCAGGTAGGCCTCGCTCTCCTCGCCCTTGAAGCCGATGTTGCCCAGCAGGCCCGAGAGCATGGACAGGTGCACCGCCTCGTAGCTGGCGGGCTGGGTGTTGACCTGCCAGCGGTGTTCCTTGACCACGGTGAGCAGCTGCGAGTGGATGTCGCGCCACTCGCGCACGCGGCGGATGTTGATGAAGTTCTGGCGCAGAAGCTGCTCCCACTGGCGGTTGCTGAGCTTGTGCGTGGCCTCTGTGTCGGGCGCCGCGCCGCCGGGCTGGAACGCGGCGGGGCGCGGCTCGGCGCTGTCTTGCGCCTGGGCGCCGCTGCCGCGCTGGGCCACGGGCAAAAAGGCGGTTTGGCGCGCGTTCTGGCGCGGCGCCGGGGCGCTTTGGGCGGCCATTTCCTTGCGCGTTTTGGCCACCACTTTGCCGCCGCGCGCATCCATCAGCCACTGCCACAGGCGCAGGTAGCCGGAGAACTCGCTTTTCTCGTCGTCAAACTTGGCGTGTGCCTGGTCGGCTTGCTGCTGCGCCTCCAGTGGCCGGTCGCGCACGTCTTGTACTGAAAGGGCCGAGGCAATCACCAGCACCTCGGCCACGGCGCCGCGCGCGCGCGCTTCCAAAATCATGCGGCCCACGCGCGGGTCCAGCGGCAGACGCGACAGCTCCTGCCCCATGGGCAACAAGTTGCCCCGCTCGTCCACCGCGCCCAGCTCCTGCAAGAGCTGGTAGCCATCGGCAATGGCGCGGCCCGAGGGCGCTTCGAGGAACGGGAAGTTCACCACGTCGCCCAGGCCCAGCGACTTCATGCGCAAGATGACGCCGGCGAGCGAGCTGCGCAAAATTTCCGGGTCGGTAAAGCGGTCGCGCTGGTTGAAGTCCGCCTCGTCGTACAGGCGAATGCAAATACCGTTGGCCACGCGCCCGCAGCGGCCCGCGCGCTGGTTGGCCGCCGCCTGGCTGATGGGCTCGACCAGCAGCTGCTCAACTTTGCTTCTAAAAGAATAGCGCTTGACGCGCGCTGTGCCTGCGTCAATCACATAACGGATGCCCGGCACGGTGAGCGAGGTCTCGGCCACGTTGGTGGCCAGCACAATACGCCGGCCCGTGTGGCCGTCAAAAATGCGGTCTTGCTCGGCCTGCGACAGGCGCGAAAACAGCGGCAGCACCTCGGCGTTGCGCAACACCGGCGAATGCTGCAAGTGCTTGCGCAGGTGGTCGGCGGCTTCGCGGATTTCGCGCTCGCCGGGCAAGAAAATCAAAATATCACCGCCCTGCCCGCCTGCCCACAGCTCGTCCACGCCGTCGGCAATGGCGTCGTTGAGGTCGTAGTCTTTCTTTTCCTCGAAGGGCCGGTAGCGCATCTCCACCGGGTAGGTGCGCCCCGACACCATGATCACCGGCGCCGGGCCGTTGTGGCCCGCAAAGTGCTTGGCAAAGCGCTCGGCGTCGATGGTGGCCGAGGTCACCACCACCTTCAAATCGGGCCGCTGGGGCAGGATTTGCCTGAGGTAGCCCAGCAGAAAGTCGATGTTCAGGCTGCGCTCGTGCGCCTCGTCGATGATGAGGGTGTCGTAGGCCTTGAGCAGCGGGTCGGTCTGCGTTTCGGCCAGCAAGATGCCGTCGGTCATCAGCTTGACCGAGGCGCCCTTTTGCAGCGTGTCTTGAAAGCGCACCTTGTAGCCCACCACCTCGCCCAGTGGGGTTTTCAGCTCTTCGGCAATGCGCTTGGCAACGCTGCTGGCGGCAATGCGGCGCGGCTGGGTGTGGCCAATCAGGCGCCCGCGCGTGCCCTCCGGGGCATTGCAGCGGCCGCGCCCCAGCGCCAGGGCGATTTTGGGCAATTGCGTTGTCTTGCCCGAGCCGGTTTCACCGCACACGATGATGACCTGGTGCGCGGCCATCGCGGCCATGATTTCCTCGCGGCGGCTGGAAACGGGAAGGGACTCGGGAAAGGTGATCGAGAGGGGCATAGGGGCAGGAATTATCCCCGCGCGGCATGCGTCATGCTTGTTTACACATTCTTGACACGATCTGACTACAATCCGCCACTCTCGGGTTTACCCGAAGGGGCATGCGTGCATCGCATGCCGGAAACCCCTGGCGGCAGGTGCCGCCACTCCCCCACTCCCGGTGACGTCCTTGCGCTACGGCGCCGCCCGGGCGTTCATCCCACGATGTTTTCAGGAGGTGCCAGGTTTTGGCCGAGGTTCCACAGTCCCTTTCTCCGGGCCGCATCGGGCTGCCCTACAACCCCGCGCTGGACGGGCTGCGTGCCGTCGCCATCGTGCTGGTGCTGCTGTCGCATGCCCATGCACCGATGTTTGAGGGTGCGTTCTACGGCGTGGACATTTTCTTCGTGCTCAGCGGCTACCTCATCACGTCGCTGCTGCTGCAGGAGCTGCAGGGCACGGGTCGTATCGACTACGGGCGATTCTTCCGCCGCCGCTTCCTGCGCCTGATGCCGGCACTGCTGCTGTTCCTGGCGGTGTACTGCCTGGTGGCGCCCCTGCTGTGGCCCGGCCTGGACGACATGTACGCCGACGCGCTGGTGGCCGCGCTCTACCTGGCGGACTACGGCATCGCTTTCTTCGACCAGCCCGACAAACTGCTGCACATGTGGTCGCTGTCGGTGGAGGAGCATTTCTACCTGGTGTGGCCGCCCCTGCTGGCGCTGCTGGTGCGCCTTGTGCCCCCGGGCAAGGTCTGGCGCCCGGTGCTGCTGCTGTGCGTGCTGGCCTGGGCCTGGCGCGTGCTGTGGGTGGCGCAGGGCCAGCAGTTCTACGAGGTGTTCTTCCGCTTCGACACGCGCGCCTCCGGCCTGCTCATGGGCAGCCTGCTGGCCTGCCTGCTGCACGAGCAGCCTGCCTGGTTTGGCGCGCTGCGCCAGCGCATGGCCCATGGCATGTGGCTGGTGTTCGCGGTGCCGCTGCTCATGGCGCACTCCTGGGACAACATGGACGCCATGGTCTGGGGCATCACCGTGGTGGAAGGCGGCGCGCTGATGGTGCTGCTGGCCGTGCAGCGCGAGCACACGCTGCTGCACGAAATGCTGCGCGCCCCGGCGCTGGTGTGGGTGGGCAAGCTCTCCTACGGTGTCTACCTGTGGCACTACCCCGTGGTGCGCTACCTGCGTACTGACCTGCACTGGTCGCTCACCGTGGCGCTCGGCCTGGCCATCTCGCTGGCGTTGGCAGCGCTGTCGTTCCATACCGTGGAGCGCTGGGCCCTGCGCTGGCGCGACGCACGGCCGGCCCCGCACAAGCCGCCGCGGGAACGCAGCGTTGGCTCGCCTGCACTCTCATTTCGATAGCTGGTAGCGCTTCTCCATTGCGGAATTTGGTGTGAAAAGCACCTGAAATGACCGCATGGAAAGCGCCAGCAGCTCCTTTTTTTGCAGCACGGCCCCCTTTACACCACACATTCCGCGCACTGCCGCTACACTGCGCGCTGAAGCTGCCTGCCATCCCCGCGCCACGCCCACTGGCGCGCGGAGCGCAGGCATTTTTTCCGCCCTCTGCCGTTGCCCACGCCGTTCACACCGCCCATGTCCGCCGTATTCAACTTCACCTTCGTCCCCTGGTTCCGCTCGGTCGCGCCTTACATCCATAAGTTCCGCCACCAGACCTTCGTCATCGGGCTGCCGGGCGAGGCCATCGCCGCGGGCAAGCTGCCGGTCATCGCGCAGGATCTGGCCATGATCCAGGCCATGGGCGTAAAAATCGTGCTGGTGCACGGTTTTCGGCCCCAGGTGAACGAGCAGCTCGCCGCCAAGGGGCATGAGGAGCGCTACTCCCACGGCATGCGCATCACCGACTCGGTGGCGCTGGACTGCGCCCAGGAGGCCGCGGGCCAGCTGCGCTACGAGATCGAGGCGGCCTTCAGCCAGGGCCTGCCCAACACGCCCATGGCGGGCTCCACGGTGCGCGTCATCTCGGGCAACTTCATCACCGCGCGGCCGGTGGGCATCGTTGACGGCGTGGACTTCCAGCACACCGGCGTGGTGCGCAAGGTGGACGTGGCGGGTATCCAGCGCGGGCTGGACATGGACGCGCTGGTGCTGATCTCGCCGTTCGGCTTCTCGCCCACGGGCGAGGCCTTCAACCTGGCCATGGAGGAGGTCGCCACCTCGGTGGCCACGGCGCTCAAGGCCGACAAGCTGCTGTTCATGACCGAGGTGCCCGGCATTCGCATGCGCCCCGAAGATCCCCCCGGCGAGGACAACCCCATCGACACCGAGCTGCCGCTGGCCCAGGCGCGCCGCATGCTGGCCAGCGTGCCAGACAGCCACAAGCCTACCGACACGGCCTTCTATCTGCGCCACTGCGTCAAGGCCTGCGAGGGCGGCGTGGAACGCAGCCACATCATTCCGTTCGCCGTGGATGGCGCGTTGCTGCTGGAGATTTACGTGCACGATGGCATCGGCACCATGGTGGTCGATGAAAAGCTCGAGGAGCTGCGCGAGGCCACGGCCGACGACGTGGCGGGCATCCTGCAGCTGATCGAGCCGTTCGAGAAGGACGGCACGCTGGTCAAGCGCGACCGCACCGAGATCGAGCGCGACATCGCCAACTACACCATCATCGAGCACGACGGCGTGCTGTTCGGCTGTGCGGCGCTCTACCCCTACCCCGAGGCGCGCACGGGCGAAATGGCAGCCGTGACGGTCTCGCCGCAAAGCCAGGGCACGGGCGACGGCGAAAAGCTGCTCAAGCGCATCGAGCAGCGCGCGCGCAACCAAGGGCTGCAAAGCCTGTTCGTGCTCACCACGCGGACCATGCACTGGTTCCTCAAGCGCGGCTTCGCCCCGGTAGACCCCAATTGGCTACCCGAGGCACGCAAGCGCAAGTACAACTGGGATCGCAAGAGCCAGGTGCTGGTAAAAAGGCTCTAACCCTTATCCAGCAAGCGTCACCAGCTCCCAAGAGCCTGTTTACGACCTTTTCATAGTGTCCGCAAGGCAGCAAAAAGCCGCAATCTAGGCGCGCACCGCAGGCCATGCTGGAGGCCTGGGTAAGGTGTGCAACGACGAGTGCGGCTTTTTGCTGCTTTGCCCGAAGGGTTGCCCCGCAAAAGTGGCATCTGCGGCGTTGCAAATGCTCGCCGGGCCACCAGCCCGGCTGCGCTTTGCGCCTACCACCTGCCACTTTTGCGGGGCAACGGGCACTATGAAAAGGTCGTAAACAGGCTCTAAAAATGGAGCGCATCAGGCCGCAACCCACTGCGCTACGCTGCGCCCCACCGCGGCAAGGGCGGCATCGCGCCGTGCGCCATCGGCTGTGCTGCCGGTGAGGTAGCAGGCCAGCACCACCGGCGCGCGGCCAGGAGGCCACAGCACACCGATGTCATTGCTCGTTCCACGCGGGCCGGTGCCGGTTTTTTCGCCGATACGCCAGCCGGGCGGCATGCCCGCGCGCAGGCGCTGGTCGCCGGTGCGGCAGCCCAGCATCCAGCCCTGCAGCCGTTCGCGCGAGGCGGGGGTGAGCACCTCGCCCAGCGCCACAGCCTGCAGCGTGCGCGCCATGGCCTCGGGCATGGTGGTGTCGCGCACGTCGCCCGGGGGCACGTCGTTGAGCGCTGGCTCGTTGCGGTCCAGCCGCGTGGCAGGGTCGCCCAGCGTGCGCAGCCAGTCCGTCAACGCCTGCGGGCCGCCCTGGCGGGCCAGCAGCAGGTTGGCAGCGGTGTTGTCGCTCCAGGCCATCGCGGCCTCGCACAGTTCGGCCACCGTGAGGCCCGCGCCACCGGCATGCTGCCGCGTCACCGGGGCATAGTCGAGCAGGTCGGCCTGGCCGTAGGCGACGCGCTGCGCCAGGTGCTCCACCCCCTGGTCCACGCGGTGCAGCACCTGCGCCGCCAGCAGCAGCTTGAAGGTGCTGCACAGCGCAAAGCGCTCGCCCCCCCGGTGTGCAGCCTGGCGGGCGGTGCCGGTGTCGAGCACCGCCACCCCAAGGCGCCCGCCCACGTCCTGCTCGATGCCGCGCAGTGCGCTTAGCAAGGCGCGGGTGGCGCGGTCCTGGTGGGCCTGCGCGCTCCCAGCCAGGCAGGTGGCGGCGATGAAGGTGCGCCTGCGCATGGTCAATCCAGCGGCATATCGGCGCGCAGCAGCCGCTGCACGTCCACCGCGTCGATCTGGCCAGGATCGAGAAAGCGCTCGGCATAGCGCAGGTACACCTGCTGGCGCAGGAACACGGCGAACAGATCGGGGTCGATATGGCCGCCATCGGCCATGCGGCGCATGATGGCCAGCGCCTGCGACAGCTTCATGCCTTGCTTGTACGGCCGGTCGGCGGCGGTCAGGGCCTCGAAGATGTCGGCAACGCCTAGCATGCGCGCCTGCCACGACATTTGCTCGCGCGTCAGGCCGCGCGGGTAGCCCCGGCCGTCCATACGCTCGTGGTGCCCGCCCGCGTACTCGGGCACGTTACGCAGGTGGCGTGGCCAGGGCAGGCTCTCCAGCATATTGATGGTGGAGACGATGTGGTGGTTGATCACGTCGCGCTCCGCCTGGGTCAGCGTGCCCGAGCGAATGGTCAGGTTCTGCAGCTCCTCGGCAGTGAGCAGCGCGGTGGTCACCCCGTCGGGATTGCGCCACCGCCGCCCCTGCCCAATGGCACGCACGCGCTGCTGGTCGGCCTCGGGCATGGCTTCCACGCCGTGGTTGCAGTGGCGCAGGAAGTCGCGCTCCTCATCCAACGCCTGCAGCTGCCGCCCCAGCGTGGCCTGTAGCTGCGCTTCGGCGTGCGCATCGGCCACGGGGCGCAGCGCCAGCTGGCGGCGCAGCATGTCGATGCGCGCGTCGCGTTTGAGCACTTCAAAGCGCGTATCGACGAGGCCGATGCGGTCGTACAGCGTCTGCAGCTTGGTGGCCTTGTCCACCACATGGACCGGCGTGGTGATCTTGCCGCAGTCGTGCAGCAAGCCGGCCATTTTCAGTTCATAGCGGTCGCGCTCGCTCATGGCGAATTCCGCCAGCGGCCCCTCGGTGGTGGCATGGGCGGCCTCGGCCAGCAGCATGGTCAGCGCCGGCACGCGCTGGCAGTGCCCGCCGGTGTAGGGCGATTTTTCGTCAATGGCCAGATTGATGAGCTGGACGAAGGACTCGAACAAGGTTTCGAGCTGCGTGATGAGCTGGCGGTTGCTCAGCGCAATCGCGGCCTGCGAGGCCAGCGACTCGGCCAGGCGCTGGTCCTGCGCCGTGAAGGCGCGCACCTGGCCCGTGGCCGGGTCGGTGGCATTGATCAGCTGCAGCACGCCGATGAGCTCGTTTTCATGGTTCTTCATCGGCACCGTCAGGAACGACTGCGAGCGGTAGCCGGTGCGCGCGTCGAAAGCGCGTGTGCCGGAAAAGTCGAAATGCTGCTGGCAATAGGCGTCAGCGATGTTGATGGTGCGGTCGTGCACTGCAGCGTGCACGGCCACCAGGCTGTCGTTCAGGGCGCCACTGGGCAGGCGCAGCGGCAGGTCGGGAAACTGCGGCGCCTCTTCCGATACGCCACCCAGGCGCAGACCCAGCGAGTCGGTGCGCACGATGGCGAAGCGCAGCGCCTCGCCATCCTCGGTCACACGGTACAGCGTGCCACCGTCGGCCCACAGCAGGCGCTTGGCGGCCTCCAGGATGCTTTCGAGCAGGTGGTTGATGTCACGCTCGCGCGACAGCGCGGCGCCAATGCGGTGCAGTTGTTCCAGCCGCTCCAGCAGATTTTGTGTCGAATCCATGGCGTTCCCCTCCCCCGGGAAAGCAGCCTGCCATGGTAGGGGAAAAGCAAAAGGCCCCCGGCATGCCGGGGGCCTTGGCAGGGTGCCGCGGGCAAAGCCGAATCAGGCCTTGCGGCTGCGCGCCAAAAGGGCCAGCAGCACGACGCCTATCAGCACGAAGCAGACGAAGGACCAATTGGCAATCGACCCGCCGAGGAAGGTCCAGTCCACCGCTGTGCAGTCACCAGAGCCACGGAAGATCATGGGAATGGCGCGGCTCAGCGAGTAGCTTTCGATCATGCCGTAGAAGTCGCGCCCGCAGGTGGCGAACTCGGGCGGAAACCACTGCAGCCAGCTCTGGCGCGCGGCGGTGAAAGCGCCGAACCCGGCAAACGCCAGCGCCAGCACGCTCCAGGAAACTCGCCAGCCCGTGCCGGCCCGTGCGCTGGCCAGGCCGGTGAAAACGGCCACGGCAATCAGCGCATAGCGCTGCACGATGCACATGGGGCAAGGCTCCAGGCCCACGCCATACTGCAGGTACATGCCGAAAGCCAGCAGGCCCACGCAGGCCGCGCTGATGAGCGCCAACAGGCGGCGGGGGCATTTGTCCAACAAACTCAACACGGTATTGATTCCTTCAAGGCACCGGGCGGGCCGTGCGGTGGGTCAGATACCGGCGGCCTCGTCCAGAAAAACACGGGCCCGGCGCGGCGTGACCACGACGGTTTCCCCCTCCTGCAACCCCATCTCCTTGAACTGCTGCGCAGCGATTTGCGCTTCGATCAGGGTCTGCGGGCTTGCATTGTCCGTTGCTTTGGGGCCCCCGGTGGCCAGAAGTTCCAGCCGCGCGATGGGGCCGACGACGATGGCGCGCTCCAGCCGCGCCACGATGCCCTGCCCCAACGCCTGCCCAGGCTGGTGGCGCTGCACGTCCAGGTCGTGCGGACGCACGTAGGCCAGGGCGCTGGCATTCTGCGCGCCGGCATGCTCGGGCGAGTCGATGGCCATGCCGCCCTGCACGTGCACCGTGCCCTCGTGGGCGCGGCCATGGAAGAGGTTCACATCGCCCAGGAAGCCGTAGACGAACGGGCTGGCCGGGTTGTCCCACACCTGCTGGGGCGTGCCTTCCTGCTCGATGCGGCCCTTGTTGATGACAACCACGCGGTCGGCCACCTCCAGCGCCTCTTCCTGGTCGTGCGTGACGAAGATGCTGGTGACGTGCAGCTCGTCGTGCAGGCGGCGCAGCCAGCGGCGCAGTTCCTTGCGCACCTTGGCGTCGAGCGCGCCGAAGGGTTCGTCGAGCAGCAGCACTTTGGGCTCCACCGCCAGCGCGCGCGCCAGGGCGATGCGCTGGCGCTGCCCGCCCGAAAGCTGCGAGGGGTAGCGATCGGCGATCCAGTCGAGCTGCACGAGCTGGAGCAGGCTCATCACCTTCTCCTTGATCTGCGCCTCGCTGGGCCGCTCCTTGCGCGGCTTCATGCGCAGGCCGAAGGCCACGTTGTCGAACACCGTCATGTGGCGGAACAGCGCGTAGTGCTGGAACACGAAGCCCACGCCGCGCTCGCGCACATGCACGTCGGTGGTGTCTTCACCGCTGAAGTGGATGGTGCCGGTGTCGGGCGTTTCCAGCCCGGCAATGATGCGCAGCAGCGTGGTCTTGCCGCAGCCCGAGGGGCCCAGCAACGCGATGAGTTCGCCCGAATCAATGTTCAGGCTGACGTCCTTCAGCGCCTGGAAGTCGCCGAACTGCTTGCTGACGTTGCGGATTTCGATACTCATAAATTAATAGCTTTCAGCGCTTTATCCATAAGCCCTAGGGGCCATTTTCATGGTGTATTTGGGCGTTCAGGCGGCAGCGCGGCGGCAGCCTTTAACTCTTGCTCGCTCTTCCACTCGGCCACCGTCTTGATGAGCAGCGTGACCAGCGCCAGCAGCGCCAGCAGCGAGGCGGCGGCGAAGGCCGCCACCGACTGGTACTCGTTGTAGAGAATCTCCACGTGCAGCGGAATGGTGTTGGTCTGCCCGCGAATGTGGCCCGACACTACCGATACGGCGCCGAATTCACCCATGGCGCGCGCGTTGCACAGGATCACGCCGTACAGCAGGCCCCACTTGATGTTGGGCAGCGTGACGTGCCAGAAGGTCTGCCAGCCGCTGGCGCCCAGCACCACGGCCGCCTGCTCCTCGTCGTTGCCCTGCGCCTGCATCAGCGGGATCAGCTCGCGCGCAATGAACGGAAAGGTGACGAACACGGTGGCCAGCACGATGCCCGGCACGGCAAAGATGATCTTGATGTCGTGCGCCGCCAGCCAGGGGCCAAACCAGCCGTTGGCACCAAACACCAGCACATACATCAGGCCCGCCACCACGGGGGAAATGGAGAACGGCAGGTCAATCAGCGTGGTCAGCAGCGCCTTGCCCTTGAACTCGTACTTGGCGATGGCCCAGGCCGCCGCAACGCCAAACACCAGGTTCAGCGGCACGGCGATCACGGCGGTGATCAGCGTGAGCCGGATGGCCGACCAGGCGTCGGGCTCGCGCAGCCCGGCCAGGTAGGCGTCCAGGCCCTTGCGCAGCGCCTCGGTGAACACCGCCGCAAGCGGCAGCACCAGGAACAGCAGCAGGAACACCAGGGCCACACCGATGAGCAGCCACTGCACCCAGCGCGCCTCGGTCGTACCGGCCTTGGCGCGGCGGCGCGGCGGCGTGTGCCCGCCAGTGGCGGCGGCGGGCGTGCCCGTGGGCAGCGCGCTTGCAGTGTCGACGTGGCTCATGCCGGCATCCCCGCGTGGCGGCGCTGCCAGGCTTGCAGCGCATTGATGACCAGCAGCATGACGAAGGAGATGACCAGCATCACTACGGCCACGGCGGTGGCGCCGGCATAGTCGTACTGCTCCAGCTTGCCGATGATGATGAGCGGCGTGATTTCAGACACCATGGGCATGTTGCCTGCGATGAAGATGACCGAGCCGTACTCCCCCACGGCGCGCGCGAAGGCCATGGCGAAGCCGGTGAGCAGCGCAGGCGTGATCGACGGCAGGATCACCTGGGTGAAGATCTGCCAGCGCGTGGCCCCCAGGCTGGTGGCGGCCTCCTCCAGCTCTTTCTCGGTGTCTTCCAGCACGGGCTGCACGGTCCGCACCACGAACGGCAGGCCGATGAAGATCAGCGCAATCACGATGCCGTTGGGGTTGAACGCCAGCTGAATGCCCATCGGCTCCAAGTACTGGCCGATCCAGCCATTGCCTGCCAGCAGCGCGGTGAGCGAAATGCCGGCCACGGCGGTGGGCAGCGCGAAGGGCAGGTCCACCAGTGCATCCACCACCTTCTTGCCCGGGAACTGGTAGCGCACCAGCACCCAGGCGATGAGCAGGCCGAACACCAGGTTGACGCAGGCGGCGATGAACGACGCACCGAACGTGAGCCGGTACGAGGCGAGCACACGCGGCGCGCTGATGGCGGCCCAGAACTGCTCCCAGGTGAGGGAAAAGGTCTTGAACACCAACGCCGACAGCGGCACCAGCACGATGACGCTCAGGTAAAACAGCGTATAGCCCAGCGTCAGGCCGAAGCCGGGCAGCACGCGCTTGGGCGCGCGCTTCGGGGGCGGGGCCGTGCCCAGCGCTAGCGTGGTCATGGCGTGCTTACTTGCCGGGCGTGTAGAGCTTGTCGAACTGGCCGCCGTCGTTGAAGTGCACCTTCTGCGCCTCGGTCAGCGAACCGAAGTACTTGGCCACGGTGAACTGCTTGATCGGCTTGAACTGGTCGGCGTGCTTCTTCAGCACTGCCTCCGAGCGCGGGCGGATGGCGTGCTTGGCCGCGATTTCCTGCGCCTCGTCGGAATACAGGTAGTCCAGGTACGCCTTGGCCAGTGCCCCCGTGCCCTTCTTGGCCACGGTGCGCTCGACCACGGCCACAGGGTTCTCGGCGGTGATGCTGACCGAGGGGTACACGGCATCGACCTTGCCCTTGCCGAATTCGCGGTCCACCGACACCACTTCCGACTCGAAAGTGATGAGCACGTCGCCAATGTTGCGCTGCAAGAAGATGCTGGTCGCGTCGCGCCCGCCCTTGGCCAGCACCGGCACGTTCTTGTAGAACTTGCCGACGAAATCGGCCGCCTGCGCGTCGGTGCCGCCCTTCTCGCGCACGGCGCCCCAGGCGGCGAGGTAGGCGTAGCGGCCATTGCCGCCAGTTTTGGGGTTCACCACCACCACCTGCACGCCCGGCTTGATGAGGTCGTCCCAATCTTTGATGTTCTTCGGATTGCCGTTGCGCACCAAGAACAGCATGGTCGAGGTGGTGGGCGATGCGTCATGCGGGAAGCGCTTGGCCCAGTCCTTGGCCACCACGCCGTTGTTGGCCAGGAACTCCACGTCGGTCGTGGTGTTGAACGTCACCACGTCGGCGTCCAGTCCGTCGTTCACGGCGCGCGCCTGGGCACTGGAGCCAGCGTGCGACTGGTCCACCTTCACGTCCTTGCCGGTGGTCTTTTTGTAGTGCGCGGCGAAGGCGGCGTTGTAGTCCTTGTAGAACTCGCGCGCTACGTCGTAGGAGACGTTGAGCAGCTGGTTTTGCGCAAATGCCGCGCCGCCGAGCGTCAGGGCCAGGGTGGCCACCAGGGTCTTGAGTCGGGAGGAGTTCATGCAGGTATCGCCCAGGGGTTGGTAAGGATCAGGCATTCTCCCGGGCGCCGCATAAAACTCAAAAGAATATATTTTTTTTAATTAATCTATTTTTGGAATATAGAAGCAAAAAGTACAGCGCGCGCATGGGGTAAAAATGGGCTCAAACCCTTGTGCAGCAAGCGCTAAGGACATCCTGAACAACTCGGCTGCGCAAGTGCTACATGGCCGACAAGCTAAACCACTGCTGTATGCAATGGATGCGCAGCATGGTCTCCAGTGCAAAGCGCGGGCGAGCGTTCTTGCCTTCGGGGTAATACGGGGCAATCAGTTCAACCAACGCAGCCCAGGGAACCACGCGTTCCATCTGGGCCAGCAACTGCTGCTTGCGGGTTTTTTTGGTGTTCAGGTTCAGATCAAGGCTGCTTTGCTTCATGCGGTGAGACGCATGCCATGGCCTGCTGACACCCACCAAACAGAGGGGGAGGTTTTGCAGGATTTCCTTAACTGTCTGGCGGCAACTCGCCAGCGAGGCAGTCACACCGACCTCAATTTAAACCAACCAGCCTCCTCGAAATCCGGGGCTGTTCATGTCGAGGCAAACGATAAAGCCTACACATCAGAACACCGACCAGCCGGTGAACTCCGATAACTCCTGCAGCGCGCGCGTGCCGAGCAGTGAATTGCCAAACGCATTCAGGCCAGGAGACCAGACCGCGATCGATGCATGTCCCGGAACGACCGCCAGAATGCCGCC